>ERZ1026796.375-NODE-375-length-37172-cov-6.298043_pt1 | contig 37172 bp, 35 predicted proteins | sample MGYA00520874_ERZ1026796 | MGnify/ENA primary metagenome ERZ1026796 (study PRJEB33270, sample SAMEA104284474) | anaerobic digester metagenome | biome: Anaerobic digester microbiome; feature: mesophilic sludge digester; material: Anaerobic digester biomass | place...
ATGGCGAACGCGTCGACGATGGCATCCACCAACGGCTTCTTGGCGTCGACGTCGGCGCGCTTCAGCGCGGTCTTTGTCAGGTCGCGCAGCGCAGCGTCGGTCTCGTGGGTGCCGATGCTGTGGCCCAGGTCGGCGATGATCGAGTTCTGGTCGTCCTCGGTGAGCTTGGCGAACTTCTTGTCAGCCCGGAGTGCCTCGACGCCCTCGTCGGTCACCTCCCAGCGAAGCCGCAGTGGCCGCTCGACGGTGATGCGCAGGAAGCCGAACGCTTCGTTGGGGAACACCTTCACGCCGGCATCTGCCCCGTTGTCGGCGGCAGCGTCACCGTCGACCTCGGTGAACTGGCCGTAGGCACGGACGATGTCGGCCATCTGGGCGTCGCTCACTTGCTTGCGCTTTTCGCCCAGGCTCTTGCGCATCTTCACGAAGCAGTTGCGGGCATCGACCAGCTGCACCTTGCCCCGACGTTCGGGGGCCTTGCGGTTGGTGACGATCCAGAAGTAGGTGGAGATGCCGGTGTTGTAGAACAGCTGGTCGGGCAGGGCGACGACGGCCTCCAGCCAGTCGTTCTCGATGATCCAGCGGCGGATCTCGGACTCGCCCGACCCGGCCGCACCGGTGAACAGCGGCGAGCCGTTGAACACGATGGCCACCCGCGAGCCGCCGTCTGCCACCGGCTTCATCTTGGAGATGGCGTTCTGGAGGAACAGGAAGCTGCCGTCGTTGATGCGGGGCAGGCCGGCGCCGAAGCGACCGGCGAGACCCCGATCGTTGTGTTCGTCTTTGACGGCGTCGGCCACCTTCTTCCACTCCACACCGAAGGGCGGGTTCTGGATGGAGTAGTCCACCTTGAGGCCGGGATGTCCGTCCTCGGAGAAGCTGTTGCCGTAGGCGATGTTGGTGGCGTCCTGGCCCTTCAGCATCATGTCGGAGCGGCAGATGGCGTAGGTCTCGGCGTTCAGCTCCTGGCCGTACACCTGGAGGCTGGCGGCGGGGTTGAGCTCGCGCAGGCGGTCCTCGGCCACCGACAACATGCCGCCGGTGCCGCAGGCGCCGTCGTAGATGGTCTTGACGATGCCCGGCTTGGTCAGCAGGTCGGTGTCCTCGATGAACAACAGGTTGACCATCAGGCGGATCACCTCGCGAGGGGTGAAGTGCTCGCCCGCCGTCTCGTTGGACAGCTCGGAGAACTTCCGGATCAGCTCCTCGTACAGGTAGCCCATCTCCAGGTTGGAGACCTTGTCGGGGTGCAGGTCGACCTCGGCGAACTTGGACATCACCAGGTAGAGCAGCTTGGAGCGATCCAGCCGGTCGATCTGGGTGGTGAAGTCGAACTTGTCGAGCACGTCGCGGGCCGAGGTGGAGAAGCTGGCGACATAGTGCTTGAGGTTGTCGGCCAGGTCGTCAGGGGCGGCGACCAGCGTGGCGAAGTCGAACCGGGAGGTGTTGTAGAACTGCTCGCCGGCCTCCTTCTGGAGGATCGGGTCGAGGTTGTGGTTCCTGCCCGCCAGCTGCGCGGCCCGGTCGAGCACGGCCTGCTTGGTGGGCTCGAGCACGCAGTCCAGGCGGCGCAGCACGGTGAGGGGGAGGATCACCTTGCCGTACTCGGACTGCTTGTAGTCGCCGCGCAGCAGGTCGGCGACCGACCAGATGAACGCGGCGTGGTTCTGGATGGTGTTCGAATCACCCGACGTCATGGTGTGGCGATGCTCCCCGGTCGTGAGTGCCCATGGTGGCACTCCAGCCGGTTTGGGTGCTCAATCCCGGGTACGTCGGCGCCACAGCGCCAGCTGGGACGGTGCTACCGGGATTACGCAGCTTGCCGGCCGGACTTTCACAGCGGTCCACGCCAGGCGCTACGCGACAGCTCCGGAGGAGCGCATCACTGCTGAGCTCCGAGGTCGTCGATGTCGGCCAAGTCGCGAGGCCGACCGGATTCGCGCTTGTTGGCGATGAGGTCACCGAAGCCGATGACGTTGATGGTGAGCTCGTCAGTGAGCTGAACTCTTTCTCGTCGACTCCAGCACTCCTCAAAAGTCACGCCTGAGGGCTCGGTGAGCAGGTCGATCCGATTGGGCGGGTACCCCAGCTGGATGACCGTGTCGGGACTTGTCAGGTCGGAGGTCGTCAGGCCGAGCGATCGGAAGCCGAACTCATCAAGCGCCGCAAGCAACAATTCGGCATTGCCTACCGTGGGCTCCACCCACACATCGAGGTCCTTGGTGTAGCGAACGTGCCCGTGAAACCCGACGGCATAGCCGCCGATGATGAGGTACCGAACCTCATGTGCCTCGCAGAACTCGACAAACTCGCTGAAGTCGCGGCTGAGTCTCATCGGTCCATCCATGAACCTCGGCGCGAATCTCCTCGATGGCTGCGAAGCGATCGGCTGCGGGCTGCGTCATCCAAAACTGCCGCGAATTGTCGACATCCGACATGCGTCGCACTTGGACAACCTTGGCAATGGCCATGCCACCACTGTACCGGGACTGGAGCCGACCCGCCGGTTGCGGGGCCGAGGCTCGCAGATATCTGCTGGCGCAAGCACCGAGCGGACGGTGACAGTTCGAATCACCCAAGGTCATGGTGTTGCGGTGCTCCCAGGTCGTGAGCGTCCATGGTGGCACTCCGGCCGGTTTGGGTGCTCAATCTGACGCAGGACGGCGCAGAGTCGATACGCCGGGATGGCGCAACGCCTTTCCGTCGACCCAAGCCATCTGCCCAGTCGCACAACTATCGAACCCGCCGGTTGCGATTATTTCGAATTGGCAATAGAGTGGTGGGAGGTTGAGGAGGAGATCCGAGATGGCGACCCCAACGGTTGAACGAACCGTGCTGCCGCCCGCTGAGCCGTTGGAGGCGCTTGCGGCGATGCTCGGCAGCCTCGGCGCGGAGCCGATCACTACCTTGTGGGGCCCCAATGGTGAGCACCTAGTGCTTCCGCCGGAGGTCTTCGAGGTGCTGCGCGATTTGGTCGACGCGATGGCCCAAGGCCAAGCGGTGATGGTCGTTCCGGTGCACCAGCGTCTCACCACTCAGGAGGCGGCTGATCTTTTGGGCGTCAGCCGTCCCACGGTCGTGAAGCTCCTCGAGTCGGGTGAAATTCCCTTCGAACAGCCCGGCCGTCATCGCCGGGTCCGCCTCGCCGATGTTCTCGCGTATCGCGAGCGGGCATCGAACGAGCGGCGCGCCGCACTCGATCGCATGGTCGGGATCGCCGATGAAGCCGATCTCTATGAGAGCACCGCAACTCCCAAACGCACCCGCTGAGCCATCGTGACGTTCGCGGTGGTGCTCGACACCTGCGTCCTCTACCCAGCGCATCTACGCGACAGCTTGCTCCGCTTGCGACCCCAAAGACCGTCACGTTCTCGCCGCCGCGGTGAGAGCCAACGCCGGAGCGATCGTCACCTTCAACACCAGCGACTTTCCAAACCACAGCGTCGAGCCGTTTGCTCTCGAGGTTGTACACCCCGACACCTTCCTCCTCGACCTGCTTGACCTCGCACCTGGGGTGGTCATCGGAGAACTCACTCGACAGGCGTCGGCCAACCGGCGAGCCCCGAAGACGCTGTCGCAGGTCCTCGACGTACTCGATAGAGCCGGGGTGCCGGCCTTCGCCGACGAGGTCCGACGCCGAACAGCGTGATCGGCCAGCGGTCAGGCCGAGACTGTCGACGCCCTTGCCCGCACTCTGCCTGGCACGACTGAGCTTCCCTGGGTGACGACAGGCCCGCACTCGTCGCTCGGTTGGCGTTCTCGGGCGTGGCCATTCTCGATCGGTTCCGCAAGAAGGCCAAGATCGAGCTGACTGCCGACCTCGTCCGAGATCTGCTGCGGGATCAGCATCCCGATTTGGCTGACCTACCTCTCGAACTCGGTGCCCGCGGCTGGTCCAACCAGATGTGGAGACTCGGCGACGACCTCGTCGTCCGGATCCCGTGGCAGACGGATAGAGCAGATTCGCAACTGCTCAACGAGCACACCTGGCTTCCCGTCCTCGCCCCGGTGTTGCCCCCTTCCGGTCCCCGTACCGCTACGGCTCGGTCAGCCATCGCAGCGATACCCCCACCCGTGGATCGTCACCACGTGGGTTTCGGAAATGCCCGCCGACATTGCGCCGGTCACGAGCAGTATTCCGGCTGCCGATGCGCTGGCCACGTTCCTGACCGCCATGCACCGGCCGGCCCCCGCCGAGGCACCAGAAGACCGCGTGAGAGGCGGACCCCTGGCGCACGCCGTGAAAGGGGCCGCGCAGCAGTTCATGTTCAAGGCGGTGACCGACGCGTGCGCTGCAATCGCGACGACCGAGCAGAAGCCGACCCCCCGATCCACACGTCATCCGTGCGATCTGGGACGACGCCGTGGCCGCACCCCGCTGGGCTGGGCAGTCGCTGTGGCTCCACGGGGACCTGCACCCAGCCAACGTGCTCACCTCGGACGGAGACCTCCGTGGCGTGGTCGACTTCGGCGACCTGTGCGCTGGCGATCCGGCCTTCGACCTGGCCGCCTGCTGGATACTCCTTCCCGATCACGAAGCAATCGAACACTTCCGAGCGGCCTGCCCGCTGGCTGCGGACAAGGCGACCTGGCGTCGAGCCCGGGGCTGGGCCATCTGGCGGGCCAGCGGCAGCCTTGCCGTCGCCACGGCTGGTCACCCCGGCGGGCAACCCAGCTGGGGTCCGCCAGCGCTCGCCTCGCTGCAACGCCTCACCGAGTCGGTTGCGGACCCTCGGGGATAATCTGAAGGCCCTGCGGGTGGGCAGGATTGGCTACCTGAGGAGGTTCGATATGACGGTTGTCGACCGCGATCTCCGCTTTGACGTTCCTCTCTACTCGGTGGCTGAGGCAGCGCGGTTCTTGGGCGTGGCCAACACGACCTTCTCAAGCTGGGCGAAGGGGTACGTCCGTCATGCTCTCGGCCGGCAGCCAGTCAGCAGCGCGCCGGTGCTCTCGACGCCAACCAGCGCAGACGGAGCCTCTGTGCCGTTCATCACCTTGGCCGAGGGCATGGTGTTGGCAGCGATTCGGAAGACCGGTGTTCCGATGCAGCGGATCCGTCCGGCGCTGCTCGCGCTGCAGGATCATCTTGGCATTGAGCACGCCTTGGCGAGCCAGCGGTTGTACTCCGACGGTGCCGAGGTGCTGTTCGACTTCGCCCAGCAGAGCAACGAGGCGGCTGAAGCAACAACGGCTGCGCGGGACCTGGTTGTTCTTCGCAATGGCCAGCGAGTCTTCACCGAAACCGTCAGCGACTATCTGCAACGAATCGACTACGGGGACGATGGGTACGCACGTCTCCTCCATCTGCCCGGATATCAACACCGACAAGTGGTGGTCGACCCCGAGCGGTCCTTCGGCCAGCCCGTTTTCGTCAGCGGAGGGGCCAAAGTCAGCGATGTGATCGATCGCTTCCAAGCGGGCGAGTCGCTGCCCGACCTCTCGGAAGACTTCGGCGTCCCGATTGACGATCTTGAGGACGCCCTGCGTGTCGCGTCCCGACGGGCTGCCTGACCTCTTCCTTGATCGAAGCCTTGGGAGGATCCAGGTTCCGCGGCTGTTGCGAGACTCCGGTTTGCGTCTCGTCACGCTCGCAGAGCACTACGGAATTCCTTCGGACGAAGATGTGTCCGATGTCGACTGGCTGGAGCTGGCAGGCACCGAGGGCTGGGCTGAGCTCATGAAGGATGCACGCATTCGAGGTCGAGCGGTGGAGCGCGAAGCAGGTCAAGCCTTCGGTGTCCGATGCTTCTGCATCACACGCCAGGATCTGACTGCCGCACAGATGGTGGAGCGCCATCTGAACCACCTGGATGCGATTGCAGCGGCGTGCCAGGAGCCAGGTCCGTTCATCTACGCCGTTCAGGAGCGCCGGATCGAACGACTGGACCTGAATCCTTGAGCCGTCGGGTATCGACCCATTTGGCCTGTGGCCATTGAACTGCCGAGAACCCAGGGGAGTTCGATCGCGTCCAAGGCCATCGTCGCGTGCCGACTTCTCGGCGGGCGACATGGCTCGCCACTTGGAACCCACCAGTTGGCCAACTGTTCGGGTCGTGACAGTGGTAGCACCTGCGTATCCTTGGTGCTACATTTTGGAATATGGCCGTCAAAGAGTTTGGGATGCGTGAACTTCGCAACAACACGAACTCGCTCCTTGATGCCCTTGACTCCGGGCACCAGGTCTTCATCACGCGGCGCGGTGCCAGGGTGGCAGAGCTACGGGTGCCCGAGCCGGTCGAGGAGATCGAACGGCTTCTCGCAGACGCCGACCGGTTGCCCGCTGTCGACACCGGGATGTACGACGAACTGTTCGAGGCCAAGGACGACGACGTTGCTGCGCAGTCCGACCGAGACGCCCTGTGGCGTTGATGCTCGACACGTCGGCCGTGCTCGGCTGGCTTGAACGGAAGACTCCTGGGGTCAGCGACGCTGTCCGCTCGACCGGAGCGACTCCGCTGATCCACATCGCCACGCTGGCCGAGCTCGAAGAGGGGGTCGCTCGGGCCGAAGCAGTTGGCGCAGCGAGCACCGATCAGCGCAGGCAGACGCTCGAGTTCGTACTGCAACGGCTCGGTCGAACTCCGGGGCCGTCCGAAGTTGATGCAGAGTGCTTCGGCCGTCTCTCGGCGTGCACCAGCAGAAAGTTGTCACACAACGACAAGTGGATCGTTGCGGCTTCGATCATCGGTGGACATCGACTGCTCACCGAGGACGCAAGACTCCGGGCTCAAGTGATGGGTAACGCCGAGCTCGACCGGACCGTTGTCAGCCGGGGCTGGTCGAGCCCCCAAGTCGTGCTCGTCGGTCCAACGGGAGCCACCGCGTAGACGAGCACGGCGGTACAATCCGGATCGCTCACGAGATGATCCGGCCAGAGCGCAAGCTGTGCGAAGGACGAGCCTCAAAGCAGCGTGACGTTCGGCTTGTACTCGGAGTGCCCGTTGACGTCGTCGGAGACGTCGATATCCGTTGGCTTCGATGGCGGCCCCCAAGAGGTGGGCTGCTTCGATTAGCGGTCCGTAACCGGCTGGACCGCTACGCCTCGGTGAGTTCCGTGGTCGTGGGAAGCGACACGTTCAGTGAGGACACGTCGATCTCGCCGCCGAGTTCGGGCTTGGCATAGGCACCCGTCGAGGCCACCACCTGCAATGTGAGCGACGACTTGGCCAACATGTGCTGGGCGATGATCTCCAGATCCACTTCGGCGGTGTGCTCCTCGCCGTCCAGGGTCACTGGCACCGGGGTGATCTGGTTGCCGACCACCGTGTTGGTTTCGGGGTCGACCAGCTGCGCAAACACGTGGGTGGAGGCCTCGCCCGGGGTGGTGCCCGAGTAGGTCATCGTCAGCTTGGGGGCACCCACGACCAGCACGTCGCCCTTGGCGGTCACCTTGGCCTCAACCGCCTGGTCGGCCGCCACGGGATACGGGGTGATCGTCGTGACGAGCCCGCCGAGCAGGCCCTTTCCCGCACCGTCTGGGAGCGGCCCGGATTGGCTGTCGGCGGTCAGCTTCAACGTCGAGCCGTCGGAGTTACCGGTGACCGTCCCCGAGCCGGGCTGGTCAGCGGTGGGGTAGTCGTCGCCCAACCAGTGCTGGTCGTTCTGGTCGACGACCTCCACCGGGCTGCCCAGGTCGACCGAGGTGTCGTCCTTCAGGTAGCGGGCGAGCCATGCGGTCGTTGCTTCGGTCACCCGGTCGGTGTTGCCGTCGCTGGTGAGGCAGACGCCATGGCCGCCGCAGTACCACATCAGGTGCACCGGGGTGCCGGCCGCAGACAGGCTCTCGTAGTTGGCAACCGACTCCTGCAGGGCGAAGAGCGTGTCCACCGTTCCCGCCAGCAACAACGTGGGAACCCCGATGTTGGACACCTGGTCGCCGGGACCCCGATCGAGGAACCACTGGTAGTCCTCGTCGCTCAGGGTGCCACCGTTCAGCCCCGACTTCGCTGCGCTGGTGATGTGTGGGTCGAGGTTGTCGCCGCCGATGCTCACCAGCTTGCCCGCCCAGCCCTCCTTGACGATCTTGTTGGGATACAGGCTGGTCTTGAGGGAGTGCCAGGCCATGTTGGGCACCAGGGCGTCTACTCGGCAGTCGATGCTGGCCACCGTCAGCTGGATGCCGCCGCCGTAGGAGGCTCCGATCATGCCGGCCCGGGGGTCACCCGTTGCGTCGAGCTCCGCCTCGGGTTGTTCGGCCACCCAGTCGAGCAGGATCTGCACGTCGCGTCCCTCCCGCTTCGGGTCGTTCACCGAGGCGACCCCGCCCGACTTGCCGAAGCCGCGCGGGTCCCAGGTGAGCACGTTGTAGGCGTCGTCGTTGAGCGACCCGATGCTGAGCGCCCCGAACAGTTCGATGTCGCTGTCCTGGGTGGCTCCGGCCAGCGACCACCCCGGGCCCATCAGCACGGTTGGTGCCGGCTTGTCCGCTGCGCCCGGCGCAGGAAACCAGTGCACTCGAATCTTCGTGTCGTCGAACGAGGTGATCACCCGGTCGTAGGCGGGCTTGGCCACTGCCTCGACCTCGATGTCGTCGGTCGTGGCGCCTTGCTCGCATGTCGGGGCCGGGGCGACGGTCGTCGTCGAGGCGGCCCCGCTGTCGGCCGAAGCGGCCTCGTCGCCCTCACCGGAGGAACAGGCGCCGAGGAGCACCGCCGCCAACAGCAAACCAACCGCGCGTCGTGTCGCCGTTCGCCGGTTCCCGCTCATCTCAGCCTCCTCGTTTCAGCCGAGCAGCACGGTACCCGCGGTCGGCTGATGAACCCCCAAGGCGCACAGCGGGGATCTCGGTTGGGCTCAGTGGTGGTGGTGCTCGTCCGCGTCGGCCTCGGCCTTCGTTGCGTGGTCGGTGCCGTGGGGGTGCTCGGGTGGTCCGTAGATCGCATAGACCTTGAGCGGGTCGTCACCGATGTTGGTGATGTTGTGCCACGACCCCGCCGGCACGAAGATCGCCCAGTCGTCGCCAACCTCGCGGTCGAAGTTCAGGTCATCTTCGGACGGGCCCATCTGCACCCGTGCCCGTCCGGCTTCGACCCGCAGAAACTGGTCGCCGTGTTCGTGGACCTCGAGGCCGATGTCTCGGCCCGGCTCAATGCTCATCAGCGTGAGCTGGATGTTGGACCCGGTCCAGCGGGTCGTGCGGTAGTTGTCGTTGGCCAGCGTGTCGGCCTCGATGTTCGTGACGAACGGGTTTGGTCCCTCGTCATTCAAGTTGCGGTCGCCCATCGTCTGTCCTCCGTCGGTTGATGGAACATCCAGGTCTACCCCGAAAACCAACTATGGCGAGATCGAGCGGCAAAGGGCAGGTCCATTCGCTACCCGAAAAATTGTCGGGGTCGGTCCCAGTTGTTAGCGTGGCAACGAGCGAGCCCTCCACTGGGGCGAGGCCACCGGAGGCAGATACATGAACCGCATTGCAAGCCGAAGTCGATGGATCCCTTTGGCGGTCACAGCGGTGTTGTGCAGTTTCGTGGCACTGGTCATGCCGAATGCTGCCGGCGCCGCAGATCCGCCCGCCTACACGCTCAATATCTCCGGCACCTGCCCATCCATCAACGAACTGTCGATCTACACGTTGGTGATAAAGAACAACAGTGCAGCCACGATCGAGGTTTCTGCACTTGGGAGCACTTTGTCCGTCCCCGCTGGCGGCTTGGATTACATCGAGTTCCCCGAAGCCGCCTTAGGCAACGGTCTTCAGGATTCCATCCGAGTCGACGGCGCAACCCCAGCGGAAATTCCAGTGAGCATTCCCTCGTGCTTGAGCCCGCCCTCCAAATACACGGTCGAATACACCCCGGCGTGCTCTGGTGACACCGGACCCGGATCCGTGACGGTCACCAACACGGTCACCAACGAGGGCACCCGTGACGTCGTGGTTACCGTCGCCGGTTCCACCTTTGTTGTGGGAGCAGGCGCCACCGTCACTAAGGACGCTCCCAGCGGACTCTCTGCCGGAGACTTCGCCATCAACGGGGATCCCGTCGTCGGTGGTGCTTTCACGGTCGGGAACGCCGACTGTGCAGAAGCACCGCCCTCCTCGACTGCGCCGTCGTCTGACGACGACGCACCGTCGTCCGCCGACGACGCACCGTCGTCCTCAAACGATGCGCCATCGTCGTCCGACGACGCGCCGTCGTCCACCGACAACGCACCGGCATCCGTTGAAGACGGAGTGCCGATCGCCGCCCCGCTGCCGGTCGCATTCACCGGCTGATCAAACCGAAGCTCCTGACGTTCGTGTGAGCCTGATTTCAGGCTGAGGAACGGCGGATCTGTTGGAGCGAGCGGCCCCTAGGGCGGTGAGACGCGGGCTTCATCGGTCGGTTGTGACGGGAGCGGAATCAGGGTTGTTCTAGGACCGTCATCGAACGGAGATCACTCCCGCGTCACCACAGCATTCAACCGTCTTCTTGGCCTGTCTGACACCGCCCCTAACCATCACGCCGGCGGCACCTCGACGTCTGCGGCCTATCACCGACACCGGACCTCTCACGCATCGAGGGGCTCGTCCACATCGGTGTCGATGAGATCTCCTGGAAACGCGACCACAAATATCTGACGTTGGTTGTCGATCACGGCACCGGTGATGTCATCTGGGGCGCGAAAGACTGCGCAGCGGTCACCCTTGAGAACCTCACAGACAACCACGCCACCCAACTCACCGACATCAAACGGTTCGGGCGGGGGATCTGGCGTGCCTACCAATTCAAAGAAGCGCTTCGGGCGACTCTGCTGACCACACGCTCAGCTTTGATGACTCAAGGTGGCTTCTCGACCGTTGGATCTCCCAGGTCCAACGGTCCCAGCTGCCGCAGTTCATCGCACCCAGTCCCCGGCCCCCACCCGACCCAAGTTCAGGCCGCCTGAACCCCCACACAAACATCAGGAGAACCACCAAACGTCCCGAGCGCTATGGCGTGTACACCTGGGTCAGCACGCTGGCGCAGGCTCCGCTCGATCGAACCGTCATTTTGGTCAGACCGCTGTAGGAGTAGATGGAGGGATCGTTCAAGGTGCCCTTCACCTGCTTCAGATAGTTGCTGATGGTGAGTTGCTTGTAACCGTCACCGTTGAGGTACTTGGGGGCGTAGGCCTTTGCGTTGCTGCACACCGGAACGTTTCGGCCTACGGCAGACTGGTTGCGGATGTAAAAGTCTTGGGCGTCAATGGGGTCCTTGCCGTCCTCGATGGCGGCCGCAACAGCATTGGGCCCGTTGAAGAGGCAGACGACATCGAAGGAGATGGTCTTGGTGGTGGATGCACTCTTGACGCCGCCGTACCAGGTGCCTGCGGGGATGGTGCTCTTGAGGCCGCTGCATCCCGACCCCTCGGCCTTGGGCTTGACGGGAGCGGGGGAGCACCCGCAACCGGCGACCAGGAGGGCGACGGCGACAACCAAGGTCGTCACCCCAATTCCGAGATGGCGATATTGCGACTTCATGATGTATTTCCAATCCCCTGAGGCAATCACCGGAATTCCCGGCATAACACTGCCGAATGATCTCTTCATCATGCCAGCCCTAATGGCATGACACAAGGGGCAATGTAAGGAAATGCCGAGCTCTCCCTTGATGAGGTGCTTCGGGCCGGCCGTCGATCGCGTACGGCGGCCACACTTGTTGAACCGCGGACCCACGGTTGCGGGACAGTGCCGGAATGCGCCCGGCTTCTCCGAGCACCACGATCTGATTTCTGTTCATCTCAGATCGCCAGAGCGGGCGAGTTGCAGGTGGCACGCAACACGCCGGCGCCCGATTTGCTCCATGCGTTCTCTCGGGCCCACGGTCTGCTGCCGTCCAGAACACCCAGGTCGATGACTACCTGCCGCAGTCCTGCCTGGCGCACGACATGGTGGTCGACGCTCACTGTCTCCATTCGATGTCGAATGACTACGGGTACGTGTGCCACGCCTTCGAGGGAGTGGTGCCCGGTGGTATCCCGGGAGGGATCCGCTACGTCAGGATCTCAGGTCACCACGTGAACAGGGACTGCTTTGAGATTGTTCGAGCCCCTGGCCCGCCCGACGTGCTCATTTCCGCCCTTGAGGTTCAGGGGCCGCAGCGTGGCGAACTGAGGGCCTACGGCGGTCATCGCACAGCAGATGCTCCGTTCGGAGTGGGCGACGTCCGAAAGCGAGACCTCCCCGGCGTCCGTCACCATCGGGCGCGAGCGCCACGAAACTTTTCGACGGATGGATCAGCGTCTTCCGCCTCGAATCGAGAGAGGCTCCCGACGCGGAAATCTTCCCGGCACTCTGCGATGCGACGGTGCGCTTTGCCGCGGCGTGCCGATGTAGAGCAGCCGCTCCCTCCAGGTGGGGAGCGCCGAAGAGGTCGTAGCGGGGGCTGGGACCAACCGTGTTGGCGTGGTGAACGCTTCCTGACCCCAGTTGACGACATAGACGGCGACGGCCTTGGTGACACCGCCCATCCACACCGGCATCGACGTTGCGGTTCTTGCGACCGAAGGATAGAGGTCGGCACCAGGCGGGAGAGCCGTTGCTCCCCGGGCCTGAACCAGGTGGGGCCCAGGTCGGCGTGACCACCGGGCACCTCGCCGGATCGAATCCGACCACCGAGGTAGGGTCGGGCTTCGAACACTCGCACCGACCGGCCCGCCCTGAGCAGCCATCGGCGAGAGTGAGCCCGCTGAACACCGACCTTGGGCACTCGCTTGCACTCCTTGTTGGCCTGGCTCCAGATATACCCGAGCGGAACGCCGACCTTGTTCGTATTCTGCGCCGGAAACTGGGCGGCACCACCTACCGGCTTCAACCGTAATCACTGATGAAGCCGGTAGGGGTTCGACCGCGGGAGTTACGCCTCGGCGGTCTCGAAGGCCTGGTCGAGCGCGCCGTCGGCATCGCCAATACCTGTCGAGCTGACAACGCTCGCAGCGTTGGTCAGGAGACCGGCGATATCGACACCCTGCGGGTTAACGGCAACGATGACAAGACCGGCATCACCGCTCTCGAGCAGGTCGCCCATCTTGCGGACCTCATCCTTGGGGATGTTGTTCCAGAAGTGGCCGGCAAAACCACCCACGCCCGCCCACACGGCGGACGTGGCGGCGAGGGGGCCAAGGAACACGATTCCCAATGGTGCGGAAATGACGGCGAGCGCGCCGCCCAGCACTCCGGTGCCCCAAGCCGCATGCTTGGCGCTCGTGTTGTGCCGATCGATGCTGAGCTTGCCGTCGGCGTCCTTCCGGACGACAGCGACCGCAAGGTGGTCGATCTGGCCCTCGTGCTTTACGCCGTGAAGGGCATCAAAGTCCTGCTCGGCGAGTGCCTTGTTGGCATAGGTGGCGACCGCAACGGTGACGGGTTTGTTGGACATGGTGGAATTCCTCTCGATGGTTGGAAGTCGAGGGTGACGGCATGCGATGACACCGGGCACCTCGACCGATTGGCAGAGCAGACGTCGATAATTCCAACGGGCTGCACAGGCTCAGAGTAAGGATGTGCCAGGTCCCGGGCATCGCCCAGAGTGGAGGATTTCGTGGTCGGTCATCTGCACAACGCAAGACGCCGCTGACGACGGAAACCGGAGCTAAACGAGCCCGGCCACGGGCGTGGGTGTGGACGCGCCGGCAGAAACATCGGTAAACGAATGAGGCGCCGGCGCATAGTACGACGCAACAATCACTGACCTCATTGGTCTCAGCATGAGGCCACCTTGCTCTGGAAGTCCCGTGCTCGTTGGTGTTCTTGATCTTGTCGCTTGCTTTGTGACGTGAGCCGACGCGGATGTCAGCGTCGGCCGAGGCGACGGTCCTCACGCCGGTCACCGCGGCGTCGTACGCCTCGGGCGACCACGGCTGCGGTCCCTACGGTTGCGGCGGTTCGCGCTACTGGAGCGCCGATCACACCTCGTCGTCTGCGTCGTGCGGGTCGTAGTGGCATGTCACTCAGCTCCTTCGTTGTCATCGTTTTCGAATGAGGCGATCAGCGCCTGGGTCGGGATGCGTCCGCTGGCGATCAGTTGTCCGCCCGACTGCCGAGCGGCCACTGCGAAGGGCGCCGCCCAGGTGTTCTCCCAAATGAGCACACCAGCCGTTGATCCGGGTTCCATCGCTGCAGCGAGGTTTTCCACGTCTTCGAATGCGAGGATCTCCGCGAGATCCGCCTCGATCGAACCAAGCTCACCGGTCCCGTCGAGGTCTTCAACCTCGAGCACCTCGATGTTGCCGTCCTGGTCCTTCGTGAGAATCATCAGGTCGAGCACCCGGATGAGTTCTGCTTCAGCGAGGGCCGCGAGCTCGGCGGCCATCGCCCCGCTGAAGTTGGACGTACCGGCTGGAAACTCCACAACCATGTAGTCGATCGGCCCTAGCTCTTCCTCGGAGACATCGTTCATAGCCTTGCCCTTCGTAGCTGTGGGAACACGGAGGCGCCACTCGTCATGGGCGCTCAGGGCAACTTACGAATTTGACGGAGCCGTGCCGTCACCCAGTTGGGGTGAAACGACACAGGGGAGGTGGTTTCTTGGCAAGCGCGATCAACCGGCGATCGGCCGGTGATGAAGATCGCGCTCAGACGGAAGCCAACCGCCGGCCTGATTAGAGGCCGAGGATCTTGGCTTTCTGTGCAGAGAACTCTGCTTCGGTGAGGATCCCTTGTTCTTTGAGGTCGCCGAGCCTCTGCAACTGATCAAGCGTGTCGGGCTCACTCGATGGAGCGGGGCCCGGCGCGGCGGAGGCCTGCGGGGGAGCGGTCTGCTGCTCGTAAGCCTGCTCACGTTCTGCGTAGATGTTTGCGTCGCGACCGGCGAAGCGCTCGGCCTGGCGGCGCTGCACCCGACCGCTCACAGCGGTGGCGGTTCCGGCTACGGCCGCTGTTCGGACGATACCTCTGAGTAGTCCTGGCATGTTGTGGTCCTCTCGTCGGGGTGGGGATTCGTCAGGACTGGGATTCTGTTGCGTCGAGCGCTTCGTTGACCACCGATGCCGGGATGCGTCCGCCCGCGATGACCTGACCGTCGGCGTCGAGCGCAGCAGCCACGAATGGAATGGCCCATGAGTTCTCGTACGCCACCATCAGCGCCTGCGTGCCGGCTTCCATGGCGCCGATGGCCTGGCTGATGTCTTCGTCGTCGAAGAGTCCGGACTGGGCTCCGACGAACGCCGCAAGTGTGGTGTCCGCGGTCAGGTCCCGTCGGCCGAAGTCTGCCTCGCCGGCCTTGTACACCAGCGCGATGTCAAAGAGAACGATCGTGCCCTGGTCGACCAGGTCTGAGAGTGCCGCAGCCATCGAAGAGGCGTCCGCTGCGAGCGGGAACTCGATCAACAGGAAGTCGATCGGGGCGTGGGTGTTCGTGTTGGTCATCTGGGCTCCATTTCGCTCGTGCGGAAGTTATACCCCGGTCAGCGCGAGCGCACGACTCTCGGGCGATGTGCCACCCACACGTCCTCGGCCGGCCAGCGCTCCGACCAACGCCGCGTCACGATCTCGTAGTACTCGTGGTCGGGTCCCTTGTCGGGTGGTTCCAATTCGTGCAGTGCATCCACCACAAGTCCGGCTTCGGCGAGTCGGCGAATCCATTCGCCGTGGCCTGGGTGGTACTCGACGCCTCCCCCAGGCCAACTCACCGGGTTCACGTCGGTCGCGCCGCGTAGCAGCGTGGTGCCGGCAGGACCACCTTCGGCCGGAACGCACATGGCTGCGAGTACGGAATTGGTGAGAAACACCAGCCGCCCACCGGGTCGCAGCACTCGGGCCGCCTCGAGCGGCCACCTGGCCGGGTCACACCAGGGACTGGCTCCATACTCGCTCACTACAAGATCGAACGAACCGTTTCGGAAGGGGAGGGTGGCCCCGTCGCCCTCGACAAGGGGAAAGTGGGGCCCGAACCGGTCTTGGCAGCGTTGGGCGGTCACGAGCTGCTCCGGGCTCAGGTCGAGCGCGACCACCCGTGCGCCTGCTCGGGTCAGCCAGGCCGAGAGGTACGCGGTGCCGCACCCGATCTCGAGGACGTCGGAGCCAGTGAGATCCCCCAGCAGTTGCAGTGAGCCCTCGGGTTGTCGAAACAGGCCCCAGGAGACGCCCGACCGCGTCCACATCTGTTGCGCGTCGGTATCGGTGAAGTCGGCATTGACCTGAGACCACAACGACCGATTGCGGGCCCTGGTGTCCAGATCGTCATCCGTGTCAACCACGGGTTTGGTCATCGAGTGTCCCCTCGGATCGGCTCCAACAGGTGCCCGGCAGCGCACGCGGGTCGACGGATTGTTGCCAGACTCTCACGGACACAGCGCAACCATTACGGTCACGTGCGAGACGAGGTAGATGACCGATGGCACAAGATGCCGACCAAGACCGGCCGGACAGGCTTCCCGGCGGCCTCCGGTCGCTGATCCGTTATCGGGTCGACAACCTGTTGTCGCGCGGCACCTGGGCCGTGCTTCTTTGGCTGGCCGGCGTCACCACGATGGTGGTGCTGGCCAGCTCTGCGATCATGGCCATCTTCCGGGTCACGTTCTCAGGCGGCGGAGATCGCAGCTGGGGGGAGGACACCTGGCAAAGCCTGCTGCGGACGATCGACTCCGGAACCATGGCGGCCGACGTCGGTTGGGGGCCGAGGGCGATTGCGCTGATCGTCACGCTGTCGGGGCTCCTCCTTGCGGGCACCCTCATCGGACTGATCGCCAACGGCGTTGAGCAACGGGTTGAGCAGATGCAACGGGGGAAGAACACCGTCGTCGAAACGGGCCACATCGTGATCCTGGGTACATCAGCACGGCTGCCGGTGCTCATCGAGCAGTTGGCAATCGCCGATCGAGCCCGTCGTGACAACGTCATCGTTGTACTGGCAAACCGGGAGCCGCGGGAGCTTCGGGAGGCCGCAGCGGCCCATGCGGCCGGGCTTCGGAGTAGTCGGCTGGTGGTCAGGTCCGGGGAGACCGACACGGTCGGCGACCTGGAGATGGTTCGCGTCCAGGACGCCCGGGCCGTGATCGTCATGGCCGACGACGATGCCGACAACGACACCGGTGTGGTGAAGACCGTGTTGGCGGTTGGTGCCGCCAACGGCGGGTTTGACCGTATGCCGATCATCGTCGAGTTGCAGGAGCCGGCGATGGCCGAGCGTCTTGCCCGTGCCTGCGGGGGAGACGTCCACCCGGTGGTGACCACGGTGACCATCGCGCGGCTCACCTCCTACTTCCTTCGGGAGCCCGGCCTGCGGGGGATCGTTGACGAACTGATGGATGCCCGCGGATGCGGTATCGACCTGGTCGAGGTGCCTGAACTTGTCGGCGTTCCGTTCGCTGAGATCGTTCGACGCTTCGGCGCCGTGCGCCCAATCGGCCTGCTCGGAACCGATGGGGTGGTCACGCTCAACCCCAATGGAGCGACCGCCCCAAAGGAGGGTGACCGTCTGGTGATGATCACCGATCACGCGGGTCCTGCCGTCCCCAGCGCACTGTCGTTTGCCGCTGCGGCAGCGAAGCCCGCCGCGCACCACGAAGTAGCGACTCCCCAGCCTGCTGAACACCTGGTGGTTGTCGGCTGGAACGGGCTCGGCGCCACGCTCGTCGGCTCGGTCGGTCAGTTCTGCTCTCCTGGCTCCACCGCCGAGATCGCGTTCGACCCCGAACTCTTTGACGTCGAGGAGATTGCGGTCCCCCGCTCGGAGAACCTTGAGGTGCGGCTGACGCCGAGCCCTCGACTCACCTGGGAGTTGAACGAGGATCCCGAGGGCGGGCGGGTCACCTCCATCGTGTTGCTCGCCTACCAGCGGGGGTTGACCGCCGGTGAGGCCGACAGCAGAACGCTGCTGGCGCTCATGTTGCTCCGACAGCAACTTGAGCAGAGAAGCGGGCCCCGGCCGCGGGTGATCGTCGAGTTGAGGGATGCCGGCAACGTCGAACTCGCCCGTCGGTCGGGCGCGGATGACTACATCGTGAGCGACGCCATCGCCGGCCGCATCATGACCCAGTTGGCCGAACAACCTGAGCGCCGCCAGGTCCTCCTGTCGTTGTATGCGCCAGGAGAACCATCACTCAGGCTCATCACGGTCGCCGATCTCGGTTTGAGTGGAACCATCAGCTTCGGCGATGTGGTCGCGGCGGCGCAGGCAGCGGGGCTGCTGGCGATCGGTTGGCGATCCGGCGCCTCGGACGGCGGGGACGTGGTCTTGGACCCACATGTTTCGAGAACCGTCGACCTGGCGCCGGACGGCCGGCTGGTGGTCATCGACTGAATGACGTCAAGCGCGTGTGACCGGCGGGTCGGGTTCAGAGTGCGACGGGTGACGCCGCCGGGGTGACAGGGCCGCCGTGGCACTTCTTGTACTTGGTTCCGCTTCCGCACGGGCACGGCTCATTGCGCTTTGCGTCCTTGTAGAGGGCGGCCTCGCGGGCGGCGAGTACGTCAGGCAGCTCGGAAGGGGCGCGATCCTCGCGCAGCAGGTCGCACATGATCCGCATCGACTCGTCGATGTGGTTGAAGAAGACCTTGTAGCCGCCACAGAGGTAGTTGAGCCCGTCCTCGCCGTCCGGTGTCTGCGTGAACCGGTTCTTGGGGCAGCCGCCGTGGCACGCAAACCGGACCTTGCAGGTCCGGCAGAACTCGGGCAGCCTGTCGAGCTTGTCCTGGCCAAACCTCATCTGACGATCTGACCGGACCAGCTCGCCCAGCGGCGTCTCGGTGATGTTGCCCAAGAGGTAGTCCGGTTCGACGAAATGGTCGCACGAGTACACGTCGCCGTTGTGCTCGAGGGCCACCGCCGACCCGCACGTCTCGGAGAAGACACAGACGCCGGCAGGCTCGCCGTACCAGTTGGCCAGTGCGGCATCGAAGTGCTGGACGTACATCTCGCCGATGTCCGTGCGTGACCACTCGTCGAAGATGGTGGTGAGGAACCGCCCGAACGCCTCGGGCGCCACGCTTCGCTCGGTGACCAGGTCCCCCTGCTGAACGTACAGCGGGCGTTTCTCCTTGTTGGCACTGCTCCAGCCGAGGTTGGCCAGCGGCAGGAGGGTTTGGGTGGTCCGCTCGACGACGGGAATGAACTGCACAAACTTGACCCCCATCTCGTCACGGAAGAACCGGTAGACGTCGAGCGGGTGATCCTGGTTGGCGGCGTTGACCGTGCACAGAACGTTCACGTCGACATCGGCCGCCCGGAGATGCTCGTAGCCGGCCATGACCCGGTCGAACGAGCCCTCGCCGCGCTTGTCGACCCGATACGCGTCGTGAAGGGCCCTTGGCCCGTCGACCGACACGCCGACGAGCACGTTGTTCTCCTTGAAGAACCCCGCCCAGCTCTCGTCGATGAGGACACCGTTGGTCTGGATCGAGTAGCTGATCCGCTGGTGAGGCCGGCGCAACTGTTCGACCAGCTCCACGGATCGCTTGAAGAAGTCCAAACCCATCATGGTCGGCTCGCCCCCCTGCCAGGCGACGGTCACCTCGGGGGTCAGGTGAGATTCGAGGAGCTGGCGGAGGTAGGTCTCCAACAACTCATCGGCCATTCGGAACCGGTCTCCCGGATAGAGCATCTCCTTCGACAGGAAGAAGCAGTACTCACAATCCAGGTTGCAGATCGGGCCGGTCGGCTTGGCGAGAACGTGATAAGCGGGCGCGAATGTCACGTCTGCGAGTATGTCAGTTGGTTTGGGACGCTCCGTTCGACGTGAGCATCGGCACCTCCGGATGCTGCGGACTCCGACCTCGCAGCTGGGCGGCGAAGCTGGGCGCCGGTGACGAACCCAGTAGGTTGTTGCGACCCCATTCCCCAATCTGACAAAGGGATCGCACCCGCATGGCGCTGCATACCGACATTCCGACCCGGCCCGAACTCGAGCGGCTGTTGACGGCGACCGCCGATCATTGCGTCTCGATCTACCTGCCGACCCACCGGGTGACCCAGGAAACCCATCAGGACCGCCTGGTGTTGCGTGACCTCACCCGTCAGGCGGTCGAGCAACTCGAAGCCGCCGGCGCCGATGCCGATGCGGTGGCCGACATTGAGGCCAACCTGGTGCACCTCGCCGAGGGTGATGACGAGGGCGACGATCCTGCCGTTGAGGAGTTCTGGGCCAACCAGGCTGAGAGCCTGGCCATCTTTGCCAGTCCGGGCCGTTTCGAAACCCACCGGTTGCCCAACCATCTCACCGCCATGGTTGAGGTGTCGGACCGCTTCCACATCACCCCGCTGCTGCGGGCGGTGACGTTCCCCCACGCTGCGTGGATCCTGGCGTTGTCCCAGGGCGCAGTTCGGCTACTGGAGGTCGGCCCGTCGGGCGCCCCCGTGGAGGTCCGGGTCGAGGACCTGCCCAAGGATGCGTGGCAGTCGTCGGGCAACAAAGTCGTCCGGGCCCGTGAGGGCGCCTACGCCCGCAGGGTGGACACGGCCCTGCGCACCGTGCTGACCGGCTCCGACCTGCCGCTGATCCTGGCGGCTTCCCAGCCGATGGCCGCGCTCTACCGGTCGGTCAACACCTACCCCCACCTGGTGGCCGAGCGCGAGCACGGTAACCCCGAGACCAGCACCGACGCCGAGCTGGCCGACGCGGCCCGGACGATCCTCGACGAGGTCTATGCCGACCAGGTCGCCGAGTTGGCGGAGCGTTTCGGTGACCTCAGCGGACAAGGGCGCACTGCAACCGACGCGTCCGACCTGGCCCGCCTGTCCACGCTCGGTGCGGTCGACACGCTGCTGGTCGACATCGACGCCAGCGTCCCCGGCACCATTGACGACATTGGTGCGGTCTCGTTGGCCGACGCCGAGGGCGCCGGCAACTACGGAGTGACCGACGAGATCGCCCGCCGGGTGCTGCTCGCAGGAGGCAGGGTGTTGGCCGTTCGTGCCGAGGACATCCCCCAAGGCGGCCCGCTGGCCGGCCTGTTGCGCTTCGTCGTCTGACGCCGTCGGGGCCTGGCCCCGCATCTGGATTGATCAACGTCCTGCGGTATCGCTCAGATACCGCAGGACGTTTGTTTTTATGAATCTGGCGTGGTTGCCCCCACCGTCCCTGAAGCTGACCGATCCCGCCATTCTCAATGTAGGGCGTGTCGGGGGGCTTGTAGCAAGTGCAGATTTCTGGTTTCGTCAACCTTGCCTTGAGCCCGATCCGGGCTCGCCGGCCGGCAGCACCGCCGGGCGATGGCAGTCAGCTCGGCCGGTAGAACAGGGGAGCGATTGATGGATCAACACGACGCGTCGGCGCAAGATCATGCGGTGGTTGTTGCAGGAGGTGGGCCGACCGGCTTGATGCTGGCGGGAGAACTGGCGATCGCGGGCGTCGACGTCGCCATCGTCGAACGGCGAGCGGACCAGAGCCTGGACGGCTCCCGCTCAGGCGGGCTGCACGCCCGCACGCTCGAGGTGCTCGACCAGCGCGGCATCGTCGATCGGTTCGTCGAGGCTGGGCAGACGCACCCGGCCCTCGGCTACTCCGGGCTCTGGCTGGATATCACCGATTTCCCGACCCGCCACCCCTACGTGCTGGCGTTGTGGCAGAAGGACTTCGAGCCGATCCTGGCCGGCTGGATCGACGAGCTCGGGGTGCCGTTCTACCGGCAGACCGACGTGGCCGGCTTCGTCCAGGACGACGACGGCGTCGAGACCGAACTGGCCGATGGCCGGGTGCTGCGCAGCCAGTTTCTGGTGGGATGCGACGGTGGCCGCAGCACGGTCCGGACTGCCGCCGGCATCGATTTTGTCGGGGTGGATGCAGCCACCAGCTGGATCATCGCCGAGGTGGTGATGGACGGCGAACCCGAGGTGGGGATGCGACACGACAGCCTTGGCACCCACGGCATCGGCCCGAGCGGTCACGACGGGTTGATGCGCGTGGTGCTGACCGAACGGGAGCTCGGCGACGGCCGCCCCGACCTCGACGACCTGCGCGCCGCCCTCGAAGTTGTCTACGGCAGCGACTTTGGCCTGCGCAGCGCCGACTGGATCTCCAGGTTCACCGACATGACCCGCCAGGCGACGACCTACCGCGACCGGCGGGTGCTGCTGGCCGGCGATGCCGCCCACGTCCACCCGCCGCAGGGTGGTCAGGGCCTCAACATCGGCGTTCAGGATGCGGTCAACCTGGGTTGGAAGCTCGCCCAGGTTGTCAACGACGTCTCACCCGACAGCCTGCTCGACACCTACACGGCCGAGCGCCACCCGGTCGGCGCCCGAGTGCTGCGCAACACGATGGTTCAGGTGGCGCTCGGCAAGCCCGACGATCGGCACCAGGCGCTGCGTGACGCGATGGGCGAACTGCTCGAGATGGACGAACCACGTCGCCACGTGGCCGCCATGCTGTCCGGCCTCGACGTCCACTACGACCTGGGCGGAAGCCACCCGCTGGTGGGACGGCGGATGCCCGACCTGGAACTCGACACCGCCGACGGACGGATCCGGGTGTTCGATCTGCTCCAGAAGGCCCGGCCGGTCCTATTGAATCTCGCCGGCTCGGGCGACGTCGACCCCGGGGTGTGGGCCGATCGGGTCACCGTGGTCGTCGCCACGCACAGCGGGGCGTGGGAGCTGCCGGTGATCGGCGAGGTGCCGGCTCCCGCCGCAGTGCTGATCCGCCCCGACGGCTACGTCGCCTGGACCGGCGACGTCGGCCAGGACGATCTGCCCGCAGCGCTTACCGCCTGGTTCGGCGCGGCCGCCGACCGCTGACCCACGCTGCTGCTGGCCTTGTCTCGGCGGTGTTAGGCGGGGGAGTGGCAGACCGCTTCGACGTTGTTGCCGTCCGGATCCCGGTGCGGCGAATGCGATGTGGCTCTCGCGGAAGCCGTCGCCCCTTGCCTGCTCCCCCAGCCAGAAGGTGGGCATCGGCGGCACGCCGTAGCCGATCACGCCGGGGAACTGCATGATCCGCTGGCCGCCGACGGTGGCCAGAACCTGGTCGTAGAACCGGGCGCCGGCCTCCAGGTCGGAGCACTGAATGGAGAGATGGTCGAGCATGGTTTCGATCATCGAACTTGAGCGACCAAGGTGGAACTGCCCGTCACAGGCAGGCCAGGTACGCCGCCTCCGAATCGGCGGCGGTGATGCTGCCCGAGTCGACGTCGACCGTGTAGGAGGCGGTGAATGGGTCGGAGTCGTCCCACACGAAGCGGGCCTCAACCTTGTAGATGCTGTCGTTGCCGGTCGGGGAACCCTTGATGGTGTCGACAAACCCCAGCCCTCCGCAGTTCTCGATGGCGTCACCGACGAGTCCGGCGGCCACTTCGCTTCGGTCGGTCGGTGCCGCTTCGGGTTCAGTGGTCGGCGTTGACGTCGGGCTCGGGGCGGCTGTGGTCGTCTGCGAACCCTTGGTCGTCGGCGACTGCCTGGGGGTGGTGGTGGACGCTGGACCCTTGGTGGTCGGCGCCCGCGTCTCTTCGGTGTCGCCGGCGGCGGGCTGAGCTTCGGCGGGCGGCACCCCGGTGGTCGTCGAGAGGGATGTCTCGGTGGCACCTGGCTCGGCTACGACGTCCTCGGTGGAGACAGACCCGTCATCGCGGAGCAGGAGCAACGCTGCGATCCCCGCAATGATGAGAGCCACGGCGATTCCGCCGATGACCCACCACGCTCGGGGCGCTGCGCCGTCCACCTGGGGCTCGACCTGCATCGGGAGTTCGGTGCCACACGAGGCACAGAAGTGGGTTTGGTCTGCGGCGGGGGTCCCGCAGTTGGGGCAGATGGTGTTGGGGGTTTCGGCCATGATCACTCCAGAGCGGGGTCTCAAGGGTCGGTTTCCGATCATACCCCCAGGGGTATTCGAATCCCAATCGTGGCGGGGTGCTGCCACACGGTTTGCCGGTCAACACCGATGGGAGTGCGTCAACGAGCGGTCTCATGCCGGCTCAGCCGACGAGCAGACCAACCGCCGTGGCCAACAGCCAGGCGAGCATCGCCGCATACCAACACCGCTCGACCAGGCCGAAGTAGGTGCGCAAGATGCAGGGAGCCAGCCAGGCGACCGCCAGCGCCACGGCGGTGATCGCCACCAAGGCTCCCAGCCATCCGAACCACGAGCCGGCAAAGACCCACGATGGACTGTCCGCGAGTCCGCCGCCGAGTCTGCTGGCTGCGATCGCGATGGACCCAAAAGCCGTGGCGGCGAGCAGATTGTGGATGATGCCGGTGCTGGTCCGTTCGGCCCCGGGCAGGTCGGTCGCGAACCCGGCGATCGCCAGGCGGCTGATTGCGAAGACGAGCAGCCAGGTGCTGTCGTCGCCGTCGAGATCGGCCGATCGCAGCCCAAACCAGATGGCGACGGACGCGAGCCCGACGAGGATGACCTGAGCTCGGTACCACGCAGCGTGCGGGCCGGCGCCGTAGTCGCTGACCGGGTCATGCATCGGTGCCACGTCGGGCGCCACGCGATGGAGTTGGACCAGGCCGGCGACGGCTGCGGCAAGCGCTACCAGCGCGGCGATAGCCAAGACGGTTGCTGTCGTCCCCACGTCGTGCGACCCTACGCCAACGGCGACGAACGACCCTGCTGAACTACGGCAGGTAGATCTGCGTCATCGTCGTTGCGCAGGCACCTTTTGAGCGGACCATCAGCTTGGGGAGACCACCGTAGGAATGGATGCTGGGATTGTTCAACGTGCCCCTGACGTGCTTGAGGTGGTCGCCGACTGAAAGCTGCTTGATGATGCTGTACCTCGGTCACAGCGCGCTCGCTGCGGCCATCGAGGACGGCGGGGACCCAACCGACATCTTCGACTTCGACATCCGCAACGCTTCGCCCAAGGCCCGAAGCGGGCCGGTGTGCAGCGGAGCCAAGGCATTTGCCCCCGGCTCTGCCGACGTCGGCGGCCTACAGGGCCAGGCTGACGACGAGCGTGGTTGCCCAGATTGCGTGACGGTGTTCGTGCATCTTCATGTGGTGTGTCCAGTCTCAAGCGCTGTTGGCCGAGCGGTCCGGCACAACCTCGTGTGAATGACGCCGAGGAAGGACTCGCTGGTTTACGCGATTGTGACCGAAGCGGACGTCCGCCGGTCTATGGCTCAGCACACCGGCGGCGCTGGCAGCGCTCGCCACCTGGGCGCTCGTCCCGGCGGCGATCGGTATCTTCGCCGTCGAGCGACGCGACGTCGTCTGGCCTCACAGGTCGAGAGCGCAGGCTCGCTCAGGGAGTGAGAAACGCCCCAAGGGTTCGCTCGGCTGCGGCGAGGGCTCCCTCGATGTGGCCCGGCGCGGTGGTGGCGGTCTCAGTGGACGCCCAGTGGAGCCGACCCGCCCAGCTCGGCTTGGTGAGGTGCGGGGATCCGTACAGGTCGTACCGGTTGGTGTGTCCGAGGCGGGTTGGCGCAGTGAACGGTTGCTGGCCCCAGTCGACGACGAGCACCTGAGCCGGTTGTGCGGCCTTCGGCCCGAACAGGGCGGTCAGCTGTTCGGCGAACGCCCCAACGGGATCCGCCAGCGGCGCCTGGCCGAACCCGAAAAGCATGGCGGGTGTGCCGTCCGGGCCGCTCATGTCGTGAACCTCACCGAACGGCTGGTCTGGACCGAAGGCCGTTCCGGACAGCCCGAGGTGGCGCCAGAACGGCTCGGGATAGATGGCCACCGCCTTGGTGACGCCGCCCATCCACACCGGGATCGACGACGCCGCTTCGGCGACCAACGGCTCGAGATGGTCTGGGTCGATCATCCCGCTGTCCATGGCGAGCGACGGCGGGACGGCGGCGATCACGGCCTCAGCGGTCGATGGTCCCTGCGTCGTGTGAACGGTGACGTGATCGTCGGCTCGCTCGATCCGTGTGACCGGGCAGTCGACCGTCACCGTGCCGGAGGGCAGTCGGCCCGCCAGCCCATCGATGAGACCGACTGCGCCGTTGGTGAACCGGTAGGACGGCGGCATCACCGGCCGGTCGAGGCGTCGAACAACCCCGTCGGCCGCGACGAGCGCGTCGCCGGTGGCCCACTGATCGTGAATCGTCAGCCCGAACTCGTCGACCAGGCGGGCGACGCGTTGCTCGCCGGGCCAGAACCAGGTGGGGCCCAGGTCGGCGTGCCCGCCGGGTACCTCAACCGACCGGATCCGGCCACCGAGCGACGGTCCGGCCTCGAAAACCCGGACGGAGCGGCCTGCCCTGATCAGCCCGTCGGCGACGGCCAGGCCACTGATGCCTGCACCGACGACGACGACGTCAACGTCGCTCACCGGGCTGGCGGGCGGGGTGGAAGGTCGGCCATTGGGCAACACTGTCACCCCTCCAGCCGAAGTCGTTAGGTAGAACGGGCATCGGTGCATTTTGTTGACGCACGATGTCGAGAACCCGACGGCGGCTCCGTCATCAAGATGAGTGCGACCACCCCGGTCGCTCAACACCAAGGAGAACGACATGGCCAAGTACCTGCTGCTCAAGCACTACCGGGGAGCTCCGGCACCGATCAACAACGTTTCGATGGACCGGTGGTCGCCGGAGGAGGTCGATGCTCACGTTCAGTTCATGCACGACCTCAACTCGCGGTTGGAGACGACCGGCGAGTTCGTTGACGGCCAGGGCCTGTCGCCCGACGGGATGTGGGTTCGCTCCGATGGGGCGGGCAAGCCGCCCGTCACCGACGGGCCGTTCGCCGAGTCCAAGGACCTGATCGCCGGATGGTTGGTGATCGACGTCGAGAGCGAGGAGCGTGCCATCGAGATCGCCGGCGAGCTCTCCGCTGCGCCTGGTGCGGGCGGCGAGCCGATCCACGAATGGCTCGAGCTGCGAAAGTTCATGTCGGCCCCCTCGTCAGCGGACGTCTGACCAAGGCGGTGGGTGTCGACGCATCGCTGCTGCGCTCGTCAGTACCCAAGGTGCTCGCCGTCCTCGTCCGTCGCGGAGCCGACTTTGCGACGGCCGAGGACGCCGTGCAGGAGGCGCTGATCAAGGCGCTCGGTGCATGGGAGCGGACCGTGCCCGACGACCCCACGGCCTGGCTGACCACCGTTGCGTGGCGGTCGTACCTCGACCTGATGCGGTCGCAGTCGGCCCGCAGCGACCGGGAACGGCGCGTGGCCACCGAACCCCGGCCGGGCGACGCTTCGGGTGCCGACGACACGCTGGCCCTCTACTTTCTGTGCGCTCACCCGGTGCTGTCGCCGGCGTCGGCGGTTGCGCTGACGCTTCGTGCGGTCGGGGGGCTGACCACCCGCCAGATCGCCGAGGCGTACCTGGTGCCGGAGGCGACGATGGCTCAACGCATCAGCCGGGCCAAGACCAAGGTGTCCGGCGTCAGCCTCGACCAGCCCGGCGATCTCGTCGCCGTGATGCACGTGTTGTACCTGATGTTCAACGAGGGCTACTTCGGCGACGTCGACCTGGCGGCCGAGGCCATTGCGCTGGCGCTGCGGCTGGCCCGTGTCGTCGACGACCCCGAGGTGGCCGGGCTGGCGTCCCTGATGCTGTTACACCACGCCCGACGACCGGCCCGAACCCGCACCGACGGCAGCCTGGTGCCGCTGGCCGAACAGGACCGCTGCCTGTGGGACGTCGGGTCGATCGCCGAGGGCGTGACGCTGTTGCAGCGGGCGCTCGCCGAGGACCGGCTTGGGCCGTACCAGGCCCAGGCTGCAATCGCGGCGCTGCACGCCGACGCACGCAGCGTGAAGGAGACCGACTGGATCCAGATCGTCGAGTGGTACGACGAGCTGCTCGCGCTCACCGACACACCCGTCGTGAGGCTCAACCGGGCGGTGGCGGTGTGCGAGGCCGATGGAGCACCTTCGGGGCTGGCGGCACTGGGAGAGGTCGACGAGGGCGTGCCCCGACGCAGCGCGGTGGCGGCCTATTTGCACGAACGCAACGGTGCCTTCCAGACGGCTGCGCAGTTGTACGCGGAAGCGGCGCTCCAGGCGCCCAGCCTGCCGGAACGTCAGCACCTGACCAGGCAGGCCGCCCGGATCAATCAGCTCCTGCGCGACCGGTGAGTACCTCGGACACGGCCCGGTGGTGACGACTGGGCCGTAGCCTGTGGTGATGGCAACCGTGTCGCCGTCGTCATCGAGCCATCCGGCCGTGTGGAAGTTCGAGTATCCGATGTACCACGCCGAATCGCGGGGCCAGGTGCGCGCTTGGTTGGAGCGGCACCACGACACAGCGAGGGGCGTTTGGCTGTGCTCGTGGCGCACGCCGACCGGGAGGCCCAGGTGCCCGTACCCCGAGCTCGTCGAGGAGGCGATCTGTTTCGGCTGGATCGACTCGACGGCCGGCACGCTGGACGAGGAGCGCGGGTTGCAGATGCTCACCCCACGAAAGCCGAAGAGCTCTTGGACCCGGCTGAACCGTCAACGGGTGGCGGAGATGGAAGCGGCCGGGCTGATGACCGACGCCGGTCGCCGAGCCGTGCAGGTTGCTCGGGACAACGGCTGGTGGTCGATCTACGACCAGGTGGAGGATCTGATCGAGCCGGACCAGTTGCGTGAGGCGCTCGATGCCAATCCGTCCGCCCGGCTCGCGTGGGACGGATTTCCCCCCAGCGCCCGCAAGATGATGCTGTGGTCGGTGGTCAGCGCCGCTCAGGACTCGACGCGCCGGCGACGGATCGCAACGATCGTCGCCAAGGCCGAACTGGGCCGGCGCGTCTGAGCCTCTGGCGACGCCGACGTCTGCAACTCCCGTTCACCGTGCGCCTGATTCGGTCCTGAGCGACCCGCCGTGTCACCGTCGAGTTGCGACCGGATGTTGCGTCGCCGCACGGTGGTTGGTCGAGGCGTGGTGTCCCCACACGACCAGGCCCGCCGCCACCGCATAGGTGACCGCCTGGATCATCCAGTAGATGGCGTCGATGCGGTCGTCGTGTCCGACCGCGATCGTCTGGGCGGCGAGCAACGCCGTCAAGAGAACCCCCATCGCCACGAGGGCGACGCGCTGGTTACGGATGAAGTATCCGGCCGGAAAGCCGAGCAGCAGTGCTGCGAGTTGAACCATGACGTGTCCTTTCAGTTGACGGGGAACTCGGTGGCCATGCCCATGGCCAGGTGGAGCACGCCGTCGCTGCCGGGCAGGGCGCAGTACACGAGGTAGTTGCCCGGGGCTTGCTTCGGGCCGAGGTCGACCCACCCCTGATGTCCTGGGCTGATCGCCCCGAACCCGCCCACGGTCTCGATCGGCGGCGGGCCATTGAAGTCCTTGGCCCAGGCGACCGCGTCGGCGCTGGTCTTGTTCGGAGCGAGCCTGCCGACCCCCGCCTCGTGGGGCAGGGACGGGTCGTCGTTGACCACCTTCCACACGCCGCTGCCGTCGAACCCCTTGGGCAGCGTGATCTTCATGCCCGGTCCGAGCTTGATCGTTCCCTTGGCGGTCGGCTCGGCGGCTCCCTGAGTTCGGGCACCCACCGTGGTCTCCCCGATGAGCATGTTCTGCTGCTCGTCGAAGTCGATCACGGTGTAGTTGCCGGGGTCGAGGTCGAAGGTAAGAGCCTGCGACGCTCCGGCGTTCACCTGGGCGTTGCCGCCCTCGTAGGTGACCAGGGATTCGAACTCGGCGTCGCTGGCCTTCTCCAGTTGCTTCACGCTGACCCCGTCGTTTCGGCGGAAGAAGGCCAGGTGGTGGCTGCGCTTGGTGCTCGGCGAGGCGTCGAGTTGCACGTCGACCAGGCCGCCCGGCATCTGAGCGGGCATGTCGACCGCCGTGTCGCTCAGCTTGATCTCGCTCTTCGGCCTGGCGACGGTCGCTTCGGCCTGTGCTTGCGGCGCGCTGTCCTGGTCGCCGCATGCTGCGACGCCGGTGAGCAGCAGCACACCGGTGAGGGCTGTGCCGAACCGCGAGGCGCCACGGATCTTGGATGGTTGTTGCTGACTGCGTTGCTTGAGGTGATTGGTCATGGTCCGAGTGGACCTCGGAGGGGATCACGCCGTCATCGGTGACAGACGCCGATCATCCGTGAGATCTGCACGGTCGGGTCGTGACCCTTTCCCGTGACACCGGACACGCTCCGTGCGACGATGACGACATGACCATTGACGGCCAGCCGGCCGTACAAGCTGCGCTGTCTCACGGAGCGGCTCCGCTGCGTGGGGGAGAGGCTCCGCTGCGCAGATCGCTTGCGTCGTTGCCGGTGCCGTGGGTCCTGACCCTTGCGGTCACGTCCGTGTGCGCATTGGCCACCATCCCGCTGGTGCTCGTGAGCGTCCGACAGGGGACGGAGCAGTTCGTGGGCGAATGGATCTTCGTCACGTTCACCCCCGGCTTCGCCGTGGCCGGTTGGTGGCTGCTGAGCCGCCGACCCGGCATGTGGATTGGCCGGCTGTACCTGGTCGCGGGCCTGACGACGGCGATCACCGGGCTGGCCGCCGGGATCGCCGGCGTGGCCTACCCGGACCACGGGGCGCTGGTGGCCTGGTCGATGTGGGTGGTGTCGTGGCTGTGGCTGGTGCACGACTCCGTGATCACCGTCGTGGTCGTGCTGTTTCCCCGTCGGGTGCCCCGCGGCCGGCTGGATCGGCTGCTGATCGGGATCGTCGCGGTCTCGACGGGCGTCTCGATGCTGGCTGCGGCGTTGCGGCCGGGGCTGATCGTGACCACGCCGGACAACCCCGGGGGTGCCCCGGTGAGCACGCCGAACCCGGTGGGCATTCCGGGGCTCAAGGGCATCGTCAACTCGATCGGAGGCTCGTATCTGGTCCTGGGATTGGCGCTGAACGTGGTGATTCTCGGCTTGATCGCCACCCGTTGGTGGAGGGCCTCAGGCATCGAGCGGCGTCAGTACCGCTGGGTGTTTCTTCTGTCGGTCGGCAGCTCGCTGGTGTTACCACTCGTGGTCGTGTTCCCGGTGTGGATCGGCCCGTTCGTAGCTGTTACCACGACCTTCGCGTTTCAGATGCTGGTGGTGGTGGCCATCCTGAAATGGGACGTCTACGAGGCAGGGGTGGTGCTGCGGCGATCGGCGTTGGCCGCAGCCCTGTTGGCCGTCGCACTGGGGGTGTACGGCGCGGTGGTGGTGGTCACGGCCGTGGCCGTCGGTGGGTTCGGACCGCTGCCGGCGACGGTGGGGGCGATGGTGGCCGTCTTTGCCTTCGGACCGCTGTCGCTGGTGGTCCGGCGCCGGGTCAACCGACTCTTCTACGGGCGGCGGGACGACCCGTACTCGGTGTTGGCATCGGTCGGCCGCGGACAGGCGGAGGCGTCGGACGCCGATGATGCCCTCGACCGTCTGCTCGCATCGATCTGCGCCGAGCTTCGGCTGCCGGGCGCCGCAGTGAGGGCCGCTGACGGCGATGTGCTCGCTCTGGTCGGTGACGCCGACCTGCCCGCCGCCGACCGGCTCGAGCTCCGTCACCTCGGGGAGCGGGTCGGCACACTGCAGATTGCGGCGCGGCGGGGGACCGACGGCCTGACCGAGGCCGACCGTCCGCTGCTCAACTCGCTGGCCGACGCCATCGCCGCCGTCGTGGCGGCGCGCCGGGCGGCGGATCACCTCCAGGTGGCCCGGGACCGCCTGCTGATCGCTCAAGACGAGGAGCGTTCCCGGTACCAGCGAGATCTTCACGACGGGCTGGGGCCGCGGCTGACCTCGGTGGTGTTCAAGCTGGACGCGATCTCCAATCACCTGAACGCTGGTCGACCCGACACGGCCCGGGTGCTGGCGGACGACGCCCGGGCTGAGCTGCGGGACGGGGTGGACGAGATCCGCACCTACATCAACCAGTTGGGCGATCAGGTGGTGGCCGCATCCGGGCTGCGAGACGCGCTGCTGGAACGCATCGCCAGCCTGACCAGCGCTCGGCCGGTGGACATGCGGGTGACGATCGGTGACCTCGGGGCGTTGTCCGCCGCGATCGAATCGGCCGTTCTGGCCGTCGCCTGCGAGGCGGTGACCAACGTGCTGCGACACACCGCAGCTCGGACCTGTTGCGTCGAGTTGCGACGCGACCGTGACCTGTTGCTCACCATCAGCGACGATGGGGGCGGCCTGGGTAGTGGCTTCACCCCCGGTGTGGGCGTCGGCTCGATGCGGCACCGCATCGAGCGCCTCGGCGGCCGGTTCGACATCGCCAGCGGTGACGGCGGGGCGACCGTCTCGTGCCTGGTGCCGGTGAGCTGATGGGTGAGCCCGCCACGATCCGGGTGGTGGTCGCCGACGACCACGCGTTGATCCGGACGGGCATCGCCACGCTGCTCGACTCCCTGGACGACCTCGAGCTGGTGGGCGACGCCGCCGACGGCGAAGCGTTGCTGGCCGTCGTCGAGGCCACCCGGCCGGATGTGGTGGTGATGGACGTCAACATGGCGGGCATGGATGGGATCACCGCAACCCGGCTGGTGCTGGAACGGCATCCCGAGGTGGTGGTGCTGGTGCTGTCGATGGTCGAGGACGACGCCAGCCTGGCCGCGGCGATCGAAGCCAAGGCGTCGGGGTACATCCTCAAGGCCTCGACCACCGACCAGCTGCCGCACGCCATCCGCACGGTCGCCGCGGGAGGCGCCGTCTTCGATTCCCGGATGGTCGAACGGCTGGTCCACCAACATCCGGCTCCGGTGGCGGAGCGGCCTTTCCCGATGCTGACCGACCGCGAGCTTGAGGTGCTCGGCCATCTTGCGAGGGGCGAAGCCAACCAGACGATCGCCAGGTCGCTGGTGATCAGCCCCCGAACCGTGGCCAACCACGTCTCCAACATCCTGATGAAGCTGCCGGCGCTCGATCGGACCGACGCCGTGATCAAGGCGCGTGCGGCCGGCCTCGACCGGGTGCTCGATCAGGAGCTTCCCCGCTATGGCGCCGCCTTCAGACGCCTGGGCGAATAGGCATTGGTGGGACGCCGGAGGAGCATGCAACTGCCTTTGCACTCGGCTTGCGGTGTCTGAGGCTCGAAGGTCTGCCGGGGTATCGACCACGCACCGGGACAGATTGAGAGGTCCCTCGCCCTTTCGGCCTCATCCATGGGCACGCGCTCGAGGACGTGTTAATCAGGACAACACTCACATGGTCCGGCAGGTACGCCGTCGGTGAGATGAGTCCCGTCGAATGCTCAATGTCCGCGATGATCCGCTGCATGCTCGCCGCAAACAGGTCTTCGTACACTTCCATCCACTGGACAGCCGGCAGCCTGGCCCTCAGTTCCTCGGGTAAGTCCGCCAGGTCTGGCATGGCCGCCGAGTGGACACGAACCGGGTTAACGGGAATCCCCCGGTCGAGTGCCATGGTGAGCTCTCTCAGGTGGTAGTCGATTTCGGGACGTGCGGTCCGTTCCTGGATGCACCGCAACCACCTCGGGCCGACGATAAGAATCACCGACTGCGACTGGATCAGCGCCGAGTCGATGGCGCATCCTCCCAACGCTGACCGGCACGGATCGAGTTGACGTCGAAGAACACGTTGTCGTCGCCGAAGTGGTGAGCCAGCGAGTCACGCACCCGGCCTGCCCAGCCGGGGTCGTCGTCCTTGCGGTAACTGACGAATATTCCTGCTCCCACGGGTGCTCCTTCTAATAATGCTCGGCCGACCAACTCTGCGCTGTCCGCACACCGTGGGAGTAAATTGAACCCCATCGAAACTCATCACGTCCGCGCCGGACTGGGCCAGCTGACGGAAGCGACACCATGAGGGCGGGGTGGGCGTTGCGGCCTGCTGGTGGGTGGTCGGTGCTGCTGGCTCGCCTGAGCTCCATGGGCGACCATGCGGTGGCGGTGAGGCGAACCGCCTTGGCGCTGGTCGGACTGGTCACCGTGGTGTTCGGGTGGTGGGGCTTCGCCCGGTATTCGGGGCAGCACCCCGATGTCGGGCTGGGCTGGCCGGAGTGGCTTTACGGCACGATGAACCTGTTCATCAACGGTGCCGATGTTGCGCCCGTCCCATGGCAGCTCGGTGTTGCGCGGATGTTGGCGCCGCTGGTCACCTTCGGCGTGTTGGTGGAGGTGTTGCTGGTGGGCTCCGCTCAGCGAATTCGCCGCTGGGCTGCGTCGAGGGCATCGGGCCACGTGCTCGTGGTTGGTCCGACGGAGCGGGTGCGTCCATACCTCCAGGGCTCTGCTGACGATCGAGGACTGGGCGACGGCACCGAGTTGATCGTGCATATCGGACAGGACGGTTCGGCCTTAGGGCCGACCGTCATCGGATTGCCGGCGACGCCCACCCCGATCGAGTGGGTTGCCGTCACCCCGGCACGGGCCGCACGCCGGATCGTGTTGGCCCTCGGCCGGGACGACCTGACGTTGTCGGCGCTGCGGGGAGCGCTCGACCATGGTCTCCCCGAGGCGGGCTGCAGCCTGGTGGTTGAGTTGGACGACATCGAGCTAAGCGGTCGGATGGCGGTGGCGGTGGCGGGCAAACGGCCCGACGCCGACATCGATTTTGTCTGCCCGGAGGAACTGGACGCGTTGTTGATCTCCGCCAGCGTGACCGACGAGTTGGTCGGTTCCCACGGGTCGGATCGGGGTTGGGCCGTCTCGATCGTGGGTGACACCCCCACGTGTGACCGGGTGACCGCCCAGTTGGTGCGGGCCTTCACGCGTTCGGCGCTTCGGGGAGGCGCCGTCAGACCATGCATCCTGCGGGTGCGGCCCGGTGGGAGTGAGCGCGAGGCCCAGATCGTTGACAACCATCGGGTCGTGGTGGATGTCGTCGACCGGATCGACGACATCTTCCAACCGGGTGCGCCGGACCACCTGGTGATCGATCTGCATGACGAGGAGATGTCGACCCGGCTGGCGATGGAGGCGGCGCTGCGGCGCCGGGGGAGCGTGGTGTGGACGACGCACGGCTTCGCTCTGCCGTGGGCGACGACCGGATGCCCTGCCGACGGTTCGCCGGTCGACCTGCGCCAGGTGTCGCTGTCGGCGGCGGCCAAGGCGGGGGCGCTGCACGGACCGTTCGGCCGAATAGCTGCTGCCCGGACGCGACGCACTGGACAGGCGCCCTCTGGGCCGTCGACGGATGCTGTGCGGCGGGCGGTCGCGATCTTGCTCGACCAGGGGTGGACCGTGGTGCCCGAATCGGACCTGCAACCCGCCGAGCGAGGCCGGCTGCCCAGGTACGTCGACCAGCACACGGCCCGGCTTCTCCGCTCGTTGCCCGGCCTTGAAGAGGACGCCTCCCACCTGCTGTACGAGCTGCAGTGCGAAGGATTGATGGCGATCCCGCCCGTGTGGGAGTCCGATGGGGGCGTCGGACCGGTTGAGATGCCCCCGGACGAGACCATCGAGGTGATGGCCCAAGCGATCCATGAGCACTACCTGACCGAGCAGGCCGAGCAGACGAACCTTCCTGCTTTGCGGCCCTGGGCCGAGCTCGACGAGAGGTTTCGAGCCCAGAATCGGGACCAGGCGCGGGATGACATTTTGAAGCTGCACTCCCTTGGACTGAGGGCCGTGGCGGCGGGCTTACTCTCGGTCGACGCCGTCCGGCTGGGGGAGGCCGACATCGAAAGACTGGGAATCGCCGAACATGACCGGTGGTCACATCAGAAGCGTGAGCAGGGCTACCGCTTCGGTCCGGAGCTGATTCTGGAAGGGGCAGACCTGCGTCATCCCAGCCTGCTCCCGTGGGACGAGTTGCCCGCATCGGAGAAGGAGAAGGACGTTGCTCCGATCCGCCAGATCCCGGCGGTCCTCGCAGCGGCCGGGTTGGCGATAACGCGCTGAGGCCGAGGTGGTGTCGGGTGGTATCGCCCGTGATGCCGCCCGGGTGCACTGGTTGCATGGCGCTGACGCTGCGACTGACCGATGATGAATCAGATGCGCTGCGGGCGAGAGCGGACCTGGAGCAACGCTCGATGCAGGAGGTGGCTCGCGAGGCCGTCCGCATACCCAACGCTGGAGGAGCAGGGGTCGGCGCTGGTGCATTCGGTGTGCACCAATCATGTTTTGGTTGACGGAAACAAGCGGCTGGCCTTGGGCTCGCTGATCGCATTCCCCGCGATCAACGGGCACCGGCGGACCCGATCCGATGATGCGGGGAGGTGGGTCCGACCGGCGTCCGCCCGCAATCCGCAGACCCGCCGTGGGGTTGCATCAGCCGGCTGAGCGGCGCTTACCTGAGGGCGACTACTTGTCGGCGTTGTGGCGGCCGACCAATTGGCGGGCGATCACCTTGACGCAGAGCACCTCGTCGGCGCCCTCGAAGATCGACAGCACCCGGGCGTCGACGAAGAGGCGGCTCACCGTGTACTCCTCGGCGTAGCCCATGCCGCCGTGGATCTGCATCGCCTCGCGGGTGACCCACTCGGCAGCCTTGCAGACATACGCCTTCACCATGGAGGCCTCCATGGCCCCCTCGCCCTTGGCCATCAGTTTGGCCACCTCGTAGCTGTACTGGCGAGCGCCCTGAATGATGACCGCCATGCGGGCCAGCTTGGCCTGGGTCAGCTGGTACTCGGCGATGTTCTCGCCGAACACCACACGGTTGTTGGCGTAGTCGCGGGCAGCCTCAAGGGCGGCCTGCATGACGCCGACTGCGCGTGCGGCGGTCTGAAGACGACCGTTCTCGAAGCCCGCCATCTGGTAGTAGAAGCCGCGGCCCTCACCCCCATCGAGGCCGATGAGGTTGTCGGCGGGCACGAACCAGTTCTCGATGGCCACCTCGTAGCTGTGCATGCCGCGGTAGCCGATCGTGTCGATCGGGCGGCCCTCCATCTTGCCACCGCCGGAGTCGTTCTCCTGGGTGAGCTCGAAGCCGTGGCCATCGCCGCGCTCCTTGGGCACGATGAACATCGACAGGCCCCTGTGGCCCACCGAGCGGTCGGTGTCGGTGCGGGCCAGCACCATCAGCACGTCGGCGCGGGCGCCGTAGGTGCACCACGTCTTCACGCCGTTGAGTAGCCAGCCGCCGTCGGTTTGCGTGGCGGTCACCTTCACGCCGGCCACGTCGGAACCGAAGTCGGGCTCGGTGACCGCAACCGCGTTCATCACCTCGGCGGTTGCCAGCTTGGGCATCCACTCCTGCTTCTGCTCCTCGGTGCCGCCGGCCTCGAGGGCCCGGGCCAGGATCTCGGGGCGGGTGATCAGCGAGCCGCCGGCGCCGAGCGAGCCGCGCGACAGCTCCTCGGTGGCGACCACCATGGCGATGTAGTCCGATGCGCCGCCCGAGGCGTAGCCGCCGTACTCCTCCGGAATCGACAGGCCGAAGGCACCCATCTCGGCCAGGCCGGTGACGATCTCCTAGGGGATGTCGCCGTTGTGGCGGTGGATCTCCTCGGCGATCGGCATGATCTTGTCCTCGGCGAAACGCCGGAAGGCGTCCTGCACCATTTCGAAGTCGTCGCCGAGGTGGCGGGGGCCGTCGGTGTTGGCCAAGGA
>ERZ1026796.387-NODE-387-length-36635-cov-3.397475_pt1 | contig 36635 bp, 34 predicted proteins | sample MGYA00520874_ERZ1026796 | MGnify/ENA primary metagenome ERZ1026796 (study PRJEB33270, sample SAMEA104284474) | anaerobic digester metagenome | biome: Anaerobic digester microbiome; feature: mesophilic sludge digester; material: Anaerobic digester biomass | place...
ATTCGTGCCAGGGAACTGTTTTCTGATATTCAGAGACAACCTGAAGATCCATATTTTTACTTTGCAAAATCTCTTTTATTTTCCGGTGAAGAAGGATATTCCCCTGAAGAAGATTTAACTATTGCACACAATTCAGGATATAAAGATTGGAGGTCATATGATAAACTGATTGATTATTATTTACGAACTAACCAAACTAAACAAGCGCTTGAATTTGCAAAAGAGGCAATCAGAAAATTTCCATCCAACAATACTCTAAAATATGTTTATAGTAAATGCCTGATGGCTGAAGGTCAATACGCTGATGCCAGGAAAGCTTTGATGAAAACAATTATTTTACCGAGTGAAGGTGCCCGCTATGGTCGTACAACATATAGGCAGGCCTGTATCATGGAATCTTTGCGTCTTTATAAGAGAGGTCAATACAAGTCTGCTATCGGATTGATAAGCCAGTCCAGGTTATGGCCGGAAAACCTGGGCGCGGGGAAACCTTATAATCCGGATGAAAGGATAGAAGATTTCCTGGAAGGAAAATATAGGGAGAAGTTAGGCCAACCAAATATTACAGAGAAGTTGTATCATAATATTATAGAATTTACTGAAGGGAAACCATCAGGTTATAGTTCGACAGATTATTTATATGTTCTTGCTTTAAAATACTTGAAACAATTCGATAAAGCTGATGATTTTATGAACGACTGGGAAAAGAATAAATCAAATAATTCAATATTGGAGTGGATTAAGTCAGTATTAAATAACAATTTTAATAAAAGTACAGAGATAGAATCTTTGATCAACACCCAAACCGGTGGCACACCCTGGGATCCAAAATACGCGGATTCAGAATTTGAAATTATCAAAATCATAAGTAAAACGTTTTAAAAATGGCACGGGGTACGGGGCGCGGGGCGCAGAGACTAAGAGAGGAAGAGACCGCAAGAGAATGTATTATGTATTATAGGCGATGTATTATAGGCGATATGCCGCATTGGAAGAGACCGCAAGACTGCACGACCGCAAGACAATGTATAATGTATTACAGGCGATGTATTATAGGCGATGTGAAAACAATTGGCAATTATCAATGAACAATTAACAATTATCCGTTATGGCACTAACCACATATCCAGCACGAGTTACATAACCAACACTACACGAACAATTTACACGACCTGCACGACTTGCATGACTTGCATGACCTGCAAGACTTATAATGTATTATAGGCGATAGATTATGTATTACCTGAAAGGGAATTAATACTGATTGTCGATGCCGGGAAAGAAACCAGGAAAGTGTTTTTAACGAGAATTCACGACATAGATTTATAGGAGATATGTTACTGGTATGGCAAACCGCGATAGCGGTTAAAGGAAGAAACCGTGAAGCGGTTCAATTTTAATTACCTCCGGTGCAACCGGAGGTAAACTGTCCCCTATGATGTAAAGCCCTGACAAGCCTGCCCCGCAAAAGCGGGGGGCGATAGAACGGCACAGAGTCAACGTTATAATACAACGAATTCGAACTGGAACCTCGAACTTTCAACTTTTATTTGAAGCGCGTACTACGTGCCGCTCGCCGTTCCTCAACCCTCTATCTCAGAATGATACTCCTGCAGTGATTTTACCTTGTACTCTCCGTTCTGACGGGCTTTGATGCCTTCCGTTGCCGAGAGTGCTGCCGAGGTTGTCGTGATATATGGTACCTTGTACCTGATGGCATTCTTCCTTATGTAGGAATCATCATACTCGCTGAGCCGGCCGGCCGGGGTGTTTATAACAAGATCAATCTCCTTGTTCTTGATCGCATCAACAATATTTGGCCTTCCCTCGTGGACTTTCAGAATGAGGTCGGCGGGAATGCCGTTGTCAATAAGGAACTTCCTGGTACCACCGGTCGAAATGATTGTAAATCCCATATCCCTGAAATTCCTGGCAGCCGGCAGTATCCTGTCCTTGTCGCGGTCGGCAATGGTAATAAGCACATTCCCCTTTATCGGAAGGGGCAGGAGGATTGCTTCCTGCGATTTGAAAAATGCCATTCCGTATGAGTCGGCCATGCCGAGTACTTCGCCTGTTGACCTCATCTCGGGACCAAGAAGCGGATCAATAGCCGGGAACATGTTGAAGGGGAAGACGGCTTCCTTTACTCCGTAATGCTTTATGCTACGTTTCTTTAGCCCGAATTCCGAAAGCTTCTGGCCAAGCATTATCTGGGTAGCTATCCGTGCCATGGAAATGCCACAGACCTTCGACACCAGGGGAACGGTACGCGAAGCCCTTGGATTGGCTTCAAGTATGTACACGGTGTCTTCATATATCGCGTACTGGATGTTCAGAAGTCCGACTACATTAAGCTCTATTGCCAGTCTCCTGGTGTAGTCGTAAATTGTCTTCCTGTGTTCCTTTGGGATGACCACGGGAGGAATCACACAGGCCGAATCGCCCGAATGGATGCCGGCGTATTCGATATGCTGCATGATAGCCGGTACAAAGGCATTGGAGCCGTCCGATATGGCATCGGCTTCCGATTCGATCGCGTCTTCGAGGAACTTGTCGAGAAGAAGAGGTCTGTCGGGTGATACACCGATGGCAGTTGCCACGTATTCGGCCAGCATCTTCTCGTCGAGGATGATCTTCATAGCCCTTCCTCCAAGAACATATGACGGTCGTATCATCAGCGGGTAGCCTATCCTTTCCGATATTTTAAGGGCTTCCTCCATGTTGCTTGCCATTCCCGATTCAGGCTGAGGAATACCGAGTTTGTCTATCACATGCCTGAACCGGTCGCGGTCCTCGGCTAGATCAATGGTCTCGGGAGTGGTACCGAGTATCTTCACTCCGGCTTCAGCAAGTTCCCTGGCAAGATTCAGAGGAGTCTGGCCTCCGAACTGAACTATCACACCTTCGGGCTTCTCCTTTTCATAAATGCTGAGGACATCCTCCGCGGTAAGGGGTTCAAAATACAGCCTGTCGGAGGTGTCGAAATCGGTCGAAACAGTCTCGGGGTTACAGTTAACCATTATCGATTCATATCCGGCGTCGCGTATTGCAAAGGCGGCATGCACGCAGCAGTAATCGAATTCGATGCCCTGACCTATCCTGTTTGGTCCGCCTCCCAGAACCATTATCTTCTTTTTGTTGCTTACCGGAACGCTGTCCGCCGCGTTGTATGTCGAAAAATAATAGGCAGCGTCGGGAACCCCGCTTACCGGTACCGGTTCCCAGGCTTCGTTCATACCGAGGGATTTCCGTTTTGCCCTTATGGCTTTTTCATGAATCCCGAGAAGTTTGGAAAGATATCTGTCGGAGAAGCCATTCTTCTTCGCCGTGATGAGCATGTCGTTTGGCAGCATCATGCCCTTGTAGCCGATTATCTTTTCCTCCATCTCCACCAGTTCCTTCATCTGTTCGATGAACCAGGACTTTATCCCGGTTTTCCGGTGAAGGTCTTCCGTTGTGGCTCCCTTGCGAAGGGCTTCGTACATTATGAACTGACGTTCGCTTGATGGATGGTTGAGCATGTTCATCAGTTCTTCCAGGGACTTTTTATTGAAATCCTTCGCGAAACCCAGGCCGTATCGCCCTATCTCGAGCGACCTTATTGCCTTCTGAAGGGCTTCCTTGTAGTTTTTTCCTATGCTCATCACCTCGCCCACGGCCTGCATCTGGGTGCCAAGCTTGTCCTCCAGTCCTTCGAATTTCTCGAAAGCCCATCTCGGGAACTTAACAACCACATAGTCGCCCGAAGGGGTGTATTTGTCAAGTGTTCCTTCGCGCCAGTAAGGCAGTTCATCGAGGGTGAGGCCTCCTGCAAGAAGCGCCGAGACGAATGCGATGGGGAATCCTGTTGCCTTTGAAGCAAGGGCGGAGGAACGGGATGTCCTCGGGTTGATTTCTATCACCACAACCCTGTCGGATACCGGATCGTGGGCAAACTGTACATTTGTTCCTCCGATAACCTCAATGGCTTCAACTATGTCGTAAGCATGTTTCTGAAGCCTGTTTTGCAATTCCTGGCTTATGGTCAGCATGGGAGCGGTGCAGAATGAGTCGCCTGTGTGAACACCCATCGGATCCACATTCTCTATGAAGCAGACCGTGATCATCTGGTTCTTTGCATCTCTCACAACCTCCAGTTCAAGCTCTTCCCATCCCAGCACCGATTCTTCAATCAGTACCTGGTTCACTATGCTTGCTGCCAGGCCCCTGCCGGCTATTGTACGAAGTTCCTCTACATTGTAAGCAAGTCCGCCGCCCGTGCCTCCCATGGTATAGGCCGGACGAACCACAACAGGATAACCCAGACTAGCAGCTACCCTTTCGGCTTCTTCAACGCTGTTCACGGCCTGACTGAGAGGCATCCCGATGCCAAGACGGTTCATGGTCTCCTTGAAGGCAACCCTGTCCTCACCTCTTTCGATGGCATCGATATTGACGCCGATAACCTTCACGTTGTACTTTTCCAGAATACCTTTTTTGGCCAGAAGGGAGGACAGATTCAGACCGGTCTGACCGCCAAGATTCGGCAAGAGAGCATCAGGCCTCTCTTTTTTGATTATCTCGGTAAGAGCATACTCGTCGAGGGGTTCAACATAGGTGGCATCGGCAATTCCCGGATCGGTCATAATGGTCGCCGGATTTGAATTGACCAGTACTATCTTGTAGCCCAGCGACCTGAGCGCCTTGCAGGCCTGGGTTCCCGAGTAGTCAAATTCACAGGCCTGACCGATGATGATCGGTCCTGAACCTATTATCATTACCTTGCTGATATCTTCACGTTTTGGCATAAGGGTCTTTTTTTCCGGCGGCAAGTTAGAAAATCAAATCGATAACTCATTGATCCGGCCCGGATTCAATACTACAGATTTATGAACAAAGCCAGAATTATGTTTTTATCCCCGACAACCATACACCCGGCCGGATGCACAATGTCGTCCTTTATGTCAGGCTTTTCATGTGCTGCACATTGCCGGAAGACCGCGAAAATCCGGAATGGACCGGGACCCGTGGAAGAATTCTATTGGAAAAGGATAAAAGAACAGCTGTAGTTTCTGATACAACAGATTTTTTATTAATTTGGTGCAAACTATAATCCTACGCCAAAACATGAACACAACCAGAAGAACATTCATTAAATCGGGCGCGGCATTGCTTGCAGCCGCGGCAGTCATGCCCGGAGAATTGCTTGCATCCAAAAAACAGAAAAAGGGGATCATCGCGATACAGCTTTATAGCATCCGCGCCGACATGAGCAAGGATCCTCTCGGATCGCTGAAAAAAGTTGCAGAAATGGGCTATGAATATGTAGAGCATGCAAATTATGTCGACAGGAAATTCTACGGCTACAGCCCGAAGGAGTTCAGAAAAGTCCTTGACGATCTCGGACTCAATATGATAAGCGGACATACGGTGATGGGACCTGAACATTGGGATGAGTCAAAAAACGATTTCTCCGACAGCTGGAAATACACGGTTGACGATGCTGCCGTACTTGGTCAGAAATATGTTGTCAGCCCTTCGATGGACAACAGCATGAGAAACAAATATGACGATTTCATGCGTTACATGGAGATATTCAACAAATGCGGGGATCTCTGCAAAAACCAGGGGATGAAGTTCGGATACCATAACCATGCCTTTGAATTCAACGAGAAACTGAACAACGAAAAGCTCTTCGACATCATGATGAGAAGCATGGATCCCGATAAGGTTGTGGTTCAGCTCGATATAGGCAATCTTTACAACGGGGGAGCCGTGGCCCTGGATGTTGTGCGTCAGTATCCCGGAAGGTTCGAGAACCTCCATGTGAAGGACGAAATCGTCGCTTCCTCCGGAAACGATAAATATGAAAGTACCATAATCGGCCAGGGGATTGTCAATGCCAGGGAGGTAATCGATCTTGCAACAAAAATTGGCGGAACCGAAGTTTACATTATTGAGCAGGAGTCATACCAGGGCAAGACACCGATGGAATGCATCGAGGAGAACCTGAAAGTCATGAAGAGCTGGGGTTACTGATTTAAGCCCGCTATTTAAAATGACGCGGCGCAAAATCATTCAGCGCCCGGCGCCATGTAAGCCATTCGTGATTATTTTCTTCTTTGATCCGTAAACCTGTTATACGCTTTGAAAGATATAACAATTTAACGGGAAATTGATTACTGTTTTGAAGTTTTGCCTGATCGGATGAGCTCCTGTCTGGGCTGATACACCGGCAATTATATTCAGAGTTGTTAATTCTTTCCGAAAGTATACCTGATTCCCCATAAACTCCGGAGATTCGGATCGAAATCAATAATAAATTCCGGTGCCAGTTCAAATACAAGGGATAGTCTTTTGAATTCCTGCAGGGGAAATATCTCAAGCTGGGCCGGCACAGTTATAGCGTCTACAAGGTCATAATCGCGGAATAGCCCTGCTTTGAGTCCCACTCCAACGGAAAACCTGTGATAAGGACGTGCCTTGAAATTGTAGAAGAGGTCAGCCTCCATCAGGATATCATCAATTGATCTGTTTGCAAAAACCTTCAATTCCCCGCTCAAGGGTCTGTTCTGGCTTGTATTTATCCCAAGGGAATAAATGGAATAGCTTGTTACTCCAATCTGCGACCAGCAATTAAGGCTTAGTGCTGTCAGTAATAATACTAATGATAGTTTTGTAATGGTTTTCATGGTTTTTTGTTTATAATTAGAGCCGCACGGCCGTGCGGCTCTACGGGTCACACGGGTCACACGGGTCACACGGGCCGTTTTGTGGAGATGGGGGGAGTCGAACCCCCGACCTTTTGACTGCGAGTCAAACGCTCTGGCCAACTGAGCTAAATCCCCTTAAACCATTATACAAAATTAATTAAAAAATGTTAACTCCATATGTTTAAGGGCAGCTACCCGTAGACCCTATGCAAGGGGTGTTAAGCCGATGTGAATTATTTTCAAAGCATCCCGGTGGAAAGGGTGCTTTTGAGCTTTGCCACGTGGGTATTGAAAAATACTTTTCTTAGTTGTCAGCTTTTCCCGATAATCCGTGAAGGAATAAAGAAATCTTCACTTTTGAGATTGCATTTTTTCGCGATATACTTGCAGTAATCAAGTCTCCCTGCCTTATTGTCGCGGGTATCGGAACCGAAAGTAAATTTCAAACCCTCTTCTTTTGCCATAAGGATAAATTTTTCGTGAGGAGTGTGAGCCAAATCATTTATTTCAATGTTCAGCTTTTTGTTTTTCAGGGCAGCAATTATCTGCTGCATCCGGTCCTCTGTCCATAGTGTGTAGTAATCGCGGGCGATGCACACCGGAAGAAAAAGAGGCCAGCCGAATATGTTTAAAGGCTCGTCATTATTGATGACTTGCAGGATTTGAGCCATGTATTTCTCCATGAAATATTCAGGATCATCAATATAGGTGTCGAAATTCCAAATTTGGAGAATTTCCCCGTAGTTGTTCCCCGATGGTATTGTCTGGGCATCCATCAGAACATAGTCGAGTTTGGCAATCAATTCAGGGGAGAATAAAGCTGACCATCCGGGACGCATAGGCTGCAATCCTATATAGACCGGATAGGGTAGAAGCGATTCGATGTACTGTTCCAGAGTGGCGTCATCACGAACCCTGAAGCCGGGATTTTCAACAACTCCAAAACGGACACCGGTGTTCTTTGAGATTTCCATCAGAGAGTCGATTGTGAAACTGTCGGTCAGGTGCACGTGAAGATCGAGCAGGGGGAATTCTTCGCTGCCTGATTTTGCGAAAGTGCAGGAGAGAGGTGAGATCGCCAGAAGGCTGCCGGCAATGCCAGCGTTTTTTAAGAAGGTTCTGCGATGCATTTTTGATTATTGTTTGGTAAGTTAGTATTATAGAGTAATATCTATTTCAGTTACACTTGTTTTTATAGTGATCTCTATCGAAGATTCTTCCGATCCAAAGTTATAATTATTTATCAGGTATAGAAATTAATACAAAGATTGTCAATTGCCAGTTAGGAGGCTGATATCCTGACATTTCAATTATGATCGCGTTAAGACACTTTTTGCACTTATACACGAAATAAATAATAAAATCCCGAATTATTGCATGTATATCTGTAATAATTGCTACATTTGCATAAAACTTAATCTATAAAGCGATAACATGTTGAAATTTCCAACCATACTCTACCGGAGAGATACTTATATTGAACGTATAAAGCCATTTATACATACACCTATCGTAAAAGTAATGATTGGGCATCGAAGGGTGGGCAAAAGTTATATTCTTTATCAACTTATTAACGAAATAAGGAATAATGAGCATGATGCCAATATAATATATATCAACAAGGAAGATATTGCCTATGTGGATATTGTATCTTCAAAAGACCTGCATGATTATATTGCATCCCGATTGATGAGTAAAAGGAAAAACTACATTTTTATTGATGAAATTCAGGAAATAGAAGGTTTCAAAGTTGCCATACGCTCCTTAGCATTGGACGACAGTAATGATATTTACATTACCGGAAGCAACTCAGAGATGTTTTCAAGCGATTTGGCAAACGAACTTGGCGGCAGGTATGTTGAATTTAAGATATACAGCCTTTCCTATATGGAGTTTCTGGATTTTCACAAACTGAATAATGACGATGAATCGCTGGAAAAATATATCCGTTTCGGTGGCTTACCTTACCTAATTCACTTGCCAATGCGCGAAGAAGTGGTAATGGAATACATTCGCTCGGTTTATTCAACCATTGTTCTTCGTGATGTTGTTGCTCGCAATAATATCCGCAATACAGCCTTTTTGGAACAATTAATCCGTTTCTTGGCAGATAATATAGGAAGTCTTTTTTCTTCGAAAAGCATCAGTGATTTTTTGAAAAGTCAAAATATACGAATGTCGCCAACGTTGGTGTCCGAATATGCAGACTCTCTGGCTTCAGCATTCGTGGTTCATCGCTTAGGACGTTATGATATTGTTGGGAAACGTTTATTTGAACGTGGCGAAAAGTACTTTTTCGAAAATATGGGAATCCGCAATGTTGTGGCGGGCTACAAACCGCAAGACAGAGCAAAACGATTGGAAAATATTGTTTGCAATCATTTGTTGTATTGTGGCTATGAGGTAACTGTAGGAACACTTTCGACCGAGGAAATCGATTTTGTTTGTACACGGGCCGGCGAAACATTATATGTACAGGTCGCGGCAGAATTGTCTAAACCCGAAACTATCGCCAGAGAATTTGGCAATTTATTGAAGATAAAAGACAATTATCCCAAAATAGTAGTATCCGGCGAACGTTCATTCGAAAATACTTACGAAGGAATAGAACACATTTGCATTCGAGATTTTTTGACTTCTTCTGTTACTCCTAAAATTGTGTAAACAAAGAAATCATTACTCGATACCCTGGCATAGACGCTTATAATTGGTACGCGGTAAATACCGGTAAATTATGTCCCAAAGACTGGCAAGTATCAACAGAAATTGAATGGACTGAACAGGTTACTTTTTTAGGCGTAGAATCTGTTGCAGGCGGTAAGCTTAAAGCCATCCCCCCTTACCGGGTCAGTTTAAGGTCTCAGAAACTGGTTCAAATTGATGATTTGCCTTATATTTACGGCAGGTTTTCAGCCCGAGGCTGCTTTTATACTTTTGAAGAACTGGCATGAATAAATGGACTACCGGAAATATTGGAGATCTTAACGGAAAGAGGATAGTGATTACCGGATCATCACACGGGATAGGTTTAGAGGCAGCCGGAGTTCTGGTATCAAAGGGAGCTGAGGTGGTTCTTGCAGTAAGGAACAGGGAGAAAGGGGAGAAGGCTGCTGCAGAGATCAGGGCCATGAACGGATCGCAGTCTGTGGCTGTGATGGATCTCGATCTGGCGGATCTTGAATCGGTAAAGAGATTTGCTGAAGGGTTTATATCCCGTTATGACAAGCTTGATGTACTGATCAACAATGCCGGTGTGATGATCACACCATATAGAAGGACAAAGGATGGCTTTGAACTTCAGTTTGGTACGAACCATCTCGGCCATTTTGCACTGACCGGTCAGTTGCTGCCGGTGCTGATGAACACACCGTCGTCACGTATTGTCTCCATCAGCAGCATAGTTGCAAGGAAGGCAAAGATCCACTTTGACAACCTGAACGCTTCAAAAGGATACAGCTCCATGAAGTTTTACGGCCAGAGCAAACTTGCCAATCTTATGTTCGCCATTGAGCTGCAGAGCAGGCTTGAGAGCGCCGGGTCGTCAACCATCAGTGTTGTCTGTCATCCGGGTATCAGTGCAACAAATCTCCTCTCCCGTGGCAAGGAAAGAGAGACCGGCAGGGTTATGAAGGTACTCCTGCGGTTAGTGGCCCAGCCTGTCTCAATGGGAGCGTTGCCAACACTCTACGCTGCCACTCATCCTGATCTCAGGGGAGGTGAGTATATCGTTCCCGAGGGTCCGGGTAATACCAGGGGTTATCCGGTTCTTTCCAATGACCCGGCAAGACTGTATAAGCCAGACATCTCAGCCAGGCTGTGGGAGGTGTCGGAAGCAATGACAGGAACCCGGTACAGTTTCTGAGAAAAGCCTGTAGTCGGCAGGTCCCATTCATGAATTCTGTTGCTCCATCAGGGCTCCCCTTCTTCGTCGGGGTAAACTTCGCGCCCTGCCGTCGCAAAAGTAAAATGCCGGCTGAAGAACCGGCATCCTGGTTGCTCCGTCAGGGCTCGAACCTGAACTTTTCTGATCCAGAGTCAGACGTGTTGCCAATTACACCACGGAGCAGTTTGGGCTGCAAATATAGAATTATTCCGGAAAAATTACAAACCAATATTAAAGTAGTGCAGGTACCGACTTTCTTTGAATACCATAGCCTTAGCGAAGAGGTGTCACGGAAGTCACGAAGGTCAGCTTATCTGATATTGCATCTGCAATGTTGATTCATTGATACTGAGCTATAGAACTAAATATGAGTGAAAGTTTGGTCGCAGGCTTTCGGAATATTCTTATTATTGAGGATCATCAATCAATTCAAAATATCCTTTATCAACGTCATAGTTATAAATTTCGCCTGTTTCAATTACATAATACCAGCCGTAAATAGTTAACTTGTTATTGTTGTAACGTTCAAGTACATATGGATAAGTAAGCAAATGACTTATTTGCTGCACCACATTCATTTGTTCGGTCATCCATTCCCGTTCGGCTTCAGTGGCATTGGGAATCATTTGCATTACTTTGTTTTTTACCGGACGTGATAATTCGAGCCAAAGATTGGTATGAGGCAAACCTTTCATTTGCTCTTCGCTTTTGTACAAAGCTCCACAACCTCCGCAATTTGAATGCCCGCATACAATAATATTTGTAATCTCCAGGGCTAGAACGGCATACTCTATAGCCGCACTGATAGCCGGATAGTTAACTCCTTTTTTATAAGGAGGGATTATGTTTGCAACGCTGCGTATTATAAATAACTCACCTGGCAAAGTGGAAGTTATAAGCGAAGGCACCAAACGGGAATCCGAACATCCAATAAAAACTGAATGAGGTTTTTGTGTTTTGCTTAAGTCACCAAATAAACTTTTGTGTGCTTCAAAATCCTTTCTCCGGAAAGAAACCGCACCATCATGTATTTTTTTCATCAGTATATGGTTTTTATTTCAATGATCTGATGACAGATCCTTTTTTAAAAGTTGACAATTCAAAAATCAAGACTCAGGGCGCGGGGCTCAGGGCTCAGGGCTTAGGGCTCAGGGCTCAGGGCACAGGGCACAGGGCACAGGGCACAGGGTGCGGGGCATGATAACTCTGGACGCAGATCTGCATCCCGCGTACCGCTTCCATGTAGGTTTCATATTATTGTTAAACACAGATCTTGATTACTTGTAATCGTTTAACTCTAATTAAGCCGAAATATAAATTATATCCATTAAATGCAGTGCATGATTCTGAAAAAATTTGGTGCTTATTTTTAATGATATGTCCTTTTTAGGGCGAAAGAGCGGCTCAGGGCACAGGGCACAGGGCTCAGGGCACAGAGCACAGAGCACAGAGCACGGGGCACAGGGCACAGAGTACAGGGCACAGGGCACAGGGCGCAGGGCGCAGGGCACAGGGCACAGGGCACAGAGCACAGGGCGTGGGGCACAGGGCACAGGGCGCAGAGCACAGAGCAAAGAGCGCAGAGCACAGGGCACAGAGTACAGGGCACAGAGCAATGAGCAATGAGCAATTGGCAATGAGCAATTAACAATTGGCGTAGGGCGCAGGGTCAACTAAAGAACGTACCGTATGCCGTGTACAGCTCCGTTATAACAATGTTATAACATGCTTTAAGGTCTTATTTCTGATAGTCAGATACATAGTAAGAGACAGCAAGACAAAGTATTATGTATTATAGGCGATGTTTAAACAATTAGCAAATAACAAATAACAATTAACAATTATTTGTTATAGGCGATGTGCTGCATTTGAAAGGACCGCAAGACAATGTATTATAGGCGATGTATTATAGGCGATGTGCTGCATTCGAAAGGACCGCACGACTATTTATTCAGCTTTGCCCAGCTGTCCCTCAAACCTACTGTCCGGTTAAAGACAAGATTGTTGCTTGTTGAGTCAGGATCTACGCAGAAATACCCCAGCCTCTGGAACTGGAATTTATCAAGCGGCCTGGCTGTGGCAAGCGAGGGCTCGGCTTTGCAGCCGCGAAGGACTTTCAGGGAGTCGGGATTGAGGAAATTCCTGTAGTCCTCATCTTTCTGACCTGCCGGATCCTCAGTGTTGAAAAGCCTGTCGTAAAGCCTGACTTCGGCATCTATGGCATGCTCTGCCGATACCCAGTGAAGAGTTGCTTTAACCTTCCTGTCCGCCAATGAAGCGCCGCTCCGCGTTTCGGGATCATAGGTACATCTTACCTCCGTCACATTGCCGGCGGCATCCTTCTCGAAGCCTGTGCATTTTATTATATAGGCACCTTTCAGCCTGACTTCCTTTCCGGGAGCAAGCCTGAAAAACTTGTGGGGAGGATTCTCCATGAAATCTTCCTGCTCGATATAAAGCTCGCGGCTGAAGGGGATAGTCCTGCTTCCCATGCTTTCATCCTCGGGATTGTTTATGAGTTCTACATTTTCTGTCTTACCTTCCGGATAGTTGGTAATAACCACTTTCAGGGGATTCAACACGGCAAAAACCCTTGGTGCCCTGAGATTGAGATCATCACGCACAGCATGCTCCAGGAGTGAGACGTCGTTTATCGCCTCCACCTTTGTATAACCTATTAGATCGACGAATTTACGGATGGATTCAGGAGTGTAACCCCTTCTCCGTAAACCGCAAAGGGTGGGCATCCTCGGATCGTCCCAGCCTGAAACCAGTCCTTCCTGAACCAGCTCGAGAAGCTTCCGCTTGCTCATCATGGTATAGGTAAGGTTAAGCCTGTTGAATTCAATCTGCCTGGGACGGTAATCGTCAGTCTTGAGCTGATCGATTAACCAGTCGTACAAAGGCCGGTGAACTTCAAACTCAAGAGTGCACAGGGAGTGAGTAATACCTTCGAAGTAATCACACTGCCCATGGGCAAAATCATACATGGGATATACCTTCCAGCTTTCGCCCGTGCGGTGATGCGCGGTTTTTATTATCCTGTAAATAATGGGATCGCGCATATGCATGTTGGGCGATGCCATGTCGATCCTGGCTCTTAAAACCCTGCTGCCTTCTTCAAATTCACCATGGTTCATCCTTTCAAACAGATCGAGGTTTTCTTCAGGAGACCTTCCGCGGAAAGGACTCTCGGTACCCGGCTGGGTCGGAGTCCCTTTTTGAGATGAGATCACAGCGGCAGGCTGATCATCAACATAGGCCAGCCCCTTTTTTATCAGATCGACGGCAAAGTCATAAAGTTTCCCGAAATAATCCGATGCATAATACTCGCGGTCCTCCCAGTCGAATCCCAGCCATCTGATATCTTCCTTTATGGAATCGATATACTCAACTTCCTCCTTGACGGGATTGGTGTCGTCGAAACGCAGATTGCACTTGCCTCCGTATTTCTGGGCCATGCCGAAATCGAGACAGATGGCTTTTGCATGACCGATATGAAGATAGCCATTGGGCTCGGGAGGGAACCTGGTATGAACCCTTCCGTCATTTTTGCCGGCAGCAAGATCGTCAATAATGATCTGTTCGATAAAACTACCCGCTAACTTCGTTTCCCGCGGATCTATGAGATTCCCTTCGTTCATCCTGTTTATTTTTTGTGGATTACAAAAATAGGACGATTTTGACAGTATACTAATACCTGGGATAGAAAAACCTGTAAAATGCTTTTAAATTTGCCGGGAATTGATAAAACACATTAGCTTAGGCTCTGAAATTAAATTAAACCGTCATGGGACTGATCGTAATTGAAAACATGGAGTTCTACGCCTTCCACGGACATTACCGGGAGGAACAAATAGTAGGAAACAGATTCGTCGTCGACCTTAAGATCGAAACCGACATGACGGTCGCGGCAAAAAGCGATAACCTTAAGGATGCCGTTAATTACCAGAAAGCCTATCAGATAGTAAAGTCACAAATGGACAGGAAATCCTACCTTCTCGAAAACATTGCCGGACGAATCCTGGATGCACTCTATGCAGAACTGGAAGGTATTAAAAAAGCTACGGTAAAGGTGTCAAAGGTGAATCCCCCGATGGGAGGCAAGATCGGATCAGTAAGCGTTGTAATGGAAAAGTGAAAAAGAAACGCCGGATAATCAGGATGTCATGGAAAAGATTATTTTTGCACAATATTTGAATACTTGTTCATATATTCAATGAAGAAAAGTAAATCGCTTTCGGAATCAGCTTCCTGTATAGAAAGGGAAAAGGTCGAATCGGTCAGGGCGAAGATGAAGTCCGAAAGGTTTTTTCATGACCTTGCCGAGACCTTCAGGGCGATGAGCGATCCTACCAGAACGAAAATCATTTATGCCCTGTGCCTTGAAAAGGAACTGTGCGTACAGGACATCGCGGCTATAATCGAAACATCAAATTCGGCAACTTCGCATCAGCTCAGGATACTGCGAAACATGAAGCTGGTCAGGTATAACAAGGTTGGAAGGATGGCTTACTATTCTCTTGATGATATCCATATCAACAATCTCTTCGCGGAAGGCATGAGACATGTTGAGGAGGAATAAAATATGATCAGATAACTGTAAAAATGTCAACACAGATGCATCACAGACATGGAGCCGGAGACAGGAGAGGTTGTATTAATCTGACAGGCCTTGATGACGGTCAGTCAGGTATCATTGTTTCGGTGATGGGAGGGGAGATGCTTACAAAAAGGCTTGCCGACCTGGGAATCACGCCGGGGAAAGAGCTTAAGCTGATCAGGAAGACTCTTTTTTCAGGACCGGTTCAGGTTGAGGTGGCCGGTTCAAAACTGGTGATCGGCTGGGGGCTGGCATCCAAAATCATGGTTGAAGTCAAATGAGGGATGATAATAAAATCAACATAGTTCTTGCAGGTCAGGGGAATTCAGGGAAATCGACAATTTTCAATTATCTGACAGGTCTTCATCAGCATATTGGGAACTGGGCCGGCAAGACGATTGAAAAAGCTGAAGGAACACTGTTCTACAGGGATCATATGGTTGACGTTCTCGACCTGCCAGGAATCTACTCGCTTACAACCGTTTCAGAAGAGGAGCTGATCTCAAGGAGTTACATCATAAAACAAAATCCCGACTGTGTAATTAATGTGGTTGATTCCACAAATCTGGAACGAAGCCTTATTTTCACACTTCAGCTTCTGGAACTGGAGCGGCCGGTGATTATTGCCCTGAATATGACAGATCTTGCCAAAAGAAAAGGGATCACTGTTGATGTAAAAAAACTGCAGAAAATTCTTAATGTTCCGGTAATACCCACGATTGCTTCAAGGGGATCGGGTTTGACAAGACTGGTTGATAAAGCGATCGATCTGAAAACGGGTAAACCGGAGCGGACAATTCACAAGTATGGCAAAGAGATCGAACAGGGAATAGAAGAACTTTCAGATCAGCTGAAAGGGATCGATCTTCCCTATCCCCTGAGGTGGATTGCAATAAAACTGCTCGAGAAGGACAGCGATATAACTGCAAGGGTATCTGAATTAAAACCACGGGCGGTGGAAAACTCCCTTGGGATAATGGAGGAACTGGAAGAGATACACGGGCACGATTCGCCTTTGGTTATTGCCGACGAAAGAAGTCTTCTCGCTTCCCGGATTACCCGCGAGACTGTAAGGATAGCAAAAGACAGGGAGCTGTCGCTCAATGAACGACTCGAAGTCCTTACTACACATAAGGTGACGGGTTACCTTTTTATGATCCTGATACTTGGAGGAATGTTCCTGGCGGTGTTCAGTTTCGGGAACCGGCTCTCGGAATGGCTCGATTCAATATTTTCGGGATGGCACGACTTGTGGGAAGCCGCTGTCGGTACCTCCTTCTGGCCGGCTCTGGGCTGGTCGGCAATCGAAAGTGTCCTCGCTCTTATCCAGATAGCTTTTCCATATATACTGCCATTTTATATTCTGCTGTACCTTCTTGAGGACTGGGGTTATATTGCAAGAATTTCATTCCTGATGGACAAACTCATGCATAAGATGGGGATTCACGGTAAGGCATGCATTTCGTTCATCATCGGATTAGGCTGCAATGTCCCGGGATGCCTGTCGTGCAGGATAATGGAATCGAAGCGGGAGAGGTTTATTACGGCAGTGCTTGTCACTCTTGTCCCATGCTCGGCAGTGTCGGTAATCGTGTTCGGACTTGTCGGGAAATACGTGGGATTGCTGTGGGCACTTGGCTTATATATCTTTGCTACTGTACTGATATTCATTGTCGGGAAGATTTCTTCAAAACTTATGATCGGAGAACCGGTGGAACTGATTATGCCGATGCCTGATTACAAGACACCAAATATCAAAACCATTTTTTCGCAGACCTGGGATTCACTGAAGGAATTTATTTATATAGCCGCCCCGATTGTCATAGTATCGGGAGTGGTGATACAAGGCATAAACCTTGCAGGCTGGATGCCTGCAATAGCTTCCGTCATGAGTCCGGTTACCGTGAACTGGCTCGGACTGCCTGCTGTGACGGGCATCCTTCTCATTTTTGGTATTTTGCGAAAAGAACTTATCCTGGTGATGCTTGCCGCCTACCTAGGAACAACCGACTTCAATGAAGTGCTGACCTCACAGCAGATGATCACACTTGCAGTTGTAAGCATGTTTTATGTGCCCTGTGTTGCAACCATCTCGGTACTCTGGAAAGAATACGGCTGGAAAAAAGCTCTCGTTATAACCCTCGCTGAAACTGCCTTTGCAATAGTGCTGGCAGGGCTGGTGAAGAGGGGGCTGGATGTTTTTATGGTGTAGGGTACAGGGCACGGGGCTCAGGGCACAGAGCACAGAGCACAGAGCACAGGGCACAGGGCACGGGGCGCAGAGCACAGGGCACAGGGCACAGGGCGCAGAGCACAGAGCACGGGGCACGGGGACAGGTCTTGCAGGTCGTGCAAGTCTTGCAGGTCTCTTACAATGAGGCATTGACTAAAGAGCGCTAAATCCTTCCCCTGAATGTTTAACTTTGAACCTTTACCCCAAACCGCACGCCGCCAGCCGCCAGCCGCCAGCCGCCAGCCGCACGTCGCCAGCCGCACGCCGCACGCCGCCAGCCGCACGCCGTTTTTCATTCTAAAAAACTCATTAAATGTCTTTGTTATGAACAATAGTTTATTATCTTTGTAATGAACAAAGGCTCATAACACATGTCACCACGACCGTGCAGACTGAGGAAAATTAGCAAGCCTCCCCTGATCTCGGGATTAAAACCCTATGGGGACAAGCTGAAAAAGGAAAATGTGTCAAGCATATTCCTTTTTATCGAGGAGTATGAGGCTATCCGACTCTGTGATCATGAGATCATGAATCATAAGCAGGCGGCAAATATGATGGATGTGTCGAGGCCCACATTAACCAGGATATATACAGCAGCAAGAAGAAAGATTGCAGATGCCCTTGTAAATGGCAGGCAAATCATCATTGAAGGGGGAAAGATTTATTTCGACAGCGAATGGTACCAGTGCAGCAACTGCTGTTGTTATTTCAACAATCCCGGGAAGATGGACGGAATTAAGGAATGCCCGCTGTGCAGGAGTTCTGAGTTTACGAATGTTCAACAACCAGAATAATATTAATTAAATACAACCGATATGAAAGTAGCTATAACAAGTACAGGTAACACTCCTGAAAGCGAACTGGACCAGCGCTTTGGACGCTGCGAATGTTTTGTCATTTATGATACCGAAACCAATAGTATTGAGTTTATTCCCAATCCCAACAAGGATGCCCTGGAGGGTGCAGGACCTGCCTCAGTTCAGATAGTTGCATCACGGGGTGTGGAGAAGGTGATCTCGGGAGAATTCGGGATAAAGGTAAAATCTCTTTTCGACAGCCTTAAAATACAGATGATAGTAATTAAAGAACCTGAAAAGAAGATAATTGAAATAATTGATATGTTAAATAAACAGTAAAGTAAAAAAACAATGAACAAGAAGATAGCAATTCCATTGGAAGAGGGAATATTATGTTCACATTTTGGCCATTGCCAACAATTTGCAATAATTGATGCTGATGGGAAAAATATTACCGGCCTGACTCTTTTAACCCCGCCTCCCCATGAACCCGGGCTGCTTCCCGGCTGGCTTGCTGAAAAAGGTGTAACGGATGTTATCGCCGGCGGTATGGGACAAAGAGCCATCAACCTTTTTAATGAGAGAAAAATAAATGTATTTGTAGGGGCTCCGATAAAACCACCAAAGGATCTTGCAAGCGACCTTCTGAATGATACCCTGTCGGCCGGAGCAAACTATTGCGATCACTAGATCCCGGAAGCTGTTATGATATCAGATTATCGCTGCTTCTATTGTATCGCCCGTGCTTTTGAACGTCTGCTTTCGCGTGACAGCATTTCGCCGGAAGCAAAAGACGGTTTTACAAGGGATATGATAAACCTTTATGCTGAAAACTGGGGAAAGCATAATACTCCGCTTTTTGCCAGGAAGCTTCACGTCCTGATGAGGGATCATACAGGGGACAGAGATCCTTATATTCTTGAGAAGAAACAGTACAATGATATTGCCCTTGGCCTGTTTCCGGAGATGAAAAGTCTTGTTAAGAAAAGCCGTGATCCCTTTAACACCGCCCTCCGTCTGTCAATAGCAGGCAACATTATCGATTTTGCCATAAGTGACAATTTCGATCTCCATGCTACCATCGACAGAGTTTTAGAGGCTCCTTTTGCCATTGATCATTCAGAGCTCCTGAAATCAGCTCTCGGCAAGGCCCGGTCAGTGCTTTACCTCGGGGATAATGCCGGTGAAATTGTATTCGACAAGCTTTTCATAGAGACTATCGCTCATAGCAATCTTGTTTATGCAGTAAGAGGGGCTCCGGTTATAAATGATGCAACTGTCGAAGATGCTGAGTATGTCGGAATGAACGAAGTCGCCAGGGTTGTATCAAACGGCTTTGATGCAGCATCGACGGTTTTAAGCGAATCGAGCGATGAGTTCAGGAAGCTTTTTTATGAAGCTGATCTTATTATTTCAAAAGGTCAGGGTAATCTGGAAGGGTTGATCCACATGAATGACAGAAGAATCTTTTTCCTTCTTATGGTGAAATGCAATGTCGTGGCAGAATTCCTGAAAGTGGAAAAGGACAGTTTTGTCACATTAAACTTCGGGCATGTTTAGAATTGCAGTAGCAAGCGGAAAAGGAGGTACAGGAAAGACCTTTGTTGCCGTGAATATTTTTCAGTCGCTGATTAAAAGCGGACTTGATGCCGTACTGGTCGACTGTGATGCGGAAGCTCCCAATGCAGCTGCTTTCTTTACGAAGAAACTGACCGGAACCATTGCCGTAACACAGCTGGTTCCGGTCATTGACGAATCGAAATGTGTCTATTGCGCCAAATGTCATGAATACTGCAATTACAATTCAATTTTCATTCTTCCTCCGGTAAAAATCATAAAGGTCATAGTTGATCTGTGTCACGGATGCGGAGCCTGCAGCGTTGCCTGCAACTACGGTGCCATAAGTGAGAAACCCGATTCTCTGGGTACAGTTAGTTTGTTTTCAGAAAAGGACAGAGTTTCAATCATAGAGAGCAGGATGGATATCGGTGTCATGTCAGCGGTTCCGGTCATAAAAGCAGCGATTAAACAAATTGACCCCGGAACCGGAATTGCAATCCTCGATTCTCCTCCGGGAACATCATGTCCTTTTATAGAGACTGTAGCCACTGCCGATTTCGTGATCCTTGTAACCGAACCCACTCCTTTCGGCCTCAGCGACCTCAGGCAAAGCGTTGAAACCCTAAGGTCGATCGATAAACCTAGCGGGGTGATAATCAACAGGGCCGGACTGGGTAACAACGCGGTCAGGGATTATGTCGACCGGCAGGAAATACCTCTCTTAATGGAAATTCCATTCAGCAAAAAGACAGCAGAAATATATTCTGAGGGGAAAATTCTGGCAGGTACAGATCCGGCTTTCGCAGGCAGTCTGGTTTCAATGGTGCAAAACATAATAAAAGATCATGGAGATAGCAGTTATAAGCGGTAAGGGAGGTACGGGAAAAACGAGCATAACTGCATCATTTGCAACTCTCGGCGGTGATGTGGTTCTTGCTGACTGTGATGTTGATGCTGCCAATATGTATCTTCTCTTCAATCCTGTACATGATGAGGAATCAGTGTTTGTGTCGGGTCATAAGGCTGTTATTGACTACGACCTTTGCACTTCCTGCGCTTTGTGCATGAACTATTGCAGGTTTGATGCCATATCGGAGGACAGGGGAAGAATAGTGATATCGGAAATCTCCTGCGACGGTTGTTTCCTGTGTTCAAGAATCTGCCCTGAAAAAGCTATAACAATGGTCCCGGATGATAAAAGCAGGATGTATTCGGGATCGTTCCGAAAGGGCAGAATGGTATACGGGCGACTGGCTCCGGGTGAGGAAAATTCGGGAAAACTGGTCAATGCCGTGAGAGAGAAAGCAAAACAGACAGCCGCTCAATATGGCCTTGAGACCATTATCATCGACGGCCCCCCCGGAATAGGATGCCCGGTTATTTCAACAATATCAGGCGTTGACAGGGTGGTGATCGTAACCGAAGCGACAAGATCGGCTTTGAGCGATATGGAAAGGGCAGTTGAGGTGGTTCGGAAGTTCAGTATTCCTGCTTTCGTCATAATTAATAAATTCGATCTCAATGAATCGATGAGCAAAGAGATTGAAGAATGGTGTGCCGGCAATAATGTTGTTGTTGCAGGAAGACTCCCCTTCGACAGGCAAATCACCGAGGCCATGATAGAGTCAAAAAGCATAAATGAATATAACCCTGAATCGGAAACAGGCAAGAAGCTGAGGGTAATTTGGAACAAGATCGTATGTTAGATGACAACAAAAGCTGCATCAATTTTCGCCGTCCCCGGCATGGAAATCCCGATGTCCGGTATTATTTTCCGGACCGGTCAGATTTGATATCTTTGAATGTTTTTAATCAGAATTGAGCCAATGACTGGCAGAACAGGACATTTTCTTGTAACCATTATTGTATTGGTCACTATAAGCGTTTCATGCAACACTCAGAAAGAAAGTGGAAAGGGCCGGCATGTCGTGTCAGATTCCTGGGAAAGAAGCATGCATGTACCCGATTCGATACGTTCCGTGACTTGCCTCGGATCAGGAGCATTACGGCTGATATGCTACATGGATTTGGCTGACAGGGTTAAGTATATTGAAGGCAATGAAAAAAGAAGGTCAGTGCCCTATATTCTTGCAAACCCGCGTCTTCGTGAACGTGAGGTAATAGGTGCAGGCAACAATTATGACACGGAACTTCTTGCTGTAAGCAGCACCGAGCTTATCGTCACAACTTTTAAAGGCGGTGCTGAAGCCGACAGACTAAGGAAGCTTACAGGAAAACCCGTGTTTGCCCTTAAGTACGGTAACCTGGGCGATGATATTGACGACTTTCTGAATTCCATATCGCTTGTTGGAAATGCCTTTGGAAAGGAAAGACGGGCTGACTCGCTGATAAGTTATATAAATGCCACGATAGCTGAATTAAAATCTAGGGTGGCCGGAGTTTATGATCCGGAATTATCTGCCTATATCGGGGGAGTAGCTTACAGCGGATCGCATGGACTGACATCTACGCTGAACGATTATCCTCCCTTCAGTTTTATTTCAGTCAGGAATTCGGCAGGGGAGGCGCTGAATGAGTCCGGTAAGGCAAAGATCACGAACAATAATACGACGATCGATGCCGAACAACTGATTGAATGGGATCCGGATTTCCTTTTTCTCGATGCCTCCGGGACTGCAATTTGGATGAATGAGATAGATAAACCTGTGTTTAATGGTACGATGAAGGCATTCAGGCAAAAAAAGGTCTTTACTGTTTTGCCCTACAACTGGTATACAATAAATTACGAAAACGTGTTATGCAATTCCTGGTATGTGGGAAAGACAATTTATCCGGAGGCTTTTGCCGATGTGGATATTGATGCAAAATGCAGGGAGATTTATGAAGTCTTCCTCGGGAAAGATGTTTTTGATGAAATGAATAAACTATATAGACCTTTCAGAGAGGCACTTTAAGGGAAGCGTTCAATGAAAGAATCCACCATACTATCTGAATACAACAGTTATATCCGGAAAAAATCGGTTTATGTGTGGATCATGATAATGGCGATTTTGCTATTTTCCGTTGCAGGAATCCTTATCGGACCAAGCAGGATAAGCTTTTCGGCTCTTGCTGACCTTGTGCTTGGCAGGGGAGAGGAAGTCCATAGGCAAGTAGTTCTAAACCTGCGTTTTCCAAGGATACTGGCGGCAATTACCGGGGGCATTGCCCTTTCGGTTTCAGGCGCTGTAATGCAGACCATCCTCAGGAATCCGCTGGCATCACCCTTCACACTCGGAATTTCCAATGCTGCATCTTTTGGAGCTGCCTTTGCCGTAATAGTTTTCGGCGCCGGAAAAACATACAGCAGTGTTGCTGATTCAGTTGTTGTGAACAATCCCTACCTTGTAACAGTTTCAGCTTTTATATGGTCGCTTGCTGCAAGCTTCCTGATACTTCTTGTGGCAAAAAAACGCGGGGCAACTCCCGAAAACATGGTACTGACTGGAATTATCGCAAGTTCCCTGTTCACAGCCCTGACAACCGGACTGCAGTTTATCGCTGATGACGTACAACTGGCAGCTATTGTCTTCTGGACCTTTGGAGACCTGTCGAAGGGAGACTGGGAAATACTGCTTATCCAGACGATAATCATTATTCCATCGGTAATCTATTTTATGTTCAACAGATGGAACTACAATGCGCTCGATTCAGGCGATGAGACGGCAATAAGCCTTGGCGCAAATATCAAGGTACTCAGAATAAACGGAATGATAGTCGCTTCGGCGGCGACAGCGGTCGTTGTTTCTTTCTACGGAATCATTGCTTTCGTCGGACTGGTAGTGCCGCATATTGTGAGAAGACTGATCGGCAGTAACGAACGTTTCCTCCTTCCGGCCTGTGCACTCACCGGGGCAGCTTTCCTCCTGGGATGCGACATAGTTGCCCGGACCATCATAAGTCCTATTGTGCTGCCGGTGGGGATACTGACTTCGATTATAGGAGCACCTTTATTTATTTTCCTCCTGCTGGGAGGAGTGGGTTCATCACAGTGGAAATGATTGAGTTAACAGACATAAGATTTTCATATAACAACACAGCGGTTATTAAGGGCATATCACATCATTTTTCCCGGGGATCATTCACGGCTGTACTTGGACCGAATGGATCGGGAAAGACCACCCTTTTAAAACTGCTCAATAATATACTGAAGCCCAGGGAAGGTAAAATACTGCTTTCAGGCAAGGATATCAGCAGCCTGTCTCCGCGTCAGATGGCCAGACATGTCGGCTATGTTCCGCAGTTCCAGAATAACATATTCCCGGCAACTGTGTTCGATACGGTTCTGCTTGGAAGGAATCCCTATATCAGATGGAGTCCGGGAGAAGATGATAAGAAGATTGCCTCTGAGATTCTTGAAAGGCTTCATCTCGGTGATATTGCGCTAAAAAACATAAATCAGCTGAGCGGAGGACAACGTCAGAGAGTCTTTATTGCACGTGCGCTGGCACAGCAGCCCAGAGTCATCCTGCTCGACGAGCCTACGGCAAACCTTGATATAAGATACCAGCATGAAGTTTTCGAATTGCTGGGAAAACTGAGCCGTTCGGGAATTACTGTCATTATGGCAATTCACGATCTCAATCAGGCCCTTAACCACTGCAGTGAGTTTGTTCTTATGAACGACGGCATGATAGCTGCCAGGGGAGGAAAGGATATTTTCAATGAAGAACAGCTTGAGACTATTTATAAAGTAAAGATAAGGATATTCAGGGAAGAGGATCACACATATATCCTCCCTTTTTAAACAATAAAATTATGCAGATTAAAACAATCGGACAGGTCCACAATGCTTGGGAAACAGCTTCTCCTTCAGATATCGACCGCATGAAGGCAGAAGTATCTTATATCAGGATTGACAAAGAGTTTGCTGACGGACTCTTTAAGATAGAAAAGTATAGTCACCTGAATGTGCTGTTTTATTTCCATAAGTCGTCAGGATATGAACTTCAACTGACTACCCGATCAGGCGAATTCAGGGGAGTATTTGCTTCCTGCGCTCCCAGACGCCCGAGCCTGATAGGTCTTACCACTGTCAAACTTATAGAACGTGAAGGGAATGTTCTTAAGGTCACCGGACTTGATGCCCTGAACGGGACTCCCGTACTTGATATTAAACCGTTTATAGCGTTGCCCTGACAGAAAGGAAGAGTAATTGCTACCCTTCCTTTTCCAGTTCGTTCAGTCGTTTTTCTATCTCTTTCTGACTCTGCACAAGCTTTTCAGCCTGTGACTTAAGAAAGCTTATCTCATCCTCCCTTGTCATCGCTGAAACCCGTGGATGTCCCTGTATTCCCCTGAAGCTGAAGCCAAAACCTCCAAAGCGTCTGAAACCGCGGCCTCCTCCGCCTCGTTCGAAACATAATCCTCTTCCCATTCCAAATCTCCTTCCGCCGGCTCCGTATCCGGCTCCTTTTGCAAATCTTTCAGAATCAAATCCTGTGCATAATCCTGCTCCTCTTCCGGTAACGGGTCCCTGTCCCATTGGTCCGGTTTTGTCTCTTCCTGGCATGTTATTTAATGTGTTTTGTGTTAATAATTCATTTATCACTACAAATATAACAAATTAAATGAACATATGTTCATTTCAATGGTTTTTTATGGCAGGATTGCCCCTTTTTATCAGGGGTTTTTAGCTTAGATTCGTGTTTTGTCAGAAGTTCAGGACATCGCCTGTACGGATCTGTTTTATCCCGAAGGCCTCGTGGAAGGCTGCAAGAGCTGGGAGTTCGGTGCAATGCGAGGGCAGAATGTGCCGGACACCCTGTTGCCTGAGATAGTTGATGGTTTCTTTTGTCTGCCGGTTGTTTTCTTTAAGATGGAAGCCTCCCATTATGCCGAATATTTGGTCATGTCCACTTACTTTCTTAGCATGCTCAAGGGTATTGACTATACCTGAATGGGCGCATCCTGTGATTACAAAAAGTCCTTTATCCGTAATGAGAGCAATGGCGCTGTCGTCGTCGATATAATCGGGACTTCCGTCATCAAGTGCAAAGGGAGTCTTAAGCGATTCAAAATCGCTTAGCCGGGGTATACCGCCAAGAAAGATGATGTTTTCAGCTAATGGAAAAGGTCTTTCGGATGTCTGAAGACTGAATCGTGCAGATAATACATCAATTGAATATTTCAGGCCTATGTATGTGTGATCGTGCTTTCTGAATCGTGCAGAGAAACATGCGGGATGGCATATCAGCTTTCCTCCGGAAAGATGGCCTAATCCGTTCCCGTGGTCAAAATGGCCATGGCTCAGTATGATCATGTCCGCATCAGAGGGATTGACACCCATGATCCTTGCATTCCTTAGGAACAAGTCGCTCTGCCCGGTGTCAAACAGCAGCTTTCTGCCTTCAAACTCGATGAAATACGATAAGCCGTGTTCGGCCTGAAAGTGGGACCCTGCATGATTATCGGTCAGGACTGAGATCTTCACTGGTCTTTATTTTTTTGGTTTTTTGTGTGAACTTTATCGTCAAAACGGATAATATTACCTGAATCACAATTGGAACAGTTGCTTACCGGCTCTTCAGAGATCATGGTCTCATGACATTCCTCGCACTTGTACCAGTAATCATCGGTAATGAATGTTCCACCCTGAATGATGATGGCTTTTCCTTCTACAAATGCTTTGGCTATGCTTTTGCGGGCCTTGTCGTAAAGCCTTGTAAAGGTGGGTCTTGAAATATTCATTTTTCTGGCAGCTTCTTCATGGTTGAGGTTCTCGTAGTCAGCAAGCCGCAATGCTTCATATTCTTCAAAAAGCAGATTAACTGACTCAAGATCGCGCATGGGAATTCCGAAAGGCTTGTAACCTTTCATCGAAGGCGGCATTTTGACCCTCCTGAATCGTCTTCTGTTTGGCATTTCGAATGCTTATTCGCAGTAATACAATCAAGCCGGGGATGTATTCCCGGAATTGCAAAGGTACACACTTTATCCGTGACTGTTTCATACAGATCTGTGACAGCTTCATCCCGGTTATTTTAAATGAATATTTGTTCGTGTCTGTCAGTGTGAGTCTGGCCGCCCTGCCGATTGTTCCGGCATTGAACAATCAGATTTTTCTTAAGATAATAATGTGCAGGCAATAATATATTTAAAGCTTCATCTTTTCTTCATAATTGACCTGTATCTTTGTTCTCGTAAATCAGAGTTAGCAGGTTTTTACAGGATTTAAAACAGGGAAAAAAATGAAAAGCGTATCAAAAATAGTATTATTATTCTTTTTTATGCTGATTGCCGGGAGAGGCTATTCACAGACTCCGGTTCAGGGAGATGATGCCCCCGGGATCAGGCAGCAGCAAAGGGAACAGCTGAGTGAGCAGCAAAAAGTGCAGCAGAAAGAACAGCAAAAAGTGCAGCAGAAAGAACAGCAGCAGTTGCGACCTGAAAACCGGCAGTCACAGGCAGTCAGGGAAAATGCACCCGGTCAGGTTAATGGAAGCAAGCAGAATAAAGCTGTAAAGCAGGTCAGGGGAAGCCGTCCCGACATGTCCAGGGCAAAGGGTGCAAGGCCTCCGATGATAGTCAGGCCTTCAGGTTCAGGTGTGCCCAAGGGAGTTGGCAAACCCGGAGGAGCCGGACGAAAGGGAGGAAGGTAAACCGGTTTAATTGTCTGATGAAGGGACGGGGTTTTATATTGGCCATTGCACTGCCGGTTTTGATGATGTTCATGCCGGAAGTATCAGCCCAGACAGCTGACAGCACGGGGTCGGTTGCGGGCCCGGCAGGCAACGCCGGCAAAGTCCATTCATTCTATGCAGGGGGAGGTTATGGAAGCAACATGATCTACCTGGGATCGACAATGTCGCGGGATAACCCCTACAGTTATGCATCCCTTTCATACGGACTGAAGAATAAACTTTTTCTCACAGGTTCGGCAGTCCATTTAAATGCAGCCGATCCGCCGGTTGCATTTTATATCGCTTCGCTTTCCTACAGCCATGCTTTCAACGACTGGTTCGATATTTCGGCAGGTATTTACCGTTATCAGGTCGATCCCTCGCTGACCGACACACTTTTCGAAAGCTTTACATACGGCGATCTTACCCTTGGTTTCGACTGGAAAATTCTGTATACAAAAATTTCAGCCGGAACATTGTTCTCAGACGAAAGCCAGGGATTCTATCAGGTCAGGAATTCGAGATATTTCCAGACTCCGGAATTTTTCAGGGCTAAGGCAAACATATCATTCGATCCTTATGTAAACCTGATGTTCGGAACCATGACCGAAGTGACGGCCACATCCAATACATCCAGTTATTCGGTTTCTTCGCCATTCAGAAAATGGAAAAACAAAGGCAACAACAGACCTCCCGGGAATACCGGTGGTATGACATATTCATATAAAGACATTTTCGGTCTTATTGAGATCGACTTTGGACTGCCCGTTGATATCAACACCGATTTCATGACCATTGGACTGGAACCTTCGTATGTAATTCCCCTGGCGGATGATTCATACTATCCCGTTGCCAAAGGTTTCGTCTTTTCGGCCAGCATTATATTCAGGATTTTCTAGATTCACTTCCCCGGGCCGGAGCAGATAAGTCGATTTTCAGGCTTCCCGTTTGACGGCAAAGGATTATAAATTTTTAAGATTAATTTTACACTCATGAACGTACTGATTGTTGAGGATGAAATTAGCCTGGCAAAGGAGATTGCTTCGTTTTTGAAGTCGGAGAATTTCCTCTGCGACTTGGCTTTTACAGGCAATGAAGCTTCGGAAAAGATTGCCGTGAACCTTTATGATTTCGTCCTTCTCGACCTGGGGCTTCCCGATTACGATGGTCTTGACCTTATCAGGGAAGCACGCGAACTGGGGAGCGAAGCATCATTCATTGTTATAACCGCCAGGGGCGCCGTGGAGGACAAGGTAAAGGGACTCGACCTTGGCGCCGATGATTACCTGGCCAAACCCTTTGCACTGGTAGAGCTTCTTTCACGAATTAATGCCGTTGCAAGAAGAAAATTCAATATCGTCAGTCCGGATATTGTTCTGGGCGACTTCATAATGAAGGTTCAGGCACGGAAGCTTGTCTGCAACGAAAAGGAGGTAGATCTTACAAAAAAGGAATATGACCTTCTTCACTACCTTGTGCTGAACCGGGGCAAGGTGCTTACCAGGCAGCAGCTTTATGAGCATATATGGGGAAATATTCTCGATGATCAGTACGACAGTAATTTTATTGACGTTCATATTAAAAACCTCAGAAGAAAAATGAATCAGCATGCCCCTGCTCCATGGCTCGAAACAGTGAGGGGAGTCGGATACAGGGTCAGTGATGAATAACATGATAATTTATTTTACGTGATCCGGCTAAAAACAAAGCTTACTCTCTTCAACCTTCTCTCAAAGCTGGTCTTTACGGCTCTTTTCCTTTTATTTCTTCCCGGGATAATTGAAAGGATCTATCTGCGACAGGTGGACAAGGACCTTATCCAGAAAAGGGAAAAAACCATAGCCCTGATATCCGAGGCAGGGATTGAACCATTTATCGAATCCGATTCAACAGGGGCATTCGGAAGCTTCAATATCCTGAAAGAGGAATATATCAGCCTTGAAAAAATCCGGGGAGGTGAGGAACTCAATGAGATAGTGATATGCGACAGGTTTATCGAAGATGAGGTAATCACTTACAGGGCGATCAATTACACTTTTCAGGTTGACGGGGAAAGCTACCTTCTTGAAATAGGAAAAAGCCTTGAAACAATAACACAGGGAAGAAAAAGCATCTACAGGATTATTCTTGGCTTCCTGGTTTTCATCATTCTGCTCACACTCGTAACCGACCTGCAATACACAAGGATCATACTTAAACCGTTGGAAAAGATAAAGAGCAAGCTGAGGGAAATATCAAGTCCCACAAAATTCGACAAGACACCGGTTAAAACCAACACCCTCGATTTTGCCGCCCTCGATAAGGCGATGATCGAACTGATGATGAAGATAGAGGACTCATTCCGCAAGGAAAAGGAGATAACGGTGAATATTTCGCATGAACTTATGACTCCCATCTCTGTGATGAGGAGCAAACTCGAGAATATCCTGATTCAGGAAGAAATCGGAGAAGAGACTGCCGTGCGGATAGAGGAATCACTGAAAACCCTTCAGAGATTGCAGCGGCTGGTCAATTCCCTTCTGATGATCGCAAGGATTGAGAGCCGGCAGTACCTTCTTGAAGATAAGGCAGATATGGCAGACCTGCTTACCGAGATTACTGAGGAGTTGAAACCGGTTGCCACGGATAAACAGGTTGAACTTAGAGGGCACTACCTGTTTAATGGCTGTCTCAGGCAGGTTAACAGGCCTCTCCTTTTTTCAATGTTCTATAATGTCATCAACAACGCGGTGAAAAATACCGGCAGCGGAGGAAGCGTAAGCATCCGCGTGGAAAAGATCTCCGGCGCCCTGAATGTGACAGTATCGGATACCGGCAGGGGAATGACACGGGAACAGCTCGACAAGCTTTTTTCCCGTTTCAGTTCCAGGAGGGACAACAATGGAGATGGCACGGGGATAGGACTGGCAATAGCAAAATCCATAGCTGATCTGCACGGGATAACTCTTTCAGTTTCTTCCATTCCGGGAAAAGGAACTGATTTTTCTTTCACATTTCCTGAAAATTCATAATATCTTCATCTTCGCATTCTAGTTTTGTCCTGTAATACAATTTAAACAAAGCATGATATTATGAAGAAAATACTTTTGACATTTGCAGTGGCAGCTCTTATGCTGTTCTTCGCGGCTTGCGACAAGACAAATGATGGCTACGGACGACTTATTGTCAATATAACCGATGCTCCTTTTCCCATCGATATGGTGGAATCGGCTGAAGTGACAATCACAAAGCTGGAGATAAGGAAAGCAGGAGATTGTGTCAGGGAAGATACATGTTCCTTTAAGGTGATATGGGAAGGATCGGAGACTTTCAACCTTCTCGATCTCAGGAACGGAGTAATTGCCAAACTGGCTGATATCGAGATACCTGAAGGTGAATATGATCTTTTCAGGCTGTATGTTGATAAAGCAAACCTTAAGGTGAAGGATGGTGATACTTACACGGTTAAGGTGCCGGGCGGCAGCCGGTCCGGAATAAAGGTATTCATCAATCCTTTAGTGCTTGTTGAGGAAGGACTCACAACGGAGATGCTCCTCGATTTTGATCTCTCCAATTCGTTTGTAGTCCAGGGCAACATGCACAGTCCTGCCGGTATTAAGGGATTTATTTTCAAACCTGTAATAAGGGCTGCAAATAATGCAACCGCGGGAAGGCTCGAGGGAACAGTAAAGGATGCTGAAGGAGTGGTTCTAAAAGATGTAGCCATCGATATCAGACAAGGGGATGAGATCGTTTCAAGCGCGATAAGCGATGACAATGGAAACTTTGCCCTACTTGGCCTGCCGTGCGGCACTTATTCGCTTACCGCATCGAAGGCAGGTTTCAAAACCCTTGAAATGGAGGAAATTATTATAACAAAAGGAAACAGGAAAACCCTGAATCTGGAATTGACACTGGAAGAATAAAAATCCGGGATTGTTGCAGAGACTTTTTTATTCTTCAATTTCAATGTTAATACCCCCTTTATCCCAAAAGGGGGTATTTATTTTGCATATCTGGACAGTTTTGTATAGCTTTCTAAGCTAAAAGAATACATGCAAAATCATGAAGAACGATCGCAGAACTTTTCTTAAACTTGCCGGTATGGCAGGCCTGATGGCAAAAGGCAGGAAACTCTTTGGAGAAACCGGATTATATCAGGATTATTTTTCCCGGTATTCCGGAGAAATTTCCGCCCAGGCAGTAACTTCAATTATCGGGTCATACGGACCATGGGCTGCAGGCTTGCTCGATAATCAACTGCCTCTTTATTCCTTTCGCCGCGATAACTGGAAGAGCCTCGCGAAATGGGTAAAGCCCGCGAAAAGAAGATACCTGGAGCGTCTTTCCATGCCGGCTTTTGGAGGGTTGCCTCAGGTTAATGTTACCAGGAAATATACCTACGACGGTTTATATATTGAGGAAATGAACTGGGCATTGCCAAACGGAGGCCGCTGCGAAGCCATATTGCTTAAACCCGCTGATGCATCCGGCCGGCTGCCGGGAGTACTGGCATTTCATGATCATTCGGGGAACAAGTATTTTGGAACCGCGAAAATTGTCAGGACTTCTGACAAAGAGCATCCTATGATGCAGGAGCATAAAAAGGATATGTATGAGGGCAGGGCATGGGCCAATGACCTGGCAAAGAGGGGTTATGTTGTTCTTGCAAGCGATGCCTTTCCTTTCGCGAGCAGAAGGGTGATGCTGAAAGATGTTCCGGAATCGCAGCGACAGGGACTGACCGATCCGGATCCGGGCGATCAGGATGGAATCAGGGCTTATAACCGCTGGGCAGGACAGCACGAACATATAATGGCAAAGTCGCTGTTCAGCGCCGGAACTACATGGCCTGCTGTGTTCCTGGCCGAGGATATCAAAGCCCTGGATGTTCTCTGCGCGAGAGAGGATGTCGACAGTGAAAAAATAGGATGCTGCGGACTTTCGGGTGGAGGAATGAGAAGTGTTTTTATCGGGGGAGCAGACGAAAGGATAAAATGTGCCATCCCGGTCGGATTCATGACTACCTGGAGGGATCTGGTCCTGGATAAGGCAACAAGCCATACCTGGATGACTTATGTGCCTCTTCTTCCCAATGAACTCGATTTCCCTGAAATCCTTGGATTGCGGATACCCCTGCCTTCACTTGTCCTTAATAACAGCGAAGATCCTCTGTTTACACTCGGTGAGATGAAGAGGGCTGATGAGATACTTAAAAAAGTGTATGAAAAGTCAGGAGCTGCCGGGAATTACAAATGTTCCTTTCATCCGGGCCCGCATAAGTTCGATGCGGCCATGCAGGAGGAGGCCTTCGAGTGGTTCGACAGATGGCTTAAATGAATATGACGGAGAGCCTGGTTGTTTATGTGGACAGGCATGGAGTCGCGCGGCAGGTAGTACCGTTTTGATTTTCCGGAAGTACCAGAACGATCCACCGAGGGTGGAAAGGCTCGCAAAGCTTTTAATATTTCCGGAAATTAATTATTTTTGTCCTTCCGGATGATGGTCGGTTGGCCGAGTGGCTAGGCATCGGTCTGCAAAACCGGGTACGGCGGTTCGAATCCGCCACCGACCTCAATTTTAACCCCTGTTTTATTGATATTCAATAATGATGGGGGTTTTTCTCGGCCAGACTACGGCGAAACATTAAAAATGCCAAAATCAGGCAGAAATATATAAGCTGTAATTCTCACGTCAAGTAACAAAAATTTAACCCTCGATTAACCGAATCTTAACATTATAGAGATTCATTTGCGACAAATGAAAATTCAACTCGTAAAAACAAATATTTAATCACAATGAAACAAAAAGGCATATTATTAATTGGATTCTTGTTCGCTTTCAGTTTAACTTTTGGACAACGAACGGATGGTAAAGGAATGATGTATCTGGACGAGAATCGTCGTCCCATTTATAGTGAGAATATAGTGATTCCGGATGTGAACGGTTATCAGGTTTTGAAGTGCGATTTTCATACGCACACTGTGTTTTCCGATGGTCAGGTATGGCCTAGCATTCGTGCGCAAGAAGCCTGGGAAGAAGGTCTGGATGCCATTGCACTAACCGAGCATATAGAATATCATCCGTATAAAGATGATGTTAAAGTAGATCACAATCGTTCTCACCAGCTTATAGAAACTAGTTCCAAAAAGAACAATGTTCTGTTAATAAAAGGAACGGAGATTACCCGGCAAACACCTCCCGGACATTTCAATGCTATTTTTATAGGAGATGCCTCTTCTTATATTGAAGAAAACGTATCGGAAAGAGATCGCGAAGCTGTAATGAAAGCCTCCGGACAAAAAGCATTTATCTTCTGGAATCATCCGGGATGGAAGCCTAATATCGCCGGTTCATACGAATGGATTCCATTTGTGGATGATTTGCATAAAAACAATGCATTGCACGGCATTGAAGTTATCAACGGATTCGGATTTCACATGAAAGCTCTCGATTGGTGTGTTGATAAAGGATTAACCGTAATGGGAACTTCTGATATTCATAATCTGATCGGACATGATTACGACCGTAGCAAAGACTATGTTCATCGTACCATGACGTTGGTTTTAGCAAAAAGCAGAACTCCTGAGGCTATTCGTGAAGCTTTGAATGCAGGACGTACGGTTGCCTGGGCAAGCAAAATCCTGGCAGGAAAAGAAGAAAATGTGAAGGCGCTTTTCGAAGCTTGCGTGAAAGTAAATCCTTCTCACTATACGGAAGAGAACAATAACGGGGAAAAAACAAACTTCTACGAGATAAAAAATTCAAGTGATTTATACTTTGAGTTAGTATTACAAGAAGGAGACGCCACAAAACAAATCGTTCTCTATCCTCAATCAAAACAATTGATTTCAGCAAAAGCTGGTCAGTCTTCGCTTACCTATGAAGTACCTTCCACTTATATAAGGAGCGATAAACATCTGGTTGTCAGGTTGCAATTGAAATAGTTTTAAATATTTAATTAACGGTTACGGATTTACCGGAGTGCCTATTGTGGGGCGCTATCTTCCCCTTCCCGGGGTGGTACCCGGGCTATTGGATAATGACAATAATGTAACTCAGCCTTGAGGGCTGGATTTCCAATAGCCCCGGTTTCGCCCGGGGTAAAGTACATTAATCCACATATCCTCAGTTTCATTATTAATTTTATTTTTGTCAGTTTTACACGCTGACTGGAATATTCTGTTATGACTGAGAAACGAAACCTTACAAGAGCGCTTGGACTGGGATATGTGATAATCATTGTTATCTCCAATATCGTTGGTTCGGGTATTTTTAAAAAGATAGCCCCAATGGCCGCGGAGCTGCACTCGTCCGAGTGGATATTGCTCGTCTGGCTTGCGGCTGGATTGATAACCCTCTTCGGGGCGCTGAGCAATGCTGAAGTCGCCGGCCTGCTTGCAGATACCGGCGGTGAGTTCGTGTATCTCCGTACTATCTACGGCCGCTTCTTTTCGTTTCTGTACGGATGGTCACTCTTCACTGTTATCCAGACAGCTGCAATCTCAGGCGTGGCATACGTCTTCACCCAGTCACTCAACAGTATCATACCCATCCCTGACCTGCTTCCGTCATTGCAGCACATCAACATTGGCGGTATATTTTATCCTTTCCAGGATTTCGGGATAAAACTGACCACCATCCTGCTAATTCTGTTCCTGACACTCCTGAATATGTCGGGACTGAAGAGCGGGGCATGGGTCAACAAGGCAGTTCTGGTCGTCGTGGGTGCCGGTTTGCTGGTGATTGTCATTGCCGGACTGACCGGTGGTCAGGAGCATGCCGGGGGGAGCATGGCAGCGAGCCAGTCACCAGTTCAAAGCACCGTGACCCTTTCATCGTTCTACACCGCGATGCTTGCCGCGTTCTGGGCCTATCAGGGATGGGTGTCGGTAGGCTTCATCGGAGGAGAGGTAAAGGATCCACACAGGAACATACCAAAGGGTATCATTTTGGGAGTAGCCATAGTTATTATCGTATATTTGGTGGTTAATTATACTTTCCTCCGGCTGCTCTCCATCCCTCAGCTTGTAGAGATCAACAATTCCGGAAACCAGATAGCCGGCATCGAAGCCATCAGGGGTCTGTGGGGCAAAGGAGGAGTGTTGTTTATTTCGATTCTCATACTTATCTCAACCCTGGGCTGTACCAATGCCACCATGCTTACCGGTGCGCGTCCCTACTATGCCATGGCACGTCAGGGGCTTTTCTTCCGGGGAGTGGGAAAACTGAACAGCCGTAATGTGCCATCCGTATCACTGCTGTGGCAGGGTATCTGGGCATCAATTCTGGTTCTGTCGGGTACATTTGACCAGCTGACTGACATGCTGATCTTCGCTGTATACATCTTCTACGGAGCCACAGTCCTGGGAGTCTTCATCCTCAGGCGCCGCATGCCGGATGCCCAAAGGCCTTATAAAACATGGGGCTACCCAATTATTCCTGCAATATTTGTTCTTTTCTGCGTGGGACTTTTTTTCAACACTATCATTACAAGGCCCCGGGAAGCCGGAATAGGCCTCTCCCTTATCATGCTTGGAATACCTGTCTATTTCTTTCTGCTAAGAAGAGGCAGGAGCAGGGATGATTCCGGGGATCAGAGTCTTCAGGACTGAATTTTTATTGACGGTCCACAGCTGCTGATTCGCAGGCTCATGCTGCTTAGATTCCTGGGTGGTAATTGCACGAAGGGTTTTAAAAGCAGGTGCCATACCTTAAATGATTGATCCGAGTGTTAAACCGATATCTGCAGAGATTCTCTCAGCGCGTTAAAGAACTTTCGGAGCGATACAAAATACTTTTTTGGAAATCTCAAACAAAGTGACTGAATATGAAAAAAAGGTACAGGAGCATTTAAGAAAAATGGGCTTCTGATGTATTTTGTCGCCAAAATTTGCTTAAATTGCGACATAATAACAAAAATAATATGCTTATAAGCGCTGATGACCAAATACTTATAAAAATAAATAAAGCCAGGAGGGGTACGCTTTTTTTTATTGATGATTTTGCTTCTATCGGAAATAAGAAGACAGTGGGGAAAGCACTGGAAAGATTGGTTAATTCCGGGGAACTCCATCGGGTGGCTACCGGAATTTACGTGCGTCCGGAAAAAGATAGGGTATTGGGTATAGTATTGCCCGGAATTGAAGAAATTGCCGAGGCCATCCGTAAGCGTGATAAAGCACGGATTGTACCTACCGGAAGTTATGCACTGTATAAACTGGGTCTTACCACGCAAGTGCCGATGAATGTGGTGTATTATACTG
>ERZ1026796.399-NODE-399-length-36121-cov-4.251153_pt1 | contig 36121 bp, 28 predicted proteins | sample MGYA00520874_ERZ1026796 | MGnify/ENA primary metagenome ERZ1026796 (study PRJEB33270, sample SAMEA104284474) | anaerobic digester metagenome | biome: Anaerobic digester microbiome; feature: mesophilic sludge digester; material: Anaerobic digester biomass | place...
CCCCCGCAGGGTGCTGTTGATCTGGACGCAAAACTGCTGCCCGCTTAAGTGCGAATACTGCCCCATCCAGGGCCGGCTGGGAACGTGCAGCGCCGCGGCGTTCCAGCGCTCGCGCTGCGCTTCGGTGAGCTTGAGGCCCCACTCCCGCGAGGAAATCCCAAAATACGACCGTGCGGCCGCTTTGCGGTTAGAAGGCCGGTCCCGGGGAACGGTGCGCCGCCGGGCGCACACGCCGAAGGGGGATTGGTAGTATGTTTCCGCGCCCAGACTGCCCGTGCGCGGAGCAGATAGTATTTTCATAACGTAGTTCCTTTTTGTTGTTTTTTTATTGTCGTTCTGTCATCGCCCCGGAGGGCGACTCGGCTTCCTGCCGTTCCCTGGGCTGGAAGTTCCAGCCGCCCCCACCCCAAGGGTCTGGGGGAAGGCTGGCGGGCGGGAGGTCTTCGCGCAAGGGCAATTTTTTGGGGTTGGCGGTGGCGGGCGGGGGCGGAGCGCCGCGTGGGGGCACGCGGCCTACAGGGGGCGGGATGATGCGAGGGGGCCTGTGGGTTGTCGGGAGTGCGGTGCTGCGAGAGGGCATGAGGTTTGCCGCGGCGCGCTTCCATTTCCTGCAGGCCGCGTGCCCACACGCGGCGCTCGGGGGGCTTTCGTCCGGCGGCTGAGAAAAACACCTGCGCGCCCACCCGGATTGCCTGCGGGAAAACCTGCTCGCCTTGGAGGGCAATCTCACCTCCGCTGTTCCCAATGGCCCAAGCCTTGGGCGGCCCGACCAGGCACCCGCTCCGCAGGGCTTAACCGCCGCCCAACCCGCAGCCTCAACCACTCCGGCTCATGATCTACAAAGCCAAAGGCTCTGGCCTTGCTCCCGGGTTGGCGAATTTTGGCCTGACGCAGCCGAACCGATTCGCTACGCTGCGCGCTTGTGAAACGAAATGTAATCATCCCGCCGGGGCGTGGATTCTGCCTTGGGCTGGCGCTGCTGGCGGGGTTGGTTAGCCCCGGCGCCGGGGCTGCGCCGGCACCGCCGGCCAGGCCGGACATTCTTTTCATCATGCCCGACCAGATGCGCGGAGATTGCCTGTCGCTTTTGGGGCACCCGGCGGTCCGCACGCCGCACCTGGACAAGCTGGCGGCGGAAGGGGCGTTGTTTCGTCGCGCCTACTCGACCTGCCCGTCCTGCATCCCCGCGCGCGCCGCATTGCTTACGGGTCTCTTCCCGGCCACCCGTGGGGTGGTGGGCTACGCGGCCCGGCCCATTTCCTATCCCACCCTGCCGCAACGGCTTGCGGCCGCCGGTTACCAGACCGTTCTGGTGGGGCGTTACATGCACCAGAAGCCGCTTGAGGAATCCTACGGCTACCAGATGGAAATCCGCGGCTCGGTTCATGTGGACGACGATGCCTACGACCGGTTTCTAAAGCAGGCGGCGCCCGCCACCGGCGGGATTCGCAACCTGCTGACCAGGCAGGGCTTATCCTACAATGGCTGGCAGGCCGCGCCGTGGCCGCTGGCGGATGATTTGCATCCGACGGCATGGACGGTTCGCCAGGCCCGCAAAATACTGGAGGAGCTGTCCGCCGAACGGCCGGTCTTTCTAACGGCGTCATTTTATGCGCCCCACCCGCCGCTTTTTCCCCCCAGGCGGTATTTTGATGCCTATCGGAGGCAAAAGCTGCCCGCCCCGGCTCGCGGCGATTGGGTGGATTGGCCGGCCCTGTCGCCGGCGGGCGACAAGCCCGGGCATCGCGTGTTGCTGGAGGGCGAGGCTTTGCGGGCGGCGGAGGCGGGCTACTTCGGCCTGATCCAACACCTGGACGACCAGATTGCGCCGCTGATGGCGGCATTTAAGAAACGGAGCCGAAAGGCCCGGCGGCCCTGGGTGATCATGTTCACGTCCGACCACGGCGAGATGCTCGGAGACCACGGCTTCTACCGGAAATGCGAGCCGTATGAAGGGTCGGCCAACATCCCATTCCTCGTGGCCGCGGCGCCGGAACTGGGTTTTAAGCGGGGCCTGCGCTCCGAACTGCCGGTCTGCCTGGAGGATGTGATGCCGACGTTGCTGGCCCTGGCCGGCGCGAGCTGCCCGCAGCCGATGGATGGAGTGAGCCTGGCTCCCGTCCTGCGCGGAGAGACGCAAAGGCTTCGCGAGTGCCTGCATTTCGAGCATGCGCCCTGCTACAGTCCGCTCCAGGCTTTCCAGGCCCTGACGGATGGGCAGTTCAAATACATCTGGCGGCCGCTGGACGGCTCCGAGCAGTTATTTGACCTGGCCCGGGACCCGCGGGAGGAGCATGACCTGGCCCGGGGGCCCTCCCGGCGCGCGTTGCTCGGGCAATGGCGCGCGCGGATGGTCCGGCAGCTTGCCGGCCGTCCGGAAGGTTTCTCAGATGGAACCCACCTGATTCCTGGCCGCCCGTACCCGGCGCTCCAGGCGAAGTTAAAAGAATTATGATGCACCGCTGTTCCTGGCTCACGCTCACGGTTTTACTCACCCTTGCCGTCTCGGCTCCGGCCGGGCGGGCGGCTGGATTTCATGCGCAAGGCTTGCGGTGCGAGTACCGCGCCAATCCGCTGGGGATTGATACTCCTCAGCCGCGGTTGAGCTGGCGGTTGGAGGCGTCGGAACGCGGGCAGCGGCAAACGGCTTATCGCGTGCTGGCCGCCACCCGCCCGAAGCTGCTGGCGGAGGGCAGGGCGGATTTGTGGGACAGCGGCAAGGTGGCCTCGAGTGAGTCGGTGCATGTCGTCTATGGCGGGCGCCCGTTGCGCGCGGGCCAGCGGGTCTATTGGACAGTGCGCGCCTGGGATCGCGACGGGCGGGCCTCGAGGTACAGTGAGACGGCGTGGTGGGAGATGGGCTTGCTGGCGCCGGCGGATTGGCAGGCGGACTGGATTACGCGCCGGAGGCCCGCGCCGCTTGCGGAGTCGCAGTTGTTCGCGGACGATCCGGCGCCGCTGCTGCGCAAGGAGTTTGTGGTCGAAAAGAAGATTCGCCGCGCCCGGATTTATGTGAGCGGCCTGGGCTACTACGAGTTGCGCCTCAACGGGCGCCGGGTGGGCGACCAGGTGCTCGACCCCGGCTGGACGACCTACTCGCAGCGCGTGCTCTATTCGACTTACGACGTGACGGCTTGCCTGCGGCGGGGGCGCAACGCCTGGGGAGTGATGCTGGGCAACGGGTGGTTTAACCCGCTGCCGCTGCGGTTGTGGGGGCATGTCAACCCCCGCGAGAACCTGACCATCGGCGAGCCGCGCGTCATCGCGCAGTTAAGGATCGAGCTGGCGGACGGAACCACGCAAACGCTGGGCACGGATGTCAGTTGGAAGACCGGCCCCGGCCCCATCCAGCGCAATAGCGTGTATTTGGGCGAGGTGTATGATGCGCGGCGGGAGCAGCCCGGCTGGGATCAACCCGGCTTTGATGATTCGAACTGGGAACCGGCGCAAGCCGCCCGCGGCGAACTGGGCCCCTTGCAGGCGCAGGATGCGCCGCCGATTCGCGTGACGCGCGTGCTCCAGCCCGTCAAACTCACCGAGCCGAAGCCGGGCGTCCATATCTTTGATTTCGGGCAAAACTTTGCGGGCTGGGCGCGGCTGCGCGTTCAGGGGCCGGCGGGCACGCGCGTGAAACTGCGCTACGGAGAGCTGCTTTACCCGGACGGCACCCTCAACGGGATGACCGCCGTCTGCGGCCAGATTAAAGGCGGCGGCCGCGACTACCGTTACGACGGGCAGGGCGCGCCCAAAACGGCCTGGCAAATGGATGACTACATCCTCAAGGGGCAGGGGAGGGAAACCTACACGCCGCGGTTTACGTTTCATGGGTTCCGCTATGTCGAAGTGACGGGCTACCCGGGGCAGCCGACGCTGGCATCGCTGGAAGGGCTGCGGCTGAACTCGGATGTGGCGCCGGTGGGTTCGTTTGCCTGCTCCAACGAGCAGTTCAACCGGATCCAGGAGATGGTGCTTTGGACGGAGCTGAGCAACCTGTTCAGCGTGCAATCCGATTGTCCGCACCGCGAGAAATTCGGCTACGGGGGCGATATCGTAGCGTCCGGCGAGATGGCCTTGTTCAACTTTGATATGGGGCGTTTTTATGCCAAGGCGGTGCGGGACCTGGCCGACGCGGTGCGCCCGAACGGCGGGTTCACGGAGACCGCGCCCTTCGTGGGGATCAGCGACGAGGGGCTGGGGGAACGCTCCGGGCCGGTGGGCTGGGGCACCGCGCACCCGTTTCTCCTGTGGGGGCTTTATCAGCATTATGGCGACCGGCGGTTGCTGGAGGAGAATTATGGAGCGGCGCGGCGGTGGCTGGGGCTGCTGCAATCGCAGGCGCGGGACGGCATCCTGGACAACGGCATCAGCGACCATGAAAGCCTCGTGCCCAGGCCGCGCGCCCTGACGGGCACCGGCTTCTACTACCTCAATGCCCGGTTGCTGGCCCGCCTCGCGCGGGTGCTGGGAAAGGACGCGGAAGCGGCGGAAGCGGAGGCGCTGGCGGAAACGATCAAGGCCGCGTTCAACCGCCGATTCCTGCAGCCGGGCACGGGACGTTATGACACGGCCACGCAGGCCTGCCAGGCGTTTGCGCTGCACCTGGGGCTGGTGCCGCCGGAAGAAAAGGACCGCGCGCTGGCGGTGCTGGTGCAGGACATTGAAGAAACCCATCACGGCCACCTGAGCACGGGCATCTTCGGCACCCGGTTCATGCTGCACGCGCTGGCGGACCTGGGGCGGGCGGACACCGCTTTCCAGGTGGTAAATCAGCGCGCCTTTCCGGGCTGGGGCCACATGTTGGAGAACGGCGCGACGACGTTGTGGGAGCATTGGGAGTTCAGCGACAACACCTATTCGCACAACCACCCGATGTTCGGCTCGGTCAGCGAGTGGTTCTACAAAGTGCTGGCGGGCATCAATGCCGCGCCGGACGCCGCGGGTTTTGATCGGATTCTCATCCGGCCGCAACCGGTGGGCGGCCTGCGCTGGGTGGCTGCGAGTTATGATTCCGTGCGCGGGAAAGTGGTCAGCGAGTGGCGAAGGGAAGGCGGCCAGTTCAAGCTCCATATCCGGGTTCCGGTCGGCGCCGTGGCGACGGTTTTCGTGCCGGCCCGGGCGGGCGCGGAAATCACGGAGGGGGGCAAGCCGATTGCCCGCGCCGCGGGCGTGCGCCTTTCCGGGCGGGAGAACGGGAGCGTCGTGCTGAATGTGGCCGCGGGTGAATATCACTTCGCCAGCCCGTTCGAATGAGCCGGTGTGGTCAGGGTCTTTTGTTTTGTAGATCATGAGCTGAGGAGGTTGAGGCTGCGGGTTGGACGGCGGTTAAGCTCCTCGGTGATTGGAGGAAGGAGTTGATCGGGGCAACGGTGTGCCAGCAGGGCCAGATTAGCCAGCAGGCGGGGGTTGCGACTGCGTGAGGTGTCCTCGCTCATCAACGCATCCCGGCGCCAGTGATTGCGGATTTCCACCCCCGCCCAGTGGCCCCGAGTCAGTTGGAGCCATTGAAGCGGGCGATAGTGCTCCGGCGGGGACCTGGAAAGGTAGTCGTGCGATTCGATCGTCGTTTGGCCGCTCTTTTTGATCGTGCGGTGATGGCGCGGCACGATCAGGGTGCGGGCAAAGGGGAAATCGGCGCGCAGGGGTTCAATGGCGAAAGGATACAGGAATCGGGTTTCGACGCGTCCGTGCCCTCCCTGGGTGTCGACAAAAAGGGGGCGTCTGGCAGCGCGTCCAGAGTCTGGGCGATTTGGAACCGATGGGGCTGATTGGCTTTGACCTGAAAGAGATAATCGCCGCCCTTGGGCACGATCGTCTGCGCCCGTTTGCGTTGGCAAGGCAAGGGATCGGCGGTGATGCGCTTGCCATCCAGGGACGGCAGGCTTTCCAGCAGGGCGGTCGCGACTGTTGGTTCGCATCGTGCCGTGCCATCCTTCGCGTCATAAACGGCGACGGCCTGGGGCGCTCCGTCCTCGTGCTGGGCCAGGGCGAGCCGCCCGATCTGGTCCCGAATCATTTTACCGTCCAGCGCCAGCGCTTGCGGCAACTGGCCCGCCTGGCGGCAAAGCCAAGTGCTGAGCAACGTGGCAAAGGTTTCGGGGTTCATGCGCGTAAGCACCTGGTAGAACACGTCATACCCCGGCACCTTATGGAAGTTGCGGGTTCCTTTCTTCAACGGCAAGCCCAAAGGGTGGCGCTGGCGTTGCGTCAAGGTGGTGGCAAAGCGGGCAATCTCGCGCCGGCCAGCCACGCCTGCAGGGTCGGCCGGCCGTTTTGAAGCGAAAGACCTTTCATCCCAGCCCGCTGAAATCGAAAAACGGCGTTGGGTTTAGGAAAATCTTTTCCCCTCATCTACCGAAACTCAGGCGCCGATAACAAAAGGCCCTGCGGAAATGAACTTTTTCTGGTATTTTTGTGTTGCGCTTGTTGAGGGGGGGGCGCTACTATTACATTTAACTCAGTGGTGTAGCGCCACAGTGGGGCTACCTGAGCGGTTACACTTGGCGTTTAAACGCGCAGGCGTTCTCGTTTGATGTATTGGCTTGCCAAAGTTACGGCTTATAGGATCTTATCCGCCCTCCCGGGTGGTGCCGTGTTGTATCGGTTCATTCAGGAGCGCGTTACCAAATCGCTGGTGCCGGCCAGCGAGCGTGTGAGCCAGAAGATTGATGTGGGGCTGGAGTATTTCTGCTGGCTGGCCAACCACGGACTGCGCGAGCGCCTGATCGAAGGGGTGCATTTGGACTTTGGCGCGGGTTGGCACCCCACTATTCCGCTGCTCTATTACTGCCTGGGGGTAAAGCGGCAGCATCTGCTCGATGTGGCGGCGAATCTGGATGGGCAGATGCTGGGGCAGACGATTAAGGCGTTTCTCACCGTCGTCACGAATCCGCAATGGCCGCATCGCGCGAAGCTGGGGCGGTTGCCGCCCCAGCTTGAAAACTCGAACTGGCGGGAGCACCTCGCCGCGATGGCGATTTCTTACCACGCACCGTACTCAGATACCTTTGCCGCGCTGGCGGGCAGCGTGGATGTGGTCACCAGCACGCAAGTGCTGCTCTACGTTCCGCGTCCAGTAATGCCTGGTCTTTTCAGCCAGGTCCACGCCAGCCTGAAGCCTGGCGGAGTGTTTATGGCGACGGTCCATCTCCGGGATATCCTCGCGGGGAACCCCCATACCAGCACTGACAAATACAACCATCTCAAGTACTCGCCTGAGTTATGGGAGCGGTGGTTCAACTCTTCGATCATGTCTTTCAATCGGTTCAAGGCGCCCGATTATCGCGAGATGCTGGAGCGAGCCGGATTTGAGGTGGTTCATTTCGAGGAGGAGCCGGCAACGACCGAGGACTACGCCGAGCTGGACCGCATCGAGATTCATCGGTGTTTCCAGCACTACACCCGGGAGGAGTTGGCAGCCCGGGGATTGTTCTTTGTAGCTCGCAAGCAATGATCCTGATTCTGACTTATCACAAGGTCCTCCCGGGCCTGGACCACGAGTCTGGGTTTTATAGTATCCAAGCGGAGCAACTGGAACGCCAGTTGGAGTTGCTGGCGCAAAGCGGCCTCCACGCGCTTTCCCCGGAGGAGTTGGTTGAGAATGGTCCGGCGGCTTCGCGGGCCTATTTTCTAAGCTTCGATGACGGGACCACGGACCATTACAAAATCGTGCTACCCATGCTGGCGCGTTACGGATGCCGGGGAGTTTTCTTCGTTCCCACCGCTTGGCTGGACCGACCGGGGTTCCTCAGCTCCAAGCAGGTCATCGAGCTGAGCCAGGCAGGACAAACCATCGGCCTCCACAGCCACGAGCATCGGCGACTGGATCAACTGGGAGAGAAAGAAATCCGTATGCAGATGGATGCATCGCGCCAGATCATTGGAGATTTGACGGGCAAGCCCCCGCTTTTCTTCGCCCCGGTGGGTGGCTATATGAACCGGACTGTTCGGCGCATGGCCTTGGAATCAGGGATCCGCGTCATCCGGACCTTGGAATGGGGTTACAATCACGAGTTTGACGGTGCCGCGCTGCAAAGCATCCCGGTGAATCGCCATTGCACGGAACGCAAGTTCCGACAGCTCCTGGAGTTTCGCCGCCGGTCCACGATGCTCTACGCAGCCAAGGAGATTACCAAGAAGATGATTCCTGGCCGGGCGTACAAATCGCTACGCCGTTTTGTGTTCGAACATTCCGCAGAAAAGTGGGCCGCATGGAGACGCACTCGAGACTGATCATCGGGGCGGGCCTGACCGGCCTTTCCTGCGCGTATCATCTGGCGGGGGATTATCTCCTCGTGGAGCGCGAGGGCGAGCCGGGCGGCATGGCCCGCACGCACGAGCGTCATCCGGGCTTCCTATGCGACTGCACGGGACACTGGCTGCACCTGCGGAGCGATTATATGAAGGCGCTGGTGCGGAAGCTCCTGCCCGGCGGACTCGTCGAGCACGGACGAAAAGCCGTCATCCACCTGTGCGACACGTTCACTCCTTACCCGTTTCAGGCCAATACTTACGGGCTGCCCCGGGAGGTGGTGCTGGAATGCCTGATCGGATTGCTCAAGGCCCGGCACCCTGAAGATTTTGGCTTGAGCCCGGCGGCGGCCGCGCCGCGGGACTTTCGGGAATGGATCGCGCGGAACTTTGGCGAGGGCATCGCCCGGCATTTCATGGTGCCGTACAACGAGAAACTCCTGGGCGTGCGGCTGGAAGAGTTGCGTCCGGAATACGCCGAGCGGTTTATCCCGCGGCCCTCGCTGGAAGATGTCGTCAAGGGCGCGCTGGGCTTTTCGCGCGAGTCGCTGGGCTATAATGCCCGGTTTGTCTATCCTCGCGAAGGGGGCATTGGGGGCCTGCCGCGGGCGATTGCGCGGGGGCTCCAAGTCCCGCCGGTCTATAATGTTGCCGTGACCCGGGTGGCTCCCCGCCGCCGCGTTGCCACGCTGTCCGACGGCCGCCAGGTGGTTTACCGGCGGCTGCTCAACACCGCGCCGCTCCCGCAGTTCCTTTCGCTGCTGCTGGATCTGCCGGCAGAGGTTCAACAAGCCGCCCGCCAGCTTCGCTCGACCACGGTTCGTTACTTTGACCTGGGCGTGCGCGGCCCCGGGGATGCCGCCAGTCATCACCATTGGATTTATTTCCCGGAGCCCGAGTATGTTTTCTACCGGGTTGGCTCTTATTCCGCAGTGCATCCGGGGACCGCGCCCCCGGACTGCCGCAGCTATTACGTTGAGATGTCGGGCGGGGCCGCCGATTTGCTCAAGCAGCCTGAGCAGTTGAAGCAACGCGTGCTGTCCGATCTGCGGAAGGCTCGGGTGCTTTCGAGCCGGGATGAGGTCCTGTTCATGAAATTATGCGAGATTCCATTCGCCTACGTCATTTTCGATCACAACTACGAGCGGAGCCGGCAAGTCATTCTTGATTACCTGGCAGACCAGGGCATCCTTTCCTGTGGCCGGTGGGGCGGGTGGGGCTACGGCGGGATGGAAGATGCGCTGTTGGATGGCAAGGCGGCGGCTGAGCGGATGAGAACGCAATGAAGAGTGTCTCTGCCTATTGCGCCTGCTTGATTGGGCAGCGGCCTTGTTTATTCGTTCACATCCGCGCGGGCATTTGCAAGGATGCTTTCCCCCACACCCCGAAACTGGATACGGGCGAGGTCAATACGCGAGTCCGGGATGAGCGGTGCTTTTAACAGAGGGTGTCGCCCGATTCCCGCGTGATAATCCTGGGGCTGGGTTCATAATGAAGCCGCGCGTGTTAATGATCGCCTATGCGTGCAATCCGCGCGGCAGCGGCGAGCACTGGCTGGGGTGGGGGTGGGCGGAACAGGCCTCGCGCAGTTACGAGGTGGAGTTGGTGACCACCCCCAAGGCGCGTGCCGCCGTGGAGGAAAGCTCCCGCGCGGCGGGCATCACGCCGCATTTCATTGACGTGCCGGAGTGGCTGCGGTCGCTGGCCGACCGGGGGTGGGCGAGTTGGTCGCGCAAGCTGGCCTGGCAGAAGCGGGTGGTGCGGCTGGTCCGCGCGCTGAACTGGGAAAAGAAGCTTTCCTTGGTGCATCAGACCACCTTCCACACCTTCCGGGTGCCCTTTTTGGCGGCGGGGCTGGGCATTCCGTCGGTTTGGGGACCGATTGCCGGCGGCGAACATGTGCCGCCCGGATTTGGGCGTTACCTCGGGCCGGCAAGATGGACCGAAAAGGGGCGGACTTTGGTGAACCGCTTTTGGCTGCGGACCCCTGCCATCCAGCGTTCGCTGCGGCAGGCCTCCGTGCTTTATATATCGAATCGCACGACGCTCGACTTTCTGCCGCCTCGCTTCCGGGCCAAGTGCCGGATTGTTTCTCCGAATGCTTTGCGCCCCGAAGACCAGCAATGGGGTTGCCCTCCCCCCGAAGCTGCCGCCGGGGGGGCCACGTTTCGGATGCTTTACGTGGGTAATTGCGTGCCCACCCGCGCCATTCCGCTGGTGTTGGAGGCGTTGCTGCAGGCGCGGCTGGGGGATTATGAGTTGACGGTAGTCGGGGACGGTCCGGCGCTGGGGCACTGGAAACGGCGGGCGGCGGAGCTGGGGCTGGCGGCCAACATCCGGTTTGCCGGCAAAGTGCCGCGCGCGCAGCTCGACGCTTTTTATGCCCGGGCCGACGTGCTCGTATTTCCGGCCTTGCGCGACAGCGGCGGCTCGGCCCTGCTCGAAGCCATGGCGCGCGGGGTGCCGGTCATCTGTCTGGACTGGGCCGGGCCGGGGGAGATGGTGGATGAAACTTCGGGAATAAAGGTTCCGGTCTCAACGCCGGAGGCGACGGTTGGGGCCTTTGCGGCGGCGCTGGCCCGGCTGCAGCGGGAGCCGGCTTTGCGCACCCGCCTGGCCCGGGCGGCGCGCGCGCGCGCGGAAGCCCGGTTCGGCTGGGAAGCCAAGCGGCAGTTGCTGGAGGAGACCTACCTAGAGCTTATCCACCCCGATATTGGAGGAGAATGAGGTTTTGGCCCGGAGGTGTCGTTTGAGATGCCGCCCGCCGGGAATCAGGTCGCATTTCCCGAGGATAAAAAGCTTTTCGAGCTGGCGTTTGAACCGGGCGTAGGTCTGCAAGGCTTTGCCGACAACTCCGCCGGGCATCCCGTATTCCTTGCGGATGATGGCGGACTCCCGGGCCATGTTGGCCCGCACCCGCAAGTCGGCGGACTGGCCGTGATCGTGGTAGCGGTAATTGACGATATACACGGGGATATGGCCGATGCGGCAACCGGCGCGGATTAACCGCATCACATATTCGTAGTCGCAGCAGTTCTTGAACTCCCGGTAGCGATAGCCGCCGAGCCGCAGATAAACCGCTCGCTTGAGAAATAGGGCCTGGTGATTGACCATGTTGTGCCCGAAGCGGACGATCTGCGGGTCAAACTTTGCCTCCTCGCGCCGAAAAATCTCCCGGCCCTCGCCGTCCACGAACACGATGTCGCCAAACAAGGCATCCCAGTCGGGATGCGCTTCGAAAGCCGCCGCGACTTCCCGCAACACCCCGGGCCGGTAGCAATCGTCCGCGTTGAGAATAGCGACGACGTCTCCGGAAGCCTGGCGTGTTCCTTTGTCCATCGCGTGATAATGGCCTTCGTCCTTCTCCGAAACCCAGAGGAGGCGGGGATAGGCTTTGAGGATTTCGAGGGTGCCATCCGTCGAGCCGCCATCCATTACGAGGTGCTCGACGTGAGGGTAATCCTGCTGCGCGACACTCTCGATCGTAGCGCGAATCGTGTGAATGCTGTTAAAGCTGGGCGTGACGACCGAGATTTTCAATGGCGACGGCATAGCGACCGCTAAAAGCTGTCAGGTACGCCGGAAAAGGTCAAATGGCAAGTGTTCGCGAGCCGCATCAGGGTCTTTTGTTCTCGGGCCTAAGTTTCGTGGATGAGGGGGAAAAGATTTGGCTTTTTACGGAAGCCCATGGAGGGTTGGGCAGGTTTTGAGGGTGAAGGGATTGTCGTCCCGGGAGCCGCAGGCGGCATGTTTGGGCGCTTTGGGTGTGGGACGGTTCGGTAAAGGCGCGTCAACCCGGGGCATCTTCGAGGAGCTCTGCCGCACGCTGGTTGGCGGTCAAAAGCATAACGCCGCCTCGGGCTGGCTTTCGACCGTGCCGCGTGATCGCTGTCCAAGGCCGTCACGGGGCGGTGCTTTCGGCGGCTGCCGTTCGGGTTGAGGTGGAGCGTTCACGGCGGCAGGATCAGACGCCGGGATGGGTTCGGACTTGCTCCCGGCGCGGGCAGGGCCAAGAATCCGCGCTGGTTTCATGCTGACTGATAATATTCTGGATTTGATTGGGCGCACGCCGTTGGTGCGTTTGAACGGCGAGTTTATCTTTGCCAAGGCGGAGTTTCTGAATCCGGGCGGGAGTATCAAGGATCGCGTTGCCCTGGCCATGATTGAGGGGGCGGAGCGCGATCGCCGGCTGCGGCCCGATTCCATCATTGTCGAGCCAACTCCCGGCAACACGGGCATCGGGATCGCGCTGGTGGGGCGGCTCAAGGGGTATCAAGTCCGGATTGTGATGCCGGAGAATATGAGCGAGGAGCGCAAGAAGCTGATTCGCAGCCTGGGGGGCGAGCTGGTGCTCACGCCCGCGGCGGCCGGGATTGGCGGGGCGGTCGAGCAGGTGCGGCGGATGCAGGCCGAGGAGGCGCGGGTGTTTGTGCCGCAGCAGTTTGAAAACCCGGATAATCCGCGCGTGCATTACGAGGAGACGGCGCATGAATTGTGGCGGCAGATGAACGGCGATATTGCGGCGTTTGTGGCGGGCGTGGGGAGCGGGGGGACGCTGCAAGGCGTCGGCCAGTTTCTCCGCGAGCGCAAGCCGGAGGTTCGCATTGTGGCGGTCGAGCCCCGGAATGTCTCCGCCCTGCTTGGTCATGAGCCGGGATTGCATCAGATTCAGGGTATCGGCGACGGTTTTATTCCCGCCGTGCTCGATGTGAAGCTGGTGGATGAGGTGATTGAGGTGAGCGATGAGGATGCGATAGAAACGACGCGCGGGCTGGGGCGCGATCACGGGTTGCTGGTGGGAATTTCTTCCGGGGCGAACGTGTGGGCGGCGCGGCAACTGGCGCGGCGCCTTGGCGGGAATATCGCCACCATCCTGCCCGACCGCGCGGAGCGCTATTTCAGCACGGCGTTAATGTAGGGTGCTGCGGGCGTCTGGCCGGGAGCGGCGGCGGAGCTTGCCGTCGGCGGGGCGGGCTGGCACGCTGGCGCGGTATGAAGATGGATGGGTCAGCGCCGGGATTCCGGGACGGCTGCAAGTTCGCGGGCCGGTGGTTCGGCGGGATGCGATGGACGGGGGTGCTGCTGCTGCTGGCGGCGGGCCAGTGCGCCAGCGGCGCGCCCGCCGAGCGGCCGAAGCCGCCGAACATTCTGGTTATCATGAGCGATGAGCACAACGCATCCGTGCTGAGGTGCTACGGCAACCCGATTGTGCGCACGCCGAATCTGGATCGCCTGGCGGCGCGAGGGGTGGTGTTTGAGAACTGCTATTGCAACTCGCCGTTGTGCGTGCCTTCGCGGCAGTCCTTTACCACGGGCAAATATATCTCGCGCATCGGGGCGTGGAACAACCACTGCCGGGCGCCGGCGGATTCGCCCTCGTTGCCGCGGGTGCTGCAGGCGGCGGGCTACGAGACGTTTCTCTGCGGCAAGATGCATTACGACGCCGCTTGCCGTTATGGTTTTACTGAGACCGGCGGCAACATGAACCGGTCGCAGATGACGGGGCTGGGGCGGCGGCGGCCGGCGGACGAGTTGCAATCCGCGCCGGGGTATTCGGATCGTTTCCAGGATTTTCGCACGGGGGAGGCCTCCGGTCCCATGAAGCATGACCAGGCGGTGACGGCCGGGGCCCGGGAGTTTCTTCGGCAACGCCAGCCGGGAGGCAAGCCGTTTTTTCTGCTGGTGGGCTACCTGGCGCCGCATTTTCCGTTGATCGTGCCGGAGCCGTATTGGGCGCAGTATCGGGGAAAAGTTCCGCTGCCGGAAATCCCGGAGGGGTTTCTCGCCGGCTTGCCGTTAAACTACCAGCACCTGCGGGTGGGGTTTCATTATGAAAACGTGCCGCCGGAGCTGGTGCGGAAAGGGCGCGAGTTGTACTACGGCCTGACGGAGTGGATGGACGCGGAGGTAGGGAAGGTGCTGAAGGCTCTGGCGGCGAGCGCCGCAGCCAGCAACACGGTGGTGATTTATACGGCGGACCACGGCGAAAACATGGGCGAGCACGGGCTTTGGTGGAAGAATTGCGTGTATGATTCGGCGGCTCGAGTGCCGTTAATCGTGTCCTGGCCGGAGCGTTGGCCCGGCGGCCAGCGCCGCGCCGGGGTTTGCTCGCTGGTGGATGTGGTGCAAACGATTGCCGACCTGGGCGGGGCCCGGACGCCGGCGGATTGGAACGGAAACTCGCTGGCGCCGGTGTTGGCGAACGGGGGAGCGCCCTGGAAAGACCGTGCAGTGAGCGAGTATTATGCGCACCATGTTGCTTCCGGCTACGCCATGATCCGCGCGGGTCAATATAAATATGTTTATCACGCGGCGCCGGACGCGCGGCATCCGGCCCAACGCGAGCTTTACGATCTCCAGGTCGACCCGGGCGAGTTCCGCAACCTGGCATTGCACCCGGAGCAAAAGGCGCGGGTTGAGCAGTTGCACGCCGCGCTGGTCAGGGAAATTGGCGAAGATCCCGAGGTAACGGAGCAGCGTTGCCGCCGGGATATTGCCCAAGGCTACGGAGTCGCGACCCGGGGCCAGAAGAAGCGCCGCGCCGCAGAATGACGCGCCGGTTCAAACGCGCCTGGTTTTGCCGGGATTGGGTTTGATTTGAGATATGAGGCTTCCCTCACCGATACACGCAGTTATTTTCGATTTGGATGGGACATTGCTCGACACGCTGGAGGACATTGGCGATGCGGCCAACCGGGTTCTGGTGAGCCGGGGTTTCCCGGCGCATCCGATTTCGCGGTATCGGGAGTTTGTCGGAGAGGGTGTGGCGCGTCTGATCGCGCGGGCCGTGCCTCAACCAAATCCGGATCCGGCGATGGTGCAAGCGTGTATCGAGGCTTACCAGCAGGAATACGCGCGGAACTGGAATGTCAAGACGAAGCCGTATGCCGGAGTGGCCGGATTGCTTGAAGCGCTGGCGGCCCGCGGGCTCAAGCTGGCGGTGTTGTCGAACAAGCCGGATGTTTTTACCCGGCAGTGCGTGCGCGCATTTTTTCCCGGCCGGGACTTTGCGGAGGTTATGGGAGCGAGCGAGGCGTTTCCGCGCAAACCCGACCCGGCCAGTGCGCGTGAGATCGCCCGGAGGCTGGGGGTTACGGCGGCGGAATGTCTTTATGTGGGGGATTCGGGCGTGGATATGCAGACGGCACGGTCGGCGGGGATGTTTGCGGTGGGGGTGCTGTGGGGATTTCGGGATCGCTCGGAATTGCAGCGCGAAGGGGCGCAGGCCCTGGTTCAAAAGCCCCGGGAGATATTGGAGTTGCTGGGGGAGGCTTGAGGGCGCTGGCGGGATCTCCGGGGCCGGCGGTGAAAGTGGCCATTGGGGAGGGGGAAATGCCCGGAAAATAAAAATGAAAAAAAAAGTTGGAAACCCGTTGACAGGGGGTTGAGGGTTTCGTAGTCTGTGTCAGTTATCGGGCCTTAAAATGTCGAAAACCTTGGTATCCCGGCCTTTTTCGAAAGGGAAAGCGGGACAGTGGGGTTTTTGTCGTTTTTGGTATCGGGATGAAATATTTGATTTGAATTGGTTGCTGCCCATGTAGCTCAGTTGGTAGAGCGCGTCCTTGGTAAGGACGAGGTCATCAGTTCAATCCTGATCATGGGCTCCAGTTTTGTGTCGCGAGACGCAAGCCAGTAGAAGACGAGTAGTAGAACATTGCAAGAAAAGTATAGTCGCCAGGACGAACGGCGTAATAACAGAAATAGACAGAGTCAACAATAAGATCAGGAGACAACAATGGCCAAAGAGCAATTTCAACGAACGAAACCGCACGTCAACGTCGGAACTATCGGGCACATTGACCATGGTAAATCTACGTTAACGGCGGCGATTGTACAAACTCAGTCCAAAAAAGGGCTGGCGACCCCGATTTCCTACGCGGATATCACCAAAGGCGGCACGGTGCGCGACGAAACCAAGACGGTGACGATTGCCGTTTCGCACGTGGAGTATCAGAGCGATAACCGGCATTACGCGCATATTGATTGCCCGGGGCACGCCGATTTCATTAAGAACATGATTACCGGCGCGGCGCAGATGGACGGGGCCATTCTGGTGGTGGATGCTGCGGAAGGCCCGATGCCCCAGACCAAAGAGCACGTTCTGCTGGCGCGCCAGGTGGGGGTGCCGGCGATTGTCGTTTATCTGAACAAGGTGGACCTGGTGGACGATCCCGAATTGCTGGATCTGGTGGAGTTGGAAGTGCGCGACCTGCTGACCAAGTATGAGTTTCCCGGGGACAAGACCCCGGTGGTGCGCGGCAGTTCCAAGAAGGCGCTGGCCGGTGATCCAGAGGGCGAGAAGTCCATCCAGGAACTGATGGAAGCGATTGATGCCTTCATTCCGCTGCCGACCCGGGAAGTGGATAAGCCGTTCCTGATGTGTATTGAAGACGTGTTCAATATTGAAGGTCGCGGCACGGTCGTGACCGGACGGGTGGAGCGCGGCCAACTCAAGCGCATGGACGATGTTGAAATCGTCGGGCTGAAGGCAACCCGGAAGACTGTGGCGACGGATATTGAAATGTTCCGCAAGCTGCTGGATTCGGCGACCGCCGGTGACAACGTTGGGGTGCTGCTGCGCGGCACGAAGAAGGACGAGGTGGAGCGGGGGATGGTGCTGGCCAAGCCGGGGTCCATCACGCCGCATACGCACTTCAAGGCGGAGGTGTACGTGCTATCCAAGGAAGAAGGCGGACGGCACACGCCGTTCTTCACCAATTATCGCCCGCAGTTTTACTTCCGGACGACGGACGTGACCGGAACGGTGTCCCTGCCGGAAGGGGTGGAAATGGTCATGCCGGGTGACAATGTATCCGTTGAAGTGAAAGTGATCGCGCCGGTGGCCATGGAAAAGCTGCAGCGGTTTGCGATTCGCGAGGGCGGCCGGACCATTGGCGCGGGGCGGGTGTCGGAAGTAATTGAGTAGCCGGGCGGAGAAGAATATTGGAAAAGCGGGGGGCGAGGCCCCCGCTGCCATGGTTCCCGGGTGAAACAAGACAACACTTGGTGGCCGTAGGGCGGTAGCTCAATTGGTAGAGTAGCGGTCTCCAAAACCGTCGGTTGGGGGTTCGAGTCCCTCCCGCCCTGCCAAGTGATGAGAACCGGAGAGGTGGCAGAGTGGTCTATCGCGGCGGTCTTGAAAACCGCTTCGGCTTAACCGCCGACGGGGGTTCGAATCCCTCCCTCTCCGCCAGGACATGATAAGATTTTGAATAACGTAGTATGATAACACTGCTGATATGGGCTGTGATCATTGGAGCCGCCTTTGCGTATTGCTGGCGGAAGGGGTACTTATTGCAGTTGACCAACTATGTACAGCAGACGCGCGAGGAATTGCGCAAGTGCACCTGGCCGACGTGGGGGGAGCTTAAGGGGTCAACCGTGGTCATCACCATTTCGATTGTGTTGCTGGGCACGTTCATCGTGCTGGTGGACCAGGTATTTTTCCGGCTGTTCATGTTCTTCAAGCTCTGAGGCCATGCGAAGTCAGTGGTTTATCATCCATACGCTCGCCGGCCAGGAGCAGAAGGTCAAGGAGAGCATCGAGAAGCGCCTCAAGGCGGAGGAGATGGGTGATTACATAAAAGAGGTGCTGGTGCCCATGGAGAAAGTGGTGGAAGTGCGGAACCAGAAGAAGACGGTTTCCTCCCGCAAACTCTGGCCGGGGTATGTGTTTGTGGACATGGTGCTGCTCGATGAAAACAAGCAAATTGTCGAGAAGCCGTGGTATTTTATCCAGGATACGCCGGGAGTTATCGGCTTTGTAGGCGGCGAACCGCCCGCCCCGACCCCGGCGGAGGAAGTCGAGGCCATTAAAAAGCAGATCTCCGCTTCGGAGGAGTATGAGAAGCCGAAGGTCAGCTTTGAAGTAGGGGAGACGGTGAAGATTAATAATGGGCCCTTCCTGAATTTCAGCGGCTTGATCGAGGAAATCGAGCCGGAACGGGGCAAGTTGAAAGTGACGGTTAACATTTTTGGGCGGAACACGCCCGTCGAACTGGAGTACTGGCAGGTGGAAAAAGGGTGATACCAGAACGGAGTGCGGCCGGGCGGGTTGACCGCTTGGCGGGCGCGCTCCGCGATGTCCGCCAGACCAAATAAAGATTATGGCAAAGAAGATTACTGGAGTCATTAAGTTGCAGATCCCGGCCGGGCAGGCCAATCCCGCGCCGCCGGTCGGGCCGGCCCTGGGACAGCACGGGGTCAATATCATGGCCTTCTGCAAAGAGTATAATGCCAAGACCCGGGACCAGACCGGTACGATTATTCCGGTGGTCATTACGGTTTATCAGGATAAGTCCTTTACGTTTATCACCAAGTCGCCGCCGGCAGCGGTTCTGCTCAAGAAAGCGGCGGGGATTACCGCTGGTTCCAAGGAACCCAACAAGGAAAAGGTCGGCAAAGTGACGCGCAAGCAGGTCCTGGATATCGTGAAGATCAAGCTGAAGGATATGAATGCCACCTCTGAAGAAGCGGCGTTTCGTGTTGTGGCCGGGACGGCGCGCAGCATGGGGATTGAGGTTGTCGGTTGAGTAAAGTAGAAATTTGTTCATTTGAATAACCGCGGGAGAGCGCAGGCTCGTTTGCACCGCACCAGACTAAATGCCAAGTAAACGTTATCGCAAAGCACTCGAATTAGTGGATGTCCGGAAGACTTACCCGCTGAAAGATGCGGTTGAGGTTCTGGCTAAGTTTCCCAAAGCCAAGTTTAATGAAACCGTGGAACTGGCGTTTTGCCTGGGGGTTGACCCCAAGCAATCCGACCAGATGGTCCGTGGCACGGTGCCGTTGCCGCACGGCAGCGGCAAGACCGTCCGCGTGCTGGTTTTTGCCAAGAGCGGGCCGGCGGCTGAGGCGGCCAAAAGTGCTGGCGCTGAATATGTGGGCTTTGAGGATATGCTCAAGAAGTGCCAGGAGGGGTGGACGGATTTTGACGTAGCCGTGGCCACGCCGGAAGCGATGGGCGAAGTGCGCAAGCTGGGCAAGGTGCTGGGCCCCCGCGGCCTCATGCCCAACCCCAAGACGGGGACGGTGACGGAGGACACGGCGCGCGCGGTCAAGGAGGTCAAGGCGGGGCGCGTGGAGTTCAAAGTTGACAAGGCGGGCAATATCCATGTGCCGGTTGGGAAGTTGGCGTTTGCGGCGACCCAGATTGAAGAGAATGTGCGCGCGGTCATTGATGCGGTGGCCAAAGCCCGGCCGCAGAGCGTCAAAGGCACGTATATTAAAACCTGCACGCTCTCGGGAACCATGAGTCCGCCCGTGCGGCTGGACCTGAAGGAATTCGCGGTGTGAGTGGTATTATCGCCCAGGGGGCTTAACAAGTTTAAAAGCATATGCGTCCCGAAAAGCAAAACCTGACGAAAGAATACCTGGCGCGGTTGAACGCTTCGCCGTTCTTTATCGTGGTCAATTATAAGGGCCTTAAGGTTGTCCAGTTGATCGAACTGCGCAAACGGCTGAGTGCGGCTGGCGCGGAAATTCATGTGGTGAAGAACTCCGTGTTCCGTGAGGCCGCCCGGGAAGCCGGTGTGGGCGATTTAAACGGTAGCCTGAGCGGGCAACTGGCTGTGGTAACCGGGCAGCGCGATATTTCCACCGCGGCCAAGGTTGTTAAAACTTTTGGGACGGAACTGGACCGCCTGAAGGTGCAATTTGGCTATTTGAACAACCAGCGGCTTGAGCAGCCGGAGATCATGATGCTGGCGGATTTGCCCTCGCTGGAGGTGCTGCGGGCCAAATTGCTTGCTTTGTTTAACGCCCCGGCCACCACCCTGGTCAGGCTGTTGAACACTCCCGCCGAGCAGATGGCGCGGATTCTGCAAGCCCGGGCGGATCAGCAGGCGGAGGCCGCCAAGCCGGCGGCGAATTGACGGTAAAACAGATTTCACTTCCCCGATTTAAGCCGTCGGGGAGTGGGAACAAACAAACAAAACGTAAATCGTCGGCGGATAGACAATGCGCTTAATTCACCCGGAAAGGCGGGGGACGACGAGACGAGATGAAAGGTAACCATGGCTCTAGATAAAGCAAAAATCGTAGAAGAGTTGAGTAATGCGACGGTGATCGAGATCGCCGATCTGGTGAAGGAACTTGAAACCAAGTGGGGCGTTTCGGCCGCCGCGCCGGTGGCGGTCGCAGCCGCGGCTCCGGGAGCCGGGGCGGCAGCGCCAGCTGCGGAAGCCCAGACGCAGTTTGATGTTATTTTGACTGCAGTGGCGGCGGACAAGAAGATTTCGGTGATCAAGGCGGTGCGCGAGGTTAAAGCCGGTCTTGGGCTGGCGGAAGCCAAGGCCCTGGTCGAGGGCGCGCCCAAGACGGTGCTGGAGGGTGCCAGCAAGGCTGAGGCCGATGCCGCCAAGAAGAAGCTGGAAGACGCCGGCGCCAAGGTTGAATTGAAGTAACCGGTCGTTCCTTGTCGGGGCGGCGGTTTGACGCCGCCGCCCCCTCCGGTTGGTTTTGACCGAATAACGAAAGTTTTAGATTAGCCGACAGATTGTCAGCCAGGCCGCCTCAGGCGGTATGAGTTTCGGCAAGTTCGCGCGTGAACGCTGCGTTCTTGCCTTGTGTTGTTTAGCTGTAACCAACGGCGTGGCGCTGCCGCCCGCCATTTATTAAAGGGCCCAATGTCAACGCGAGCAAGTCAACGAATCAATTCCGGCAAGATCAAAGAAATAATCGCCCCGCCCAATCTGATCGAATTGCAGACCAACTCGTACCGGGATTTTCTCCAGGCCGGTGTCGCTCCCTCGAAGCGGGAAAACCTGGGGCTGCAGGCCGTTTTCACGGAAGTGTTTCCCATCGAAAGCTACGATGGAAAGTGCGTTCTGGATTTTCATTCCTATGAAATAGGAGAACCCAAAGTGGACTGGCTGGAATGTTTGCGGGAGGGCTTGACCTATGGCGCGCCCCTGTACGTCACTTTCCAGCTCAAGGAGGAAAGAACCGTCAAAGAGGAGAAGGTGTTCATGGGGGAATTGCCCCTGATGACTCCGCAGGGCACCTTTGTAATCAATGGCGCCGAGCGCGTTATTGTCAGCCAGTTGCACCGGTCCCCCGGCCTGGCCTTTGAGGCGACGCTGCATCCCAATGGAAAAACCCTTCATTCTTTCCGCATCATCCCTGACCGCGGCTCATGGTACGAAGCCCAGTTTGACACCAGCGATTTGCTTTACGTTTACCTGGACCGCAAGAAACGCCGGCGGAAGTTCCTGACGACCACCCTGTTTCGCGCCCTGGCCTTCCTGGATGGCGAAGGCAGGGGCAAAGACAACCAGGACAAGAATCGGGGCACGGACGAAGAGATCCTGAAGCTGTTTTACGAGATTGAGGAGTTCAGTGTTAAGGAGGCCGAAAAGCGCGACGACCTGGCCAACAAAGTGCTGATTGAAGATGCGGTTGACCAAGCGGAAGGATTGGTGATCGCGCGTGCTTTTGAGCCGCTGTCCAAAGCGGTCGTCAGGCAGATAGCCGAACTGGGGGTCAGCAAAATCAGGGTCGTGGATACGACTCAGGACGACGGGATTATCATCAAATGCATGAAAAAGGATCCCGCCAAGAACGAGGAGGAGGGGCTTAAAGACATTTACCGCCGCCTGCGACCGGGCGACCCGCCCACGACAGCGAATGCCCGGGCCCTGATCAAACGATTGTTCTTCGATCCCAAGCGCTATGATTTGGGCCGCGTGGGGCGCTACAAGATTAACCAGAAGCTGGGCATCAAAGGCGGGGACTCACGCATCCTTACCAAGGCGGATCTTGTGGCGGCGACAAAATACCTTTTGCGCCTGAAGAAGGGCGAGGGCAGCCTGGATGACATTGATCACCTGGGCAGTCGGCGGGTGCGCACGGTAGGGGAGTTGCTCGCCAACCAGTGCCGGGTGGGTTTGGCCCGCACGGAGCGCCTGGTCAAAGAGCGGATGACCCTGTTTGATCAGGGGGTGGAAGCCATGTCGCCCCAGAAGCTCATCAATCCCAAAGCACTCTCGGCGGTCATCCGCGATTTCTTTGGCCGCAGCCAGCTTTCTCAGTTCATGGATCAAATCAACCCGCTGGCGGAGTTGACGCACAAACGGCGGCTGTCCGCCCTTGGACCCGGGGGGCTTTCGCGGGATCGGGCAGGGTTTGAGGTGCGCGACGTGCACCCGTCGCATTACGGGCGTATATGTCCCGTGGAGACGCCGGAAGGGCCGAACATCGGTTTGATCGCTTCCCTGGCAACATTTGCCCGCATCAACGACTTCGGGTTTCTGGAGACTCCCTATCGAAAAGTCGAAGGGGGACGTGTTACCAATCAATTGGACTACCTTACGGCGGACCGCGAGGAGTCCTTTGTTATTGCGCAGGCGAATACGCCCATTGAAGACAAGGGAAAGTTTACGACCGACCGGGTTGTTTGCCGGGGCAAGGGAGACTTTATTGATGCCGAACCTTCCCGGGTGGATTACATGGATGTCTCGCCCAAACAACTGGTTTCCGTTGCCGCCAGCTTGATTCCGTTTTTGGAGCATGACGACGCGAATCGCGCGCTGATGGGGTCCAACATGCAGCGGCAAGCGGTGCCCCTGCTGGTCACGGAAGCTCCGCTGGTAGCGACGGGGCTTGAAGAACGCGTCGCCCGGGATTCGCGGGCCGTTATTGTGGCTGAAGCGGCGGGCAAAGTAGCCGCCGTCCCCGGCGGGCAGATTATTATCACCGAAAACGGCAAACTGCCCGAAGGCAAGAAGAAGATTAAGCACGATCCGGACAAGGGTGTTTTCGTTTACCCGGTCCGCAAGTTCATGCGTTCCAACGCCGCCACCTGTATTAATCAGAAGATTCTGGTCAAAAAGGGAGAGACCGTTAAGAAAGGGCAGGTCATAGCCGATGGTCCCTGCACTCAGGGTGGCGAGTTGGCTCTGGGGCGCAACGTGCTGGTCGCCTTCATGCCGTGGAACGGATACAACTTTGAAGATGCCATTCTCGTTAGCGAGCGCATCGTCAAGGAAGACATCTTCACTTCGATTCATATAGATGAGTTTGAGGTGGGAGCGCGTGATACCAAGCTGGGGCCGGAAGAAATCACGCGCGACATTCCCAATCTGGGCGAAGAGGCCCTGCGAAATCTCGGCCCTGATGGGGTGATTCGCCTTGGGGCAGAGGTAAAACCGGGAGATATTCTGGTCGGGAAGATAACGCCCAAAAGCGAAACCGAGTTGGCCCCGGAGGAACGCCTGCTCCGGGCAATTTTCGGCGAAAAGGCCGCCGATGTGAAAGATACTTCGCTCAAGGTTCCCTCGGGCACCTATGGCATCGTCATGGACGTAAAAGTATCGGCCAAGAAGGAGTCAGACCGCGATGCCAAAACTTCGGCTAACGAAGAGAAGCGCCATGCCCGGGAAGTCGAAGAGGAATACCGGCGGAAGACCGAGGAGTTACGCGAGCAACTTACCGAGGCCCTGAGCAATATTCTGCTGGGGGAGAAGATACCGCTTGACGTTGTCAACAGCGAAACCGGGGAAGTCATTATTCCCGCCAATCGCAAAATCACCAAAACGCTGCTGCGCAAACTGGCGCAGGTTTATGATCGTATCGAAATTGACCCCTCGCCGATTCGCAACAAGATCAATGAGATCATCGGCAGCTTTAAGAAGAAGTTTGACGACCTGCAGATGCAGTACGATGAAGAAATTGAGCGTGCTGAATCCGGCGAAGGCGTGGATAGCGGGGTCATAAAGTCCGTCAAAGTCTATATTGCCTCGAAACGCAAGCTTTCGGTCGGGGATAAAATGGCCGGCCGCCACGGCAATAAAGGGGTCGTCGCCAAGATCATGTCGGAAGAGGATATGCCGTTCCTGGCCGATGGGACGCCGGTGGATATTGTGTTGAACCCCCTCGGCGTGCCCTCCCGCATGAATGTCGGGCAATTGCTGGAAACGCACCTGGGCTGGGCGGCCAAGCTGCTCGGGCTGCATTTTGCCACCCCGGTGTTCGACGGGATAAAAGAAAAGGATATCCGCAGTTACCTGAAACAGGCCAAGCTGCCGGAGCATGGCAAAGCCCGGCTTTTCGACGGGCGCACAGGCATCCCGTTCGACCAGGAGATTGTGGTGGGATACATCTACATGATGAAGCTCGGGCACCTCGTGGCCGACAAGATACATGCGCGGGCAGTAGGCCCGTATTCACTGGTGACCCAGCAGCCGCTCGGCGGCAAGGCGCAGTACGGCGGCCAGCGTTTTGGCGAAATGGAGGTCTGGGCTATGGAAGCCTATGGCGCCGCTTACACCCTGCAGGAGCTGTTGACGGTCAAGTCGGACGACGTCCAGGGCCGCACGCGAATATACGAAAACATCGTCAAAGGCGATAACAGCCTGGAGGCAGGCATTCCGGAATCCTTCAACGTGCTCGTGAAAGAAATGCAATCGCTGGGGCTCGATGTGAAGGTGGGTTATTCCAACCCGCTGGATCATGCGTCCGAACCCATTCGGGCTCTCACCGCCGTCTAGAACCGCGTTTAAGTATTTCCACCCCAAGTCATCACCGCCATTTCGAATGTATGATTAGCACCAAAGAAAGCGCCCGGGAATTGCTCGGTTTGGAAAAGGTCAACCAGGTTGAACACGTGGCGATTAGCGTAGCCTCGCCTGACGCCATCCGGTCCTGGTCCAAAGGGGAAGTCAAGAATCCCGAAACCATCAATTATCGCACCTTCAAGCCGGAAAAAGGCGGCCTGTTTTGCGAGCGCATTTTCGGCCCGGTCAAAGATTGGGAATGCTCGTGCGGCAAGTTCAAGCGCATCAAACACCGCGGCGTGATTTGTGATCGCTGCGGGGTGGAGGTAACGCTCGCGCGCGTGCGCCGCGAACGCATGGGGCATATCGAGCTGGCGGTGCCGGTCTGCCATATCTGGTTCTTCAAGTGCATGCCTTCCCGGATTGGCCTGGTGCTCGATATGACCGCCCGCAACCTCGAGCGGGTGATTTACTATGAAGACTACGTGGTCATTGACCCGGGTTCGACGCCGCTCAAGCAAAACCAGCTTCTGAGCGAACACGAATACCACGAGGCGATCGAGACGTATGGCGCGGAGGCGTTCGTCGCCAAGATGGGGGCGGAAGCCGTGCGCGAGGCGCTGGCGAAGGTGGACCTGGGCAAGCAAATTACCCAACTCCAGGCGGCCATGGGCGAGACCAAGAGCAAGCAAATCCGCAAGAAGATTGCTAAGCGCATCAAGCTGCTTCAGGGGTTGCAGGCTTCCAAGAGCCGCCCGGAATGGATGATTCTCACGGTGCTGCCCGTCATTCCGCCGGATTTGCGCCCCTTGGTGCCCCTCGAAGGAGGGCGTTTTGCGACCTCCGACCTCAACGACCTCTATCGCCGCGTCATCAATCGCAATAACCGGTTGAAGAACCTGCTGCAGCTCAAAACCCCGGAGGTGATCATCCGCAACGAGAAACGCATGCTGCAGGAGGCCGTGGATGCATTGTTTGATAATGGGCGCCATGGCCGTGCCGTAACGGGAGCGGGCAATCGGGCGCTGAAGTCGCTGAGCGACATGCTCAAAGGCAAGAGCGGGCGTTTTCGCCAAAACCTGCTGGGCAAGCGGGTGGACTATTCCGGCCGCTCCGTCATTGTGATCGGGCCGGAACTCAAGCTGCATCAGTGCGGATTGCCCAAGAAGATGGCGCTCGTCTTGTTTGAGCCCTTCATCATCCGCCGGCTCAAGGAACTGGGCTATGTTCATACCGTGCGTTCGGCGAAGAAATTGATTGAACGCCAAACCACGGAAGTCTGGGATATTCTCGATGAAGTGACGCGCGGCCATCCCGTGCTGCTGAATCGCGCGCCGACCCTGCACCGGTTGTCGGTCCAGGCGTTTGAGCCACAGCTCATCGAAGGCGAGGCGATCCGCATCCATCCGCTGGTTTGCACGGCCTATAACGCGGACTTCGACGGCGACCAGATGGCCGTGCACGTGCCGTTGTCGGTCGAAGCGCAGTTGGAAGCGCGCCTGCTCATGATGGCGCCCAACAACATGTTCAGCCCCTCCAGCGGCCGCCCGATTATCACTCCGACGCAGGACATCACCCTGGGCTGCTACTACCTGACGGCCGAGCCGCGAACTCCGGCGCCGGCAGATGCGCGGCAACTAAAGCTGTTTGGCTCCAAGACCGAAGTCGCCTTCGCGTTTAACGATGGCGCGGTCAAGACGCACGAGCGGATTCGCCTGGCGAACCCGGATTACGGGAAGCAAACCGCCTTTGGCGATGCCAGCAAGAAGGTGATTGAGACCACCGTGGGCCGGGTTTTCTTCAGTGAAATCTGGCCCCCGGAATTGGGCTTCCCCAACAAGGCCGTCAAGAAAAACGAACTCGGCGACCTCATCTGGCGGTGCTACAAGATTTGCGGCCATGACAAGACGGTCACCATGCTGGACAAACTGAAAGAACTGGGCTTCCGCGAAGCGACGCATGCCGGGGTTTCGATTGGCATTGACGACATGATCATTCCCAAGGAAAAAGATCAGGAGATTGACAGTGCCCAGAAGCAGATCCGGGAAGTCGAGAAGCAATATCGCCGCGGCATCATAACTCCGGGCGAGCGCTACAACAAGATCATCGACATCTGGACGCACTGCACGGATCAGATCGCCAACGTCATGCTGCGGACGCTGGAGCACAACCAGGGCAAGGGGGAATACAACCCGGTGTCGCTCATGGTGGGTTCCGGGGCCCGGGGCAACCGGCAGCAGGTCCGCCAGCTTGCCGGGGTGCGCGGTTTGATGGCCAAGCCCTCGGGCGATATTATCGAGAAGCCGATTCTCTCCAACTTCCGCGAGGGGCTTACCGTGCTCGAATACTTCATCTCGACCCACGGCGCCCGCAAGGGGCTGGCCGATACGGCACTCAAGACGGCGGATTCGGGGTACATGACCCGCAAACTGGTTGATGTCGCGCAGGACGTGATTATCCGCGAGGAAGATTGTGGCACGACCAATGGGATTTGGGTGCAGGCCATCTATGAAGGAGAGGACGAGGTCGTTAAACTAAGCGAACGCCTGGCCGGGCGCTTCGCCTGCGACGATCATCCCAACCCGCAGCAACCGAAGGAATTGCTCGTCAAGGCGAACGAGGAAATTGACGAAGTCAAGGCCCAGCAAATTGAGGCGGCAGGCGTGGAACGGGTTAAAATCCGCTCGGTGTTGACTTGCGAAAGCAAGCATGGGGTCTGCGTCTATTGCTACGGCCGCAATTTGGCCACGGGCGTGCGGGTGAAGCTGGGCGAAGCGGCCGGCATTATCGCGGCGCAATCCATCGGGGAGCCGGGCACCCAGCTCACCATGCGCACGTTCCATATCGGCGGCACCGCTTCCCAGGTTTTCAAGGTGCCCCAGATCAAAGCCAAGCATGATGGCATCTTGCGTTACAACGAGCTGCGCCTGGTGACCCTGGAAGACGGCAGCAATATTGTCCTTAACAAGAATGGCTCGGTCTCCATCCTTGATAACGACGGACGCGAGTTGGAACAGCACCCCGTGGTGATCGGGGCGGTCATTTCGGTCGGGGACGGGGGCAAGGTCAAGAAGGGCGAGACCTTCGTCCAGTGGGATCCCTACAACGTGCCGATTCTTTCGGAGAAAGCCGGCCGCGTCAAATTCCATGACATCATCGAGGGGGTCACAATGAAGCAGGAAACGGACGAAACCACCGGCCAGGAGGCCATGGTGATTATCGAGCACAAGGAGGATTTGCACCCGCAAGTCATTATTTGCGATGACCGGGGCGAGCCGGTCGCTAATTATCTGATTCCTTCCGGGGCCCACGTTGTCGTCGCGGAAGGCGACAAGATCGTCGCGGGCACCTTGATGGCCAAGACCCCGCGCAAGACCTCGAAGACCCGGGACATCACGGGCGGATTGCCGCGCGTGGCCGAGCTCTTTGAAGCCCGGCGGCCGAAAGATGCCGCCGAGATTTCCAAGATTGAGGGCATTGTGGACTTCGGTCCCAGCGTTCGCGGCAAGCGTTGCATCATCATCAAAGACCTGCAAACCGGGGTGCAGGAGGAGCATCTTATTCCGCTCGGCAAACATGTGATTGTGTTCAAGGGCGATTACGTAAAGAAAGGCCAGCAGCTTACCGAAGGTCCGGTGGACCCCCATGAAATCCTGGACATCTGTGGTCCCCAGGAACTCCAGGAGCACCTGGTCAATGAGGTCCAGGAAGTTTACCGGTTGCAGGGCGTGACGATCAACGACAAGCACGTTGAAATTATCGTCCGCCAGATGCTGCGCAAAGTGCGCATCACCGAGCCGGGCGACACCGGGTTCCTCTGGGGCGAGCAGGTGGACAAGCTCGAGTTCGAAGAGGAAAATTCGCGCGTCGAGAAGATGGGCGGCCAGGCCGCCGAGGCCCAGCCCGTCCTGCTCGGCATTACCAAAGCCTCGCTGGAAACAGAAAGTTTCCTGAGCGCCGCATCCTTCCAGGACACCACCCGGGTGCTGACGGAGGCAGCCACGCGCGCCAAGGTTGATTATTTGCGCGGCTTCAAGGAAAACGTCATCATGGGGCATATCATTCCCGCCGGCACGGGCTTTGATTACCATCGCAAAGCCCGGCTCAAGCCGCTCGTGGAAATCAGCGAGGATGAACCGGATCTGCTGAAAGCTCTGGCTGCCGACGAGAATCCGTTGCTGGGCTGACCGGCCCGGCGGGATGGGCGCGCGGCGATCGGGCTGACGCGCAAATCGGCGAACCTGAGCCCGATGGGCACGTTCCCGAGGCCATACAAAAGGACACGGCGGGGCCGGCGAATCCCGGGCCGCCGCGGCCCGGGATTGACCCGACAACGGCCCTGCGTATTTTTCACGACTTGTGGCCCCGCACCCGCGCGATAAATTGAGAGGGCATAGATGAGCGTGGTGACGCACACAACGGATTCGAGACCGGTATTAAACGGATCAGTGCTGCTGCCGCGTTCGCGCCCGGCCCAATCACGCGGGCGCGCATTTTTCCAGCAGGTCTTTCAATACCTGGTGGTCGCGGCGCTTGCCGGCGGATGCTACTTCGCCATCAGCCACTTCTTCGTTCAGTCGGTCCGCGTGGTGGGACGGAGCATGGTCCCCACGCTCCAGGACTCGCAACGCTACCTGCTGAATCGCTGGCTTTATCGCGTCCGCCCGCCGCAGCGCAGCGACATTGTGGTTGTGCGCGACCCCGGCGATAACGGCTTCTCCGTCAAACGCATCATCGCCGTCCCCGGAGATTCGATCTACCTGAAGGACGGGGGGGTGTATCTCAACGGGAGCAAACTCAAGGAACCCTACCTCGCTCCGGGAACGCCGACGTTCCCCGAGTTAAAGCCGCAGGACCAACTGATCCTGTGCGGCAAAGACCAGTATTTCCTTCTGGGCGATAACCGGGCCAACTCGGTTGACAGCCGCAGATATGGGCCGGTCCCGCGCGGCAACATTTTAGGCCCCATCATGCGCTGACCCGGCGCGGAATTGCCCGCCCCCACAGCCGGCCGGCGGCGGGTCCGGCGCCCTGATTTTAGGCTTGCCGGAAATCACGCCGGGCGCAAAATACCCAACGCAGACTCGGCCGATTGCCGCGTGGGAAGGCGAGCGCGTTCCCGCGCGACCGGCGAAGGTGTCCGCAACGGTGAAGACAACACTGAATTCTGCGTATGCGAATACTTCTGCAGCGAATCGCCAGCGGTCTTTACTATGAAGACACGGACGCGTGGACGCCGGACAGTTTCGGGGCGATGGATTTTCTCAGCTCCACCGCCGCCCTGGAGTTTTGTGCGGCAAACAAACTGACGGGAGTGCAGATCGTGCTCAAATTCGACGAGGAGAAGCGGGAGATCGTCTTGCCGATACTGCCGCTGCCGCCCGGGCAAAACCAGCGCCCGACAGCTTCGCTTTAGTCCGCGCGCTTCAACCCCTGCGCAAAATGTCCGCGCCACTCGCCGCTTGCGCCGCTGTGCGCCGGTGACTAGGCTGTCAACCATGAGCGTGACTCTGATTGACGCGGCCGCGCATCGCCGCATCGCCGAGCTGGGCCAGCGAGTCCTGGCCGGTGGTGGCGTCACCCGGGCGGAGGGCGAGTGGCTGTTTGCGCTGGCGCGCCCGGAGGATCGGCTCGATCTGCTGGTCTGGGCGAACCGTATTCGCGAGCACTTTCACGGCCGCCGGGTGCGCCTGTGTTCGATCGTCAATGTGAAAGCCGGCGGCTGCCCGGAGGACTGCCGTTTTTGCGCCCAGTCCGCGGTTCACGCCGCGGACTCACCGCGGCACGCCCTGCTGGAGGCGGACGAGGTGCGGGAAGCGGCCCGGGAAGCCCAGGCTCAGGGCGTGGCGGCGCTCGGGTTGGTGGCGGCGTGGCGCGATTTGCGGGAAGGCCCTGCGCTCGACCAGATGTGCGCGCGGCTGACGGAGCTGAAGCAGTCCGGCCAGGTGCGGCCGGATGCCTCGCTGGGAATGATTCGCAGCCAAAAAGTGGCCGACCGCCTCAAAGCGGCGGGTTGCGAGTGCTACAACCATAACCTGGAGACCTCGCGCCGCTTTTTTTCGCAAGTCTGCACGACCCACACCTACGAGGACCGCGTGCGCACCCTTCACTATTTAAAGCAGGCGGGCATCCGCATTTGTTCCGGCGGCATCCTGGGCATGGGGGAAACCCGGGAGGACCGCTGCGACCTGGCCTTCGCGCTGCGGGAACTGGGCGCGCACACGGTGCCCCTGAACTTCCTCAATCCCATCGCCGGCACGCCGTTCGCCGGGTTGACGCCCCTGGCCCCGATGGAGATTCTCCAGATCATCGCCTGCTTCCGCTTCATCCTGCCGCAGTCGGAAATCACCATCGCCGGAGGGCGCGCGGTGAACTTGCGCGACCTGCAAAGCTGGATCTTCATGGCCGGCGCCAGCGCCCTCATGGTCGGCAACTACCTCACCACGGCCAATCAACCCGTCGCGAAGGACCTCCAAATGCTCAAAGACCTGGGCCTCAGCTGGCGCGGGGATGAGCCCGGCGGCCCCCGCGCCGTTCCCGCGTCCGCCGCCGCGCCGCCGGTGCCGGCCGCCGCGTAGCCGGAAAGGCCGCCGTCTTACGGGAGGGAGCGCGTGCGCTGTTCCGCCCAGGTATCGCCCAGGGCGGTGAGCGTCTTGTGGCTCAGCACGCGCTCGGCCAGCGGGAAGACGATGCGTTCTTCCTTGTCGAAGTGCTCGCGCGAGTAGGCCACCGCCGCCACGAGCAGTTGCCGCGCCTTCTTGAGCTGCCGGACGCGCCGGATGCGCACCAGGCAGGCGTCCAGTTCCTGGTGTTCTTCGAGAAACGCGTCCCGTTGCCCGATCTGCTCGAAACAATGCTCCAGCGGCCCGATAAACAACTCGTCCTCCGTGTCGGAATGCGCCTTTAGCAACGTCTCCAGCAACGCCGCCAGCGACTTGACCTCGGCCAGCGTCTTGAGCTTGGGCGCCACCGCCTCGACGTGATCAAACATGTTGTGGAACACCAGGTGTTCGGCCAGCAAAGCTTCGGTGATTTTCATTGTGGCAGTTAGTTTATCGCTGCGCGTACTCGCTTAGCAGAAAACAGGCCCGCGCGCCACTCTTTTATTCTCGCCGCCGCGCGGCCGCCCGGGAACGGCGCCGGCCGCTTCGGCGCAAAACGGTCAGCGCTTGAGTGGTTTGTCGCCGTGCGTTGCGATCCAGCGGCGCGTCCACTCGACGGCCTCAAGGTCCAGATCGCAGATATTGGTGCCCAGAAAGATGAGCCCCTCGATCTCCCCGGCTTGCAGCCAGCGCAGGCCCAGGTCGCACTGGCGGGCAAGCTGCGCCAGCGGCATCGGGCCGTTCGGCTCGCCGAAGTTCCACATATAGCACCCCAGCAGCACCCGCTTGCCCGGCAGCAGTTGCTTCAGCCGCCGGAAATTCGCCTCGAGGCCCGGAAGCTCCGCCGCCCGCCAGGTCCAGAACAGCACCGTGTCAATCGGCGCCAGCAGGGGTGCAATGGCCGGGTCAAGCTGGTGGGCATAGACAACCGCTGCCAGCTCGAGCGGACGGCCCAGGCCGGCCATTCGCCGCCGCGCCGCCGCCAAATCGTCCAAACCGACCTGGGCGGCGTAGCCGGGGGATTGCCCGGGCGCCGCGCGGTTGTCCAGCAGGTGAAAGGCTTCATGGCCAGGAAACTGGCTGCTCGCATGAATTTGCGCGCCGTCCAGCGCGAGCGGCTGGCCGTCCGCCAGCAGGCGAAGCTCGTTTAAGCCGCAACTCCGGGCGCCTTGCGGGTCATGGGTCGAGAGAATCTGCACGCGCACCGCCGCCAGAGCGCCCGGGGGCAGCGGCACCCGCAGCCGCGCCCCCGGTTCATTGGGCAGTTCGAAGCGCCCAACCGGCGCCCAGGCATCCTCCCGGGCGGCCACGTCCACCTCCAGGCGCGCGGTGCGGTAATCGCCGCTTTCCCAGTCCGTCTGCTGCAATTCCAGCGTGTTGGCCCGGGCCGGCGCCGCCAGCCGCAGGGTCAGGGTCACCGGAAAGGCGGGGCTGTTTTCCGCCAGCCATTGGCGGCCCGCCGCCGGCTGGAGGGGCCCGATCAGGTAATCATCCAGCAGCAGACCCTGGATGTTCGGGTTCGCGGCGGCCAGCCGATAGACATGCTCCTGCTCGGCCCCCAGCCGGTGCATTTGGTTGGCATTGTTGGACAGCGTCCAAAAAACCCGCCGCAGCGCCTTGAAGGGCACGTAATACTGCTCGAAAGGCGGCACGGGCACCCCCTGGTATTGGATGAACATCACGTTGGGCACGCCCATGTAAAACGCCCCTTCCACGGGCGTGATGCGGCTCTTGCGGGGCAGCCCAAATTCGCAGTTGTAGAACTGCCCGTCATGCGCCCAAATCCACAGCCGGTCGCGCACGGTGCCGCGCCGGCTCGAAGCGCGGGCCGACGCGCTTCCAGGCAGGGCGGCGGCGAGCGCGGTGACGGCGCTCGTGCGGAGAAATTGGCGGCGGGAGGGCGGCTGAATCGGGTTCAACGCAAGCATATCCGTTGGCATAACCCGGATCGTCTCGCCTGGCAAAGTTATTCTGCCGCCCGCCGCGCCGGCCCGGCCCGCCAGGGGCGGGCGTCCGCGTCGCGATTTAACTTTCTGAAGAACCGGGGTTGACTTCGCGAAGTCGCGCCTTAGTTTCTGGCGTATGCAGTTTTGCCACCGCTTTATTGGCGCAGTGCTCTTGCTCGCGGCGGCGCTTTCGGCCTTGGGTCAGGCGGGGAAGGCCTCGGGGCGGTTCGTCTCCATTTTCAACGGAAAGGACTTGAGCGGCTGGGAAGGCTTGCCGGGGGCCTGGCACGTCGAGGACGGCGCGATCACGGCGGAGAGCACCCCGGAAAAGCCCTGCACCCGCGCCCACTACCTGATGTGGCGCGGCGGCCTGCCGGGCGATTTCGAGCTGCGCCTGGACTTTCGCCTCCAGGGCCCGGGCGGCAACTCCGGCATCCAGTTCCGCAGCCGTGAACTGCCCGATTGGGATACCTCGGGCTACCAGGCCGACATCGAATATGGCGAACAATGGACCGGCTGCCTCTTCGAGCATACCCGCGGCGGCGTCGTAATGCGCGGCGAGAAGGCCTACATTGACCGGGACGGGCGAAAAACCATCACGCCGATCGCCGCCTCTGCCGGCGTGCGCAAACTCATGGCCGGCAAGGGCGCCGCGGGGAAAGGGCTTTCCCTCAGCGCCGCGTTGCTCCGGCAGGTTAAGATGGGCGAGTGGAACACCTATGCCATTATCGCGCGCGGCCCGGATATTACCTTGAAGATTAACAATGTGGTCATGTGCCAGGTGACGGATCACCAGGCGGGCCTGGCCGTCCGGGAGGGCGTGCTGGCCCTCCAGATGCATCCGGGGCCGCCGATGAAGATCCAGTTCAAAAACCTCCGCCTCAAACAATTTCGCCCCCGCTCCGACTATGAATAATCAATCCTTCGTTCCTGAAACCAAATCCGTCTCAGCTATGACTGCCTCTGCTTCAAAGTCCTCTTCGGTGAACCGGCGCGAATTCCTGCGCTGTTCGGCCGCCGCCCTGGCCCTGGGTTTTCCGATGATTGTGGCGCCGGGAGCCCTCGGCGCGCCACGCCGCCCCAGCCCCAACGACCGGCTCCGGGTAGGCATTATCGGCATGGGCGGGCGCGCCCGCTGGATTCTTAAGCACGAAGCCCTGCCCGGCGCTGATGTCATCGCCGTGGCCGATTGCCACCTGGGCCGCATCCGCGAAGCCGCCCAGCAAGTGGAGGGGGGCGACCGCTGGCGCGTCTATCAGCAATACCGCGAAATGCTGGAAAAGGAGCGGCTCGACGCGGTGTTTGTGGAAACGACCACCCATGCCCGCGTGTTGATCTGCATCCACGCGATGCAGGCCGGCTGTGATACCTACGTGGAAAAACCCCAGAGCCTTACGCTGGCCGAAGGCCGCGTCCTGGTCAAAACCGCCCGCAAATACAAGCGCATTGTCCAGACCGGCTCCCAGCAGCGTTCGATGCCCATCAACATCCACGCCAGCCGGCTCGTGCGCGAGGGCGCCATCGGCAAAGTCCACACCGTCATCACCTGCAACTTCGCCCCCGGCCGCGTCTGGCAACCGCGCGATACCCCCGACGACCTTCCCGCGGAACTGGATTGGAACCAGTGGTGCAATCAGACCGAACTCCTCCCCTTCTACCTGGAGTTGTACAATAGCTGGGGCGAATACGTCCAATACGACGGCGGCGGCCAGTGTTGGGGCGTCACCGGCTGGGGCACCCACAGCCTCGACCAGGTTCAGTGCGCCCTCGGCACCGATAACACCGGCCCGGTCGAAATCTGGCCGGAAGAACCGGGTCCGCGCTGCAAACTTACCATGCGCTATGCCAATGGCGTCCAGGTCAAACTGGAGGGCGCCAACCGCGACCTGGAAGACCTCGGCGCGATCTTTATCGGGGACAAAGGCCGCATCGAGATTCTCCGCGGCGATTACACCGCCGATCCGCCCGAACTGCGCCAGCACGCGCCCCCGGTGACGCCGCAAGGACCCAATGAGTCGGTCCCCCACATCGAGAACTTCTTTAACTGCATGCGCACGCGCAAGCCAACCAACGCCGACGCCGAAACCGGGCACCGCGCCACTACGCTCTGCCATCTCGTCAATATCTGCCGCACGGTCCAGCGCAAGCTCCGTTGGGACCCTCGAAAAGAGGAATTCATCGGCGACGCCGAGGCAAACCAATTACGGTCGCGCCCTCGTCGCAAAGGCTTCGAGTTGCCTAAAATCTGATAACCCCAGCCGGCAGCCAGGCGCAAAGCCCAACCGGGCAACCGCAGGTCATCCCGAAAAGGGGCTAGCCCCTTTCGGCCAATAAGGGCCACAATTCCGCCTCAGGCGCGCGCCCACCCCCTTCCCAGCTTCCCCAGCCAGCCTATGGCTCCCAATAGGCCGTGTACAAGGGGTGTACCAAGGATGCTCAAAGGGGGTTCATGCTTATTTTCTATGCACTCCTGCCGCGCCTCCGGTGTACTCCCCTTGTACATAGCCTGAGACGACGAAGAAGAAAGGGTGGTGCGGGTGGTGGAAGAGGGCGAGGCGGAGGCGGGCTTCGCTTTCTTAACTGGTGCCTTTTCAGTGGCTTGCTGAGATTTGGCCGTGGACGAGGGCGGGACGATGGCGCTGTGGATCCAGTTCGGCCCCTTCCAGCCGTTCCGCGTCTGGCTGGTGACGATAAACACCTTCTGCCCCGGTGCCGGTTGCCCAAACCGGGCGGTGTAAAGCTCGGTGATGTCGCTCTGCCCGTTCTGGCTCGGACTCAACAGGCCCAGGTAGTAAACCCGACGGTGCTTCATCCGGCCCGGACTGCACGGCGC
>ERZ1026796.402-NODE-402-length-35915-cov-3.684475_pt1 | contig 35915 bp, 36 predicted proteins | sample MGYA00520874_ERZ1026796 | MGnify/ENA primary metagenome ERZ1026796 (study PRJEB33270, sample SAMEA104284474) | anaerobic digester metagenome | biome: Anaerobic digester microbiome; feature: mesophilic sludge digester; material: Anaerobic digester biomass | place...
TCAAGCAGAGGCCGGCTTACGAGTCCTGGTAGGGTCTCTTGGGTTCGAAAATGTTTATAAGAGCCACCCCCTCCAGAATCGATCCTTTCATAATCCGATCCACTGCAACCTTTGCCCTTTCGCCGGGGACCCTGACGATCTTTTTAATTGTTATCAATCCGTCAAAAATCTCGGGGACTTCAAGTTCAAAGAGTCTTTCAAGGAATACCGGTGAAGTACGGCTCAGTATTATGAAGGGGGTATTATTCCTCATTTCGACTTTTATCACAACAGCCCTTATAGTATCACCTTTACGGAAGTGATCGGAAGGGATCTGTTCGTTTTTCGGAATTATCAGTTCATTGCCGTCGTCATCAAGCACAAGGATCTCCCTCTTCCAGACCTGGTATACTTCGCCGGTTACTATTTCACCGATCCTGTCCTTGTACTTCATGTAGATGTTGTTTTTCTCGAGATCGAGAATCCTTGCTGTCAGGTTCTGCCTTAGCGACAGGATTGCCCTGCGTCCGAAATCGTGAAATCTGACTTCATCCGATACTTCCTCACCCACCTCGTAATCCTCGTCTATCTCCTTGGCCTTTGACAAGGGTATCTGCAGGTTGGGATCAACCATTTCCTCGTCGTCCACAACCACCCTGTTCCTCCATATCTCAAAATCACCCTTGTCGATATTGACAATGATGTCGAAATTGTCGGCTGAACCGTATTTCTTGGCAAGTATGTTCCTGAAAACGTCTTCAAGCACGCTCATCATGGTTGGACGGTCAATATTCTTGAGCTCTTTGAATTCTGAAAAGGTATCGATCAAATTGATATTTTCCATCTTTCGAAATCTTCTTGATGTTATTATATTGTTAGGACAATTTTTGTCGCTTTCACCTGATCGAAGTTGAACGGGATGTCCTTTTTTTCTTTTCCCGCTCCCTTGATCTTCACTTCCGTTTCGAGGTCGAAGCCTCCGCCGGTAACATTTTTAAGGATCCCCGTGTATTTTTCTCCCTCATTGTCGACGACGGCAACCTTCTTTCCTTCGTTCTTGTAGTACTGCTCAATCACCGTGAAGGGAGAATCCAGCCCCGGCGATGATACCAGCAGTTCAAAATCCTCAGAATCACGGTCGAGACCTTTCTCGATATGACGGTGCAGAAGGGCGCATTCATCGATTGTTATTCCCTCCCGGGTGTCAACAAGCACGGTAATCCTGTTGGATGCACTGACCTTTACCGACACGATAAACATCGACGTGCCGCTGATGTGCTCCCTGATCAATTCCTCTATCCTGTTCTTGTCCGTCATCCGCTGAAACTGATAATAAAATAGGGGACTTTTGTCCCCTAGGTCTCAAATTCCCCTCTATTCGGGTGCAAAGATAATGATTGTTTGACAATATGCAATAGATTGGAGACCTTATTTTTATTTACAAAATCAGGAACTTCCTGCAAATAATTATCGTTTCAGGTAAAAAAATTGTTGTAAAACGATAAGCGGGATATTGATAAACGATAAAAATTCTGTTGTTTTTTATATGTTGCAGGTAGTTAATTTTGCAATTATAATTGGGAAGGAAAAGCGGGCAAGGAAATTAAAGAGGTTTTTTTCAATTATGCATAATATTACTTACCCCCTTCCCTCCCGTCCCGATAGCTATCGGGAGCTATCGGGACTTCCCCCAGGGTGAAGGAGCAAGAGAATATTGCTAATATTGGGGAGGAATACAAATTGTAATATTTGATATAACAAATTGAGCAGTAACTTCCTATAGAAGAAGCTTTTCCCCCTTGGGGGAAACGGGAAAGGGGGTGATAAGAATGGCAGAAGAGGATAATGAGAAAGATCAATTAATTTATCCTTACCCCCTTCCCAACCTTCCCCCAGGGGTGAAGGAGCAAGAGAATTCTGCTAATATTGGGGAGAAATACGAATTGCAATTTTCGATATAATAAATTGTGCAACAGCATCCAATGGAAGAAGCTTTTCCCCCTTGGGGGATCCCGATAAATATCGGGAGGGAAAGGGGGGGTGATTGAATACTAGGAGGTGAGTGTTTAATGGGGAGGTGTGGAGCAGGCAGGTTAAAGGGAGAGATATTTATTTCGGTAAAATCAGATTATTAGTGTTTAAAGATAGAAGTAAGATTAGTGATTACAAGTACTCATAATAATTTTTATACTCCCGATGAACGGGCCCTTTTGTCGGAATGCACGTTATGCCCCAGGGAATGCCATGCCGACAGGTTTGAGGGAGGATCGGGATATTGCGGCGCCGATGCCGGGATGAACATAGCATCGATATGCATTCACAGGGGAGAGGAGCCGCCCATAAGCGGTCCGTCGGGCATTTGCAATATCTTCTTTTCAGGCTGCAACCTGTGCTGCATCTATTGCCAGAACTACGAGATAAGCAGGTCGCTCGGGGCTTCGAAGTCCTGGATTACCAGGCTTGAAGATGCCCTGGATGTTATTGAAAGTCTTCTAGGGCAGGGAGTGAAAGCCGTGGGTTTTGTTTCCCCGTCGCATGTGGTGCCACAGGTAAAAGCGATCATACGGGGGCTTCATTCGAAGGGTTTGCGGCCTGTCACGGTCTATAATACAAACGCCTACGACAGGCCTGAGCTTGTCGACAGCCTTGAAGGCCTGATAGATGTATGGCTTCCGGATTTTAAGTATATAAGTGAGAATACTGCGCTTGAGTATTCAGATGCAGGCGATTACCCATCGATAGCCCTTCATGCCCTTAAAAGGATGTATTATCTGAAAGGTTCGCCGCTCCGGACCGACAGTGAAGGCAGGGCTGAAAACGGTATGCTGATAAGGCACCTGGTGCTTCCGGGGTATGCTGAAGAAAGCATAATGGTTCTCAGGACGATAGCTGAGGAGCTCTCCCCGGGGGTAAGCGTTTCTCTTATGTCGCAATACTATCCCACTCCCGAAGTGAGGAAACATCCCGTACTGGGAAGGGCTCTTTATGTTTCCGAATACAGATCGGTTGTAAAGGAGATGGAGAAGCTTGGTTTCAGGAACGGCTGGATACAGGACCCTGAGAGCTGTATAAGCTACAGACCTGATTTTTCAAGGGAACATCCTTTTGAGCATGGAGGGATTTAGGGATGAAACCTCAGGGGAGTATGCCGGGGGATCAAGTGGTGAAGCAGGCGAAGGTTCAGGTATAATTATTAATTTGCCTGAAAAAGAACCTGAACCGCTAAGGTAAGTGCAATTAAAACATTTTCATATTTTTGTAACTTAAGTTTTCAGAGGGGTGGCATACCTTACAAACAAAAGGAAAATTATTAATGATCCGGTGTACGGATTCATAAGCATACCGAGCGATCTGATCTATGACATCATTCAGCACCCCTATGTGCAGCGACTCAGAAATGTGAGGCAGCTCGGACTTACCAGCTTTGTCTATCCCGGCGCCAATCACAGCAGGTTCCAGCATTGTCTTGGAGCTCTTCATCTTATGGATAATGCCCTGAAAACCCTTAAGGGAAAGGGTGTGGACATATCTCCGGAAGAAGAGGAGGCTGCCATGATCGCGATACTGCTTCATGACATTGGCCATGGTCCTTTTTCACACGCGCTCGAGAACTCAATAATAAGAGGCATCAGTCATGAAGACCTCTCCCTGCTGCTTATGGAAAAGCTCAATGAGGAGTTTGGCGGTAAGCTGCGACTGGCAATAGACATTTTCAGGGGCAGTTATGAAAGGAAATTCCTTCACGAGCTTATTTCGGGGCAGATGGACATGGACAGGCTCGATTATCTAAGGCGCGATTCATTCTTCACGGGCGTTATAGAAGGATCTGTTGGTTCCGACAGGATAATAAGGATGCTCAGCGTGGTAAACGACAGTCTCGTTATGGATGAAAAGGGAATATATTCCCTCGAGAAGTTCCTGATTGCTCGCAGGCTCATGTACTGGCAGGTTTACATGCACAAGACTGTGCTTTCGTCGGAGAGTCTTCTTGTAAAGGTACTCAGCAGGGCAAGAGAAGTGATGCATCAGGGAGTTGAGTTATTCACCACTCCGGCACTTGGGTTTTTCCTGAAAAATAATATTGGTCCGGCCGACCTGAGCCCTGCAGGACTTTTCAGTCCCGGCATTATTGCTGCAAATTTCACCCGTCTCGATGACACTGACATTCTTGCTTCAGCCAAGTACTGGACCGACAGTTCGGACTTTGTTCTTTCGGACCTGTCGCGAAGGTTGATGACAAGGAACCTGCTTTCGGTAGAGCTTCAGAACGAGCCTTTCACGGCCGGCCGGATTGATAAGCTTACCGGAGCGGCGGTGAAATATCTGAAGATTGATCCCGCTCTTGCTGGCTACTATGTCTTTTCAGGTACGGTTTCAAACCGTGCCTATGCTCCCGATTCTCCTGAGGTAATGATCCTTCTGAAGAACGGCACAACAGCAGATATAACGGAAGTTTCGGATATGTTCGAGCACCGGCTGCTTTCGGAACGTATCACAAAATATTATTTATGTTATCCCAAAGAAATAAAACAATAAGATATTATGGAATTTAATGCTGCCACAATTGCCGGATTCCTCAAGGGCGAGATAGTAGGAGATCCCGAAGTAAAGGTCAATACCATTGCAAAAATAGAGGAAGGTCATCCGGGAGCCCTGTCATTTCTTGCCAATCCGAAATATGAACATTACATCTATAGCACCGGGTCGTCCATAGTCCTTGTAAACAGCGACTTTGAGCCGTCGGCGCCCGTCGGTGCCACACTGATAAAGGTAAAGAATGCCTACGAGTCATTTGCCTCCCTGCTTCAGCTTGTCGACCAGTCGAGACCGCGCAAAAAGGGGATTCATCCTTCAGCTATTATTGAGCCTTCTGCAACAGTCGGGAAGGATGTTTACATAGGTTCCTTCGTTTATGTGGGTGAAAACTGTGTTGTGGGAGACGGCTGTTCTCTTTTCCCGAATGTCTTTGTAGGAGATAATACAAAGCTGGGTACCGGCTGCACCCTTAATCCGGGAGTGGTGGTGTACCACGATTGCATCATTGGGAATAACTGTACCGTTCATGCCGGCAGCGTGATAGGAAGCGACGGATTCGGGTTTGCACCCCAGTCGGATAATGAATTCATGAAGATACCTCAGCTTGGGAATGTTATTCTTGAGGACAATGTGGAGATAGGCTCAAATGTCACTATCGACAGGGCCACCATGGGATCGACCGTGATAAGGAAGGGTGTCAAGCTTGATAACCTGATCCAGGTGGGGCACAATGTAGAGATTGGAGAGAACACGGTTATGGCTGCTCAGACGGGCATTGCCGGATCGACCAAGGTTGGAAGGAACTGCATGTTTGGAGGGCAAGTAGGGCTTTCGGGTCATATAAAGGTGGCTGACGGGGCCAGAATCGGGGCCCAATCGGGAATTCCTGGGGATGTAAAGAAGGAAAACTCAGTTCTTCTGGGCTATCCGGCTATAGATCACAGGGATTTCCTGAGATCCTCAATCATCTTCAGGCGACTGCCCGAACTGTACAGGAAGGTAGAGGAGCTGGAAAAGCAGATAAAAGAACTAAGGAAAGAATAATTTGAATGTTCGGTTTTTTTGTTTTTTTTTGTAAGCAGATGAAATTCCTTAAGACAGATGAGAGAGAAACAGAGAACTCTTGCTAAAGAGGTAAGCCTGAACGGGAAAGGATTGCATACAGGGATTGATGTTACCATTACATTCAAACCGGCGCCTGCAAATCATGGTTATAAGTTCTGCAGGACGGATCTTCCCGGTAAACCTATTATAAATGCTATAGCCGATAATGTTACCGATACATCAAGGGGCACCACCCTTGAGCAGGACGGAGCTTCGGTATCGACCATAGAGCACGTACTTGCATCACTTTACGGCCAGAGGGTCGACAACGCGCTTATTGAGCTGAATGGTCCTGAAGCCCCCATTATGGGAGGTGCGGCCTGGAAATTCACTGAAGCAATCAAGGAAGCCGGTTTCAGGGAGTTGAAGGAAGACCGCAACTATTTCGTGATAAAGCAAAAGATTGCCTATTCGGATGAGGAAAGGGGAGTCGATCTTATAATCTATCCCGACGATCACCTGAGCATTAACGTACTCATCGACTATAACTCAAAGGTACTTGGGAACCAGTATGCCATTCTTGATTCCATCGACGATTTTGAAAAGGAGATATGCAGAAGCCGGACTTTCGTGTTTTTCCATGAACTTGAGCCGCTTTACAGGATGGGGCTTATCAGGGGAGGTGATCTTGACAATGCCGTTGTGATTCTCGAAAAGGAAGTGGAGAAGGAAGAGATCGAAAGGATCGCGAAAATGTTCAACAGGCCGGGTATAACAAAGCATACTGCCGGCATACTCAACAACACCGAGCTGAGATATCGGAATGAACCGGCAAGGCACAAGCTTCTCGACTTAATGGGCGATCTGGCTTTGGTAGGCCAGCCCGTCAAGGGAAAGGTTGTGGCAACACGCCCGGGCCATTATGCCAATACACGGCTTGCAAAGCTGATAAGGCAGGAGATAAAAAAATCGCAGTCAAAGGTTGATATTCCGGCTTATGATCCTTCAGAGCCGCCCGTTTACACCCTTGAAGATATAAAGAAGAGACTGCCTCACAGGTATCCTTTCCTGTTGGTAGACAAGATCATATCGCTTAATGAGACCACTGTTGTCGGAATCAAAAATGTTACATTCAATGAGATCTTTTTCCAGGGGCATTTTCCCGACGAGCCGGTGATGCCCGGAGTTCTCATTGTTGAGGCACTGGCTCAGTGCGGCGGCCTTCTGGTGCTGGGTTCAGTGGAAGAGCCGGAGAGGTACTCCACGTATTTTCTCAAGATAGATAAGCTTAAATTCAAGCAAAAGGTGGTTCCGGGCGACACAATGATTCTCAAGATGGAGTTGATAGAGCCTATGAGAAGGGGTATTGTGATGATGTACGGTAACGCCTACGTGGGTAATCGTCTGGTTGCCGAAGGTGAGATGACTGCCCAGGTTATAAAAAACAAATAATCAGAATAATGGTTTCCAATCTGGCATATGTTAATCCCGGGGCAAGACTTGCAGACAATGTAAAGGTGGAGCCTTTCGCCTTTATTGATGAGAATGTTGAAATAGGTGAAGGGACATGGATAGGCCCTCATGCCACGGTCCTCTATGGCGCGAGGATTGGCAGGAATTGTAAGATTTTTCCATCGGCCGTTATTTCGGGAATACCACAGGATCTCAAGTTCAAAGGTGAGGATACCACTGCAGAGATAGGCGATGGAACCACGGTAAGGGAAGCAGCCACTATCAACAGGGGAACTGCATCAAAAGGAAGGACCATCATAGGCCGTGACTGTCTCATCATGGCATATGCCCATATAGGGCACGATTGCATCGTGGGCGACAACTGCATACTGGGAAATTCCACCGGTCTGGCAGGGGAGGTCAAGGTTGACGACTGGGCCATCCTGAGTGCCGGGAGCCTTGTACACCAGTTTGCACGGATCGGAGGTCATGTAATGATAGGAGGCGGCTCAAAAGTCAGAATCGACGTTCCTCCATTCATCAAGGCCGACCGCGATCCCCTGACCTATCTCGGCCTTAATACGGTCGGGCTTACCAGACGAGGCTTTCCCAAAGAAAGGATCGATTACATTCATAACATCTACAGGGCTCTCTATCAGAACGGCATGAATGTATCACAGGCTCTTGAATATATTGAAAAGGAATTCGCCCCGTCGGATGACCTGGAGTACATCATTGGTTTTATACGCGAATCGAAGAGAGGAATAATACGCGGTCCGCGTTAGCATCCTATTCCCTTTTCCATCCCTGAGCCTTCAGCTCAACTTCACCGTGCTGGTTTGTAATCAGGAAACATCCCTGGTCGGGCACCGTCATATGGCCGATCAGCACCACACCGGTAACGGTGCTGCTGTTTTCCGGCTTGTTCGTGGAAAGGCTTATTCAGGTATGCATGATACGTCTGCCGAAAGGAGTTATAGCCACTTCGGTAAGCTTGAAATGCTGGTTGCCGAAAGGAATTCCTATAATGGTTAAATATAGAAGTACCCCTAAGACAGCATGGGTTAGCGCTATCCAGATACCGCCGCACAAAAGCCATAGGACATTCATGAACACATAAAGGCAGCCTGAATTGCGCGATTCCGGTCTGCTGGTCCTGCCGAAGGGCCACATTGCCAGTGATCCCATCTTGAGAGTCTGAAGGCCAAAGGGGATTCCAACGATGGTAAGCATGAGGATCAGGCTTCCAATGAAATACTCAATGGCAATAATCAGACCTCCGAAGATAAGCCAGATGAGGTTTCCAAGGATTTTCATCGTTCGGGTGTTTTATTCGAGAATAATAGTTTTGTCCTTAGGATATTTCACAGAATAAGTTAATATGATCTGTCTCGTTTCCTGGGGTTTGATCTCAAGATCCCAGCTTACTTCTCCTGTTTGTCTGTTGTATCTGCCTCCCGAAAGCTCTTCAGCCTGCACATCAATTCCGCTGTTCGAGGAAACCGGTATCTGATCGTTTACGGTGATATTGATCTGATTCGACTTGTTGTTCCGCACCGTTATCAGGAATGAGTATGTCTCGGTTTTATTGGAACCGAAAGTTCTTCTGCTTGTGTAGTCCTGCCTTTTTTCCCTTTTCACCAGAATACTGTTGTCATTTCCGAGGGAAACAGTCAGGGTGTCTTTCATCTGGTTCACATTAAGGAATGATTTTCCGACAAAGGTGTTTTCGAAGTACAGGCTTGCCTCACCTCCTATAAGGTTCTGTTCCGCCCAGCCTGATATGTTTCCGCTAAGGTATGCATGTGGTGAAAGTTTGGGGACCGTCACGTATTTGTATTCAGCCGGTGTCGTTGTGCGCTGGATCTCGATGGTTTGCACCTTACCATCAGGTTCTATGGTATAGGGTACGGCCACATCGAATGACACGGTGGTTTCCCCGACAGTTTTTTCCATAGGCACGGGAGCAGCTTCGGCATACTGATCCATTTGCTGCTCTGTAACGACTGTCTCGTTTATTTTTACGGCTTCTTCCCTGTCGGCCACTGACCTGGTTCCCTTCGCCATACCCATTAACCTTGGTTCGGGGGCCGGAATATAATAGTCTATAAACCAGGGATGAAGAACAGGAATATCGCCCGAGACCCATGGCGTGGCATTGGAGAAGCTAAGTTTCACATCCTTCCATTGGACTCCGGTTTTCTGGTAAACATTTGCCTTGTAAAAAATCGTAACCGGCCGGCTAATGTTATCTACCCTGATATCGTATGAAGGGTACCAGCCTGCATTGCTCACGACATAGCTGAAGCTGAGTTTTCCTGAAACGGACTTTTCGCTTGATACTGTAACTGTGATCTCCCCGGAGGGCAGCTGTTGCCTGCCGAATTTCCCGGAAATCTGTTTCTGAAGGTTTTCGATCTGTTTTTCGTAGTCTTTAATCAACCTGTTCTTTTTGAGTATGGCAGTTTTAACCTGTTCCATGTTACCGGTGTAGAGTTCCATCACGTTTTTGAGCTGTTCAACTGAAAACGTGGTCTCCTTTACAAGTATGGCCCTGTTGGCTATAAGGAAAGCTTCCTTTTCGTTTAAAACGGTTATTGCCGTCTTCTCATCCTCAACCTTGAGCTGAAGAGCCTCGATCTGGCTTCTGATGTTCTTCACTTCAGGAATAGACTCAAGATTTTCAAGGTAGTTGTTCCTGTGGCTCACCGAAAGGATTGTGAAATCACCGAAACCTTTTACCTGGATGCTGCCGGCGTCGATAAAGGGGGAGAGGGATCCAAGTTTTAGAACGGTCTTTCCCGATGGAAGGTCGATGCTGCATTCGTGATTCAGCTGAGCCCTGTCGGGATAAACGGTAACATTTTTAATATCCGCCCTGATATCTTTTTCGCTATCGGCGGAAAGGTTTAGAGTCTGAGTCATTATCAGTATTGACGTTATTATTAATTTCTTCATACCGGGTTAATTTTAGCACATTAAAGTTAAGACTTTCCGGAATATGTCACATAACAATAATCAGGCCGTGTTTGGCCTGATTATATTTTGTGTATGCTGGAATTAGAGTTGAGCCTGAATCCTGCACTTATGTCTATTCCTGTGCGGTCAGCTCATGGTAGTCGACTGTTCCCGGCGGCAGTGCGGCTTCAGTATGGTTTGCCATAGGGCATCCGGGTACCGGGCAGTTGATTATCTTGTGTTCCTTGTTATCGGTGGGATGCCATCCGAGTATCAGGTACATGGCAAAGAATCCTATCACATAAGCAACTGCAACATGCCATCCGTTTTTTAACCATCTCACCACGTTGCGGCCTTCGGGGAATTTATTGGTTATAGCCACGCCTGCTGATGATCCGAACCATATCATCGATCCGCCGAAACCGACTGCATAGGCAAGCAATCCCCAGTCGTAATGGCCCTGGTCGATACAAAGCTTTGTAAGTGGAATGTTGTCGAATACCGATGAAAGTAATCCGAGCGCGAAAGATGTTCCCCAGCTGGCATTGGGAAGTTCTTCCACCGGCATCATGGAAGCGCACATCACAAGGCAAAGCAGGAAGACGGTTCCTAGAATGGATCCGGGGACTTCTTTCCATGGTATCTTGATTATCAGTGCTCCAAGCAGGAGGGCTATCCAGACTCCAAGGGCGGGCATATCATAAAGAATATTTGAAAGGATTGCACCCACGAGGATCATCGCGACCACCGCGATCCTGCGCCAGTCTATTTTGATGCCGGACACAGAGTCTTTTTGTATCACCTGGTATTTGTGCTGCTGGTGTGCGCCGAACCATGCAAAAAAAGCAAAGGCGAATATTGAGGCGACAAAAGCATGAAGTACATCAAGAGCGCTTACGCCGGCAATCCACATCATGGTGGTGGTTGTATCACCTACTACACTACCGGCGCCTCCCGCGTTGCTCGCGGCCACAATGGCTGCAAGGTATCCGATGTGTACCTTGTTCTTGAAAACAACCAGCGCTATTGTTCCGCCAATGAGAGCGGCAGCAATGTTATCGAGGAAAGCAGACATAATGAATACGAAAGCCAGGAGCAGGAAAGGACCTTTCCAGTCGTCGGGCAGGTAATTCGGCAGTATATCCGGAACCCTTGATTCCTCGAAGATTTTCGACAGTATGGCAAAGCCGAGGAGAAGTCCAAGCAGGTTCAGCATTATTCCCCATTCACCCTGTCGCATTTCCTTGTCGAGGAATTGCTCGCGAAGCGGCAATTCTCCAAACATATGTTCCATAAAATTGAATCCCGGATCAAAGATCAGCTTGAATGTCAGGATGACAGTCAGCCCTATGATGGCCACCCAGAAGGTATGTTTGTGAAAGATGGCAACACCGAGAAGCACCAGACCAAAGAGAATGAATTCTATTCTTACCGGTCCGATGGTAGGTACATTGCCCGATGAGGCAAATGTCGCGAGAGGGATCAGCGCAAACAAAAAGAGAAGCAAAATTTTCCTTGAGGATTTTTCCAGTAATCTGATTTTACCAAAGGTCATGAATGATATATTTATTAATTGTGGAATTTTAAGAGCCCCAAAAATAAATAAATAATCATATATTTCAATCCTTCAAAAGCTCAAGGTATGAAACAGCCTGTACTTTTGCGACTGGTTTATTGGCCATCGGGCAACCGGGCACAGGGCAATTGATAATTTTATGTTCTTTATTGTCAGCAGGTTCCCATCCCAGCGTGAGAAAAAGGGCAAAAAAGCCGATAATATAGGCAACAATAATATGCCAGCCATTTTTGACCCAGAGCAGCACATTTCTTCCCTCCGGAAACTTGTTGGTAATAGCTACTCCTGCAGATGAACCGAACCAGATCATCGATCCTCCGAATCCCACACAATAAGCAAGCATACCCCAGTCATAGTGTCCCTGTTCGAGACAAAGTTTCGTAAGAGGAATGTTATCGAACACCGACGAAAGGAATCCGAGCGAGAATGCAGTTACCCATGAAGCATTTGGAAGTTCTTCGACCGGCATCAGCGATGCACATGTAACAAGGCAGAGAAGGAATATGGTTCCCTTGAGAGAAGCGGGCACTTCCCTCCATGGAGCCTTGCGGATGAACGCCCCGATAATAATCGCTATCCAGACGCCCAGGGCCGGCATATCGTAAACTATATTCGATATTATTGCTCCTGCAAGGATAAGGGCTACAATGAACAGTTTCGCCCAGTCGATGGTGACATTGGGATTGGGGTCACTCTGTATCTTCTGATATTTATCCTGCTGGTGTGCACCGAACCATGCGAAGATAAGAAGAGCTACAACAGCCGCCACGTAAGCATGTAGGACATTGAATGCCGATACACCGTCGATCCACATCATTGTGGTGGTTGTGTCGCCCACCACGCTTCCCGAGCCGCCTGCATTGCTGGCCGCGACCAATGCCGCGATATAGCCGATGTGTACCCTGTTTTTGAAGACAACCAGGGCTACCGTTCCTCCGATCAGTGCAGCTGCAATATTGTCGAGAAATGACGACAGAATAAAGACGAAAACCAGCAGCAGGAAAGGGCCTTTCCAGTCGTTGGGAAGATATTTGGGGAGGATATCCGGAACTCCCGATTCCTCGAATATTTTTGAAAGCATGCCAAAGCCGAGCAACAATCCTAGCAGATTGAGGATGATTCCCCATTCACCCTGTCTCATCTCCTTGTCCATCAATTGTTCGACCATCGGCGTCGTTCCGAAGAAATGCTCCATTAAATGGAATCCAGGGTCGAACACAAGCTTGAAAGTCATAAGAACGGTAAGTCCGATCAATGCAACCCAGAAAGTATGCTTGTGGAACAGGGCAACACCGAGGAGTATCAAGCCAAAGAAAATAAATTCGAGCCGTACCGGCCCTATTGAGGGGTGGTTGCCGCCTGAAGCAAGCAACACTGCAGGTGCAAGCAATGCAAGGATCAAAAGGGAGATCCTTTTAATGCCGTTCCTGATGAAAAGTTCTTTAAACATGTCAGAATGGTTAAGGAAATACCTATTTATAATTAAGGCTGCCAAATTAAAAATATTTTGAATCGCGCGATTCTCCGGAGGGAAATCTTATTAATGATTTTTGTCACTTAATCCTGACATGCAATTTTGAATGGCATTTTATTCTGAAGTCCTTAAATTTTCATAATTTTGCATTCTTATTTAGATTAAATTTAATTAAGGGGGGCTATCGGGATTCCCACGGGGGAAGGAGCCATCAAAGAAGAGGGGCTCATTGCCTTTGGGCGAAAGGAGAATAGCGGAATGGGAGAATGGGAGAAGGGGGGAGTGATTAGTCTTTAAAGGTGTCAGGCTTGGGAGATTGTTTTGCAATATAAGGTTATGGAAAGGGAGCAGGATAATATAATCAATGATATTACCTCAGGAGAGTACAAGTATGGTTTTTATACTGATATCGAGACGGAAAAGATACCGAAGGGTCTGAATGAGGATACCATACGGCTTATCTCGGAAAAGAAAGGTGAGCCAGAATGGCTTCTTGAGTTTCGTCTGAAATCGTTTCGCCACTGGCTGACCATGAAGATGCCGGGATGGGCTCATCTGAAGATTCCGGAAATAGATTTTCAGGACATAATATACTATGCTGCTCCCAAACAGGAGCCGGCTCCTGAAAGCCTGGACGATATTGATCCTGAGCTGAAGAAGACATTCGACAAGCTAGGGATACCGCTTGAAGAACAGAAGAGGCTGACAGGTGTTGTAGCGGTTGATGCCGTGATGGATAGTGTTTCGGTAAAGACTACTTTCAAGGAGACGCTGGCGGAGCTGGGGATAATCTTCTGTTCATTTAGCGAGGCGGTGAGGGAATATCCCGATCTGGTAAAGAGGTATATGGGTACTGTGGTTCCCTATACCGACAATTTCTTTGCCGCCCTTAATTCCGCGGTATTCAGCGACGGCTCTTTCTGCTATATTCCGAAGGGCGTAAGGTGCCCGATGGAACTGTCGACCTATTTCAGGATCAACGCGGCAAATACCGGGCAGTTTGAGCGCACCCTCCTTGTGGCCGACGAGGAAAGCTATGTGAGCTACCTCGAGGGCTGTACTGCTCCTATGAGAGATGAGAACCAGCTTCATGCCGCCATTGTCGAGATAATAGCCGAGAAAAACGCGAGTGTTAAGTATTCGACAGTGCAGAACTGGTACCCTGGCGACAGGGAAGGAAGGGGAGGGATATTCAATTTTGTTACGAAAAGAGGAATTTGCAGGGGCGATAATTCAAAGATTTCATGGACCCAGGTTGAGACCGGATCGGCAATAACCTGGAAGTACCCCTCCTGCATCCTGAGAGGCGATAATTCAACGGGAGAGTTCTACTCCGTAGCTGTTACCAATAACCATCAGCAGGCTGATACCGGTACCAAGATGATTCACATAGGAAAGAATACAAAGAGCACCATTGTATCTAAGGGAATCTCGGCCGGTCACGGGCAGAACAGCTACAGGGGGCTGGTAAAGGTGCTGAAGAATGCATCCAATTCAAGGAATTTTTCGCAGTGCGATTCGCTTCTCCTCGGCGACAAGTGCGGTGCACATACATTCCCTTACCTTGAGGTCGACAATCAGACCGCGATAGTTGAGCATGAGGCTACCACGTCGAAGATAGGGGAGGACCAGATATTTTACTGCAACCAGAGAGGAATATCGACTGAGGATGCCATAGGCCTGATTGTGAACGGTTATGCCCGGGAGGTGCTTAACAAGCTTCCCATGGAGTTCGCGGTCGAGGCACAGAAGCTCCTTCAGATAAGCCTGGAGGGCAGTGTGGGTTAGTTGAAATTTTTTATTGATTATATTCTGAAATGCTTAGTATTAAGAACCTTGAAGCCGGCATAAACGGAAAGATGATTCTGAAGGGAATAAACCTTGAGATTAAAGCAGGTGAGATACACGCTATAATGGGTCCCAACGGATCGGGCAAAAGTACCCTTGCTGCCGTTCTGGCAGGAAGGGATTTTATTGAGATCAGTGGGGGAACAGTGACTTATATGGGAAATGATCTTTTGCAGATGGCTCCGGAGGATCGTTCGAAGGAAGGAATTTTTCTCGGGTTTCAGTATCCCGTTGAGATTCCCGGGGTCAGCATGGTCAATTTCATAAAGACCGCTGTTAACGAGCACCGTAAACACAGGGGGCTTGCACCGCTCTCGGCATCCGACTTTCTGAAGCTGATGCAGGAAAAGAAAGAACTGGTAGAAATTGATTCTAAACTGGCGAACCGCTCTGTAAACGAAGGGTTTTCAGGTGGAGAGAAGAAGAAGAATGAAATTTTTCAGATGGCAATGCTGGAGCCAAAGCTTGCCATTCTCGACGAAACAGATTCAGGACTCGATATTGATGCTCTCAGGATTGTGGCCAACGGGGTCAACAGGCTCAGGAAGCCGGATAACGCATCGATAGTTATCACTCATTACCAGAGGCTTCTCGATTATATTATCCCTGATGTGGTACACGTTCTGTACGACGGAAGGATAGTGAAGACGGCTGGAAAGGAACTGGCGCTGGAACTGGAGGAGAAGGGTTACGACTGGATCAAGCAAGAGCTTTACAATCATAACTGACATGAACGGAAAATCAGGGGTATCGGATTTTTTTTCAAGGCTCTATTACGAAAACATAGGCAGGATAGGAGAGAGTTCCACTCCCATTATCAATTCTTTCAGAAAGGAGGCTATTGAGAAATTCAATCTCCTTGGGGTACCCACAAAGAAAATGGAGTCGTATAAGTATACAAACCTGGAGACCTTCTTCAGGCACGATTACCAGAGCTATTTTATCCCCGAGGCATCTCATTTCAGGAAAGCGGAGGAATTCAGGTGCGACGTCACGGAACTGGATGCTCACGGGATAGTGCTTATGAATGGATTTTATCCTACCATAAACGGCAAGCTCAGGGAACTTTCTGGAGGAATCATTATAGGAAGCCTTAATGCGGCTGCAAGGAAATATCCCGATCTTATTGAAAAGCACTACGGCAAATATGCAAGGAGCGATTCCGACGGGCTGATTCATCTTAACACTGCAATGGTTCCGGACGGTGTATTCATCTTTGTGCCTCGCGGTTCTGTTCCGGGAAAACCGGTTCAGGTGGTTAACCTCGTCGATTCGGAACAGGACACCTTCGATCAGCACAGGAAGCTGATAATCGTTGAGGAGAATGCTGAATGTTCGCTTATTATCTGCGACCACACGATGTCGCCGCAACGTTTTCTTACAAATGCGGTCCTGGAAATCCATGTCGCCGAAAATTCCTCCTTCGATCTGATAAGGGTTCAGAACGAACATAACAATGCCTGCAAGGTAACTCATACTTTCATTCACCAGGAGAGGAACAGCCGTGTGTCATCGGGCATCATAACCCTTCACGGGGGCCTTGTTCGCAACAATACTTACCACCGGCTTAATGGCGAAGGAGCTGATTGCAACTCATACGGTCTTTCCCTGGCTGATAAATGGCAGCATATCGACAACTACGTCAGTGTTGACCATGCATCGCCCAACTGCACAAGCAACCAGCTTTTCAAGGGTGTATTTGATGACGTGTCGACCGGTGCATTTAATGGAAGGATCCATGTAGCACCCGACGCCCAGGGAACCGTTGCCTATCAGAAAAACAACAGTATATTGCTGACGGACCAGGCCAGGATGGATACAAAGCCCCAGCTCGAGATCTATGCCGATGATGTGAAATGCAGTCATGGAGCTACCGTCGGTCAGCTCGACAACGACGCCTTGTTCTACATGCAGTCGAGGGGTATTGACAAACGGCAGGCCCTCCTGATGCTGATGTTCGGTTTTGCCCATGAGGTAACCCGGAACCTGAAGGTTGATGCTCTCAGGGAAAGAATAGACGGGCTTATTATGCAGAGGCTCAGGGGAGAACTGTCGCAGTGTGCAAGTTGCATGGTGAAATGCGTATAAATATACGGGAACGATGAGAGACATTGATAATATCAGGTCGGATTTCCCGCTTCTTCAACAAAAGGTTTACGGGAAGCCGCTTGTGTATTTTGACAATGGAGCTACAACCCAGAAACCTCTCTGTGTGCTGGAAGAGCTACGAAAGGTTTACACGGACTATAACGGAAATGTTCACCGTGGTGTTCATGCAATGAGCGATCTGACCTCGGAGGCATACGAAGGAGCCAGGGAAAAGGTGAGATCATTCATCAATGCCGGGAAAAGTGAGGAAGTGGTTTTTACATCCGGTGCCACCTCATCATTAAATGCCATAGCCTTTTCATTTGGAGAGCGCTACATTAGTCGGGGCGATGAGATCATTGTCAGCGAAATGGAGCATCATGCCAACATAGTTCCCTGGCAGATGCTTTGCCTTCGAAAGGGAGCGGTTCTCAGGGTAATTCCTTTCAACGACGCCGGAGAGCTTGAGCTGGATGAATACCTGAAACTTCTGTCGCCGCGTACCAGGATTGTCGCGGTAACCCAGGTATCCAATGCGCTTGGAACCGTTGTACCGCTTGAGGAAATTATCAGGCCGGCACATTCAATGGGAATACCGGTTCTTGTCGACGGGGCTCAGGGCATTCAGCACGGAATTACAGATGTCCGGTCGCTCGATTGTGATTTTTATGCTTTTTCGGGACATAAGATCTATGGTCCTACCGGAATAGGAGTGTTGTACGGGAAGGAGAAATGGCTTTCGGAATTGCCTCCTTACCAGGGTGGAGGAGATATGGTTGACAGGGTAAGTTTTGATCGGACCACCTATAATGTGCTTCCTTTCAAATTCGAAGCCGGAACCATGAATTACGTCGGGGCAATAGGCCTGGGAAGGGCTCTCGACTATGTGAACGAACTCGGGAGGGAGGAAATTCTGCAGAGGGAAAAAACCTTGCTGGCTTATGCAACCGAAAGGCTGTCGGCGATAAAGGGACTGAGAATATACGGTCAGGCTGCCGAAAAGATTTGCACCATCTCCTTTCTTCTTGACAACATTCATCAGTATGACACCGGCATGATCCTCGACAAGCTTGGCATTGCTGTCAGGACAGGCACGCACTGCGCGCAGCCGGTGATGGACCATTACGGTATTCAGGGCACCGTGAGGGCATCATTATGCTTTTACAACACGATTGAGGAGATTGATGCACTTGGCACGGGAATTGAAAAGGTAATCGGTATGTTTTCATGAACAGGAGAATGACTATCAACGAGATTCAGGATAATATAATTGAAGAGTTTTCAGTGTTCGACGACTGGATGGACAAGTACAACCTTCTTATCGAGATGGGTAAGGAGCTGTCTCTGATCGATCCGAAGTTCAAGGTAAAGGATTACCTTATCGAGGGCTGCCAGTCGAAAGTCTGGCTGTATCCCCATTACGATGGAAAGGAAGTGACCTTCACTGCCGACAGTGATGCAATAATTACAAGGGGTATTGTGGCATTGCTTATTAAGGTCCTTTCAGGTAGAACACCTGAGGAAATAATACAGGCCGATCTCTATTTCATCGACAAGATAGGGCTGAAGCAGAATCTCTCGCCGACACGTTCCAACGGACTTCTCTCGATGCTGCGGCAGATGAAGCTTTACGCGATGGCCTTTGGGGCTCAGGGCTCAGGGGGAAGGGCACAGGGCTCAGGGCACAGGGCACAGGGGGAAGAACGGCACGCGGCTAGCGGCTAGCGGCACGCGGCGAAAGACGAAGAGAGGGGGAGACTGAGGGACTAAGAGACCGCAAGACCGCAAGACCGCAAGACTGCAAGACCGCAAGACTGCAAGACAATATATTGCCGTTATAACAATGTTATAACGTGGTTCCGGGACTAATTTCTGAGAGATAAACACATAGCAAATGACGCGAGGCACAAGACACAAGACGCAAGGTCAACAAAAGTTCTTTCCACTTTTAACTTTCCACTTTTAACTTTCAACTCCAATAGTATGGATCCCACAGAGCAACTTGAAATTGAAACCAGGATAGCCGGTGTTCTGAAGAGCATCTACGATCCTGAGATACCTGTCAACATATATGATCTCGGGCTGATTTACAATGTAGAGGTCGACGACGATCACGTAGCACATATCACCATGACGCTTACCGCGCCAAACTGTCCGATGGCCGACAGCCTTATTGAAGAAGTGCAGTACAAGGTGGCAGGCACCAGGGGAGTGAAGGATTGTGACATTAAGTTAACCTTCAATCCGCCGTGGGACAAAAGCATGCTCAGCGATGAGGCAAAACTTGAGCTTGGATTTCTTTAAGCAGAAGCCATGCCGGGAAAGGACAACAGGGAATTATCGGAAGGAATAAAGCAGAAGGCAGGCGAGCTTGGCTTTAACATCTGCGGTATTGCCCGGGTACGCGGGCTGGTTGAGAACGTTGTCAGGTTAAGGGACTGGATTGAAGCCGGCATGAATGATAAGATGGCTTACCTTGCCCGGGACCTTGATAAAAGGATCGATCCCGGAAGGGTTTTTTCCGGGGCAAAATCACTGGTTGTCACCGGTTTGAGTTATTATTCTGATGTTCTTCAGAGGGATCCTGAGGCCCCTTTGCTGTCGAGATATACTTACGGGGCTGACTATCATGGCGTTGTTACCGGGAAGCTCAACAGGCTGCTGGAGTGGATACAAATTGTCAGGCCCGGTGTCAGCGGCAGGGCTTTTTCCGACAATTCATCCATACTTGAAAAACCATGGGGGCAGGAAGCCGGACTCGGATGGCAGGGACGCCATTCCATACTGATCAACAAGAAAATAGGTTCCATGTTTTTTATCGGCATATTGATACTCGATACGGAGCTTGAATATGACAAGCCATGTACTGAAGATTATTGCGGCACATGCAGGCAGTGCATCGAAGCTTGTCCCACCGGAGCCATAAACGAAAACCGGACCATTGATGCCAGGAAATGCATAGCAAACCTTACGATTGAAAACCGCGGGCCCATTCCGGCTGAGTTTGTTCCGCATCTTGGCAAAAGGATTTTCGGATGCGACAGATGCCAGGAAGTATGTCCGTGGAACCATGATCCGGATGTTGTAAGCGCTCCCGAATTTACTATTAGTGAAGAAATTGCCGGTATGAGTGTTGATGAATGGAAGAGCCTTTCACGCGAAAGCTTTCAGCGCCTGTTTTCAACGACGGCGATATCGAGAGTAAAGTATGAAAAGCTGATGAACAATATCAGGGATGCACTGAATCAGGGGGGCAGCCTATGACGGGAGTGTATTGCAACTTATCGTCATCTTTTGTACATTTAACAAAAAATGCAGGTATGGATTTCAATATTAAACTCAGCAACGGTTTTGTTCTGAGAGGCTTTATCATGAGTCCGGGTGAAAGGCTTCAGGCCATGATAATAATGGTTCACGGTCTGGGAGAGCATATCAGGAGATACTCTGGTTGGTCGGGGCTTTTCAACGAAGCCATGGCAGGCATGGTCGGTGTCGATCTTCCGGGTCATGGCCAGTCTGACGGCAAAAGGGGGCATATCAGGAGTTATGCTATTACCGACGAGATGATAGACAGCCTGCTTGACCAATGCAGTAAAACATTTCCGGGAATACCGTTGTTTCTTTACGGGCACAGTCTGGGCGGAGGCATGGTGCTTGATTACATGCTGAGAAAGAATCCACCGGTAAAGGGGGCAATTGTTACTTCTCCATGGCTTAAGCTGTCATTTGAGCCTGAAAAGTCGAAAATCAGACTGGCCGGTATCATGAAAAACATCCTGCCATCGCTGGTTCAGTCATCCGGACTGGTTGTTGATCATCTGTCGCGCGACAGGGAGGTGGTTGAAAAGTACAAAAAAGATCCCCTTGTTCACGGACTGATTTCAGTCAGTCTGTTTCACTCAGCCATGACGGCGGCATCACGTTCGCTGCATAATGCATCATCCCTGAAAAAGCCTTTGCTGCTGATGCACGGTACAGACGACAGGATATGTTCCAGCGAGGGCAGCCGAGAATTCGCGGAAAAGACCCCGCTTGCCGAACTGAGGCTCTGGGAGGGAGCTTACCATGAACTTCACAACGACCTGTGCCGTCATGAGGTGTTTGACGCGATCAGGAACTGGCTTGAAACAAAGCTCTCCTGAAAACTGCAGGATGATGGAACTCAGAACGACATTCAGCATTGATCCGTCTCCCTCGAAGATCAGTTACAGTACACCTGTGATGTTCATTGGCTCATGTTTTGCAACCGCCATCGGCAGCCATCTCCGGGAGGGCAGAATGCCGGTAATGATTAATCCGGCAGGGACGGTCTACAACCCATTTTCAGCCGGGAACACCCTTGATGCTATTATCTCATCACCCCGGTGTGAAAGGGACGGTCTTTACAGGCATGGGACCAGGTGGATAAGCTTTGATCACTACACTGATTTTTCATCTGACGATCCTCGAAAGCTTATTGAAAAGATAAGCGCTATGGAGGAGGAAGCCCGGGTATTTCTTTCGGGTGCCGGATTCCTTTTTGTAACATTCGGGACAGCAAGGGTGTACAGATGGAAGGAGAGCGGGAGGATAGTGTCGAACTGTCATAAAATCCCTTCGTCCTTTTTCAGCCACGAACTTCTGACACCCGATGAGATTGTATCGTTCTGGAGCGGGCTTCTCGACAGACTGAGAGAGTTTAACCCTGAACTGAAAGTGGTTTTCACAATCAGTCCTGTGCGTCACTGGAAAGATGGCGCTCACGGGAATCAGATAAGTAAATCAGTTCTTTTTCTGGCAGTCGAAAAGCTCCTCTCTCATTCTTCGTCCCCGGGATATTTCCCTGCCTACGAACTGGTTATGGACGATCTCCGGGATTACCGGTTTTATGCTTCCGACATGCTTCATCTGTCGGAGACTGCCGTGGATTATATCCGGGCTGCATTTGACAAATGTTATTTTGACCGGGCTGCCATGGAATTGTGGAATGAAGTGTCGGGGATTTCAAAGGCGATTGAACACAGGATACTGACCGGCGACACGAATGAGATAAGGAAGTTTGCAGAGGGCATGCTGGCAAGGATTGAAAGAATAAGAAAAAAGCACAAGTCTCTCGGTCTCGACAGCGAAGCAGACTATTTCAGGACTCTTCTTTCAGGGACACACGTTACGGGAAGTAAGGAATGATCAAAACTGAATGCCGCCACATGGCCGGCAGCCGGATTTTTATTTCAGTGAGTCGACAACCGTCCGGAATTCCTCAGGATTTCTTGTGATTATAATATTTTCGGGAATTCTCTTTTCATCTGACTCGGGATAATCGGTTAAAATAATTTTCCTTATCAGAAGTGACTTTCCGATGCTGCTGAAATAGCTCATATTCTTTTTTGAGAAGTCGAATGAATATGAATTGACTATAAGGTATTCGAATTGTTTTATCTTATGTATTTCTATAATCTCTGAGGCAGGAAGGATGCCGCCTGTGAATATGGTGTCGAAGTCTCTCTTTTTTAGCAAGTATTTGTAGAACAAAAAATTGTTTTCTGACAGGTTGTCAGATGTATTGATCATGGCAACCGATGTCTTCGGCTTCACGGCAGGAGCTGCAAGGCTGATGTCCTCAAGGATAAGAATTTGCCTGATCACATTCCTTACGAACTGTTCCTGGGCTCTTGAAAGACCACCTGTCTGCCAGAGCAGTCTGGCTTTTTCGAGCAGGGGACACAGGTATTTTATATAGGCTTCTTCCAGCCCGTATTTACTGACAAAGGGTTCAAGTGCTTCCCTGAACAGGGATTCATTGAAATTAATGCCTGACATCAGTATTTTGCCGGGGCTGTTCCCGCCTGTTTCGTGCCGGCCGCTGATGGTCATCACCCTTTCAGTGAGTTCCTCCTCGCTCAGCTTTGCTATTTTGGAAATTTTCAGTCCGTTTCTGTTCAGGTAAGCAACGTTCAGTATCTTTTTCAGTTCGGTTTCGCTGTAACTGCGGATATTGGACTCGGTCCGGTCGGGTTCCAGTATCCTGTACCTTTTTTCCCAAATCCTTATAGTGTGTGCCTTTATCCCTGAAAGGTTTTCCAGATCCTTTATCGTAAAAACATTAGTCCCTTCTTCCATAGCTTTCTGAATAAATAAGTTTAACACTACTACACCTTAACATTAACAATCACTAAAGAGATTGTTTCCCGCTTCATAAACATATTCGGTCATATACTGAGAGCTATGCGGAATTACCCCCATATCCGCAAATTCCGGACCAATAAGCTATTCCGGGTTCTCTATCATCACTTTCCTGACAATTCTTGTTCCGTCGGCGAATCCAATGGTAACCAGGTACATTCCTCTTACAGGATTTTTAAGAATAACTTTCGTTGCAGTAACCGGATTTGTATAAGTGGCTCTGAAAATATCCTGTCCGATCATATTGGTAACCTTTACAGCGCTGATTTCCCTGTCGGCTTTTATTGAAAATGAATTTTCCCTGACAGGTACGGGGTAAATTGTAATATTTGTTACAGGGCTCTCCCTGATAAAGGCTTTTTGCGGAAAATTTCTGACGATATTGGTGCTATCCTTCTGGGAGTGAAGGGTTAAAGGGAATAATATGAAAATAATGAGTAGAAATTGCTTCATACGCACCCTGTCATGTTCTTTTTAAAATGCCGGTCTAAAGTTAGGCATTTTTATTATTCTGATCAAAGATTTTTTCCACTCTTTCGAGATCATCCGGCGTGTCAATTCCAATGTTTTCCCAGAGGGTAAGGGCGGTTTTTATCCTGAATCCGTTCTCGAGCCATCTGTTCTGTTCAAGCGATTCAGCTTTCTCGAGTGGGCTTCGGGGCAGGGATGTAAGGCGTTTCAGTATATCCGTCCTGTAGCCGTAAAGGCCTATGTGTTTGTAGTATGTATGTCTGGTGATCCATTCGGCTGCCGGGACATCCCTGAGGTAGGGTATTACCGATCTGCTGAAGTATATCGCGTATCCGGAAAGGTCGATGACTACCTTCGGATGGTTTGGATTGGCAAGGTCCTCTCCGGCTTCCACCTTCCGCACCAGGGTGGCAATTTCAACCGACGGGTCGTCAAAGCATGATGCAAGCAGGTTGATTTGTTCGGGTCTGATAAAAGGCTCATCACCCTGGATATTAATCACGGCATCGGGGCTGAAGCCTTCGATGGCGGCAATCTTTTCAGCAGCCTCGGCGCATCTGTCGGTACCGCTCTGGTGGGCGGAAGAAGTCATTACAGCTTTGCCTCCGAAGCCTGTAACGGCATCATGAATTCTCTGGTCATCGGTAGCAACATATACGGTTTCGAGCGAAAGGGAAGCCTGTTCATATACTCTTCTGATCATTGTTTTGCCTCCTATCATCACAAGTGGTTTCCCCGGGAACCTTGTAGATGCGTATCTTGCAGGAATAATGCCCGCGATATGATATCCTCCTGTATTCTTCATGGCGCTAATTTACTAAAATAGCATTTCCCAATGTTTCAAAAATATCTTAAATTCGCAGCATTGTGAAACGGATATGAAAGATATTCAGAGCATAAAGCAGCGATTTGGCATAATAGGCAATTATTCAGGGCTCAACAGGGCCATCGACATTGCCGTTCAGGTGGCTCCAACCGATCTGTCGGTACTCATAACAGGGGAAAGCGGGACCGGTAAGGAGGTTTTTCCGCAGGTTATCCACAGTTACAGTACCAGGAAACATGGGCAGTACATTGCTGTTAACTGCGGAGCCATACCTGAAGGAACCATCGACTCTGAATTATTCGGTCATGAAAAGGGAGCCTTTACCGGAGCCACTGAAAGCAGGAAGGGGTATTTTGAAGTTGCCGACAAAGGAACCATCTTCCTCGATGAGGTTGCCGAACTGCCTCTTTCAACCCAGGTCCGTTTGCTGAGAGTCCTTGAGACAGGTGAATTCATCCGTGTAGGCTCATCGAAAGTTCAGAGAACCGATGTAAGGGTGATAGCTGCCAGCAATGTCGATGTGGCAAAAGCTATCGAGCATAATAAGTTCAGGGAGGACCTCTTTTACCGGCTAAACACGGTACCGATAAAGATCCCGCCGCTGAGGGAAAGGGGTGAGGACATTTTTCTCCTTTTCAGAAAGTTCGCGGTCGATTTTGCCGAGAAATACAGGATGCCTTCCATACGGCTGAGCAACGAGGCAAAGGATCTTCTCTTAAGCTATTCGTGGCCGGGGAATGTGCGTCAGTTAAAGAATATTACAGAGCAGATATCAATAATTGAAAGCGAGAGGGAAATAAGCTATGAAGTGTTGCATGCTTACCTTCCCGACTACACCGGAGTCAAGTTGCCGGCCGTGATCAAAAGGGATGACGACAGATCATTCTCATCCGAAAGGGAGATACTCTACAAGATCCTGTTCGACATGAAGAGTGATATGAACGATCTCAAGAACCTTGTTCTCGATCTCATTAAATCGGGCGAGATAGACATGAGGCTTCACGAAAACAATTCAGGAATTATCAGGAACCTGATAAGGGAAACAGGCAGAACCGATTCTGTTGTAGCGGCCGAGGCCCGTGACCTGAGTTTCGCTCCCCACCCCGGAACCAACATACAGGATACCGAGGAAGTGGTTGAAGAATCGCTTTCCCTTGCCGACAAGGAGATGGAGATGATAAAAAAAGCTCTGGAGAAGTACAACGGGAAAAGAAAGCTCGCTGCTCAGGAGCTTGGTATCTCGGAGCGCACTCTTTACCGAAAAATCAAGGAGTATGAAATCTGAATCCTGGAATATCTTCATGAATCGTGCATGGAAAGCCGGTTTGGTTCAAACAGTTCTGTTTCTTCTGATGCTTCCCGGATGCGGCATCTATTCCTTTTCAGGTGCAAGCACAACCGGGTTAAGCACCGTGAGCATCCAGTATTTCCAGAACAGGGCAAGCCTTGTGCAGCCGGGGCTGAGTCAGTATATTACCGATGAGCTGACAGACAAATGCAAGGCTCAGACAAACCTGGCTATCGTAAATGGTTTGGGAGATGCCAATTTTGAAGGGGAGATAATCGATTACAACACCAGGCCGCATACTGTGTCGGCCGATGCAAATGCTGCAGTGAACCGTTTCACGATAGGAGTCAGGGTTAAGTTCACCAATGTGGCTGATCCCGAGAAAAGCTTTGAACAGACTTTTTCCAGATATGAAGATTACAGCAGTTTGAGCGATCTGAGTGAAGTGGAGTCACAACTGTCCGAAAGGATAGTGGAAATGCTTGTTGAGGACATCTTCAACGCGGCATTTGTTAACTGGTAAGCGTAAATGAATAAAAGCGACTTTCTGAACCTGATGGGTGGAAATACGCCTGTCGACAGGCAGGTTCTCGCTGAGTTAAGCGAACTGGTAAACATATATCCGTATTTTCAGACAGCCCATATGCTTCTCCTCAAGAGTCTCAGGGATAATTCAGATATCCGCTTCGAGAATCAGCTCAGGAATTCCGCCATTCACATTGCCGACAGGGAAGTGCTTTTCAACTATCTGCAGATAGCGCCTTCGATTGTTGAGAAAGAGATTACTGATATTCAGAAGGAAACAATTGCAGTCCCGCCTGAACCGGAAATACAACCTGTTGAAATTCCTGAACCTGAAGTGCAACCTGCCGAAATTCCTGAGCCTGAAGTGCAACCTGCCGAAATTCCTGAACCGGAAATACAACCTGTTGAAATTCCTGAACCGGAAATACAACCTGTTGAAATTCCTGAACCGGAAATACAACCTGTTGAAGTCCTGGAACCGGAGATACAACCTGCCGAGGTTCCTGAACCGGAGATACAACCCGTTGAAATTCCTGAATCTGTCGAGGGCGATTTTGCCCAGACCATTCTTGATTCGGCGATGAACAGCCAGAATTTCATTGATGAGATAGAAAGGGATTCAAGGCCCAGACCGGTGAAGGATCAGCCTGACAGTATGGCGAGCATTCTGGAAAGGACCGTTGTCGGAACGATTGATCCTGAAATGGACGACAGCTACTTTGGCCCGGACTTGTTCATTCCGGTGAGTTATGATGAACCTGAAACGGAAGAAGAGGAGGAAGAAATTTTCTATATGGATCCGGGATTCTTATTTACTCCCCGCGGTGAACCTGAGGAAGAGCCTGTAACTGTTGAGGAAGAGCCTGTAACTGTTGAAGAAGAGCCTGTAACTGTTGAGGAAGAACCGGTTATCACTGAGGAAGAGTTGGTTGCCATTGAGGAAGTGCCGGAAATTTCTGCAGAGGAACTCACCAGATCTGACATTGATCAGAAAAGGAAGGAACAGGCTGACCTTATCGACAGGTTTATCATGGCAAATCCGAGAATCATTCCCCAGATTGAAAAGCCGGCTTCCCCGAACGAAGATCTGTCGAAGCCATTTACGGAGGAGCACGGAGGATTTGTCACTGAAACCCTGGCAAGGATCTATGTCACTCAGGGTTATTATTCCAAGGCAATAGATATTTATGAGAAATTAAGTTTGAAATTTCCGCAAAAAAGTAATTACTTTGCGGCTCAAATTGAAAAGATAAGAGAGATTATAAAATAGCATAGAAATGGGAATATATATTTTTATTTCAGTTTTAATCATCATTGCCTGCGTACTGCAGGTTTTGATAGTCCTGGTTCAGAATTCAAAAGGAGGGGGTCTGGCTGCCAATTTCACTTCTGCCGGACAGTCGATGGGGATCAGGAAAACCGCCGATTTCCTTGAAAAATCAACATGGACACTTGCAGCAGCCATTCTTACTCTTTGTGTTGTTGCAACAGCTGCAATACCTCGCGGCTCGGGTGCAGAACGCTCAAGGATTGAAAGTTCCATTCAGAATGCTGTTGATCCGAATGCAATTCCCACACTTCCCACTGCTGTTCCCACTGATGGGGCATTAACACCTTCAGGAAACGAACAACAGCCTGAAGACTAAGGGTTTTACAACTTAAATATTAAACAAAGTGTCAGTTTGTCATAAACTGACACTTTGTTTTTACATGGTTTATGTAGCTGGTATACAGCAATATATGTCATGATGTCATGATTGTTTGCATGAAATTGTCAGTATCTGACCGATAAAATGTCGGCTTATTAGCCCGATAGTCGGGAAAAAACCGTTTGGCATAAATTTCGCTAAAAGTTGAGGCAGAAATCAAATCATTAACTTTAAAACTATATAAAGATGGCACAAGTAAAAGGAAAGGTATTGGCAGGGAAGGTTCTTGTAAAACCTCATGAAGCTGAAGCTAAGACTGCAAGCGGTATCATTATTCCTGATTCAGCAAAGGAAAAACCTCGTCAGGGCACGGTAGTAATGGTCGGGGCTCCGAAAAAAGATGAAGAGATGGAAGTAAAGAAGGGGGACGTTGTTCTCTACGGTAAGTATTCAGGCCAGGAACTGAACATAGACAATGAGGATTATCTTCTCATATCACAGTCAGACATACTTTTCATTCAGTAATTAACGCAAACAAATAAATTTTACAGATATGGCAAAAGAGATTAAATTCGATATTGAAGCTCGCGCACAGCTTAAAGAAGGAGTTGATAAATTAGCGAATACAGTAAAGGTAACCCTCGGTCCCAAAGGCCGGAACGTGGTTCTTGAGAAGAAATTCGGTGCTCCGCATGTGACAAAGGACGGAGTAACCGTTGCCAAGGACATTGAACTCTCGAATCCCTATGAGAATATGGGTGCCCAGATGGTAAAGGAAGTTGCATCAAAGACCGGTGACATAGCCGGTGATGGAACCACCACCGCCACTGTTCTTGCACAGTCAATCATTTCAGTTGGTTTGAAGAACATTACTGCCGGTGCAAACCCGATGGATGTCAAGAGAGGTATTGACAAGGCAGTTGAGAAAGTTGTTACCCATTTGAAATCGCAGGCCCAGGTTGTCGGAAACGACCTCAGCAAGATTGAGCAGGTTGCCAGGATTTCTGCAAATGACGACGTTGAGATTGGAAAGCTCATCGCCGAGGCAATGAGAAAGGTTAATAAAGAAGGTGTTGTAACAGTTGAGGAAGCCAAGGGGACCACTACATCCGTTGAGGTTGTCGAGGGGATGCAGTTTGACCGCGGCTATATCTCGGCCTATTTTGTTACCGACACCGAAAAGATGGAAGCCGAACTGGAGAATCCGTACATCCTGATTTATGATAAGAAGATTTCTTCAATGAAAGATATGCTTCCGATTCTTGAAACCACTGCCCAGAGCGGCCGTCCGCTTCTTATTATTTCTGAAGATGTTGAAGGTGAAGCTCTTGCGACACTGGTTGTCAACAGGCTCCGTGGTTCCCTGAGGGTTTGTGCCGTTAAAGCACCGGGATTTGGCGACAGGAGGAAGGAAATGCTTGAAGACATTGCCATTCTGACAGGCGGAACAGTCATATCGGAGGAAAAAGGTCTCAAGCTTGAGCATGCCACCCTCGATATGCTTGGAACATCAGAGAAGGTAACCGTAAACAAGGAGAACACCACCATTGTCAACGGCTTTGGCGACAAGGAAATGATCCAGGCCAGGATCGGACAGATCAAGCAGCAGATGACCACCACAACCTCCGACTACGACAAGGAGAAGCTTCAGGAGCGTCTTGCAAAACTGTCAGGCGGCGTAGCAGTTCTCTATATCGGTGCAGCTTCGGAAGTTGAGATGAAGAACAAGAAGGACCGTGTTGACGACTCGCTTCATGCAACCCGTGCAGCCATCGAGGAAGGAATAGTTCCCGGAGGCGGTGTTGCCTATATCCGTGCCATTTCATCCATTGAAAAACTCAAGGGAGACAACGAAGACCAGACTACCGGTATTGAAATTATCAAGCGTGCCATTGAGGAACCTCTTCGTCAGATCGCGATCAATGCAGGCAAGGAAGGCGCCGTTGTAGTACAGGCTGTAAAGACGGGTAAGGGCGACTACGGTTACAATGCCCAGACCGACAAATACGAGAAGCTCTTCGAATCGGGTGTAATTGATCCGGTGAAGGTAGTAAGAGTTGCTCTTGAGAATGCTGCATCAGTTGCCGGAATGTTCCTGACAACCGAAGCAGTGATAGTTGATGAGAAGGAAGAAAAACAGCCTCCGATGCCACCGCAGGGCATGGGCGGAGGAATGCCGTATTAGTAAATAATATTTTTTCGAATAACATTAGTAATGCAGAGCCGGGCACGTCCCGGCTCTGCTTGTTTTAATACGCCAGGTATTTTATAATTTTATATATTTGCAGCTGTTTTTCAGATTATCAGCCGGATGCATCGAATCAGGAATTTCTGTATAATAGCGCACATCGACCACGGTAAAAGTACCCTGGCCGATCGTCTGCTTGAAAAAACCAATACTGTCAATGAAAGGGAGTTTCAGAACCAGGTACTTGACAACATGGATCTGGAGCGGGAGAGAGGCATTACCATAAAAAGCCACGCCATCCAGATGGAATACCTCCACGACGGTGAGTTGTATTGTCTGAACCTTATTGATACCCCCGGACATGTTGATTTCTCCTATGAAGTTTCCAGATCGATAGCCTCCTGCGAGGGAGCCCTGCTGGTTGTCGATGCCACCCAGGGAATCCAGGCCCAGACTATCTCCAACCTTTATATGGCCATCGATCATGACCTTGAGATTATCCCCGTACTTAACAAGATGGACATGGCAAGTGCGATGCCCGATGAGGTTAAGGATCAGATTGTCGATCTGGTTGGCTGCAACAGGGACGACATAATTGAGGCAAGCGCCAGAACCGGTATGGGGATCGACACCATCCTCGAAAGGATAATCAACCTTATTCCGGCTCCGGCAGGCGATCCGGAAGCGCCCCTTCAGGCCCTTATTTTTGATTCCATGTTCAATTCCTTCAGGGGGATAATAGCTTATTTCAAGATAGTCAACGGTACTATAAGGAAGGGCGACAGGGTAAAGTTTTTCAGTACAGGTCATGAATACACGGCAGATGAGATAGGAATTCTGAAAATGAAGCCGGAACCGCGCGACGAAATGAGTGCCGGAGATGTGGGTTACATTATTTCGGGAATAAAGGATTCGTCGGAGGTAAAGGTGGGAGATACGATCACGCATGTCAATAATCCATGTTCAAAGGCCATTGCAGGTTTTGAGGATGTTAAACCAATGGTTTTTGCAGGTATCTACCCTGTGGATGCCGATGAATACGATGATTTGAGGATATCGATAGAGAAGCTTCAGCTTAATGATGCTTCCCTGTCGTTCATACCGGAATCATCGGCTGCTCTCGGCTTCGGATTCAGGTGCGGATTCCTGGGACTGCTTCACATGGAGATTATCCAGGAGAGGCTCGACCGCGAATTCGACATGGATGTGATCACCACGGTACCCAACGTATCCTATAAGGTTTACACCACAAAGGGAGAGGAGATTGATGTTCACAGCCCCCTCAGGTCTTCCGGCCGTCAACTATATCGATCGCATCGAAGAACCGTACATTGTTGCACAGCTAATCACCAAGGCCGAGTATGTGGGAGCTATCATGAATCTCTGCATCGATAAGAGAGGGACACTTAAAAACCAGGTTTACCTGACCAGCGACAGGGTTGAGCTGACATTTGAGATGCCTCTGTCAGAAATTGTTTTTGATTTTTACGACAAGCTTAAAAGCATCTCCAAGGGATATGCCTCATTTGATTACTATTATACATCCTATCAGAAGGCCGATCTGGTCCGGCTCGACATTCTGCTGAACGGGGAGATGGTCGATGCGCTTTCCACTCTGATTTACAGGGGCCATGCCTACGATTTCGGGAGGAAGATATGTGAGAAGCTCAAGGAGCTAATCCCGCGGCAGCAGTTTGACATTGCAATCCAGGCTGCAATCGGGGCCAAGATTATATCGAGGGAGACTGTCAAGGCTGTCAGAAAGGATGTCACGGCGAAATGCTATGGCGGCGACATTACCAGGAAGCGCAAGCTTCTTGAGAAGCAGAAGAAGGGAAAGAAGAGGATGCGGCAGATAGGTAATGTCGAAGTACCCCAGCAGGCTTTTCTTGCAGTGCTCAGGCTCGACTGAGCGATGAAATTAATTTCCGGGAAGATGCATTTTGGAAAAAATTCTTACATTAGTCGCGGGAAAATGAAGTATACTTCATATGAATTACCCTTCTTTCTAACCTAAACACGATGCCCCGGCTTTTCAAACTGGCCGGGGTATTATTTTTAGCATATAAGTCTGTAACCCTTGCCGTGTATGTTTAGGATTTTCACTTCCGAGTCCTTTTTCAGGTATTTTCTCAGTCTGGTTATATAGACGTCCATACTTCTGGCGTTGAAATAGTTGTCGTCGGTCCAGATGGTTTTCAGGGCATAGTTCCTTTCGAGGATCTCATTCCTGTACCGGTACAGCAGCAGGAGCAGTTCCGATTCCTTGGTAGTGAGGCTGATCTGATCATCTTTGAAGCTCAGCAGGTGCCTTTTACTGTCGAAGACATAGTCTCCTATCTGGTGCAGCTCTTCATTTTTGATTTCTGCCGGTCCAGCGGTTATTCTCCTGAAAATTGCCTCTATCCTGTAAAGAAGCTCCTCCATGTTGAATGGTTTGGTGATGTAATCATCGGCGCCCGTCCTGAAACCCTCGATAACATCATCCTCCTGGTTTTTGGCGGTGAGGAAGATCACCGGGATTGCCGGATCGATATTTCTTATGGCCTTCGCGAGAGCCAGCCCGTCCATTTCGGGCATCATTATGTCGAGAATGCACAGGTCATATATTCCTGACGTGAAATGGTCCAGGGCAGCCCTTCCGTTAACGAACAGGGTGGTTTCATATTCCTTGGCCTGAAGGTAATTTCTCAGCAATGAGCCCAGGTTAGCGTCGTCTTCAGCAAGCAGTATTCTTTTCTTCATCTTTCAACATTGTTTATATTAATAAGGTGTATCATAGCTCTGCATAAAGGATCATTTTCTTTTACTCCCGTTCTGGGGGATAAATAAAATGAATTTTGATCCCTTACCCGGCTGACTTTCAACCTTGATTGTTCCGTTATGTTCTTCAATAATTTTTTTCACGTAGCTTAATCCGAGTCCGAATCCTTTCACATTGTGTACGTTTCCGGAATGAACCCGGTAGAACTTGTCATAAATCCTTTTAAGGTTTTCCTTGCTTATTCCTATCCCCTTGTCCTCGACCGATATCAGCAGTCCTTTCCTGTTGTTCCTGGTCAGGATTCTTATTACCGGTGTGTCGGTGGAGTATTTGAGGGCGTTGTCGATCAGGTTTGAGATTGCATTGAGCATATGGGCTTCATCGGCAAGGGCGACGGGGTTTTCCGCCCCTGGTTCCTTGATGATTTTTCCTCCGCGCGCTGCTATCTGGAGCGAGAAGTTATCCACTGCCTTGCTGATCAGGTCATGGATATCCACCTCAGTGAAGGAAAGCTTTGTATTCATACGTTCGAAGACAGCCATCTGCAGTACTTTTTCGACCTGGAATTTGAGCCTCATGCTTTCATCGGAGATTATATCCGAGAGGTGGATTATATTTTTATCCTCATCGGGGATTGACTTATCAGAGATCATCTGCGATGCCAGCGAAATGGTTGAGATGGGAGTCTTGAGTTCATGAGTCATATTATTTATGAAATCATTCCTTATTTCAGACATTTTTTTCTGGCGGAAGATAACTATGAAGGTACTTGTTGCAAGCAGGAGGAGGAGGAGGGTAAAGATCAGCGACAGGCCGGCAAGGCCCCCGGTCTGCCTGAATTTATATTGGTTTTCCTGGAGGCAATAAAGCACCAGCTGGTTCTGGCTGGGAACCGGATCGTTGGGGAAAAGCTGGATAATAAACTTGCTGGTGCCCGGAGCATCGGTGAATCCCGGACTTCTCCAGATGGTACCCAGCCTGCCCGACCTGATTGCAAATTCAAAGTCGAGATGTATGCCGGCGTTGTTAAGTGCTTTCCTGAGGAGCGGGGTTATTTTTTCAGGCTCAATTCTGTCTCTTATGTCGGGAGTGGTCTGAAGTATCTGCTCCATTATTCTTTCGACATAAACTATCTTGTTGCTTACCCTTTTTGAAAGCCCTGCATTTAATCCCTGGTCGGATGGTTCGGTAATATCCTCTTCGGGGATGGGAGAGATATCCTTCGCGGTGATGTAAATCTTTTGTCCCGAACTGGAAACTATGAAGTCATTGCCGCGATTTCCGAAACCATAGATCTCGGGAAGCTTCATATCGTAATTATAGTCTCTGAGCCTGTTGGCAAGAGCTGATCTGGCCGGGATGACTGCCGTTACCGAATCGGTTGATTCCGGTTCAATCTCATCAACTATGTAATCGATTATTTCCTGGGCTTCCAGGTCGAGCACCACCGATTCGAGAGCTTTGTTGGCATTGTAGCGGAATTGCTGGTCGGTTATTTCAATAGCGTTTTTTATCCAGTAGAGCTGTACCAGGATCAGGCCGGAAATAACGAAGAAAAACAGGATGGCCAGTAAAACTATTGTTTTCCGCTTCATACAGCTATAAAAGTACTGGTATATATTGTATTAACCCTATCCTTTAACGTTCTTTAACACCCGCGGAACTGAACCGTGGCACAGGCAGTTGCGGAAACAACCGCCAATAGGCCTTTTTATGGTGTCCGTTTGCATGGATGCAGCAGATACGCTATTTTAAGGAAAGTTAAGAAATTTAAAAATTTATTAAAGTTCTGTTAATATTGATGTTTAGGAGCAAAAATATTTTGTTATTTAAAAATCCCTTCTTATCCTTGCAAGGAATTTGGCATGATATTTGTTTTGTACGGTATAGAGGTTTTTTTCATAGGTTAGGTTAGTTTTAGGGTTATCAAAAAGGAGCCGTCCCGCCCGGGACGGCTTTTCTTTTTGTCAGGTATGGTTGGTTAGTTAGAACAGGTGTTTCAGGTTTTTATCCTTAAGCGATTTGATATCGATGCTGAAGACTCCGGTCACTGAATCGGTTTCCCTGATATCAGCGATAATTTTTTCGCGGTCCGGTTCATCAGTCGTCCCCGGTATTAGTATTAGGAAGTCGATATTCTTAAGTTTTGACAACAGGTAATACTTTCCAAACCTGTTTGACACCAGCTGCAGCCCGTATGCCGTGTGTGATTCTGAATCAGAAAACCTGCTGAAACGGTATTCATCGTCTTTTTCATCCCTGAATTCAACAGGGTAAATGCTTTTAAGGGATATTCCAAGTTTCTTATTCAGGTTAAGCGAGAGCCTGTAATCGGGTGCTGACGAAGCAATACCCAGCAGCAATGGTATATCATCGTCACTTGCAGGAAGATGAAACTTTTGTACTTTACCGGTATCGCGCATATTACTTAAGCTGAACCTTAAAGTTAATAAAAGTGTGGGAAACTAAAGCTTTGAGTGGTTAAAATTTTTTATAATTGACCATGCCTTGCCGGCGGCTTCCTGTTCTGCTTCTTTCTTTGAATCGCCCTGGCCGGTCCCGTAAACCTTTTTATCGATCAGCAGGGTTGCCGAGAAGACCGATTTTCGGAGCACGGAATCATATTCTTCCTTGTATTCGAAGCTCAGGTTGGCCTTGGTTTTCTGGGTCCATTCGAAAACCAGGCTCTTGTAGTCGCTATCGTTGTCAACTATTTTCTCCAGGTCGAGATACTTGTTGAAGACTCTTTTGATGAACAGTTTTTTTGTCTTTTTGTGGAGGCACGAGTCGTAGGGTTCCCACAAATTTTGTTTTATCCCCAGCAGCTACTTTATTAACTAAATCATCACTTACATAAACATCCAAGTAAGTTGCTTGTTCGTTTCCTTTTAGTTTTTCTAGTGTTTCTTGTACTTGAACTTTTTGATAATCAATGAATTCACTCTTATCTTCTTCTAAAGCAAATTCTTTTGAGTGACATTCACACATACTTGGGGGCCGGAGGTGTTGTTTTTCTTGAGGAATTCGGTAAACGTTTCCACACCTTTTGCATTTCCAAACAGCCATAGTGAGTTTTGGTAATACATC
>ERZ1026796.425-NODE-425-length-34874-cov-3.309350_pt1 | contig 34874 bp, 34 predicted proteins | sample MGYA00520874_ERZ1026796 | MGnify/ENA primary metagenome ERZ1026796 (study PRJEB33270, sample SAMEA104284474) | anaerobic digester metagenome | biome: Anaerobic digester microbiome; feature: mesophilic sludge digester; material: Anaerobic digester biomass | place...
CCTGTAATTCCGGAAGGACTCATCCGGGAAGCTTCAATGGCCAGATCACCCGTGCCGGATGCCACATCTATTATACGGGGATTTATGCAGCGCTTCGATATTTCCCTTACTGCCCTTCTTCTCCAGCTTCTGTCGATTCCAAACGAAAGGAGGTGATTCAGAAAGTCGTAACGACACGCGATGGAGTCGAACATCCGGCCTGTTCCTTTTTCGTCAGCTTCTTCCCTTTCCTTCCTTTCTTTCATTTATTAAATGTTGCCGCAAATATAAGTACAAATATTATTAATACTTTTACCCACGGTTAATGCTGAACTGCTATATGGAAAAGACAATAATGGTAACCGGCGCCACAGCCGGATTCGGCCGCGCCATTGCAGCGAAATTTGCTGCCGGTGGATATAAAGTAATAATAACAGGGCGCAGGAATGAAAGACTGCTCGAACTCCAGAAGGAATTATCGGATTCGGGCGCCAAAGTCCTGACACTGAATTTTGATGTCAGGGACCTTGATTCGGTTAAATCGGCTGTCAATAGTCTTCCCTCCGGATGGAAAGACATCGACATTCTGGTTAACAACGCCGGACTGGCTGTCGGGCTTTCGCGTATAAACGAAGGTGACACCGACGACTGGGACCGGATGATAGACACCAACGTGAAAGGGCTTCTATATGTTACCAGGACTGTTGCTCCCCTGATGGTTGCACGCGGCAGCGGACATGTATTCAATATATCTTCCATAGCCGGAAAGGAGGTTTACGAGAACGGAAACGTCTACTGCGCATCAAAGCATGCCGTTGATGCACTTTCAAAAGCAATGAGGATCGACATGCTAAGCCATGGCATAAAGGTTACCAACATTGCACCCGGTATGGCTGAAACGGAGTTCTCCATCGTCAGGTTCAAGGGCGACACGGAAAAGGCCGATGCCGTTTACAGGGGCGTCAAGTCCCTGACTGCTGAAGACATCGCGGAAGTAATCTGGTTCTGCGCAAGCCTGCCCGGTCATGTCTGTATAAACGATCTTACGATTACACCAACCCAGCAGGCCGGAACAGGACATCTCAACAGAAAAGTATGATAAACAGCATATTGTATCAGCAGTACAAAACTTTATAACTGAACTCTGATACAAGCTTTATAACGAACTCAGACAGACATATAAACTGTAAAAAACGATAATTATTTATTGTAATTCGATATTAATTTGCTGTAATTCGATAATTTTTTATTGATAAACGATAATTTATTCCGGACCGGATCGTTCAAAACCAAGCAAGCTATAACCTAATGTATACAAAGGATTTTCTGTTCGATTTTACCAAAAGGGTATTCATGAAGATGGGATGCAGCGAGACTGACTCCGTCATAATTGCTGATGTCTTTCTTGCCGCTGAGCTCAGGGGTCATGCATCACACGGGATGATCAGGATCAAGGATTACCATGAACTCTGGAAGGCAGGGCGAATCAACGTGAATCCACAGATAAAGGTGGTTCATGAAACGCCGAGCACGGCGGTTGTTGACGGCGACAATGCCGTTGGCATGATAACTGCGCGCAGGTCGATGGAAATAGCTATAGAAAAAGCCCGTTCAGCAGGTACAGGATGGGTGGCTGCCTGCAACTCCAATCATTTCGGCATTGCCGGTTACTACGCCATGATGGCGCTCAGTCATGATATGACGGGTATCTGTCTTACAAATGCCAATCCCCTTGTCTCTCCCACCTTTTCAGTCAGCAGGATGATGGGAACCAACCCTATAGCGGTTGCCATACCTGCCGGCAAGCAGCCCTCGCTGGTTGCTGACTTTGCCACCACGCCCATTGCCAGGGGCAAGCTGGCCGTTGCTGAAAAGAAGGGTGAAAAGGTGCCTTTCGGTTTTGTTCAGGACAAATTAGGGAATCCTTCTGATGATCCCTCGATACTCAAATCGGGAGGATCGATGCTGACTCTGGGCGGCGACAGGCTTCACGGGAGCCATAAAGGCTACTGCCTGTCATCGCTGGTGGATATTTTTTCCGCGGTATTCAGCGGGGCAAATTTCGGGCCTTTCGTTCCTCCGAGTGTCGCGTATCTGCCTCTTCTCGACAAAAAGGTTGGTAAAGGAACCGGGCATTTCTTCGGGGCCATGAGGATAGATGCCTTTCAGCCTGCAGAAGTTTTCAGGGCAAAAATGGATGAATGGATCGAGACATTCCGTTCAGCCACGCCGGCACAGGGTCAGGAAAAGGTTCTGATTCCCGGCGACCCGGAGCGTGAAGCCGAACAGAGAATCATGGCTGAAGGCATAAGCCTTGTACCGGCAATTGAAAAGGACCTCGAAGAAGTTGCAAAATCGCTGGGGATCCCGTTCAGATAATGCATGTGCCGGCTGAACTTCCGTGCTATTGATTCATAAATCCCTGGTCCTCCAGTACTTTCAGCAGGATCCGGGAGAAGTTCACATTATCTTCCTTTTTATACCTCACATCTGTAAATACCTGTGCAAGGCTCGTCTTATTGTTTTCCCTTACGAAGCGTTTTGAATCCTCCCTGGCTTCCTTTTCGGTATAGTAATCCCTGATCTCCTGATCGCTGTAATCGGAATAGACCTCCCTGTGGACTATTGCTTCAACGGGGAGACGGTCGGGTTGTTCAGGGTGTTCTGCCGGCCACCCGAGGGTGATAGTGGTTACAGGAACCACTCCCCGCGGCAGTTTAAGCACCTCTATAATCTTATGAGCCATATAGGTTGTGGTGCCGAGATAGCATATTCCAAGTCCCCTGGCTTCGGCCGAGATACAAATTGTCTGGGCCACGAGAAGGGCATCTATGGCTGCCGTCGTGAACGACAGGAAGTTGTCGTAGCCCGGCAGGGCATCGTTCAGACGGCACCAGCGGCTGAACCTGTTAAAATCGGCACAGAAAGTAAGTACCACGGGTGCTTCCGTGATCATTTTCTGATTGAAGTGAAGCGGAAGCAAGTCCTGCCTAACATGCTTGTCCTTGGTAATTATTATGCTGTAAACCTGCATATTACCTGTTGTGGATGTTCTGCATCCCTCTTTAATGATCTCATCGAGAAGTTCAGCGGCAACATCCTGATCCGTATATTTCCTTATTGTTCTCCTTTGAAGAAGAGTATCGGTATTGAATTTCATCATAATAAGTTTCAGATTATTCACAAAGTAAACAAATTCTCGCGTAAAGGATTGGGCAGTTGAGCATGAATTTGCTATATTAGCAACTGTATACATTCAATAATAATTTCAACAGTTTAAAAAACAACAAATATGAGCAGACCAGTAACACTTTTCACAGGCCAGTGGGCAGATCTCCCTTTCGAAACAGTTTGCAAAAAGGCACAGTCGTTTGGATATGACGGACTGGAGCTTGCATGCTGGGGCGACCATTTTGAAATAGACAAAGCCGATGCGGCCTATTGCAAGGCAAAGAAGGAAGTTCTCGACAAGTACGGGCTGAAGGTATTCGCGATATCCAATCATCTTGTAGGTCAAGCTGTTGCCGACCGCATTGATGAAAGGCACAAGGCTGTTGTTCCGGCCCGGGTTTGGGGAGACGGAGATCCTGAAGGTGTCAGGACCCGTGCTGCCGCTGAGATGATAAAAACGGCCGAAGCTGCACAGAGGCTTGGAATTTCCATTGTTAACGGTTTCACGGGAAGTCCTATATGGCATCTTGCATATTCCTTTCCGCCAAACCTTCCAAATATGATTGATGACGGTTTCAGGGAATTTGCCCGCAGGTGGAAACCTATTCTTGATGCTTACAAGGATCTGGGAATAAAGTTTGCCCTTGAAGTACATCCTACAGAGATTGCATTCGATATAGCCTCAACCAGGAAAGCGCTTGCAGCCCTGGATAATCATCCTGCTTTCGGTTTCAATTATGATCCTTCCCACTTCGGCTACCAGGGAGTTGATTATATAGAATTCATCTACACCTTCAGCGACCGGATCTTCCATGTACACATGAAGGATGTCGGCTGGTCCGACAAACCCACCGAGGCAGGTGTCTTCGGAGGTCACACCGAATTCGGCACAAAAGGGCGCTACTGGGATTTCAGGAGCCCGGGAAGGGGCAACATCGACTTTGAAGAGATTATCAGGGCCCTGAACAGGATAAAATACAATGGTCCGCTTTCAATCGAATGGGAAGACAGCGGTATGGACAGGGAGTATGGCGCGGCTGAAGCCTGCGAGTTTGTGAAATCGATTGATTTCCCTGCCTCGGATATTGCTTTTGATTCAGCATTTGACAAATAAGGGAAAGAAAAGAATTACACGGAACAGCACAACAATAAAAAAACGAATAAAAGTAAATGAATATGAAAAAGATCAGAATGGGAATGACCGGAGGCGGTTTTGGAGCATTCATTGGAGATGCCCATCGCAGAGCCTCGCGCATATGCAACGATTTCGAACTTGTTTGCGGCGTCTTTGATGTTGATTATGAGCGTAGCAAGGAGTTTGCCGCGAAAGAGGGTATCGATCCGGCCCGCTGTTATGAAAATATCGATGCCATGATCGAAGGCGAACTTAAACTGCCAGCCGATGTAAGGATGCAGTCTGTATCAATTGTAGTGCCGAATGCCCTTCATTTTCCGTTTGCAAAGAAGTTTCTTCAGAATGGATTCCATCTTGTTTGTGAGAAGCCTATGACCATGACCGTGGAGGAATCTGAGGAACTGGAAAGGCTTGTTGCCTCAACGGGGCTGACCTTTGCACTTACTCACACCTATACCGGGTATCCTATGGTAAGGCAGATGCGGGACCTGGTTGCCAAAGGAGTGCTGGGAACAATACAACGCATTGATGCCCAGTACTACCAGGGATGGATCAATTCTATAATCCATGGCACGGACAGCAGGATTACAGGTGTATGGAGGCTCGATCCCAAGCATGCCGGGGTAAGCAGCTGCATGGGCGACATAGGAGTTCATGCCTTCAACCTGATTGAATACACCACGGGGCTCGAGGTTAAGGAGATACTGTCAGACCTGAGCAGTGTAAAGGATGATGTAAGTCTTGACCTTGACGGTACAGTTCTTCTCAGGTTCGGGGGAAAGCTGAAGGGAGTCATCAGGTCCAGCCAGGTATGCGGAGGCGAAGAGAACGGATTGACAATTGCCATTTACGGATCGAAGGCCAGTCTGAAATGGAGCCAGGAAAATCCGAATTACCTCTATATGCTTAGCGACACCGAACCCACCAGGATCTACAAGCCCGCGCACGGTTACAATGAGAAACTGGCCGAGGAAAGCCACACGATGCCTTCCGGGCATCCCGAGGGTATCTATGAAGCTCTTGCCAACATCTATAAGGGAACTGCAAAATCGATAAGGGGAGAAAAATTCAATCCGGGTGAGTTTCCCACGGTTCACGACGGGGTCAGGGGAATGAAATTCATCCACGCCGTTGTTGATTCAAACAAAAAAGGCAACGTCTGGGTCAGTATCTGAAACCGGACTGAAAGCCGGACTGAAAGCCGGGCAGAAAAAGTTCCGCTTTAAACAATATACCGGCAGCCTGACAAAAAGGCTGCCGGTTTTTATTTTCGCTTCCGGCGAAGCAGGAAATAACCGGCGGTCAGCACTACAAAAAGCAGTACAATAACTGAAACCAGTATTGTACTGTTATGAATGGCTCCGATGATACTTGAAGGCATAGGCTGTTTCATTTATATCCGATGATATGATTTCCCGTTCAGAATCTTTTTGTATATCCGTGACAGTAAGGCGTTTTGCCGTTCTTGAAATAGTAGTCCTGATGATAATCCTCTGCATCCCAGAACTCGGAAGCCTCTGTTATGGCTGTGGCAACCCTGAGACCTTTCGATTTAAGAATTCCGATGTATTTGACAGCAAGCTGTTTCTGCTCATCATTCATATAAAAGATCTCCGACCTGTACTGGTCGCCAAGATCCGGTCCCTGGCCGCCCACCTGGGTGGGATCGTGAATTTCAAGGAAGAGTTTGAGTAGTGTTTCGTAGGACGTAAGTTTCGGGTTATAAATCACCTTTACCACTTCCGCGTGACCAGTTTTCCCGGTACAGACCTCACGGTATGAGGGATTTCTTACATGTCCGCCCATAAAGCCCGAAGTGACTGAAACGACGCCGGGAGCCTTCTGGAGAAAATACTCAACTCCCCAGAAACAGCCGCCCGCGAACACCGCGGTCCCGTATCTCCCGGGTTCAAGTTCCGACGGAACAAAATCGAGAGAGACAGAATTGACGCAATGCCTTGTATTTTTCGCGGTAAAGCGTTCACCCGTGAAAACATGTCCGAGATGAGCCCCGCATCCGGCACATACTATTTCGGTCCTCCTCCCGTCGGGATCGGGAAACCTGCTGACCGCCCCTTCAATTTCATCGTCGAAACTTGGCCAGCCGCAGTCTGATTTAAATTTGGAAGAAGAATTATAAAGAGCTGCTCCGCATTTTTTGCAGATATAGCTGCCCCTGGCGCTATGATCGTTGTATTTGCCGGTGAAGGGTGCTTCCGTCCCTTTCTTTTCAATTACCCGTGCTTCCTGTTCCGACAGCCTGTTGTACGAAAGCTTCTCCTGTGAAAAAGAGGTCATGCTCATGAATACTGCTAATAATAATATGATTAATAGTTCCTTCATCACAAATGATCATGTGATTCATACAACAAAAATGCAAAAAATATGTTTAGTATATTGTACAAAATCATGTCATAATTTGTTTGCATTTAATTACGCGGACAAAATATTCCGGCATGGAAGTTGTTTATTAAATGATTGTTTTACTTTTGTGTTTTATTAAAAGCAAGGTTTTATGAAAAAGTTTGCTGTAATCCTGCTCGTCTGTGTGATCACGGCTATTTTTGCCGGAGCCTGTAATAAAAATCGTGCCCGGCATATGCTGAAGCTAAGACGGAGCAGGCAGGGAACATCGGTTGAAAACCGTAGTAGCCTGGTTTCTGGTCCTGTGAGTTAGCATATGGCAATGAAGAAGCTGCTTATTATTATTTTTGTTGGACTTGGTATAATTCCCATATTCGGGCAGGGTGAAATTGACGAGCAACAGAAGATTTTTTTCAGAAATGAGAGGTCGTTCGCTTTTCTGCTCAATTCCGATGGTTTCGGCATAAGCTTCCGAGAAGCGAAGAGGCTCAATTACCGGAATAAAAAATATTTCGAGATCGAGGCTGGAACCATCAAGCATCCCAAGGAATACAGGGATAGAAATCCCTATTACCAGACGCCCGGCACTTTTGTTTACGGGAAAATGAATTTCCCATTTTATCTAAGGGGCAGCTACGGTTTCCAGCACGAGATGTTCCATAAAGCCGATCTGGGAGGTGTTGCCGTGAGGTACTTCATTTCCGGAGGGCCATCCCTGGCGATCTACAAACCCATATATTACAAAGTCCTTTACCCTGTATCGAACTACGAGTTTCAAATAGTGGAAGAAAAGCTGGATGTCATTACACATCCGCCCTACGACATATACAGCAGGGCCTCTTTCACAAAAGGCCTCAGTGAAATGAAACTCATTCCCGGTGTTTACGGGAAGGGAGGCCTTAATTTTGAGTACAGCAAGGAAGAAAAGCTTATTCATGCTGTTGAAGCCGGGCTTGCCTTAACAGCCTACCCGAAAGAAATCCCGATCATGGCAACAGCCGATAACAAATCTATATATTTCTCATTGTTTGTAAGTTACAGATTCGGGTTGGTTATTGATCCCTTGAATCCCGAAACCAACAAAATATCCTATATCTTCAGAAGGAAGAGAACTACTGCAAATTATTAACATGGGGTCGTTTGCACGGAAAAAATCAGTATCTTCGTGCGTTTAAAAATTATTAACCCTTAATGATATAGTTATGTCAAAGATTAAAGTAGGAATCAATGGCTTTGGCAGGATTGGCCGACTGGCTTTCAGGGCTGCCTGTAAGAGGAATGATATTGATATTGTTGGTATAAATGATCTCCTCGACGTGAATTACATTGCATACATGCTCAAGTACGACACCATGCATGGCAGGTTCGACGGTACGATTGAAGTTAAAGACGGCAAATTGGTAGTTAACGGGAAGAACATCCGCGTAACGGCCGAGAAAGATCCCGCCAACCTGAAGTGGAATGAAGTCGGCGCCGACTATGTACTTGAATGCACAGGATTTTTCCTCACTAAAGAGGCCGCCACGGGCCATATCAAAGCTGGTGCGAAGCACGTTGTAATGTCAGGCCCCTCGAAAGACGACACCCCGATGTTCGTTATGGGAGTCAACCATGAGAAGTACACGGCCGACATGCAGTTTGTATCAAACGCCTCATGCACCACCAACTGCCTTGCACCGGTAGCCAAGGTTCTTAACGACAAATTTGGAATCGTTGAAGGTCTTATGACAACCGTTCATTCTACTACAGCCACGCAGAAGACAGTTGACGGACCGTCGAGCAAGGACTGGAGAGGCGGCCGCGCAGCATCTGGCAACATCATTCCCTCTTCGACCGGCGCAGCCAAGGCTGTAACAAAAGTTATCCCCGAACTTAAGGGAAAACTGACAGGTATGGCTTTCAGAGTCCCCACCCTCAACGTATCGGTTGTCGACCTTACCTGCCGTCTTGAGAAGGCAGCATCATACGAGGATATTAAGAAGGCAATGAAAGATGCCTCGGAAGGATCTCTTAAGGGAATCCTGGGATATACCGAGGAAGACGTTGTTTCGAGCGATTTCATGGGTGATCCGCGCACCTCTATCTTCGATGCCAAAGCAGGAATAGCGCTCAATGACAACTTCGTGAAAATAGTATCCTGGTACGACAATGAATGGGGTTATTCATGCAAGCTTCTCGACCTGGTAGCCCATATGGACACTGTAAAATAAACAACAGTACCTTTTATATTTATATAACAAAACAGGAGGAAAGCTTTCCTCCTGTTTTATTTTCCTCCCGCTCTATACGTAGTGGAGAGCCTTAATAGGATCGACATTGGCAGCCTTTACTGCCGGGGCGTATCCTGACACGACCCCGACAATAAAGCAGACCAGTATCCCCATGAAAACCCACAACCATGGAACAACAAAACTTGACCGCAGCATCGTGGATACCGCGTTGCCAATTATTATTCCAAGGATAATACCGAAAATCCCTCCCATCTGGCCTATCAGTATCGATTCAAAAAGGAACTGGAATTTTATTGTTTTGGGCTTTGCTCCCACGGCTTTCCTCACCCCTATTTCACGGGTCCGTTCAGTTACCGAGACAAGCATGATGTTCATCAGGCCGACTGCAGCTCCGAAAAGGGTGATAATTCCGATGAGAGTGGCGGCAAGGGTTACATACCTTATATTCTTGAGAAGCATATTAAGAATGGTATCGCTTTTCACGATATTGAAATCAGACTCGTCTTTGGGAGCCAGATTCCGGACAACCCTGAACACACCTTCGGCCTGCCCTGCCAGAACATCCAGATTGACAGGGTTCAGGGGCATTATAGTAATGTTGAAGTTCATGTTTGGCCGTGAAAAATACTGTCTTGCTGTCGAAACAGGCATCAGGCAGATATTGTCGTCCGACATCTGGCTGGCTCCCTTGCTTTTGAGAACGCCCGCCACCTGAAGCTTAAGTCCGGCAAGCGATACATCCTGACCAACAGGATCAAGCCCTGACGGGAAAAGATTCGAAACAATATCCGATCCCAGGAGTACCAGCCGTCTGTTCATTTCGATATCATCAGGGCTGAAATTCCTTCCTTTTTCTATTTCATAGCCCGATACTGCCAGATAATTGTCATCAACGCCAACCAGACTGACATTCGGGTTGGTCTCCTCCGAACCATATTTAACAGTCGACATTGAAGTCGCGTTAAAGGAAATAGATACCCAGGCCGGTTCGTTGAACGTCTTTCTGAACTCCATAGCCTGCCTGTAGGTGATGGTCGAGTGATTTCGCATCCTCTGCCTATCATTGCCTGCCTGAATGTTCATGCCGCGCGAGGTAATTGTGAAGGAGTTGGCTCCCATCAGAGTAAACTGGGAAGTGAGCGACGACTTGATAGCATCAATAGCAGTAAGTATACCGACAAGAGCCATTATTCCGAAGGCTATGATGCACATAGTAAGGACAGCCCTCACCTTATTCGACCTGATTGCCCTGACAGCAATTTTAAGATTATCCTTGAAAATCCCGATGCGTTTTACCAGATTCATTTCCTCAGTTCTTTATCTGCTCCAAAAAAAATAAAAGTACATTATTTTTCAATTGGTCAAAAAAACATCAAATATAATTAACTGTTTAGTTGCAAAACTAAGTTATTCGTTTTATATTTGCAGAAAGGGATTTCGGTTTATTGGCTGAAAGAAGCCGGAAAACATTAAACGACAGAAAACATGAGAGAACTAACACGTGCAGAGGAACAGGTAATGCAAATCCTCTGGAAAATCAAAAAAGGATTTGTCAAGGATATTCTTGAGCATATTGACGAACCCAAACCGGCATACAACACGGTAAGCACAATTGTAAGGATACTTCAGGACAAGGGCTTTGTGTCGCACAAGGCCTATGGCAGGACTCATGAGTATTTTCCCCTCATTTCGAAGAGCGATTACTCAAAAGCTCACCTCAACAATTTCGTAAAGAACTATTTTTCTAACTCCTTCGAAAAAATGGTAAGTTTTTTTGCCCGGGAGAAGGGTATTTCGGTTGCGGAGATGGGTGAGATAATGCGGATTATGGAACAAGAAATCAAAAAACAAAATTCTGAGATATGAACCCACTATTAATTTACACGGTCAAAACTGCAGTTTACCTTGCATCGTTTTATCTGGTATTCCGGATATTCCTTCACCGCGATACTATGCACAGCCGGAACAGGGCATTCATCATTCTTTCTGTTCTTGCGTCAATAGTTCTTCCGCTGATCACAGTGCACACGAGCAAACCCCTGAATTTTATTGATACCGGGAAATTTCTTTCCGATCTTTCCATCACGGGCGGCGAAAGCGCAACAAGCCCGGTCGGAAATGCTACCGTTCCGGTTTCAGTTATCATCAAATGGATAAGCATTATATATGTGTCGGGGCTTCTGCTTTTCCTTGCCAAGTTTGCCGTCGACCTGGCAAAACTGATAATACTCATTGTCAGGAAAAGGAGCGGCAACTCTAACCTTATAAGGCTGCAGGGGCTTAAGACATCGGGTTTTTCAGCCCTTGGTCACATATTTGTCAGTGACGGTCTGACAGAACGTGAAGAGAATGAAATAATACTCCACGAGCAAAATCACATCAGGCATAATCACTCCACCGACATTATTTTTATTGAGTTCATCACGATTCTTCAGTGGTTCAACCCGGCCATTTATCTTTTTAAAAGGTCACTCCGGGCAGTCCATGAATATCAGGCCGATCAGGAATGCATAAGCAAGGGGGCCCCGGTAAAAGAGTATCAGAAGATACTTCTGAATCAGGTTTTCAGATCGCGGGTATTCAGGATATCAAACAGTTTCGCGAACCCCTCTATGGTAAAACAACGGATGATGATGATGTCGAAGAAGCCCACGCGCTCACTCGCGAATCTGAAACTATTGATAGTCATACCTGTCACAGCTTTTGTTTTGCTTGCATTCTCCACCTGCACGGAACAGAACAGCCATACCCGTGTAACACAGCAAGAAATGGCCCCCCCTGCTTCGCCTGTTTCCGACACCAGGGCTGAGGTGCAGGAAAAATCAGACACCGAACCATATGTCGTGGTCGAAGAGATGCCAATGTTCCCGGGAGGCCCAACGGCCCTTATGAAGTTTCTTGCTGATAACATAAACTACCCTGAATCGGCAAAGAAAGCAGGCATAGAGGGAAAAGTCATTGTCCGATTCTGCATTGACGAAGAAGGCAGGACGAGCCTGGTAAGCGTCCTCAAGGCAGTCGACCCTGATCTGGATGCAGAAGCAATAAGGGTTGTAAGCGCGCTTCCCCGCTTCCAACCGGGTCGCCAGGGTGGAAAACCTGTCCCTGTCTGGTTCATGGTACCCGTCAGTTTTGCCCTTAAATAACTGTATTTCAGCACAACGGTGATCACTGGCTGAGTTTGCTTTAATCTGAGAGAATAAGTTTATAGCTTCCTTATTTATAATTCCCGGTTTGCAGAAACAGGCTTGAATAAGAAAACCTGTCGTTGTTTCGCTGTATTTGATAAATTTGCTTTCTCATACCATTTAACAATGACACTTGCTGAAAGGATAGAAAGCTTTTCCGAACTGGGACAGATCATCAGGGATTCTCTCGGGGGGAAAAAAGGGAAATACGGGGAGCAGCTGGAAAAACTTATTCAAAACCAGCAATTCCGGAACGGCTGGTTCACCCCGCGGAATGTGGAATTTGCACTCAGAACCGTTGCTGAGGCACTCAGCTACAATACACTGCTGAAATGGACGGAAAGATATCCCGCGCTTGAAGAACAGTCGCAACCCCGGAATGTTGCCGTTATCATGGCAGGAAATATCCCGCTTGTTGGTTTTCATGATTTCCTTTCTGTTCTGATCTCGGGCAACAGGATAATTGTCAGGACCAGTTCAAAGGATCCGGACCTGATAGTCTTTATAGGTGATATCCTGGGTGATATCAACCCTTCATTCAGGGAAAGGATCATATTCACCGACGGGCTGCTGAAGGAATTTGATGCGGTTATAGCCACGGGGAGCGACAATTCATCAAGATACTTTGAGTATTATTTCGGGAAATATCCCCATATCATCCGGAGGAACAGGAACAGCATCGGCATAATCGAAGGGAATGAGACGGGCGCGGAGCTTTCAGGGCTGGGGGACGATATCTTTCTGTATTTCGGCCTGGGCTGCAGGAGCGTATCAAAGATTTGGGTGCCTAAGGGATATGATGTAAAAGCCCTGGCGGAATCATGGAGCGAATACGCTTATCTGATCAATCACAACAAGTACGCGAACAATTACGATTACAACAAGGCCATCCTCATAGTGAACAGGGATAAATACATTGACACCGGCTTCCTGCTTTGCCGCGATGACAGCAGGCTTGCCTCGCCGGTTTCAGTGCTTCATTATGAATACTATAATTCAACCGACGCCGTTATCAGGGAAACAGAACTTTTAAGAGACAGCATCCAGTGCATTGCCGGCAGGAACCACACCCCTTTCGGAAGGACTCAGATGCCTGAACTGTGGGATTATGCAGACGGTGTTGACACTCTTGAATTTCTTCTAAAAAAAAATTGATCAGAGATATTGTAATGTAAAAAATATTATATTGCAGCAATCGAATCACAACAGGATATGGTATATAAATTTGTTGTATTATCGGATGAAGATGAGTCATTTGTGAGGGAATTTGAATTCCTTGACTCGCATACTTTATTGGATTTTCATAATGTTATTCAGGAAGAGCTTGAATATGACAAATCACAGATGGCTTCATTCTATCTTTCCACCGACAACTGGGAGAAGGAAGAAGAGTTCACTCTTTTCGATATGGGAACGGGTTCATCGACCATGGATTCAGCGATCCTGGAAGAGATAATCTTCCGCAAGAACCAGAAATTGCTTTATGTTTTCGATTTCTTCAATGACAGGGCCCTGTTCGTGGAATGTACCGGGGAGGCCGAGGAAATTGATGACCGCGATTACCCGATATGCACCAATTCAAAGGGAATTCCTCCCAAGCAGGTTGTTTTTGGAAGCAGCTCGCGTAAACTGTACAACAACATCATTGTTTCGGACGATGATGATGATGATGACGACGATGACGAATTCTTCCTCGATGATGATGATGATGATCCCCTGTCAGGTTTCGACAGTTCCCAGGCTCTTGACGAAGATGATTAGTCTTCGCCTACCGGAGTTGAATGAATAATTTTCTTATAGTTTTGCTTGGCCCGACGGGAGTCGGCAAGAGTGATGTTGCCGTTGAGATCGCTTCTCATTTTGGAATAGAGATCATTTCGTCCGATTCAAGGCAGTTCTACAGGGAAATGACGATAGGAACTGCTGTTCCGGAACCTGCTCTACTGGCACGGGTAAAACACCATTTCATACAATTCATTTCGGTCAGGGACTATTACAGTTCAAGCCTTTATGAAAGAGATGTCCTTGCACTGCTTCCCTCCCTCTTCAGCCGGGGTGGGGCAGCCTTAATGACCGGGGGTTCAGGTTTATACATTGACTCTGTTTGCAGGGGGATAGATGACATTCCGGATACGGACCCGGCTGTCAGGAAAAAGCTCAACGAGAAATACCGGGCTGAAGGAATCGAAAGCCTCAGGACCGATCTGCGGCTGACCGATCCGGAATATTACTCCCGGGTTGACCTCAGGAATCACCAACGGATCATAAGGGCTCTGGAGATTTTTGAAAGCACAGGCAGGAAATATTCGGAATTCCTTACACACAGAAGTGTTGAAAGGGATTTCTGTATAATAAAGGTTGGGCTTGCCAGGGAGAGGAAGGAACTTTATGAAAGGATCAATTCAAGGCTTGACCGGATGATGGAGGACGGGCTGGAAGAAGAAGCCCGCGGATTATTTGAATTACGTGGACTTAGCCCGCTCAAGAGTGTAGGGTACAGTGAGTTGTTTGACTTTTTTGAAGGCAGGATTTCAAGGGAAAGGGCAATTGAGCTTATTAAACGAAACAGCAGGAGATATGCCAAACGACAGATGACCTGGTGGAACAGGGACAGCGGCATTACCTGGTTTCACCCCGGTAATATAAGCGAGATCATATCGCACATTGAGCGGGAAACAGGCAGATAGATAATCCGGCTTGCCTATTCAGCAAAAAGCTTCAGTTTTCTGATAGCTTCCTCAGGATCGGGAGAAGCGAACACGGCATTGCCCGCGACCAGAACATTCACTCCCGCCTCAACAAGTTCGCGGGCATTGCCGGTATCCACCCCACCGTCGACCTGGATCATGACATTGTAGCCTCCCCTGCCTGTCATCTCCGATAGCTCCCTTATCTTTACAAAGCTTTCACCGATGAATGACTGTCCCCCGAATCCCGGGTTTACAGTCATGATCAGTACCATATCTATAGATGGAAGTATATTCTGAAGCAGGGATACCGGAGTATGGGGATTGATTGCCACGCCGGCCTTCATTCCAAGTCTGCGGATCTCCGAGACTGTCCTGTGAAGATGAGTGCATGCCTCATACTGGACTGTAAGGATATCTGCCCCGGCATCACGAAAGCGCGACAGATACCTGTCGGGATCCATTATCATCAGGTGAACATCAAGCGGCTTTTCGGCAATCTTTTTTATATGCTCCACGACAGGAAGTCCGAAAGAAAGGTTGGGGACGAACATTCCGTCCATAATATCACAGTGTATCCAGTCGGCATGGCTCCTGTTCAGCATTCGGATATCCTTGCCAAGGTTAAGAAAATCAGCTGCAAGCAATGAAGGTGAAACAAGGTGGTTCATGAAAGCGGTTTTAAGCAAATATAGGAACAAAAAACTAACCCAGGTAGGTCTTCAGGATTTTGCATCTCGTGGTGTACTGTATCCTTTTTAGTGCCCTTTCCTTGATCTGGCGCACTCTTTCGCGTGTAAGGTTCAGTTCCTCTCCTATTTCCTCAAGGGTGTAGGGATGTTTCATTCCCAGGCCGAAATATAGTTTCAGGACTTTTGCCTCCCTTTTCGAGAGGGTGTTCAGTGCACGTTCGATTTCCCAGGCGAGGGATTCTTTTATCAGGTTTTTATCGGGACTCGCGGCATCGGTATTTTGCATCACATCGTACATGTTGTTCTCGTCCTCGTTGCTTATCGGGGCATCCATGCTTATTGTACGATGGTTTGTTTTCAGTGATTCCTTGACATCTTCCGGAATCATTTCGAGCAAATCGGCGATCTCCTGCGACGAAGGTTCCCTCTCGAATTCCTGTTCGAGCCTGGCAAAAGCCTTGTTTATCCGGTTTATTGATCCGATTTTGTTTACTGGAAGTCTGACTATCCTTGTCTGTTCAGCCAGCGACTGAAGGATTGACTGCCTGATCCACCATACGGCATAGGAGATGAATTTGAAACCTCTTGTCTCGTCGAAGCGCCGGGCAGCCTTCATTAGACCCATGTTGCCTTCGTTTATAAGGTCGGGGAGGCTCATGCCCTGGTTCTGATACTGTTTTGCTACCGAGACAACGAACCTGAGGTTTGCCCTGACAAGTTTGGCCAGGGCTTCGGAATCACCCTCTTTTATCCTTCTGGCAAGTGCAACTTCTTCCTCCGGTCCTATAAGATCAACCTTTCCAATCTCCTGTAAATATTTGTCAAGGGACGGGGTATCACGGTTAGTGACCTGCTTTGATATTTTAAGCTGACGCATTGCCACCGGAAAAAGACAGTTAATTACCAAACAGAGGGATCAGACACAATTTTAATAAAAAATTCAACTAAAAAATCAATACATGAAAAATATTTTTGTAAAATCCCCATAAAAGAATTATTTTTACGCACTTTTATTTACAGAAGTGAGTTATCCTGATAATATCCAGTTTATTTTTTTACGAATCTTTTTTATATAATCATTGGGATTATTATTTATTTTGCTATTATTGTGCCGGTTTTCTCGCCGGCTCAGATTAATTCACTAGTCTGGTTATCCGATAACAAACCTTAAAATCTCTTTATCTACATTCTATTTTATCATGTATGACATTCTTGAGTTAAGCAGTAAGCTACTGCCCGAATTGCGGGAGATAGCCAAAGGACTTAAAATCAAAAGGACGGAGTCTTTAAAGAAGCAGGATCTGATATATAAAATTCTTGATCAGCAGGCAATTGAAGCCACTGAGAAGAAGAAGGTCAGTATTCAGGAAATTAAAGCTTCAAGCCAGGCTCCCGACCAGTCCGTTCAGCAAAAGGAAAAACAGGTTCAGAGGAGGGGGAAAAGGCCCCGGACTGTCAAGCCGGCGCCGGCCCGGGCTGCTGAATCGGTCATTTCAGTTTCTCCTGAAGGAGTCAGAATACCTGAAACAGTTCCAGGTGAGCGCGGGGAATATGAACGCCGGCCTGAAAGAAGCGAAGAAAAGCCTGATCTTCCCAAAACCGCTGAGAAGCCTAAAGAAGAAGTCAGGCCACAGAAGTGGCAGCAGCGTGATCAGAATTTCCGCGACAGGAAAGACGGAAAGTCTTCATTTGAAAAGAAAACTCCGCCCAGGGAAGAAAAGAAATCCGAGGCGATTGTTGACAACACTATTCCCCTGGGTGATGACGCTCCTCTCATTGAAGAAAGCAAATCCCCGGCTAACACCGTCGATGAGATAATAACCGAACCGGCCGTCAAGGAGCAGGCACCTGAAGTGCAGCCCGTGAAAGAGGATAAAAAGGAAAAACCATACGAATTCGAAGGTATAGTATATAACACGGGGGTCCTCGAGATAATGCCCGACGGATATGGTTTTCTCAGATCGCCCGATTACAACTATCTGAACTCTCCCGATGATATCTATGTTTCGCAGTCACAAATCAAGCTTTTTGGCCTGAAGACAGGCGATACCATCATGGGTTCGATACGTCCTCCCAAGGAAGGAGAGAAGTATTTCCCGCTTATAAAGGTTGACGAGATCAACGGAAGGAGTCCCGACTTCATCCGCGACAGGGTGCCCTTCGATTTTCTCACTCCCCTTTTTCCCAACGAGAAATTCACATTATGCACTCCGGGCGAAGGCTCTCTGTCAGTTCGGGTTATCGATATGTTCTGCCCTATAGGCAAAGGACAGAGAGGACTGATAGTTGCCCAGCCAAAGACCGGTAAGACGATACTGCTTCAGGAGATTGCCAATGCAATAGCAAAGCATCATCCCGAAGTTTACCTTATGATTCTGCTTATTGACGAGAGGCCTGAAGAAGTGACCGACATGGCCCGCAACGTGAAGGCTGAAGTCATTGCCTCCACCTTTGATGAGCCTGCTGAAAGGCATTGCCGTATTGCCAACATAGTTCTTGAAAAGGCAAAGAGACTTGTTGAATGCGGTCATGATGTTGTAATACTGCTCGACTCGATCACCAGGCTTGCAAGAGCGTTCAACACCACGGCACCGGCTTCGGGCAAGGTATTGTCAGGTGGTGTCGATTCGAATGCTCTTCATAAACCGAAGCGTTTCTTCGGTGCAGCCAGGAACATCGAAAACGGAGGATCGCTCACCATCATTGCCACCGCTCTTACCGAGACCGGATCAAAGATGGACGATGTGATCTTTGAAGAATTCAAGGGTACGGGCAACATGGAGCTTCAGCTCGACAGGAAGCTCTCGAACAGAAGAATATTCCCCTCTATTGACATTCCGGCTTCCAGCACGAGGCGTGAGGATCTCCTCCTCAACAAGAACATGCTTCAGAAGATATGGGTGCTCAGAAACTATCTTACGGACATGAACGGTGTGGAAGCAATGGAATTCCTGCGCGACAGGCTGCTGCAGAGCAAGTCGAATGAGGAGTTCCTGATTTCAATGAACGGCGGATAACAACCGGAAAATTTTGTAACTTTGCACTTTCGTTTGAAAATCATATTTAATTAAACATATTATTCAATAACATGGGAAAGAAAAAGTTCATTACATGCGATGGCAATCAGGCTGCATCGCATATTGCATATATGTTTAGCGAAGTCGCTTGCATATATCCTATCACACCATCATCGACAATGGCCGAGTATATTGACGAATGGGCTGCCAACGGATTGAAGAACATATTCGGTGAGACGGTCAGGGTTGTCGAGATGCAGTCGGAAGGCGGAGCTGCCGGTGCCTTGCATGGTGCCCTGCAGACCGGAGCGCTTGCTTCCACCTTTACCGCCTCCCAGGGTCTCCTACTGATGATCCCTAACATGTACAAGATAGCAGCTGAGCTCCTCCCCGGAGTATTGCACGTCAGTGCCAGGACTATCGCCGCGCATTCACTTTCAATATTCGGCGATCACAGTGACATATACGCTACCCGGCAGACAGGCTTTGCATTCCTTGCAAGCGGCAGCGTACAGGAGATTATGGACCTTGCCGGTGTTGCTCACCTGACAGCTATCAAATCAAGAATACCCTTCGTTCATTTCTTCGACGGTTTCCGTTCTTCCCATGAAATTCAGAAGATTGAAGCTATCAGCATGGAAGACATGAAGAAGCTCATCGACTGGGATGCAGTTGCAAGATTCCGGAATAATTCACTCAACCCCGAACATCCGGTAATGAGGGGAACTGCCCAGAACCCTGATATCTTCTTCCAGGCCAAAGAAGCTATAAACAAGTTTTATGAGCCTGTTGCCGACATTGTCAATTCATACATGGCTGAAATAACCAGGCTTACCGGAAGAGAGTACAAGCCTTTCACATATTACGGCGATCCTGAAGCAGAGAACATTATTGTTGCAATGGGTTCCGTTACCGAAACAACCAAGGAAGTAATCGATCACCTGAGAGCAAAAGGAGAAAAAGTTGGTCTTTTAACTGTCCATCTTTACCGTCCCTTCTCCTCAAAGTATTTCTTCGATGTATTTCCGAAGTCTGTTAAGAAAATAACAGTGCTCGACAGGGCGAAAGAGCCGGGAGCACCGGGAGAACCTCTTTACCTCGACATAGTTGACCTGTTCTACGCTACTGACAAGAAACCATTAATCATCGGAGGCCGCTACGGACTGAGTTCAAAGGATACCACACCGAGCCAGATCCTCTCGGTATTCGAGAATATGAAATTGAAGGAACCGAAGCATCACTTCACTGTTGGTATCGTTGATGATGTAAGTTTCACTTCACTTCCTGTTCTTCCTGAAATCAATGTTTCTCCGGCAGGAACCTTTTCAGCCAAGTTCTATGGTCTGGGATCCGACGGAACAGTTGGAGCCAACAAGAACTCCATCAAGATAATAGGTGAAACGACCGACAAATATTGTCAGGCGTATTTTGCATACGACTCCAAGAAGTCGGGCGGTATCACCATATCGCATCTTCGTTTCGGCGACTCACCCATACGCTCGCCGTATTATGTAAACACACCTGATTTTGTTGCCTGCCACGTGCCTTCATACATTGACAAATACGACATGCTGAAAGGTCTTAAGAAAGGTGGAACTTTCCTTCTGAACTCGATATGGGATGCAGAGGAAACCAGGGAACGCCTTCCCGATCATATGAAGAAATACCTTGCAGAGAACGATATCGATTTCTATATTATAAATGCTACCGACATTGCAGCTGAGATTGGACTCAGAACGAGGACCAACACTATTATGCAGGCGGCATTCTTCAAGGTGGCAAATGTCATCCCCTATGAAAAAGCAGAAGATGAAATGAAGAAATTCATTTACAAGAGCTATGGAAGAAAGGGTGATGAAGTTGTCAAAATGAACTACGCGGCTGTCGACAGGGGAAGCGGCGTTACCAGGGTTGAGATACCTGCCGAATGGGCACAAATTGAAATTAAGAAGCAGAAAGACACCAGGGATATACCTGAATTCATCCGTGAAGTGATGGAACCCATCAACGCCCTCAAGGGTGACGATCTTCCTGTCAGCACGTTTGTTGGAAGAGAAGACGGAACCTTCCCTTCGGGCACCAGCGCCTACGAAAAGCGCGGTATCGCGGTTAATGTTCCTGAATGGCAGCCCGATGAGTGTATACAATGTAACCAGTGCTCATATGTTTGTCCTCATGCAGCCATTCGTCCTTTCCTTCTTACCGAAGAAGAACTGGCAAATGCTCCCGAGGGTACAAAAACAATTCAGGGTATTCCCGGCGCACTCAAAGCCTACAGGTTCAGGATTCAGGTCAGCGTTCTCGACTGCACAGGCTGCGGCAACTGCGCCGATGTATGTCCGGCCAAAAACAAGGCCCTTATCATGAAGCCTCTTGAAAGTCAGATGGAGGAAACCACCCGCTGGAATTACCTTCACGATAAGGTGGGTTACAAGGATAATGTGGTTGACAAGTTCCAGAATGTCAAGAACAGTCAGTTCGCACAGCCATTGTTCGAATTTTCGGGTGCATGTGCAGGCTGCGGTGAAACACCGTATCTCAAAGCCATAACCCAGCTTTTCGGCGACCGTATGATAGCAAGCAACGCGACCGGATGTTCTTCCATATACAGCGGATCGGCTCCGTCGATGCCATATACCCATAATAAGATGGGACGCGGCCCGGCCTGGGCAAACTCGCTCTTCGAGGACAATGCCGAATTCGGATTAGGGCTTGCACTGGGAACAGGCAAGATGCGCGAGAGAATTAAACTGAGGATGGAAGAAGCCATAGCAGCCGGATCGGTAAAGGAAGAGACCAAAGCCGCTTTCGAAGAATGGCTGAGGGACAAAAACAACGCCGAAGCATCCAGGACCGCTTCTGAAAAAGTTATTGAAGCCTGCAGTAAGGATAAGACTGATATAACTGCTGAAATACTCAGCCTGAAGCAATATCTGATAAAGAAATCCCACTGGATCATCGGAGGTGACGGATGGGCATACGACATCGGTTACGGAGGCCTTGACCATGTTCTTGCCTCCGGCGAAGATGTGAATGTGATTGTACTCGACACCGAGGTATATTCCAATACCGGAGGACAGGCATCCAAAGCGACACCTGCCGGAGCAGTTGCAAAATTTGCAGCATCGGGTAAAAAGATCCGCAAGAAAGATCTGGGACAGATGGCAATGAGCTATGGATACGTTTATGTGTCTCAGGTAGCCATGGGCGCAAACAACAACCAGTTCCTGAGGGCGCTTAAGGAAGCTGAAGCTTATCCGGGTCCCTCGCTGATCATTGCCTATTCTCCATGTATCAATCATGGTATCAGGAATGGTATGGGCAAGACCCAGGCACAGCAGAAATATGCAGTGGAAGCCGGTTACTGGCATCTGTACAGGTATAATCCGCTTCTTGAAGAGGAAGGAAAGAATCCTTTCATCCTCGATTCAAAAGAACCCGACTGGAGCAAGTTCCAGGAGTTCCTGAGGTCGGAAGTACGTTACACATCTCTCATACAGACATTCCCCGATCAGGCAGAGATACTTTTCAAGAAAGCCGAGGAGAATGCAAAATGGAGATACAAGACATACCAGAGGCTTGCTGCAATGGTTTATGAACCGGCAGCCAAAGAATAAAATAACAGCTAATCATAAGGAAGGTATCTTGAAAGAGATACCTTCTTTTTTGGATTCTTGCCATGGGAAGATTAATGGGCATAGATTTCGGGACCAAAAGGATAGGAGTAGCAGTTTCCGATCCCCTGAACATCTTTGCCTCTCCCCTGACGACAGTCAGAAATCATGAATTCGGGGAATTCCTTAAAGAATACCTTAAAACCGAAACCATCGACGGATTTATTGTCGGATACCCCCGTACCATGAACAACCAGGCCAGTGAAGTTGTCAATCACATAAATCCCTTTATCAGGAAACTGAATAAGGCCTTTCCGGAAATACCGGTTCATCTTGTTGACGAAAGGTTTACCTCCGGGATGGCATTCAATGCAATGATAGAGGGAGGTGTGAAAAAAAAACAGAGAAGCAACAAGGCAATGGTGGATAAGATAAGTGCGGCAATAATACTGCAGTCTTTCCTCGACAGGGAAAAAAGGAAATAAGGCACAGAGCACAGGGCACAGGGCACAGGGCACAGGGCACAGGGCACGGGGCACAGGGCACAGAGCACAGGGCACGGGGCACGGGGCACAGAGCACAGAGCACAGGGCACGGGGCACGGGGCGCGGGGCACAGGGCGCGGGACACAAGGGATAAAAAATGCTGACATTTAAAACAGAAATTTAATATATTTACGACAATCATGGTTTACCCGATAGTGATATACGGACATCCGGTTCTGAGAAAGGTGGCGGAAGACATTGACAGGGATTATCCTGATCTGGATCAGCTTATTGCTGACATGTTTGAGACTCTTTACAGGTCTGAAGGCCTTGGTCTTGCCGCTCCCCAGATCGGTAAATCGATAAGGTTATTTGTTATTGACGGTGAGCCGCTTGCAGAAGATGAACCTGAGATGGCCGGTTTTAAGAAGGTTTTCATCAATGCCAGGATCATTGAGAGAAGCGGTGATATTGAACTGATGGGTGAAGGATGCCTTAGCATTCCCAATCTCAGGGAAGAAGTAAAGCGTGAAGGGCACATCAGGATAACTTACTATGATGAAAAATGGGAGTTCCATGATGAGGTTTACAAGGGATATCTTGCCAGGGTGATGCAACATGAATATGATCATCTCGACGGGATTCTTTTCACCGACAGGGTAAGTCCCCTGAGAAGAAGGCTCATCAAGGGTAAACTTACCGCGATCAGCAAGGGTAAATTCGAAACAGATTACAATACCGTTCTTGCCGGTCAGAAACTAAAGGCCTGAAAAAAATTCTGCCCGTAGAAACCCAAATTTAACCACGGAAAACACGGTCCCGATGATAGCTATCGGGAGCACGGAAAATGCAGGGATTATTTCTAATAATAAAATCCGTGATGAATCGATTCGTGTAGATCAATTTTTTTCCTATCTTTATTCGGAATGGTCTCATAGCTGCTGACCGTGCTTAATAAAGAAATTCCCTTTCTGCGGATAGTGATTCCCTTTTGCGGAGGGATCATATCAGGCCTTGTGCTAAAGCCTGCCCCGTGGTTTATTGCCGTTTGTGCGCTTGTATTGTTCAGCGGGTTTTTCATAAGCCGGATATTCAACAAACGGCAGTTAAATCATTTCTATGGAATCTTGCTGACCCTTTCAATTTACCTCTGCGGATTAGTGCTCAGCATTATCGAAAAGAAACAACTGTCAACCCTTGACCAAAAGGAAGGGCATTATATATGTACACTTTCAGAATACCCCGAAGAAAAGCCAAACAGCATGAGAGCGATACTGAAGCTCCACTGTGTTATAAACGGAAGCGACACCATCCCGATTAAAGGTTCACTGATGGTCTGGTTCAGAAAGGATCCTTTCATCAGCAAGCTTTTACCGGGAGACATACTCAGGCTGAGGTGTAAACCTGTTCCGGTAGTAAACAGGGGTAACCCGCACGAGTTCGACTACAGGTTCTACCTTGAGAACAAAGGGATAAAGTATTACAGTTTTGCCGGCAGGGAAAACATACTGGCACATTCAAGGCCGGAAAAACCGGGGCTCAGATACAAATCACTCATTATCAGGGAAAAAATAATTGAAATGTACTCCGCGAGAGGCATTGCCGACGACCGAATAGGACTTGTTGCAGCCATTACCCTTGGGGAAAAAAACCTTCTCGATCCGGAACAGAAACAAATTTTCATTAACGCGGGAGTAATGCATATTATGGCCGTATCAGGTCTTCACGCGGTCATCCTGAGCATGTTCATTATGAACCTGCTATTCTTTCTCAGGGGAAGGCTCGAATTTCTGAGAATACTTACTGCTGTTGTCCTGCTTTGGGGCTTTGCCTTTGTAACCGGGCTTACACCTTCGGTGCTGAGGGCTGCACTGATGTTTTCATTCCTGCAGGCCGGCCGCCTCATGAAACGTGATGTGAACAGCATCAACTCGGCGCTTGCCTCAGCCATGGTACTGCTTATAGCCCGGCCATCGATGCTGTTTGATGCAGGATTCCTCCTCTCCTATGCGGCAGTGATCTACATTATCTGCTTCTACAGAAGCTTTTATATGAAGATCCGCTTTAAAAATTACGCGGCCGACAAGGTCTGGCAATCGGCTGCAGTCACAATACTTGCCCAGGCAGGCACCCTGCCCCTAACCGTTTCTCTTTTCAACAGGTTTCCGGTTTGGTTTCTCCTTACCAACATTATCATTGTCCCCCTGTCATCACTGGTTGTGATTATCGGCTGCCTGGTACCGCTGACATATCCCCTTAGGTTTATTTCGGTGCCGCTTACCCTGGCAATGGACAAACTGACAATAATAACGGAGCTTTTCACTGCAGAAGCAGCCTCATTGCCTCTGGCAACAATAGAAAACATTGGAATGATTTCCTTCGAGTCCTTCCTGTTTTTTGTCTTTATCTTTCTTTTTACCCTTTCGTTGCTCAACAGACAAACCATTCCTTTGCGGGTTCCGCTTATTGCACTTGGACTTCTGGCCTGTGCAGGCACGGTCAGAAGCATCAACGACAGGAATTCGGGAGAACTTATTGTCTACAACGGGATAAGCGAATCGCAGGTTGCCGTAAGGACCGGAAGAAAGCTTAATCTCTGGTCGGAGTCGGACACGATATATCCTGAAGCTGCAAAGCACAGCATGACAAGGGGGTTGAAAGTTTATCCCGTTCATACCCTGTCGGGCCCCTGCCTTATTGAATCCGGCGGGAAGAGGATTCTTGTGTGCGATAAACTTACCGGCTCCCTTTTGCAGAGTAGCCGTCCCGACCTGGTAGTGCTTAAGGGAAAGTACCCCTCAATTGACCGGAGAGCCAGTCCGGATATAATGCCTGAAACTCTTGTAATCGGATCTGAGGCTTCAGTCTCGCCGCGTATCACTGCCAGCCAGAGGGAAAGGATTGCCACAATCCATGACATCGGTGTTTCGGGAGCTTTCAGGAGAAGGCTTTGAAAGGAATTTCCTTATTAACTGAAATATGTATTACTTTGCAAGCAATTATATCAGGATTCTATGAGAATAATAATTGCCGGAGCCGGTGAAGTGGGAACTCACCTGGCCAAGATGCTTTCGAATGAGAATCATGAGATTATACTTATCGACACCGATGAGGAAAGGCTGAAGCCGGTAAGTTCTACGATGGACGTTCTCACCTATGTCGGATCTGTCACCTCGATCAATACCCTTCGGGAGCTTCTCAAAAAGAAAACAGATCTGTTCATCGCGATTACCCACCTGGAAGACACCAATATTACGGCTTCCATACTTGCCAAAAGGCTTGGTGCACTAAAGACCATAGCCAGGATTGACAACCTCGATTATCTTGAGCATTCCACAGTTGAATTCTTTCGGTCGCTGGGAATCGATTCCCTGATTTACCCTGAGCTGATAGCGGCCAGAGAGGTTCTAAGCCTGCTTCATGAGACAGGCACCACTGATTTCATGGAGTTTTGCGGCGGAAAGCTTGCAATGTATGTCCAGAAGCTTGATCAGAATGCTCCCATCATCGACAAATCGCTGATAGATCTTGCAGCTACAACAAATATTGAGAAGTTCAGGGCGGTAGCAATCAAGCGCAACGACATTACAATTATACCAAGAGGCAGTGAAGTGTTCCGGGTTGGCGATCTTGTCTTTATCTTCTCCACCATCGATGGTATTGATGAAATGATGATCACGTCGGGTAAGGAAAACTTCGAGGCAAAAAGCGTCATGATACTTGGAGGAAGCAGGATAGGAAAGCATGTTGCGTTATATCTTCAGAATAAAAGCCAGGTAAAGCTTATTGACTCCGATCTGCTTAAATGCGAAGCTCTTTCAGATGTTTTGGAGAACACCCTCATTATAAATGGCGACTGCCGTGATGCCGACCTGCTTCAGCAGGAAGGCATAGCGCACATGGATGCCTTCGTGGCAGTTACAGGCAACTCCGAGACCAATGTACTTTCATGTCTCCTGGCCAAGAAACTGGGAGTGAAGAAGACCATAGCGGAAGTTGAAAACATGGAGTACATCAATCTTGCCGAGAACATTGGCATCGACACCATCATAAATAAAAAGATTGCTGCAGCCAGCAGGATATTCAGGCACACCACCAATCCCAACGTCACACAGGTAAAGTATATGACGGGAACTGAAGCGGAAGTTATCGAATTCAATGTTCCGGAGAATGCCAGGATCACGAGAGGAACCCTGAGAAGCCTTGAATTTCCGGTAAATTCAATTGTGGGAGGAGGAACCAGGAACGGAGTTCCGTTCATTGCCACGGGAGATACCATAATAATGCCCGATGACAGGATAGTTGTGTTCACCCTGCCTTCAGCCTACGACAGGGTGTCAAAATTCTTCTCTTAAGAGCAATGGTTAATTCAAGGATAATTGCCAGGGTCTTCAGCCAGGTTCTGATCCTTGAAGGGATTCTGATGCTGGTTTCAGCAGGAATCTCGCGGGTTTACGGTGAACCGGCAGCAAAGTCCCTTCTTTTCTCGGCTCTGATCACCCTTGTGACCGGGATCCTTGCCTTCACACCTCTTCGCTATCAGGAAAAATCCTACGGGAATCGTGAGGGATACATCATCCTGACCTTTATCTGGATACTCTTCAGTGCCTTTGGTTCCCTTCCATACCTTCTCAGCTCATCAACAGGAAACTTCACCGATGCCTTTTTCGAATCGATATCGGGTTTCACAACAACCGGTGCAACAATATTCAGGGATGTTGAATCTCTGCCCCGGGGGATATTATTCTGGCGCAGCCTTACCCAGTGGGTTGGCGGAATCACAGTAATAACGCTTGCCTTTAATTTGCTTCCTGTATCAAAAAGCCTCAACGTTCAGCTTCCGGCAACTGAGTTCTCAGCTCTGTTAACCGACAAGATCCACCCCAGGGTAATCGGGACCTCAAAAAGGCTTATGGCCGTTTACCTCACACTGACAATTGCCGAAATCCTGCTTCTGTCAATAGGTAAGATGCCTGTTTTTGATGCAGTCTGCCATTCTTTCTCAACGCTTTCTACCGGCGGTTTTGCAACAAGGAATGCAGGAATGGCAGCATTTCAGACACCATATATCAGGATTGTCCTGATCCTGTTCATGTTCTTTGCCGGAATGAACCCCGCGCTGTTCTATTATGCCTTCAGGAAGAATTTCTCAAGAATTAGCCGTAATGATGAATTCAGAACATATCTTGCAATAACGGTTTTCTTTTCCGCCCTTATTGTTTTCATTCTTTACTTTTTACAGGGTATCTCCTTTTCATCAGCCGTCCTGGACGGGCTTTTCAACACCGTTTCAATTATAACAACAACGGGTTTTTTCACTGCCAACTTCAGTCAATGGGTACCGCTTGCCCTCATGTTGATTTTCTTTCTGATGTTCAGCGGGGCCATGGCAGGATCGGCAAGCGGAGGGATCAAGACATCGAGACTGCTTGTTGCAGCCAGGAGTTCGAGGTATGAATCAAGACGTATGATTCATCCGGATGCTTTCATACCGGTCAGAATCGACAGTAAAAGAGTAGCCCGGAGCACTGTACATAACCTGCTGATTTTTATAACTATTTATCTCATAACCTTTTGCGCCGGGGCTTTATTGATTTCATTCATGGGTTATGACATTATCACTTCTTTCAGCACTTCGGCTTCTATGCTTGCAAACATAGGGCCGGGGCTGGGCACATTCGGTCCGGGTAGCAGCTATGTAGATATGGCCGCGGCAGGCAAATGGATACTGAGCAGCTTAATGCTTCTGGGGAGGGTTGAAATCCTCGGCGTAATAATATTATTTACAGGCAGTATATACAGGAGATAAAGCTGGAGTAGTTAATGAAGCTCAAAATTCGAGAACTCCGAGCCCCTGCCTCAGAATAGTGAATTCACTCGTTGTACAGTCGACCACTGTTGAAGCTTCATTCTTGCCGAAGCCCCCGTTGATAACAATATCCGCGAAATCTTTATATTTCTCATAAATAAGTTCGGGATCGGTTGTGTACTCTATCACTTCGTCGGGGTCGTGAATTGAGGTTGTTATGATGGGTCGTCCTAGCTCCTTTACAAGTTCCAGGACTATCCTGTGATCGGGCATTCTTATACCTACCGTTTTCTTTTTATTCTTGAACATCTTGGGGATCTGGTTATTGGCCTGCACAATGAATGTAAAGGGGCCGGGCAGATTCCGTTTGAGAAGCTTGAAAATACGGTTATCAATTATAATCGTGTATTCGGCGAGCTGGCTCATATCGCTAAATATGAGCGACATATCGGGATTCTTCGGATTCTGGCCTTTCAACCTGGCAATCTTCTCAATCGATTTATAGGCTTTTATATCGCAGCCAATGGCATAAACAGTATCTGTAGGATAGATCACGATTCCTCCCTGGTCGAGGAGATCGGCCACTCTTCTAATACGGTCAGGGTCCGGGTTTTCAGGATAAATTCGAAGCAGCATTCTGTGATTTTTATTGCAGCCGGATGATGATTCCGGATAGATTATTTAAAGAAGGGTAAGCTACTTATATCGCACCGCTACAACCGCCTACCCTTGCTACCTTCCGATCCTGGGGGAGTTCAGCAGGAGCTGGTCGTATAAGACTTACCCGCTGCAAAAGTATTAATTTCCCATGATACCTCAAAATAAATATCCCGATTCATGAGACATCGTCTGTCTGAGAATTAAGTATATTTGTGTTCTGTCTATTAGTAACAATTTAAAATCTGACAACTATCATGGAAGAAAAAGTATCTGTCTGGAAATCCAACCTGACAAACGGATTGATCCTTGGCCTTATCGGAATTGTCTATTATCTTATCATGTATTTCTTTGATCTGACCCTCAACCAGGTTCAGGGCTATGTATTTCTTGTCATCACGATCGTTGTATTATTCTTTCTTGTCAAGTCATATCGCGATAATTACCTTCACGGTCAGATGACGTATGGGCAGGCAGTCGGTGCCGGAATGGTGATCTTCCTGTACTATTCAATAATATCGGCTGTGTTTATCTATTTACTTTACGCGGTGATAGATCCCGGCCTTATCGACAAGCAGCTTGCCATGGCAGAAGAAATGATGCTGAAGCGGGGTCTGCCTCAGGAAGCAATGGATACAGCAATGAAGGTTCAGCAAAAGATGGTGAAACCCGGTATTATTGCTCCCCTGAGTATTCTCCAGAATATGTTTTACGGGCTCATTATATCACTGATAATAGGGATTTTTGTAAAAAAACAAGGCAATCCTCTCATCGATTCTGACGATGTAAGATAAAAGATATAGTATGGACGTTTCCGTTATCATCCCTGTTTACAATGAGGAAGAATCGCTTCCGGAACTTGAACGCTGGATCACAAGGGTTTGTACAGAAAACAAGCTTAGCTATGAGATAATCTTCATTGACGACGGCAGTTCCGATTCATCCTGGAAGGTTATAAAGGACATCTCACTTGCCTGCAATGCAGTAAGGGCCATACGATTCAGAAGAAACTACGGGAAAGCGGCAGCGCTCCATTCCGGGTTCTGTGAGGCTCAGGGAGATGTTGTGATTACCATGGATTCGGACCTTCAGGACAGTCCGGACGAGATTCCCGAACTGGTCAGGATGATTACAGAAGATGGTTACGATCTTGTATCGGGGTGGAAGAAGCGCAGGTATGATCCCTTTATAAAGAGGTGTACAAGCAGGATATACAACCGGACTGCACGAACGTTCTCGGGAATCATGCTTCACGATTTCAATTGCGGGCTTAAAGCATACAGGAACGAGGTGGTAAAGAGCATAGAGGTATACGGTGAGATGCACAGGTATATCCCATTGCTTGCCAGCTGGGCCGGTTTCGGAAGGATAGGTGAAAAAGTTGTTAAGCACATGCCGAGAAAATACGGAAGTTCAAAGTATGGGCTTGACAGGTTCATAAAGGGATATCTCGACCTCCTGACAATCGGTTTCATCACCCGTTTTGGAAAGAGCCCCATGCATCTTTTCGGCTCACTCGGCACACTTATGTTCTTTATTGGTTTTGTTATGGCCGCTTATCTTGGCATCAGGAAGCTGGTCTTTCTGCACAACCACATGAAAGCTCCACTGGTTACCGACAGTCCCTATTTTTATATTGCCCTTACGGTCATGATAATAGGATCGATGCTCTTCCTTACCGGATTCCTTGGGGAACTTGTTAACCGGAATTCGCCTGAGCGAAATAAATACCTGATAAAGGATAAGATAAATCTTTGACTATCAAATAAAAAAATCTTTAAGGCTTTCACGTTATAACATTGTTATAACGGCTTAAAAGGAATGTTATAACAATGTTATAACATAGTTCAGAGTGTTGTTATCAGTTGTTTCAGGAGGCAGCGGTAAAAAACCTCGGTTATGGCGTCAGTCACCCTGTTCCATGAGAACTTCATTTTTTCCTTGCTGACACAATCTGAAAATTCATTCTTCCTGTCATTGTCGAAGTAGTCAAGTATAGCCATTGCAATTTCATCGGGATCCGTATCGACAACATATCCGCATTTTTTATGGGGTACCATATCCTTCAGGCCTCCGACACTGGTAACGAGCATCGGCTTGTCGAAATTAAAGGCTATCTGTGTTACGCCGCTCTGGGTTGCAGTTTTATAAGGCTGGACCACAAGATCGGAGGCGCAGAAAAACAGTTTTACCTCCTCATCCTTAATGAAACGGTTGAAAAAGATAACATCCTCTTCGATTCCGGATTCCTTTACCAGCTCGCGATATGGCGCTTCGTTTTCATAGAATTCCCCGGCAACAAGCAGCTTTAGTTTTTTGTTCTTCAGTTCAGGATGCGAAAAGGCTTTAAGCAGAATATCAAGTCCCTTATAATCCCTGATAAAGCCGAAGAAAAGGAGGTATGAGAAATCGGGATCGAGTTTAAGTCCGGCCAATGCTTCATCCCGGCTGATTTTTTGCCCGTAATTGTCGTATAACGGGTGCGGAGCAATACATACGGGGATATCATTCCTGAATTCAATCACATCAAGCCTTACCGTATCTGACATAACAGTGGCGCCGTCGATGCTGTTCAGAAAACATTTAGTCAGAAACCTGTCTCCCATATGTTTTTCATGAGGAAAGGCATTGTCCACAAGTGAGATCACCACAGTATACTTGTTTGATCTGACTATTCTTGCCACCGTGGCAAAGCATGGTGCCAGAAAAGGAGTCCAGTACCTGACCAGGAGGATATCTGGTCTTTCCTTTTTCAGTCTGTAGCCCATTTTAAGCCAGTTAACAGGGTTTATTGAATTGATTTCCCGTCGTATCATTATATCCTCAGGTGGTGGATTGCTGGTATACTGACTCTTACCCGGAAATAACAAACCGGGATACTGCAGGGAAAACGTACGGATATCCACCTCCTTGCTTTCTGAGATAAACTGACGTGCAAGCCTTTCGTTAAAGGTGGCAATACCTCCCCTGTAGGGATGTGCTGGCCCGAGAAAGGTGATCTTCATCAAAAGAAAATAATCGGTAAAAATATAAAATCAGTTCCATTACCCTTCAGGCAGAACGATTTTTTTTAGTTTTGCCTCTTTAAAAATCTAAATTTTTCAGCCTGCAAAGTTAAGGTAATCCTTCAGATATTTAAAGTCGGGGGTCAGGTTTCCATCCTTTAGTATTGTAGCCCTGTTTATCATTTTGCTATCCGAACCGGTAAAAAGATCGTGAAGTGCGTTTCTCATAAGCTGTTCACCAAAGTCATGCGAAGCGTCACGGGGAAGTTCTCCCGGTAGATTGTCTATCGACATTACAGTTATGTTGCCGGGCCTGGTAAATGCCGGTTCTTCCTTTTCAAGTACAGGATTGTATCCATAGAAAGGGTCGGATATGGTTGTGGCTCTTAGGGTTGAAGGCACCGAACCATTAATGTCGCAGCTGATATCTGCAATAATGCTGATTCTGAATTCATTTCGCTTCATATCATCGCGCGTGAAGAAAACCGGGGAGGCCGGATCCCAAAAATGTCCGGTTATCAGGATATCCGTAACATTAGTAAACGGAAGGAAGGTTGAAACATAATCTGAAGGGTGACTGCAGAAATGACTGAAGTTAAATGGTTTGTCGTCTTTGTGCCTGACATAGTGTTCCGGACCGATCTGGCATACGACAGCTACGTCAAACTCACGGTTCAGGAAATCTTCGGGTGAAACCTGGACAAGATCACACACGCTGAGTGTTTCCATCGCACCGTTGGCAACACGTCCGGTGCCGGTAACAAGGATTTTCAGGCCGGGTTTGAGCTCTATCAGCCTGAGTCCTGCCCACATTTCATCCAGATCGTGGCACTGGTATGCAGGCTTAAGCCTGAACCTGTTTGTCCTGATGCCCCTTGCTCTCAGCGCATTATAGGCTCCCACTATTCCCGCCCATCTGCCAAATGCCACCACGCGGTCGCCCTGACCTGTTGTAAGGTATTCATAATCGACAAGTGTGATTCCCTTTGAAGCCATATCCCTGAACATATCTCTGTTATGTTCCTGTTCCTTGGCCACATGTGCGAAAAACAAATAGGTTTTACCGGGGATGAAAGTTCTGCGGTCGACTTCCTTCACACCCATCAGGATATCGCATTCGTGAAGATCTTCCCTGAGAGGGATGTTAAGATACTCATACTCTTCATTCGAATAACACCTGTAATCGCTGGGTTGAACAAAGAATTCTACAAAGGGATATAGTTCTTCCAGGGCCGTTATCTGAGGCGGAGTAAGAGGCACTCTTCGGTCAGGCGGGTTTTTTGTTTCCCGGAGAATCCCGATTTTAAGTGATTTTTCCATGAGAAAGCTGTTAGGTTGACTCAAATGTAAGCATTATAGCAATAATTTTTCTTAACAAAGATCATATAAGGCACAAAATTTGTAGATTTGCATCAAATTCCGGGGCTGACCTGGTTTTGACAGCATGAGAGGTGGTATGTAAGCATGCAGGATGTGGTGACGCGTTCCTTGAACAGTGTTACAAAACAATAACTGGCGAATATAATTACGCTCTCGCTGCTTAAGCGAATCAAGTAACTTAAGCTTAATCCCGGCACAGGTGTCGGGACGGGACGTCTCCCGGGCGGTCTGGCCCTGATCCAACCCGACACGGAGGCGCACGCGATTCGGGGCTAGCCTGATGATCGTCCCGCTCTGATGGCGAAACAACAGGGACTAAGGGCACTTTAGCTTGTTCTGCAGCTGAAGTGTCACGAAAATCAAGCACGACTAAGCATGTAGAAAGCGTATGGTCTCCTTGTTTGGACGCGGGTTCGACTCCCGCCAGCTCCACTAAGAACCACATTCCAACGAGTGTGGTTTTGTTTTTTATTTACCTGATTCCCAAAATTTCAATAATATCAACCTGATTTTACTTTCCGGTAAAAACAATTATTTACTCGTCAGACTTATATTGCCTGTCTCTTCTTTTAATTCAGAGTTTTTTTTACGCTTTTTAATATTTTCAGAAACTAATATTAAAACGATAACAAGTGGTACTGTCATAAAAGCGAGAAGTCCTATTAGTGCCCTCATAATTAATGTTTTATTGTTCAGTATTTTATATTATACTGATATTCTTCTACTGAATATCTTTTGTTTTAAAAAGCGCTTTCCGGGTAAACTTTTTCTACAACTGCATTTCCGGAGAAACCAGGTATAGTAAACAAGGACGTCTGCAAGATAAAGTCAGACAAGAATGTTTCATTCATAATAGCAACCCTTTAGCTACCCGGGAAATATAAATATTTTGACAAGAACCAATATTACAAATACCGCGAGCCAGATTAAAAAGACTTTAAATCCATTAGACATATTTGGCAGTTTCATAACAGAGAATTTATTATATGAAGAGACTGTTTCAAAAGTACTAATGAATTTACTTAGCATTAATTAGAATATTATTAGAAGGTTATTAGAAACTCTTTAAGGATTGGAAGTTGATTGGAAGGATTACATTGACATAACTACCATCACAAAACCACCTGGATATGACATCCTGAATCAGGAACTAAAGGATCACAAATTCCATCATAAAACTCCCTGGCCCTGATATGCCGGGACATAACCATAAGGATTACTGAATCTTACACTCGTCACGAAACGCCCTATACATGACATGCTCCAAAGGAGCATCCATCAGCCGGCAGCTTCTCTGAAAGAGAAGGATTTTAATAACCTCCGGTGAAACCGGAGGCACGCACCCCCCCCGGACGTTAAGCTCCGAAGAGCCTGCCCCGCTTATAGCGGGGAGCGTGACTTCTTTGTTCAACTGCATTGCAGCTGGTCGTGGTTGAAACTTTACCTTCCCTCAGCAAATC
>ERZ1026796.429-NODE-429-length-34736-cov-3.480800_pt1 | contig 34736 bp, 24 predicted proteins | sample MGYA00520874_ERZ1026796 | MGnify/ENA primary metagenome ERZ1026796 (study PRJEB33270, sample SAMEA104284474) | anaerobic digester metagenome | biome: Anaerobic digester microbiome; feature: mesophilic sludge digester; material: Anaerobic digester biomass | place...
TCCTTATACAAAGAATTTCGGAAGGCTCAGACATGCTCGAGGACCTCATCCCCCATAACGGCGACATGGTCCTGCTCATCACGGGTCTCTCGCTGTTCCTGGGTTGGGGCATCGGGAGGCTTGCCCAGAAGGTAAAGATACCGCAGGTGGTGGGGCACATCCTCCTGGGGGTGGTGCTCGGAGGGTCCGTTCTCGGCGTGCTCAACGGAGAGACCCTCGACAGCCTGGTCTTTATAAACCTCCTTGCCCTGGGGTTCATCGGTTTCGATATAGGCGGAGAGCTGTCCCTGCGCGGGCTGCGCAAGCTGGGGAGGCCGATACTATGGATCTCCATACTCGAATCGCTGGGCGCTTTCATCCTGGTCACCGTCGCCATCTTCATCTATACGCGCAAGCTCTACCTGGCGCTCATCTTCGGCGCCCTTTCCACGGCCACAGCCCCCGCCGCATGCAGCGCGGCGATCTGGTCGGTGTAGTCGATGACATGGCCATAGCTGCCGGGATATTGGAAGATCGCCCCGAAGACCTTGCCCGGCTCCAGGTCGGTGAACGGATCCCCGACGATCACCTCCCACCCGAACGGCTCCGCCCGCGTGCGGATCACGTCGATGGTCTGCGGGTGGCAGTCGCGGTCCACGAAAAAGGCCGGCGCCTTCGACTTTGCCGCCCGCTGGCAGAGCGCCATTGCCTCCGCCGCCGCCGTCGCCTCGTCGAGGAGGCTGGCGTTGGCCACGTCGAGGCCGGTCAGGTCGCAGACCATGGTCTGGTAGTTGAGCAGCGCCTCCAGCCGGCCCTGGGAGATCTCCGGCTGGTAGGGCGTGTAAGGCGTCAGGAACTCGCTGCGCGAGGTGATCGCGTCGACGATCGCCGGCACGTAGTGGTCGTACATCCCGCCGCCGAGAAACGTCAGCTCGTCCTCGGCGGACGTGTCGCGCCGGGAGAGGTCCAGCAGGTGCGCGTAGACGTCCTGCTCGCTCATCCCGGGCGGCAGGTCGAGCTCGGTGTCCACGGCATAGATCCTGAAATAATACCGGTGTATGCCTGATGGAGGGCAGGGGCCTATGTAGCCGATAGTGAGAGCGTCGTTGATGCCCTGAGTGCCCCCGGGTCCAGGCTTCTCTTCGGCCGGTATGTCCTCCGGCAGGCCGGATATCTCCGGCGGAATATCATAATACACCCAGTGAACCCAGTTTCCCATGGGCGCGTCAGGGTCTTCGGCGATGATGGTGATGCTTCTGGTTCCTTCAGGGACTCTCTGCCATGCAATGGGTGGCGATACGTTCTCGCCGTTGCAGGTATGCTTTGCCGGGATCATCTCCCCGTCTGCGAATGCCTGGCTTGTGACCTTCATCTGCTTCCCTCCCTCAGTGCCTGCAAAAGCGGGATCCAGATCCGTACCGACGAAGAGCATCGCTCCCGCAAGCGGCAGGCGGAATCGTCCGGCCATGGAAAAAACTCCTTCATAACCACCGGCTGGGAATTGTTTCTTTACCTCATAATAATCTTCACTGCGTGAAAGACAATCGACTTCGGGAAGGTGCCGCGCCGGGTCGGGCGCGCTCTCGTTGCCGCCTCAACTCAGCATTTCACGAAGGCGCAGGGCGTTTTTCGGGGCATACCCCATAAAATCGTTGTCAAAGTAGACATACGCATCTCTGTCCCACGACCTGATCCGCTGTGCCCAGGACATGAGCTCGGTTTCGGTATACTCGGATGCATAGAGCTTCCGGGAGCCGTGAAGGCGGATATAGACGTAATCGGCGGTAACCGCCTCCAGATAAGGAAACCGGCCCGCGGTATCGGCGATGCACCATGCGATGTTTCTCTCTCTCAGCAGGGAGAGAACTGTCTCGTCCGCCCAGCTGGGGTGTCTGGCTTCCACGGCATACCGCCCTCCGGAGGGCAGGAGATCGAGGAAGCTCCTAAGAGTTGCTCCGTCAAACTCCAGAGCCGGCGGGAGCTGGAAGAGCAGGGGGCCGAGCTTCTCGCCCAGGGCTGACACATCGTCGAAAAAGATCTTCAGCGGCTCTTCCACTCCTTTCAGCCTGTGGATATGGGTGATGAGCCTGCTCGCCTTGACCGCCCAGAGAAAGCCTTCGGGGGTGGACACGCGCCACTTGAGGTACGTGCTCCGGCGTATCCTGTGGTAAAAAGTGGCGTTCACCTCCACTGTATCGAAGATGCGGGAGTAATAGTCGAGCCATTTTGTCCTTGGACGGTCCTGCGGATAGAAGTTCCCTCTCCAGTGTCTGTAGTCCCATCCGGACGTGCCGATGTATGCTCGCACGAAGATCTCTCCGGAGCAGCCTGTCAGCAGATGTCAGGCCTGAGCGTCCATCTGATGACCCAGGCGCCCCGGGCAGGGTCTTTTTCCAGGCACACCATTGTCCCGCTGCGGAAAGACACCACCCGCTCGTCCGGCGATCCCGTGACCAGATACGAGCACAGACGCTCCAGGAAGGGTAGATGGCCGACCACCATGATATCGTCGTTCTCATTTATCGATCCGGCAAAGGCTTCCACACTGTTGGACGGACCCAGCCCCGCGACCTCCATGGCGTCGTGGCCGGGCTTGAGGTATGAGGCCATGATCTCGGCTGTCTGGCGCGCACGGGCCGCGGGGCTGTGTATGATGGTGTCGACGCGTATGCCCCTGTCCTGTGCATGCGCAGCCACGCATTCCACCTCGGTGATTCCCTCACGCGAAAGCCTTCTCTGGGAGTCGATCTCCTCCGGCAGGCTCCTGCCGTGCCGGACGAGGAAGAGCGCCATGATTCAACCTCCTTGCACCATGACCCTTTCATACATGATCATCATCGGACGGTCGTCCTCTTCACTTGGAGAAAGGTACGCCGCCTCTATATATTAACTATAGCATTCGGGGAGGAGGGGGCAATGGAGCCTGCACTGATCTCACAGATCATACGGAATCAACGGCAATTCTACTCGAGCGGGATAACAAAAAACACCGAATATCGAAGGAAACAGCTGAAAAAGCTCCACCAGCTGATCAGAAGGGAAGACGGGCTCATCGTCGACGCCCTGAAAAAAGATCTTTCCAAGCCCGTTCTGGAGGCATATGCAGCGGAGGTCGCCCTGGTCAAGGGCGAAATCGAGTACGCGGTCGCCAATCTTGATTCATGGACCAGGCCCACCCGGGTCCGCACTCCGCTGCCGCTTCTGCCTTCGCTGAGCTCCACTGTGCCGGAGCCCCTCGGGGTCGTCCTCATCATTTCCCCGTGGAACTATCCATTCCAGCTTGCCATGATCCCTCTCGTCGGTGCCATAGCCGCGGGCAACTGCGTGGTGATCAAGCCGTCGGAGCTTTCCGCCCATACAGCTTCCGTGATCGAGGAGCTCATCGCCCGCTACATGGACCCCCGGCACGTATCGGTGGTCAACGGCGGCCCCGACACGGCACGTGAGCTCCTCAACCACCGGTTCGACCACATCTTCTTTACCGGTTCGTCCCGTGTAGGAAGATCTGTCATGGAGTCCGCATCGCGTTTCCTCACGCCCGTGACCCTGGAGCTCGGCGGGAAGTGTCCCTGCATCGTGGACCGGAACATCAACATCGACTATGCGGCCCGCAGGATCGCCTGGGGCAAGTTTTTCAACGCCGGACAGAGCTGTGTCGCCCCGGATTACGTACTGGTGGACTCAGGAATCAGGGACGAATTCACCGAGGCCCTGAAGAAGACCGTTCTCGGCTTCTACGGAACAGACCCCAGAAGGAATCCATATTACGCCCGTATCATCAACAGGTCTCACTTCGACCGGCTCATGGGGTATCTCGATCAGGGCAACACCGTGGTGGGCGGGCAGGCCCTCGCCCAGGAGCTGTTCATCGCTCCGACCGTCCTTGACGGCGTGCAGCCCGACGCGCCGGTCATGCAGGAGGAAATCTTCGGGCCCATCCTTCCGCTCATCCCGTTCTCCACATTCTCTGATGCACTTGCCTTCGTGAACTCCCGGCCCAAGCCCCTGGCGGCTTATCTCTTCACCAGGGACAAGATGAAGCAAGAGCTCGTGAAAGCAGAGACCTCCTCGGGGTCACTGTGCATCAATGATGCGGTGGTCCAGTTCGTCTCGCGGACGCTGCCCTTCGGAGGGGTGGGGGAAAGCGGCATGGGGCGCTATCACGGCAGATCGAGCTTCGAAACCTTCAGCCATACCAAGAGCATCGTGAAAAACACTATGAAGTTCGATATCCCCCTGCGCTACGTCCCCTACCGGTTCAAGCTGCCCCTGGTGAAGTGGCTCTTCTGAGCACGGTCGCGGCCGCAGATGCGAAGCCGTTCTGATCAGACCGTCGGGGTCCCGGCATCATCCGATGAGCCGCGGTCATCGCACGCCGGGACTTTCGCTCAGCGGCTTTCGAGCGCCTGGCCCACAGCAGCGCCCAGATCCCTCGTACCCGCCGGCTTGAAGATCAGACCCGTGATGCCCCTTTCTCTGGCTTCCTGCTCATCAATGATATCATTGAAGCCGGTGCACAGGATGACGGGGACATCCGGGCTGAGCTCCTTGATCTTTTCGGCAAGCTCGATGCCGCTCATCCCCGGCATGGTCAGATCAGTGATGACCAGGTCGAACTCGCCCGGGGACCGCGAAAACACGGCGAACGCCTCCCCGCTGTCCTCTACCGCGGTCACCTCATAGCCGAGGTGCTTCAGCGCCTTGCTCACGCTGGAAAGCACAATGAGCTCGTCATCGACAAGGAGGATCCTCCCGTGAACCTGAGGGGCCCCCTTGACCGGCAGTTTGCGCACCTTGGGCTGTCTGCCGGTTGCCGGGAAATACGCCGTGAAGATCGATCCTTTTCCGGGCTCGCTCTCTACGGTGATCATGCCCCCATGGCTCCTGATGATTCCGTGGATGACCGGCAGCCCCATGCCGACACCCTTCCCCACTTCCTTTGTCGTGTAGAACGGCTCGAAGATGCGGGAGACGATCTCCGGGCTCATTCCCCTTCCGTAATCTCTCACCGAGAGCTTCAGGTACTCTCCCTCTTTTATCTCCGGATGAGATTCCGTCCGCTCCAGGCGTGTGTTCTCAAGGCTTATTTCCACAACTCCCTTCTGCGATTCGAGGGCGTCTACAGCGTTTTGGCACAGGTTCACGACGACCTGCTGGATCTGGGTCGGATCGCCGAGGATCCGGTCGTGCGCGGCATCGATGCGCTGCGTAATCTCGATCGTGCTCGGCAGCGATGACCGGATGAACGCCACGGTTTTGCTGATCAGGGGTCCGAGCTGTATCGGCGTGAAGCGCCGATCGCCGCGCCTGCTGAAAGAGAGGATTTGCTTCACCAGATCCCGCTGGCGGGTCGCTGCACTGAGAATCTGATTCACGGTCTGATGCCACGGCGTTCCCGGAGGCATCTCCTCCAGGAGCGATTCGGCCTCGATGATAATGGGGTAGAGCATGTTGTTCAGGTCATGGGCTATGCCGCCGGCAAACCGTCCCAAGGCCTCTATCTTCTGGGCCTGAACGAGCTGGGCTTCCGCCTTCCTTCTCTCGGCTATCTCATGGGCGAGCTTTCTGTTTCTCTCCCGAAGCTCATCGGTGCGCTCCTTCACGAGCTCTTCAAGATGATCCCGATATCTTTTCAGGCTTTCCTCCGCCTCTTTCCGCTCGGTGATATCCGAGCTGCCGCAGACAAGGCCGAGGTACCTTCCCTCCGGCGAATACCTCGTGCTCCCGTGCGACTCGATCCATCTCCAGCTGCCGTCTCCGCGCCTCGCCCTCCCTATCGCGTGGAAGGACTTCTTTTCCTGAACGGATTGGAGAAAAGCCCCCAAAAACGCATCCCTGTCATCGGGGTGAATCAGGGGGCGATAGTCCAGCCCCTTTATCTGTTCCTTAGAAATTTTGAAGAAATCGCGATACGTGGAGTTCACGAACTGAATATCGCCTGTTTCATCTACGACCCAGATCATGAGCGGAGAGCTGTCCGCCATGATGCGGAACCGTTCCTCGCTCTCCCGGAGCTCGTCCTCCACTCGCTTGCGCTCGGTGTCGTCGAAAATGTATGCCTTGTACTCTATGAGCTCGTCATGCTCGTCGAATGTTCCCACTGCGTTCTCCACGACATGGATGATCGAGCCGTCGCAGCGCCTGCGGCCGCCCTCATAGGAGACGAGCACTTTTCGATCTCTGAGCAGATTGATGAAATCAGCGTAGCTGTCGGGAGTCAGATGGAGGTCCGCCATGTTTCCTTTGAGCGCCTCTTCGCGGTTCGAAAAGCCGAAGATTCTCGCAAAGGAAGGGTTGCACATCAGAATCCGGCCGTCAGGAGCGGCCATGAAGTTCCCGGTCAGGTCGTCCTCGAAGAGCTGCCGGTAGAGCTCCTTGCTCCGTTGCAGATCCTCCTCAGCCTTCCTTCCCCTGGTGAAGTCCCCATAGACGACGGCGACCCCGTAGCCTTCGATCGGGATAGGGGCGGCGGTGACATTGATCCAATGGACGACATCAGACTCCTTTACGACGCCCATCTCGACGTTTTCAATGAGCCGTCCTTCCTTCAGGGCCCTGACGGCTGGAAATTCCTCTTCGGGCATAAGGGTGCCGTCGGGCCTGATGATCCGCCACTCACGGCCGATGCCTGCTTTGCTCCCATGATCTTTTGATGGGATCTCCAGGAGCTTCTTGGCGGCCAGGTTTCTCTCCACGATTCGGCCGCTTTCGTCGGTGAGGGTAATTCCCAGAGGGAACACCTCCAAGATCTTTTTGAGCTTGGAGATGCCGGCCTCGAGCTTTTCGACCGAGGCCTCACGCTCACTCGCCGCCTTTTCCAGCTCCGCTATCCGCCTGTTCGCCTCTTGAATTCTTATGATAAGCTGATCTCTGGTTTCTTTTCGAGGGTTCATACAAGATTCCCTGAAGTATGGCGCCGGATATTCCAGTACTCGACGATCTGCGTGCAGGTGGTCACCATTTTGACAGACCAGGCGACAATGCCGCATGCTTCTCAATGTTCAGATGGCGTTCATTCATAAAGGATTCCTATCGCTCCGGGCCGTCAGAAGCGGCGGAGGCGCGAACCTCACCGTACGCAGAGTCCTCCTCCTCACGTCTGTCGAGGACCCGTTCGATGGCGTCCTGCAGCTCCTGCATGTCGGCAGGTTTCGCGAGCAGCTCGGAGATGCCGGTCTTCCGGAGCCTCTCTCTGTTGACCGCCTCGCTGAAGCCGGTGCACAGGATAACAGGAATGCCGGGGCGGATGCCCGTGATCCTTGCGGCGAGCTCCACCCCTGTCATCTGCGGCATGGTGTGGTCGGTGATGACCAGGTCGAATGCATCGGGCCTCTCTGAGAACAGGGCCAGGGCCTCGGGGCCGCTTGGAGCCGCCGTTACCTCATATCCCATAATCTTCAGCACCTTGCTCACGCTGGAAAGGATGATGCCCTCGTCATCCACCAGGAGAACCCGTCTCTTCTCTCCTTCCCGGGGCGTGCTGCAGGGCTTGAGCCGAAGCCCTTCGGGTTTCTCCGCAGTGACAGGCAGATACACGCTGAACATCGACCCCTGCCCGGGGCGGCTCTCCACCGTGACTGCTCCTCCGTGGCCCTTGATGATTCCGTGGACGACGGACAGCCCCATCCCGCTTCCCATGCCCACTTCCTTGGTGGTGAAGAAGGGGTCGAATATGCGGCTCATGACCTCCGGCGTCATACCGGTGCCCGTGTCCTTCACGGTGAGCAGCACGTATTCTCCCGCCCGCATCTGCGGGGTGGCGAGCCTGCGGGGAAGGTCCGCATTGGCGAGGCCCACTTCTATGACGCCCGTATGCGGCTCGATGGCATCGGCGGCGTTTCTGCACAGGTTCATCACTATCTGCTGTATCTGGGTGGCGTTGCCTTGGATCGTGTCACGCTCGGCCGCGATGTCGAGCCTGATCTCGATCGTGCTCGGCAGCGAAGACCGGATGAACGCGACTGTCTCCCGAACGAGCTCGGAGACTCCCATGGGCTTCAGGCTCTGCTCGTCTGGTCTGCTGAAGGAAAGGATCTGCCTGAGCAGGTTTCTCTGCCGATAGGCTGCGCCCAGAATCAGATGAAGGGTCCGGTGTCTGGTCTCGTCGGTCGACGGCTCTTCCGCGAGCATCTGGAGGTTTAGGATAATAGGATAGAGCATGTTGTTCAGGTCATGAGCGATGCCGCCCGCGAACCTGCCCAGGGCATCCATTTTCTGGGTATGTATGAGCTGGTGTTCGAGCCGGATCTTTTCTTCCTGCGCGCGAATGCGCTCTGATATCTCTTCCTCGAGCTGCCTGTTCCTCTCTTCGAGCTCGATCGTCCGCTCCCTCACGAGCTCTTCCAGATGGTCCCGATGCCTGCGCAGCTCTTCTTCCGAGCGCATCAGGGATTCCTCGGCGCGTGATTTGGTCAGTGCTGCGACGAGATACTCGACCAGCCTCTCCCACAGGGCGATGCTCCCGGCCGAGAAGAGCCCTTTCCTCGGGTCGTTGAGCTGCAGCAGCCCCAGGCGTTCTTCGCCGGTGCGCAGCGGGATCAGGGCCACCGACTCGTAGCCGTAGGCGTTGCACAGGTTTCTCAGCCGGATATTCAGACCCGCTGCCGCGGCTTCGGCCGCGAGCTCGGTGGTGCTGTTGGTCCAGAAGCTTCCGCGTCCGGTAAAGAACGGCATCGACGCATCGATGCTGCCTCGGATGACGCTGCCGCACAGACATTCGAGGGCAGGCCGGCCCGAATCCTCGCGGATGACTGAGCCACGAGCGCCCTGCTCGCACAGCCGGCTCTCGATTTCAACGAACTCATTGGGAAACCCTGATGTGCATTGATAAGGGTAGTCCCCGTTTTCCTCCAGCCGTATCCCGACAGCCCGGCACCCTGACTGCCTCTGGAAAAAGTCCACGGCCATGCGGAGAAGATCCTGCGATGTCCGGGCCTTGTTGGCGAGGCGGAGAAACTCCACCGCCGCCTCACGTTCGCGTTCGGCTGTTTTGCGTATGCTCACGTCGTGGAACACGAGGACGATCCCGCTCACCTTGCCTTCGCTGTCCACAATCGGCGCGGCACTGTCTTCTATGGGGATCTCCCGGCCTTGACGGGTGATGAGCACGGTATGGTTCGCCAGAGCGGAGATGCGCTTTTCCTGAAGCACCTTCTGGACGATGTCCTCGGAGGGCTGATGGATTTCTTTGTTCTTGATCCTGAACACCTCACCGATCGGACGGTTCAGGGCCTCTTCGGGCTGCCATCCGGTAAGATCGGCGGCAGCCGGATTGATGAAAGTGATCCGGCCTTTCGTGTCGGTCGACAGCACCGCATCCCCGATGCTGTTGAGCGTGACCTGAAGCCACCGGCTCTGCCGGCTCAGGGCGTCCTCCGCCTCACGGTGCCTGGCGATCTCTATGTTCTGTTTCCGCACGTGCTGTTCGAGCTCGAGGTTCGTCGTGCCCAGCTCTTCCCGGCTCTGCTGCAGGGTTCTGAATATGAGGTGATAAGGCTTTTTCAGGCCGGTCACGATCACCGCCCGGTACAGGAGATAGTACGCGGCGATCTTGAAGAGGTGACCGAGTTCGTTGAAAAAGTCGTAGACGCCGAAGTAGCGGGTGAATGAAAGCTCGGCCGCCACATTCAGCGCAATGGATCCGACAATGAGGCGCAGTACCCACGGATCGAACGACCGCCTCAAGGCGGCGACGATACCGAGCGACACGAGGAAGATGAGGCTGATGATATACTCGCTGCCGACCTTGAAGGCTGTCAGCCCGGATCCTTCTACATACGAGTCGGGGAAAACGTCCCAGTAAAAGATCGTCATGAGCGACAGGACGGTCACCGCCGCAAACGCGGCGAATGCATAGATCGGCCTGAATGTCCGCTTCAGGAGCACCGGAGCGATGACGAACGAAACGGCGTGGATATAGCGAGTCAGAATCCACAGCTCGGTCGCAAGGTTGGCGTCGTTCCCGCCGAACACTCCCATGCCCTTGTACGCCAGCGCGTGGAGACCGTCGAGAAATCCTATGAACAGCGACGCTATGCCGAGAAACAATACAAAGTTGTTGTCCATCAGCCTCCGGGAGTTCCAGGCGAACATGAACATGCCCGCGGAGATGGCGATGCAGAAGCCCTCGGCAAGACTGTGAAAAAGGGTGTAGCTGTACAGGGTGGTCAGATGCAGCAGCACTGCGACTGCCGCCCCGACGGCCATTGCTGCCGCCGGCCTGAACTCAGAGCCGACGTATTCTGTCTCTGGATGTCTTCGCTGCTCCATAACGCCTTAACAACAGACGGCGAAGCCGGCAGGCGTTCTTTTTCCGGGAAGAAGGGCAAACGCCCGGCCTGTGCTCCTCCAATGTATGGCCTGATGCTATACAATCGCAGACGTTCTGTAAACTGTTGTTTTTCTGATTTATTATGACCATATATTCACTGGCTTTTACAGTGTTTTTCAGTTTTTCTCATTGCCCTCGGCCGATGAAGTGGTGTATTTCTCACAGGTCTTTTGAAATCTCTCTGGAGGAACACATGGGTATCATGTCAAACACCGTGAGCATCTACCAGTACGAGGTCGCGGGCGACATTCCCGACGGCGACCGAAGGCTGTGGATCCAGCAATGTCTCGAGAAGAGAAGGTTCGAGCCGGTCGAGAACGTCCCCGACGGCGAGGCGACGGGATGGGTGCGCTTCGATGAGCATACCAGCTCTGATTTCGGTGTGTTGGGTGCGTTTTCATTCGAGCACTACTGCCTCTTCACCCTGAGAAAGGACGTACGCAAGGTGCCCGCTGCCCTGCTCAAGAACCTGGTCGAGAAGGAGTGCGCGCAGTGGCTCAAAGAGCGGCCCAAGCTTCACAAGGTGCCGGTTTCCAGGAAACGGGAGATCCGGGAGAATATCCACGCCTCCCTGCTGGCCCGATCCCTTCCGGACCCGTCTGTCTACGACGTGCTCTGGAACACCGAAACCGGGATCGTCACTGTGGCGAACATCAGTACAAAGGCACTTGATTTCGTTGAAGACGAGTTTGCGAAGACCTTCGAGGGGCTCTCGCTCGTTCCCATTCATCCGATCCGCCGGGCGGAGATGGTCATTCCCGCCGAGCACCGCGACGCCCTGGACCGGATCAACCAGGCATCCTCCCGGGACGTGCTGCTCCAGATCAAGAAGAACCGTTGGCTTGGCTGGGAGTTCTTCCTGTGGCTCATGTACAAGAGCGCCGAGGGAAGCTCCGAGTACCGGGTGAATCAGGAGGGGCCCGCCGAGATCGGCGATCATTTCATCGCTTATGTCTACGACAGGTTCGTGCTTGTGCAGGATCATGAAGACGGTCCTCGAAAGAGCACTATCAGCGGGCCTCAGAGGAACTTTTCCGAGGCGTGCAAGGCGATTCAGAGCGGTAAGAATATCACCGAGGCGACCCTGTACTTCGAAAAGGACATGTTCAAGTGGAAGATGAGCCTGAAGGGCGACATTTTCGCGTTCGGGTCGTTCACCTGCCCGCCGGTCAAGATCGAGAAGGACGAGATGACCGACCCGGCGATGGAGCGGGACGCTGTCTTCTTCGAGCGCATGAACCTCATGGAGACCGGACTCCAGCTCTTCGGGAGCCTTTTCGCCGCGTTCCTCTCCGACAGGCTGACCGGCCCCTGGCCTCAGATCACACGCGCCATGAACGAATGGCTGCAGAAAACCTGACAGAGCGGAGGCGCGGGGGATGAAGATCTTTGTCATCGTGGGAATGCCGGCGGCGGGTAAGAGCATCGCTCAAGCCTATGCACGTGAGAAAGGCTATCCCTACCATGCGACCGGAGACGTGGTGCGGGCCGAGGTGAAGGCCAGGGGGCTCGAACCCGGGCCCGAGACCATGGCCGGGGTTTCCGATGAGCTCAGAGGGGAAGACGGCATGGGGGTGACGCGCATCGCCCTGAAGAAGGTGCTGGAAGAAAAGAGCCAAATCGCTTTCCTCGAAGGCATGAGATCCTGGCAGGAGATCGAGCTCATCCGGGAGCAGGCGGATGCGGTGGTGGTCGCTTTTTTGGCGCCGAGGCCCCTGAGAAGGAAGCGCATGATCGCCCGGGGGAGGCCGGATGACTCTCCTGCGGGGTTCGAGGAGCGCGACTGGCGTGAGATTTTTTACGGCGCGTCCATACCGATCGCCTTGGCGGACGCCTATATCGTGAACACCTCCACCATGGAGGACGCCCGGAGAGACCTGGACGCCATCGTCCGCCGGTGCGACACGGACTGACGCCGGATCGCACGCCCCGGTCCTCTGATCACAGGCGCTCTTACGCCGGTATGAACTCCGCGGGCCGTATCTCGATCAGCGTAATCGCTCCGGTCGGGCAGACAGAGGCGCACAGCCCGCAGCCGATGCACGCCTCTGTGCGGAGAGAGACGTCGTCGCCCGGGCCGGTGCTGACGGCGTTGACCGGACAGATGTCTTCGCACAGGCCGCACGACGTGCAGGACTCTCTGTCGAGATGGGCCTGGTAGCGGCTGGGCGCGAGCACCCCTTTCGTCTTTTCGTCCGTGGCGTAGCCGAGCACCACGCAGCAGCACGTGCAGCAGTTGCAGATCACGTTCGAGCGCCCCGTGGTGTTTTCCGTCATGGGCACGAGGCCCGCCTTGCGCGAGCGCTCCAGGATCTCCCGCGCCTCGGAGATGTCGATCCGCCTTCCGGTGCCCCGCCTGATATTGTACTCTGCGCCGCGGTTGATCTGGAGGCACACCTGAAGCGGAGCGTCGCATTTTTTCATGAGCTTGCGGCAGACACAATCGGTCACCGCGATAGAGTTCGCCGACTCCAGCATCTTCAAGGCATCTTCGTGAGCCAGCACCTGGTTCTTGACCGCGATGCTCTCCCCGATGGGAATCACCCGCATGAACGATGGCATCTTGATCTGGGTCACGAGCTCGAGCAGCCCCGGATACTCGGTTTCGGTGAACTCCACCCAGAGGTCCATGAGGGCTTGGGGAGCCTCTTTCCACAGGATTGTCGCATCGTGGAACTGGATCACATGCCTGGGCATCCGGTAGGTGGTCACGCCGTTTCTGACAGCTTCGAAGACCACGCCCTTGTGGAAGAGCGAATCCAGGACCGCGAGCATTTCTTCCTCGGTCTTGCCGAACCGGCCGGCCAGCTCTTCGGCGGTGGCGGGCAGGGCGTTGATCACAGCCGCCTCATCCGGGGAGCAGACTGTCTCCCATATCTTGGGCATAAGTTTCGAATGCTCCATGAGCAGCTTTTTCGAAAGCTCCCGGTAAACGTCCATCCGGTCCATGAGGTCCTCCTTTGAGCGGGCATATGAAAAAACAGCTTATACCGGGTATGTAAGCATGGATTCTTGCCTGCGACAAGCACAATCATTATCATAGAGAAACGGACCGGATGGTTCTGATAGGGGGAAGTATAGTGCCGCGTCTCTATTCCCGGCAAGACATCCGCAAAACCTACGAGCTCATTCAGGAGCACATGCGGGCCAAGGCCATCATCCGGGAGCATGCGCTGAACCGCCGTGATATCAGGGAAGTGGCGCTCGAAGGCCTGGATCTATCCGCCGTGAGGCGGGTGCTCGACCTCGGCTGCGGATACGGGTTTTTTACCGAAAAACTCCAGGGGAGGCTTCATCAGGGGGCGCACATCCTGGGCATCGATCTTGTGGACAGGGAAAACCGCCGGGTCTTTCTCCAGACAGTGAAAGATATCGGCTACGAAGGAGAGTTCGTACGCTCGCGTGCGGACATTATCAGGAGCATGGACGAATCGAGCTTCGACATGGCGATCGCGAGCTATTCCCTCTATTTTTTCCCGCACCTCGTGGGCGCGATAGCCAGGGTCCTCTCGCCCGAGGGTGTGTTCATCGCTGTGACACACAGCAAGTACTCGCTCAGGGAGGTCACGAGCTTTGTCCCGCGGTGCATGGAGAGGATGGGGATCGTGCCGCCCGGCGAGATTATGATCAACCGGCTCTTCAGGGCGTTCAGCCTGGAGGAGGGCGAAGAGATGCTCAGCCCGTTCTTCGGGCGGGTGGAGAGGGTGATCTACGAAAACGATCTGCTCTTCCCCCTGGACCGCATCGGAGAATGCATCGATTATCTCGACAAGAAAAAGCATCTGATCTTCAAGGAGGTCATGGAAAATCATCCCCAAAAGGTGGGCGACATGGTATCATATTTTAATGACATGGTTTTCGCATATGCAAAGGAGCACGGAAGGATCGTTCTCACCAAGGACGACGCGGTCTTCCGGTGTTTTCGCCCTCGCAGGAGGGGGTGACGCGGCATGAGGAGGCAGAGGATATACTGCCCCTACTGCGGCAAGCCCGTGGTCCAGCGCCATATGGAAGGCAGGATGCGGGATTTCTGCATGCAGTGCACCAATGTGTTCTACGAAAATCCACTTCCGGTTGCGTGCAGCATTCTGGTCGACGAAAACCGCCAGGTGCTGCTCGTCAAGCGGGGCAAGGAGCCCTACAAGGGCATGTGGTGCCTTCCCATCGGGTTCGCCGAGGCGGACGAGGAGGTGAAGGACGCGGCCCTGCGCGAGCTCAGAGAGGAAACCGGGGTGGAGGGTGAGGTGGTGCGGCTCGTAGACGTAGACACCGTCGACAACTACTATTACGGGAGTCTTGCCATCGTCACCTACGAGGTGAGGCCTACGGGCGGCATGCCTGTGCCCGGTGACGACGCTGAGGACGCGCGGTTTTTCCCGGTATCAGACCTTCCGCCCCTGGCGTGGTCGTCGAATGAAAAGGCCCTGAAGCTCTACGTGGAGTTCTACCGCGACACCTGGGCCATGATGGATTCCTACCGCCAGCTTTTCCCGGAAATCGCGGCGCCGGCGAACGTCGATCCGGGCCCGCAGGGGCAGAGGAGCTTTTTATCGAATGTCCTGGTGAAGATGATCGAGAAGGATGCGGCAGAGATCACGAGAGAGTGGATGCAGGAGATGAGGCTGAGGATCCCGGCCCTCTCCGCGCACGCGGATTTTTTCGGCGAGATGAACCGCAAGGTGCTCAAGGCGGTCCGGCAGGGCCTGCGCGAGCACGGCGGCTCCTTCGATTTCCTCAGGTTCAAGGACGCGGGCAAGGACATCAGGCGACTCGAGATCGGCCTGCCGGATGTGCTCAACGCCATGGCCCTGAGCAGGAAGAGCATCTGGATGCACGTGATCCGCAAGAAGATCCTCTCCTCTCCCATGGAGATTTACATCACCCTGGAGCTCAACAACCGGATCATCTTCCTCTACGACCGGATCATCTACCACATTTCTTCCGGCTATATTGAGTAGCGCCGGCCTTCAGGCAGGCACGCTCCAGACAAAGGTCTTTTCGGAGAGAAACCGCACCACCTGCTCGGCCGACTGGCCGGCCTTTCTCTGAAGCGCTTCTGTGGTGTTGAAGGCGTTGTGGGGAGTCAGGATCACGTTTTCCCGGTCTTTCAGCCCGAGATAAGCCTGCACGGTCTCGTTGCCGCCGGCAGAGCCCGAGCGCAGACCCACGGCAAGCTCCGCCTCGTTCTCGTAGACATCGAGCGCAACGCCGCCCAGGCGCCCCTCATCCAGCAGGCGGAGCAGGTCGTTGTGGGGAGAGAGCTCGCCCCGGGCGATGTTCACGAATACCGCACCCGGCTTCGCCTGTTTCAGCACCTCGTAACGGAAAATCTCCCGGTTCTCCTCTGTCAGGTTCATGGCGCACACGATCACGTCAGCCTGCGGGACGCCTTGGGCGAGACTCACATACCGGATGTCACGGTGCTTTCTCACGATGTCCGTACCCACGACGTCCATGCCGAGCGCCCTGCCCAGGCGGCAGATTTCTGACCCTATGTTGCCCACACCCGCCACCAGGAGCGTTCTTCCCAGGCATTCACCACCGGTGAGGCCGTCGCGGTCGAAGCACTCGAGCTGCCGAATCTGTCGCCGGAGCTTTCTCAGGAGCGCCATCCAAAGGAGCACGGCCTGCTCCGCGACCGCCCGGCTGCAGTACAGGGGAAGGTAGCCCGCCGGTACAGCTCTCCTTGAGGCCTCGAGGAAGGCCTTAACGTGATCGTATCCGGTGCTTCGGGTGAGGAGCCCGTCGAGCAGACCCGCCCACGAGTGCGGGATCACGGACTGGGTGCGGATGCTGATAAAGGAAGACGGCGGGAGGCCGTACGCACATTCCTGGATGGTCAGCGGCGTGAAGGCGGCCCGGATCCCGGAGGGGAGAAGCCGCCGCAGCGCCTCCGCCTCCTCTTTGAACGCCTCGAAGAAAAACACGTCCGTCGTTTCCGGCCCGTCCGCCATACCGAACTCTCTAGCATGTCCGTCGATTTTTGAGAACCGCATCATTCAGAAGGTGCCCCTCTGCATGAAGCGGGGACTCCTCTTCTTCCTCTCCATCGAGAGACTGTCCACAGGAGAAGAGGGGCGATGGAACAGCTCTTTGGTGCCCCGCTGATCGGTCTGAAGGGACGGATCATTCGATTCCCTTCAAGTTTCATAGGCGAATATCCGTAAGTTAGACCAGGAAATATCCACGTCAGGGGGAATCGACTTGAGCATGGGCAGAGAGGTCCCTTTGAGATGAAGAGATGGATCTCGTTTTTCATTCCCGGCGGCATTCTGCTCGGTGCAGCTCTTGCCATGGTCGGTCTGGAGGCGCTGCGCCCCCTGGTGCTCCCGATCGTCAGGGTCGCTCCCCCCGTTATCCTCGCCTGTGCGGTGCTCATCGGCTGGCGGTTCAACCGGAGCTCTCTGGTATTTGCGGCGCTGATCCTGGCTTTCGCCGACCGTGCGCTGCTCGTATGGGCTCCCGGCTTTCCGCTCGAAAACGATCCGGGCATGATCGCATATCATGCCGCCGCGCTGTTGCTGCCGCTCAATCTCATGATGCTGTCACTGATGCAGGAGCGGGGGTTCTTCACCTCGCGCGGCGCGGCAAGGATGGCGCTCATTGCAGTCCAGCCGCTTGCCGTCGTGATTTTTGCCCGGACCGATCCCCAGGCCCTGCTTCGATGGCTCAGCTATCCTGTGCTCCCTGTCACGATGCCCGAAAGGATCCTGATCCACCAGCCGGCGCTTCTCGCTTTCTGTCTGGCTCTGCTGGTGGTCGGGGTAGGGTTCGTCCGGCATCAGGGCGCAAAGGAGAGCGGGTTCTTCTGGGCGCTCGCCGCTCTCCTCGCCGCTCTCGCCGCAGGCTTTCCGGCTCCCGACCGGGTGTTTCTGTTCTCTGCCGCAGGGCTCATCCTCCTGGTGTCGATCATCGAGGCCTCGCACGCCATGGCCTTCAAGGACGAGCTCACCGGTCTCCCCGCCCGAAGGGCGCTCAAAGAGGATCTCCTGAAGCTCGGGAATCGCTATACGCTCGCCATGGTCGACATCGACCATTTCAAGAGGTTCAATGACCGCCACGGCCATGACGTGGGCGACCAGGTGCTGCGGATGGTGGCTGCAAAACTCTCTGGGGTATCCGGGGGAGGGCGGGCATTCCGCTACGGAGGCGAGGAGTTCACGGTCATCTTCCCGGGAAAGTATGCAGACCAGGCCCAGATCCATCTGGAGGAGCTCAGGCGGGAGGTGGAATCATCCCGGTTCGTGATCAGGAGCCGTAAAAGGCCGCGCCGGAAGCCCAAGTGCGTCAAGACGGGCGGCAGGCCCGGACAGGCGGTGTCCATAACCGTCAGCATCGGCATGGCGAGCCGCAACGAGAAGCATACCAAGCCCCAGTCCGTGCTCAAGGCCGCGGACAAGGCCCTCTACCGCGCGAAGAAGCAGGGCAGGAACCGCCTGTGCGCATAAGAGTATCGCCACACGCCCAGCAGCCGCACAGGCATCTGATGTTCCGGGCTGCAAGGCGCATGGAAAGAGAAATGCACCCGCTCCTGGAAAGATTTCCATAGGGACGGAGCAAGAGAAGAAATCCACGGTCCGAGCACCGGATAGCGTCATTCGAAGCTCATCGAGCGAGCATCAGAACCAGCCCCGTCACGAATTGTAAAGGATTTCGACAGTGAACGCGGTCTTGATGCTTCTCATAAACGAAAAAGGCAGGACCGCTGACGGCCCTGCCTCTGATCTCGGGTTGATATGGTCTGCTACTTGCGGACCTTGTGCCTGAATCCCGCCAGTCCCAGCAGCCCTGATCCGAGGAGCAGCAATGTCGCCGGTTCGGGAACCGGGGCGCCTCCGTTGAATTCGTCGATATGGCTGACTCTTCCGATGCCTATGATCTCTGCGATACCGAGGTTCGCGAGATCCACAACTCCCCAACCCAGCTCCGGAGTGTTCAGGTACAGGAAATGGCTGGTAGATGCGCTCAAACCGCCTGTGCCGATTTTTATAAGGAAATACTCGGGATTGTACGTGGCAAAATCTATTGCATACGTATGAGCTTGATCTGTTGGATGCCAGCTCATGTCATCATATTTTGCATCCAGGGTTATATCATCCCTGCCGAGTACACTCTTGACCCAATTAAGCTCCATTTTATCTGCACTTTTTGGGAGAGAGATAGATGCCAGCAGCGTGTCCACCTCACCGACTTCGACAGTACCGTCGAGGATTGCGAGAGACCAAGCAGAGCTTGCAAATAAACAAAGGAAAATCGATATCATGAATGCCTTTAATGTCGTTCTCATAGTTTTTTCCTCCATTGAAGCTGTGTAGAAACATGTAGTGACCAAAAATACTGCAAAAAACAGGCCATTAGCGCATATAATGAAAATTAACCAGGTATTTCAATACCATACAAGTTACTATTAATAATGCCCATTGTTATGGTATTAATAAATCGTAAAATATACCGACACCTCGATCAGGTCTACTTTAATTTAATATTCTCAGATAAAGGCAGTATTTACATAGAGATGGGTTCATTTGGCCGACTGTCAAAATTATACCAATAACAGCCGCACAGGTCATGCCAAAAAGATTATGTATGCATACATCTAAAGGGAAATCCGGCACTGTGTATTTGAATGCCGGTAGCGGCTTCGGTCGTATCTATTATTCAGTCACGACCGAAGCCGCTACTCCGTATCTCAGCAACTTTTGGAGAGAGTGCGAGTTATAGAGAAGTTATTCATAGCGGACCAGAGCAAAATCATCGTCCGTGCTATTATATGATTTTCCCGCTGCTATGATTTTCCCGTCAGCCTGGATGGCCAGGGCTCGCGCTTCGTCAAATCTCATCAGCACCACCGGTGACGCCACCTGTGTGATCACGATCCCGTCTGTGTCGAAGGTTTGGTCGGGTTCCCCGTTTTCGTCACAGCGGACCAGTGCGAAATCGGTGTTGGCCCCATCGAATGAATAACCTGCAGCCACGATCTTCCCGTCATCCTGGATGGCCAAGGCAAAGGCTTCGTCACTAGTACCTTCACCTATTGACGTTACTACTTTCCCACCTATGCCGAAGGTTGAGTCGGGATCCCCGTTTTCGTCATAGCGGACCAGTGCAAAATCACCAAATGAAGATCCTGCAACCACGATCTTCCCGTCAGCCTGGATGGCCAGGGCTCGCGCTTCGTCTTGAGTATCTACCCCCAGCGGTGTGGTGACGATCCCACCTTCGCCGAAGTCTATATCAAGGATTCCTGTACTGTAAGGAAACCATCGTGCATAGAGGGTGACGTTTGCAGTTCCCATGACGAAGGGTTGCCCCTGCGTGTAGGTGGTACCTTCGCCGTTCTCATCGACGCACCAGCCTGCAAAGAAATAACCGTCTTTTATCAGATTGCCGGTGTTGCCGAGCACGGTCACTAGAGCGCCCTGCTCGTAGTTGGTGGTGTCCACGGGCACGCTCCCGCCGGTGCTCCCGTTGCCGTTGTAGGTCACTGTGTAGGTGGGATTCGTCGTCCATCGAGCATAGAGGATGACGTTTGAGGTGCCCATGGTGAAGGTCTGTCCCTGGGTGTAGATGTCGCCCTCGCCGTTTTCGTTCATGCACCAGCCGGTGAAGGAGTAGCCGGTTCGCGTCAGGCTGCCGGTGTTGCCGAGCACGGTCACTGTCGCGCCCTGCTCGTAGTTGGTAGTGTCCACGGGGACGCTACCGCCGGTGCTCCCGTTTCCGTTGTAGGTCACCGTGTAGGCGGGCGCCTTCACGCCCCCTCCGCCACCTCCTCCACCGCCCCCGCCGCACGCCGGCAATACAAGCGCGGCAAGAAGCGTGAACAATGCAATGCTCCTCAGCAGAGTCTTCATATCATCTCCTCAAATAGTTTTCGTATGCACTGCCCGTGCCCTGATGTAAACAGCCGACCCCGGTCACGGGTTCATATATATTTCGGCATATACCCGTGTGACAATAGATTTTCAATGCTTCGGGAAAAAATTGAACGCAGGGCTGAAATCCTGACGATATCCTCGGGATGAAAAGGGGAATCCTTTTCACAGGAGAGACAGACATCCTTATCATGCCGTGTCGGTTTCCTCTGGCCTGCTGCTGCAGCCGGCCTGTTCAACATTCCATGGAACGCGAGATTCCTTCAGTGAAAAACCATATCAGCGTCCTGTTTGCGTGTCAATTCAATGATATAATACAATGCCCGAAACAATGAATATCCTGCCCGCGAGCTACACTCTTCATCGGGAAGGGCGCAAAACCTCAAGTCCGTGGGCCGTACCCTTCACAGAGAAATCGCCTGCCGCGCGCATCCGGCTGCAGACAGTCGTGTCAAGCGGCGATCTCCCCGATCACCATGTTCCCAAGGGCCTGGAAAGACTCTCCCGCTCGCGTCCGGCCTCATGGAAAAACGCCCCTCTCTTGACTGGCGTCAATTCCCGGGTATGAATAATGAGATAATCATAAAAAAGCCGGCGCGATTCTGACACGGCAATTATGACGTGTCGAGTTCTTCGACACAGAGCATGAAGGAGATAGAGATATGACGATGAACATGAGAAAAATCACAGAGAAGGTTTTCTGGCTGGGTGCTGTCGACTGGGACAGGAGGCTCTTCGATTCGCTCATTCCCCTTCCGGACGGGACGAGCTATAACGCTTACCTGGTCAGGGGGAGCGACAAGACGGCCCTCATCGACTCGGTCGATCCGGCCATGACAGGGCAGCTCATGGAGCAGCTCGAGGGTGTCGAGAGCATCGACTTTGTGGTGGCCCATCATGCCGAGCAGGATCACTCGGGGACGATCCCTGTCGTGCTGGAGAAATACCCCGGGGCCAAGGTCGTCGCGACACCCAAGGGCAAGGAGTTGCTCATGATCCACCTGGGGATATCCCCGGAGAGGTTCATCGAGGTGGAGGACGGCCGGAGCATAAGCCTGGGCGACAAGAATCTCCAGTTCTTCCATACGCCCTGGGTTCACTGGCCCGAGACCATGGTGACCTGGCTCGCGGAAGACAGGATCCTCTTCTCCTGCGACTTCTTCGGCTCGCACATCGCCACCAACGAGCTCTACGTGACAGACAAGGGCCGTGTGTACGAGGCGGCCAAGAGATACTTCGCCGAGATCATGATGCCTTTCAGGAATGTCATCGAGAAGAACATCGCCAAGGTGAAGAAGCTCGATATCGGCCTGATCGCCCCGAGTCACGGCGCCGTATACGACGAGCCGGATTTCATCATCAGCGCGTATGAAGACTGGGTGTCTTCATCGCCGAAAAACATCGCGGTCATCCCGTACATAACCATGCACGGCAGCACCGCCCTGCTCGTGAATCACCTGGTAGCGGGCCTCACGGACAGAGGCGTGCGGGTCGAGCAGTTCAACCTGGCGGACACGGACATCGGGAAACTGGCCATGGCGCTGGTGGATGCGGCCACGATCGTGATCGGGGCCCCCACCGTGCTCACGGGGGCGCATCCGAGAGTCGCATATGCCGCGTTCCTGGCCAACGCGCTGCGCCCCAAGGCAAAGTTCGCATCGATTATCGGCTCGTACGGGTGGGGCACCAGGGTCGTCGAGCAGCTCTCGTCAATGATACCGAACCTCAAGGCCGAGATCATCCCCCCGGTGCTCTGCAAGGGCCTGCCCAGAGAGGCAGATCTGGATGCCGTCGACGCACTGGCGGGAGCCATCGCCGACAGGCATAAGGAGGCGGGCATTCTCTAGCCGCACCCGTTTCACCGGGCCGCTCTCCGGTCCCGATCGAAACGCCCTGGGCCTGCCGTGGCGAACGAGGTTCCCCTGCTGAGGGGGCCTCGTTCGCAGTGCCCTGGAATGATATGGGCGTCATGCGTCCCCCGACGCCGAAAGGAACGAGGGCTCATCGCCCGTTCCGCCGCTGTCCCGCCAAACCGGCAGGAAGACGGTGAAGACAGAGCCCTTTCCCGGCTTGCTCCAGACAGAGACGGCGCCCTCGTGGTCCTTGACGATGCCGTGTACAACAGACAGCCCCATGCCCGCTCCTTCCCCTTGCTTTTTGGTGGTGAAGAAGGGCTCGAATATCCGGCGCTTGGTCTGCTCGTCCATACCCACCCCGGTGTCCCTGACCATGATCTTCACATATCGGCCTGCTTTCAGCTCAGGCGATACCACGTTCGCCTTCTCCTCGTTCAATCGCTCCTGTGCCGTCTCGATAAACAGATTCCCTCCGTTCTCCCTCATTGCATGACCCGCATTGCTGCCCAGATTGACCATCACCTGCTTGATCCGGGTGGGGTCGGCCAGCACCCGGGCATTCCCTGCGGAGAGCTGCAGGCGAATGTCGATGGTCGAAGGAAGCGCAGACCTCAAGAAATCCACCGACTCCTTCACCACGCTCTCGATGGCGACTGGCTTCTTCTCCTGCAGGCTCCTTCGGCTGAATGTCACGATCTGGCTCACCACATCCGAGCCCATCCTGGCCGCCTGCCCGATCTCCTCGAGCAGCTCCCGCACCGGATGGTCTTCCTCGATATCCATGAGCGCAACCTCGGTATTGATCACGATGGGGGTCAGGATGTTTTTCAGGTCGTGTGCAATGCCCCCTGCGAGCGTTCCGATGGCCTCGAGCTTCTGATTCTGCGCGAGCTGATTTTGCATCCTCAGCTCGGCGGTGACGTCCCGCACGGCGGAGACATAGTTCATGATCCTGCCTTCCTGATCGTGCACCGGAGCGACTGTCAGGTTGATGTCGATGACCTCGCCGGACTTCCTTTTCCTCTTCTGCACGCCGCTCCACTGTTTGCCGTGCCTGGAGATGTACTCGCTTATATCCCCGTAGTCGTTTCCGTGGAAATATTCGGCGAGGTCAGAGATCCCCTTTCCCATCAGCTCTTCCCTGCCGTAGCCGGTCAATGCCTCGAATGCGGGGTTTGCATACACAATGACCCAATCCGGGTTGTGTATCACGATGCCCTCTCCCGACTGCTCGATGGCCGTGGCAAGCCTTTTCATGTCCTGGTCGATCCTTCTGCGCTCGCTCACATCGATGCCGATGCCGATCTGAGACCCGTCGGAAAGCCGCACATAAGACCAGGAGCTACATACTCGAGTGCCGGATCGTGTCGTCATCGTCAGGTCCTTCCATCCGGGCTCGGCCTCTATCATGTACTCCCGGACCTCTCTTCGGTACCCAGAATCGGGGTAGACGGCGGCCATGAGATCCATGGTCTGCATCTCCTCCTTCGACCAGCCGAGAACCTTTTCCAGTTCACGGTTGACGAGGTATATCTTTCCTGCGGGATCGTAAAACATCAGCATCACCGGGATGCTGTCGATGATGGTCTGCAGCACCTCGCGCTGCTTATCGAGCCTGTCCACCGTCTCGATGAGATCCCCGGTGCGCTCCTTCACCCTCTGCTCCAACTCTTCATTGAGCTTCCGTATTCTTTTCTCGGCCTCTTTTCGCTCGGTGATGTCTCTGAATACGACCGATGACCTGATGTGATCCTCCTGGTCCGATATAACGGAGCTCGATATATCGGCCGGGAACGTGGTGCCGTCCTTGCGCCTGAAGATCAGCTCCGCCCTTGCCTTGCCTTTGCGCCGCCGTTCCTCCAACGCGAGTCGGAGTCTCGGGTCAGAGGTGTCGACCACTCCGTCTCTGCCTGCTTGGACGATCTCTTCTTCGGTCATCTGGAGAATCCGGCACGCAGCGGGGTTGGCTGCGGTAATCCTGCCGTCGGGCATGGTGAGCAGGATGCCGTCGATGCTGCTCTCGAACAGAGAACGGTACTTCTCCTCGCTCTCGCGCAGCGCCCTCTGCGCCCGCCTCTGTTCGGTTATATCCTGGACCAGGGCGATACTGCCGGTAATGGAGCCGTCGGAAGTCCTTATGGGCGCCGAGGAAACGAGCTGGGTGCCGCGCGTTCCGTCGGAGCGCTCAAAATCGACTGCCAGAGTTTTGCAAATTTCTCCCCGAAGCGAGCGGGCAACGGGCATGTCTTCGGCAGCGATACGCTCTCCCGTGTCTGACCACCACGCCTTATCCGATGAGAACTCCTCGATGTTTTTCGCATAATGCGCTCTGCCGATCCAGATGCCTTTTGCGATATCGTTCATGAAAATTATTTTTCCCGTGTTGTCAGTGATACACAAACCCACGGGCAGAGAGTCTATGATGGCCTGAAGACGGCCCCGCTGCTCGTCGGTATCCTGAAGAAGCCGGGCGCGCTCCTCTTCGGCGCGTCTGCGTTCGGTGATGTCCTGGAATATGGTTCCGATCCTCCGGCTGTCGGGGCCTCCTATCTTGAAGAGAAAAAAGCTGTACCACTTCTTGTCCGGCTCCAGAAAATGCTCCATCCGCACATTCCTGCCAGTCAGGGCAACCTGTCCCGCGACGTCGAGCAAATATACCCTGCCTTCGGAGAAGACATCGCGGAAATATCTGCCGGTCACGTCCTGTCCCAGCATATTGGCAGCGGCATCGTTCGTCTCGGCAAAATACGCGTCTACGGGCCGGCCGTTTTCATCGAAGACGACATCAGCGAGAACAAAGCCCTCGTCTATCGAGTCGAAGAGGGTCCTGTACTTCTTCTCACTCTCCTTCAGCGCTTCTTCGGCCCGCCTGCGGGCGGTGATCTCTTCTACGACAATGCTGACTCCTATCACCCGTCCGCGATTATCCTTGAGAGGAAAACAGTGCTGATTCCAGTAGCGTGTTATCCCGGGCTGGGAGGCGACGGAACCTGATATGAAAATATCGAGCACGGGCTGCCCGGTATGGAGCACTCTGCGCATGACAGATTCGATCTCACCAGCGAGATCGGGTATGATATCCCGCACTCTCCTGCCGATGTGATCTTGTGCAGGTTTCCCGTTCAGGTCTGCGAGGGTGCGGTTGATCGTCACATAGCGCATATCGGTGTCAAAGATGGCCAGGCCGATGGGTGAAGCGTTGAAGGCCTCGTGCATCAGGGTCATATACACCGATGCATTGTCGCTGTCCTCAAACGAGTCTTCCGTTGCCCGTCCGCACCTGGCGGCATGCCGCTCAAGCTCGGCAATCCGCTTTTGCGCTTCGGCCAGCGCGTTTTCCAAGTGCGCTTTTGTCTTCATGGGGTTGTCCATGACGCCGCTTCCTCGGCACACGAGTAACGGAGGGCGTTGGTCAGATGAAAAGTATGCGCCTGCCTGCGGTGTTCACCCTGCTGCATATCAGTATGGATGAAACGAGAAGGAGAAGGATCTCTGTCCGGTGAGGAAAATATCAGCCCTTGAGAGAAAGGGCTGTACGCGCCGGAAAATCCCTGTTCCATGTATGAGTACGTTCGCTTCGCATTATTGTTATTGTTCGACTGTTTGACCGAAGGTGCAATGCTTTGTAAAATGGTGTGAGATTCCCTCGGGAGAAAGGGATAGTCAGGGCCCGGGGGTCTCCTCTCGAGAGCCGCCGGGATTTCGCATTGATCCCGGGCCGTTTTTTTTGGTACAGAAATCCCATGCACATGGACAATCTTCGCGCACCCGAGGAGTACATCGTGAAAGAGCACACCCAGAACCTCCGGCCGGTCACGGCATATTTCTATCAGACCTGCGATTCTTTCCCTTCCCGGCCCGCCCAGCGGTACAACGCAGAGCTGTACCACGGCGACAACAACGGACGCTTCACCTACACCGAGATGCGCTCCCGCGTCGAGGACATCGCGTGCGGCCTGTTGAGCATGGGGCTGAGCAGACAGGAGCGGATCGGGCTCATGTCCCGGCCGAGCCCCTACTGGACCCAGGCCGACATAGCGATCGCGAGCTGCGCCGCGGTGAGTGTGACCATCTATCCCACGCTCTCCTTCGGCGAGGTGGCTCATATTCTCTCCGATTCGGACTGCCGCTACCTGTTCGTGGATTCATCGGAGAACCTGGAAAGGATCCTGCCGCGGATGGGGGAGCTCCCCGCTCTGAAGCGGATCATCGTGATGGACTTCGGCTATCGAACTCGCGACGAGCGCACCATCGGGCTGTGGGACCTCATGGAACAGGGCAGGCAGTGGAAAAAGAGCAACCGGCCGACATTCGAAGAGAGAAGGGACGGCGTTGCGCTGGAAGACTGGTACACGATCCTCTACACCTCGGGCACCACGGGCAGGGGCAAGGGCGTGGTGCTCACCCACTGGTGTGTGTCTTCGCGGCTGGAAGGGGTAAGGGAGTTCTTCTCCCGCCACGGCATGGCGATCGACGAGAACGACGTCACTCTGTGCTACCTGCCCCTGTCGCACATCTTCGAGCGGGGCTCCTGCGAACTGCTCGCCATCAGCCAGGGGGCCTGTATCGCCTATGCGGACAAACCCGCCACCCTGCTGGACGACATGCAGAAGTACAATCCCACCTGGATCAACTGCGTGCCCCGCCTGTATGAGAAGATTTATGTCTCCTTCCAGAAGAAGATGGCGGAGAACCCGGTGAAAAAGGCCCTCTTCGACCTGGCCTTCCACGTGGGCAGAAAGGCGCTGGACTACCGGAGAGATCATCGGGGCTGCTACAATATGTCTCCGGGCTATGATCTTGAAGGGCGGCTCCCCCCTATGCTCAAGCTTCAGTACAGGCTGGCGGACAGGCTGTTCGCCCAGGTCCGGGCCCTCTTCGGCAGCCGCTTCCGCTTCGCTTTCTCCGCCAGCGCGGGCATTTCGCCCGATCTGCTCCTGTTCTACTACACCCTGGGTCTCGCTGTGGTCGAGGGGTACGGCTCCACAGAAAGTGCGAGCGCCTGCATCCTCAACCCCATCACGGCGTGCAAGCCGGGCTATATGGGGATCGAGGCCAACGGCTCGCTCGCCCGGGTAGCCGGAGACGGCGAGCTCGAGATATCGGGCGCCGGCGTGTTCCAGGGCTATCTCAATCTCGAGGACGAAACGCGGGACTCCTTCACCGAAGACGGGTGGTTCAAGACAGGCGATGTAGTGGAGAAGGACGACTACGGTTACTACCGCATCCTCGACCGGAAGAAGGCCATCATCTGCACCGCGGTGGGCAAGAACGTCGCTCCTGCCAAGCTGGAGAGTCTCTTTGCCCTGTCGCACGCCGTCGAGCAGGTTTTTTTCATCGGCGATGAGCGCAACTACATCTCAGCGCTCATTGTCCCGAACTTCGGCTATTTCATTGATTTCTTCGAGCAGGAGCGTATCCCCTATAACAAGGGGGCGCTGAAGCACTCCGAGATCGGAGGCATGCGTGTCTGCACCGAGGTGGGAGAGGATTTCGTGCAGCACCCGAGGCTCAGGGATCTGATCGAGCACGAAGTGGCCATGGTCAACAGGCAGCTCGAGGACTTCGAGCGCATCCGAAGGTTCACGATTTTGAGGCAGCGGTTCACTGAAGAAAACGGCCGGCTCACGCCGACGCAGAAGATCAGGAAATCGGCGATTATCAAGGATTTCAAAGACGTTATCGAGGCCATGTACTGAGCGGGAGCGGCCTCGGGCAGGCTCTCGACAGAATACAGGGCAGGGGTGCGACCGGCAGGAGCGGGGCTTCCCGGGGAACACCGCCCCCCGGAGGTGTGCACGTCATGGCGCCCGAGTATGAGAGTCAGATCGGCGAGCTCGCCCGGATAATCTCCCGGGCCGGGAAAAACGTGTTCTTCACCGGTGCCGGCATTTCCACTGAAAGCGGCATTCCCGATTACCGCAGCTCGGGCGGAATATGGGAGCGCCACAGGCCCGTAAACTTCCAGGAGTTCATGTCGTCGCACGAGGCGCGCGTCGTCTACTGGCGGCAGAAGGTCGAGCTCTACCGGCAGCTTCAGTTCACCCGTCCGAACGCGGCCCATCTGGCCATAGCCAGGCTCTGCTCCCGGGGCCTGGTGGAAGCGGTGATCACCCAGAATATCGACGGGCTTCATCAGGCGTCGGGCGTGCCGGATGAGCAGGTGATCGAGCTCCACGGCAACAGCCTGCGGGTGCGATGCATGAGCTGCGGAGAGGTTTCGCCCTTTCCCGATGCCGTCAGGCGGGTCGAGTCCGGGGACGAGGCGCCTCAGTGCAGATGCGGCGGGTTCCTCAAGCCCGACACCGTTTCCTTCGGGCAGGCCATGCCCGAGAAGGCGCTGGGCAGGGCGGTGGAGCTTTCCCGCTCGGCCGACTGTTTCATCGTGGTGGGATCGACGCTGGTAGTCCAGCCAGCCGCCCATCTGCCCCGCTATGCAAAGCAGGCCGGCGCCCGCCTCGCCATCGTCACTCTCTCGGAAACGCCGCTCGATCATCTGGCCGATGTGCGCATTTCATGCCGGGCGGGCGAGGTTCTTCAGGCGCTGGCGGATGCGATCGAATCAGGACAATAAGGCCGGCCTGAAGGGGGGACCCGCTTCGGGGCGACGGGAGATCAGGTCCCCATGATGTGCTCCAGCCTCCGGTTCACCCACTGGGCCTCGCGGTCGAAATCGTAGGTGCGGTGAAAGTGGAAGATCTTCTGGTAATATTCCACGACATTGAAACCTACGGAATACTGGAGCTTGCGCAGGCATACCGGACACAGGTGTATCGGCCGGGCGTCGCTCTCGGCAAGATGGTTCGATCCGTTCATGAGACAGTGGAAAAAGGTGCAGTGGGCGAGCGAGAACATGTGGGAGATCTCGTGGACGAGGACCTTGCAGCTTCTCATGCTCAGAAGACGCTCGCAGTCACGTCCGCGGGTGTAGCCGTAGAAGGCCGGATCGTATCGGGCAAAGCTGAATACCCCGACACCGGTCTTGAGAGAGGCCTGCCCGAAGACAAAGTTCCAGTCCTCCTCGGGGTAGAGGTCCTCCATAGTCACGGCAAGCACGCAGAACGCGTCTTTGGGCATATTCTGCCTGAGATACACCAGCACGTCGAGCGATAAGACCTGGCGGTTGCGGGTGACCGGATTGATCCGGGTCGTGAAGCGGTTCGTGTTCACCTCGGCCCGGGGCAGGACGAAGACATCCATCATGAAGTACGCGGCAGCGCAGTCCCTGAGCATATCGAGCCGCGGGCCCGCATCTTCGGCGAACTCCCCGAGTGGGGCTAGATAGATCCTGTTTTTCCTGCCCCCGGGCCTGCGGGGGTTTGATCCGGCGAACTCCTGAAAGCCCTGCCCCGGTTCCTGGTGGACGCTCAGCCAGTCTCCGGGATGCGGCGCAGGGATAGGCTCGAAATCATCCCCGGGGGTGAGCGCGCGCCTGAGAAACAGGGACAGCCCTTTGGTGTCTCCTATGGCTTGTGCGATTTCCCTGTGGTCCGGCATGCGGAAGGCCATATAATGTCTATATGCCACATATCCGCAGACACACAAGCCGGAAAAAAGCTCATCGCGTACATTCCTCGCTGGAGAACATCCGTCCCTGATAAAGCGGCTCCGTTGTCTCATGATGCAGAACCTTGCCAAGGGAAACAGGGCCATGGGCTGCGCTGCCGGGATGGACCGCCGGTTATGTGATGTGCAGCAGTCATTCGGTTGTGGATGGAGAGTGCGTTCTCATGCTAGGGTAGCATGCTCAATCGAAGTGAGAAGAAAGGGATCAGCCCATGGAAGACTATATGGTGAAGGCGATTACCGAGAGCAAGGACATCATAGCGGTGGCATGCGTCACGACCAATCTGGTCAACGACGCGCGTGGCAGACACGGCACGTATCCCACCGCCACGGCGGCCCTCGGCCGAGCGCTGACCGGTGCAGAGCTCATGGCGTCGCTGCTGGACCCTGATCAGCGGGTGGCGCTGAAGTTTCAGGGCGACGGCCCTTTGAAGAAGATCCTGGTCGAGGCGGACGGGACCGGCGCGGTACGAGGATATGTGGGCGTTCCCGAGGTGAATCTTCCCCCGAAAAACGGCAAGATAGACGTCTCCGGGGCCCTGGGATCGAACGGCTACCTTACCGTGTCCAAGGACTTGAGGGTCAAGGACGTGTATACCGGGGTCGTGCGTCTGCACTCCGGTGAGATCGCCTCGGACATCGCATACTACTTTTCCGAGTCCGAGCAGATTCCCTCGGCGGTCGGGCTGGGAGTCTTCGTGGAGCGGGACGGTGAGGTCTCCGCTGCGGGAGGCTTTCTGGTTCAGTCGCTGCCGCCGTCCGATGACGAGAGGATCGACGCCATCGTGAGCCGGATCGAGCACATGGACAGCGTCACTGCGCAGCTGAGGGACGGCAGGTTGCCCGAGGATATTCTGGAGCTCATCCTCCAGGGCATTCCGCACTACATTATCGAGAATCGGCAGCTCGCCTTCAGGTGCTCGTGCAGCAGAGAACGGACTGAGCAGGCCGTCATCGCCCTGGGCGCGGAGGAGATCAGGAATATTATCTCAGATCGAGAAAGCGTGGACATCTCCTGCCAGTTCTGCGGGGCCGTTCACACCTTCTCCAGAGAAGAGCTCAAGCGCCTCATCGAAGAGCAGCACTGAGCCCTCCTTCGCCGAAGATGTTTCAGTCGGGTCATCCTTCGAAGAGGAGTCCTCTTCCGTGACACACGGCAGGGCGGGCTCTTCCCCTCTCGAAAGACAGGGGCGGGTCCGACGCCCGCCGGATAGGATGGGCTCCCCTTTTGCTTCGATGCTCCCTCCAAAAATCTTGACAAATGACCCGGCTTGCGAAAATACAGGGGGTGCAGCTCCTGCAGGCCGCGCCCCTGACAGGGACAAAGATGCGGGCATGCAGCAACAGATGATTTCGAGGAGAAGATCATATGGGAAAGGGCGACCGCCGGTCCAAACGGGGTAAGATCTGGAGAGGCACCACGGGCAAGACCCGGCCGAAGTCGAGAAGGAAAAAAGAGGCGAAAGCCGCTTCCTGAGGGCTATGCAGGCATGCGTGCCTGAGGCCTGGAGATCTATGCGCTGATCAGCGCGATGGCCAGCACGCAGAGAGCGACCCCCCGCCACTGTGAGGCGCTCACCTTCTCTTTGAGGATGAGGCACGAGAGCACCACGGTAACGGCCGGGTACATGGAGGAGAGCACCGCCGCCACATCGAGCCGGGTGAACTGCCTGGCGAGCATGTAGAACGCGTTTCCCCCGGCGTCGAACACTCCGGCCAGGAGGGCTATCGGGCTGGCCGTCAGAGACGGGATCTGTTCGCGCCTGGACACGATGATAACGGCGGCGAGCGCCAGCGCCGCGGTCTTGGAGCACACCAGAGGTCCAAACACCAGCCCCTGCTCGACCTGAGCGATGAGAATGAAGAATAGCCCGAAGCCGGTCCCGGCAAGGACCGCGTTCATGAGCCCGCCCCTGTCCGAAGGGACAAACCCTCCGTCAGGGCGCGATACCAGCCAGATGCCCGCAATGGCGACCGCGAACCCTGCCAGCTTCAGAACGCCGGGCGCCCCGATGAAGAAGATGCTGAATGCGACGGGGAGGCCTGCGCCGATCACGCCTGCAGCGGGAGCCACCGTTGCCGCGCTTCCCGTGGAAAGGCCCCGGTAGAGCGAAACGGTCCCCATGGCCCCGGCAAGCCCTGCGGCCAGTGCCCAGACAATGTTTTTCGTGGAAGGGACAGGTTCGCCGGCTGTCAGTGCGATCAGGGCAAGGATTGCGATGCCGGGGATGGCCGTGAGAAAGAGAACCCTGAACTGGTTCTGCGACCGCGTGGCAAAGCCCCCGCTGAAGTCCCCTGAGCCCCACGATGCGGTGGACGCGAGAGCAAGGATGATGCCGAGCACGCTCGATGATATCATTGCCGTCTTTCCTTCGGTGCGATTACGCTGATTTTTTACTGATTGCCCGTATTTAGCACAGAAGTCCGGGAAAATGAAGCGCCGGTGGTTTTCTCCTGTGCGGGACGCCCTCATGAAGATCGCTCGTACAGACTGGAGCGTGAGCGGGCAGAGATTGTCAGCCCACCGGCGGACAGCCGCCGGCGCCTAAGCGCTTCATGTGGAATTCCGGGCGGGAATGTGATGGATGGTGTTCACGGATGGGAGAAATACAGCGCGTTCGCGCCTGGAGGAGAGTCCTCCACCGGAGATGAGAGGGCTATCACCAGAAGGCCCGCTCCAATCACCAGCCCGAGACTTCGCAGGATATGACTGGCAATATTTGCCATCGTGATATGTCTCGCATCCACGGCAGTCCCTCCTCGAAAGTAATCCGCAGCCGGGTGCGTACCTGCGCCTCGGCCGGTCTCCAAGAAGGAAGAATAGAGCAGGCGAGTCGATTTTCAAGAGAAGGGCTTTCCCGCCGCCACTGTGTCCGGGACGTGGTTCATTCCGTGAGAGAGGCAAGCTTGTTTCCTCTTTCCCCTTTTTTCTCTGCGAAGTTGCTGATATAGATAGCAAACAGCCCTGGTTTACCGGGCTTTGCTTTCCGCCCCCGGCGGGAATGGATTTTCTCCATGCAGGCGGCACGGCACGCCGCGAGTGAGAGGATGTCGGCGACAGCACGTATCGAAGAGGAGGTGTGCGTGAGCAGAAAAGCGGAACAACCCTTCGGCAAGAGAATCAGATCACTGCGCGAGGAAAAGGGGCTCACCTTGGATGCCCTTTCCCGCCAGACAGGCTATCCCGTCGATGTGCTCGAGGATGTGGAGGAAGGCAGGATCGCTCCCCCCGTGGCCCTGGTGCTTCAGCTGGGGCGGACCTTCAAGGTGGACATCGAGCGTCTCCAGGCTGGCCAGGAGAAGGAGGCCGATGCGAAGAAGAGGCGTGCGAAGAGCCATAAGAAGCGGGTCGCATCCTACGCGTACTCACCCCTGACCAGGCCGGGTGAGGAGAAGCACCTGCGGGCCTACCGGGTCACCATCGATCCCCAGACCGACCACAAGGGCGTCGAGTATCATCACGAAGGCGAGGAGTTCGTATATGTCCTCGACGGCAGGCTCAATATTCAGGTGGGCCAGAACACTTCGGTTTTGAGGAAGGGCGAGAGCATACTGTTCGATTCCTCGCTCCACCACAAGCTCAGCAATCCCGCCAGGGAAAAGGCGGAGCTGATCGTCGTGATCTACATCCCGTAAGGAGAGCATATGGCATTTCAGCTTACAGCCGAACAGGAAATGGTCAGGCTCATGGCCAGAGACTTCGCCAGGAAAGAGCTGGAGCCCATCGCCGCCGACAGGGAAAGGGGGGAGATCTTCCCGCTGGATGTCGTCCGCAAGATGGGCGAGCTTGGATTGTTGGGGATGATGGTGCCCGCCCAGTACGGCGGTGCGGCGGCCGGGGCCGTGAGCTACTGCCTGGCTCTACAGGAGATCGCTTATTCCTGCGCGTCCACGGCGGTGACCATGTCGGTGGCCAACCTTTCCACCGAGCCGCTGCTCAAGTTCGGAAACGAGGAGCAGAAGCGTGAGTACCTGGTTCCCCTCGCATCCGGCAAGACGCTCGGGTGCTTCGCCGTCACCGAACCCAACGCCGGCTCCGATCCGGGAGGCCTGCTGCTGAAGGCCGAGGACAGGGGAGACCACTTTCTCGTCAACGGAACCAAAGTCTTCATCACGCACGGCGAGTACGCCGATGTGGTCAACCTCATTGCCCGCACCGGCCCGGACAAAGGCAACAAGGGTCTTTCCGCGTTTATTGTCGAAAAGGGCACTCCGGGCTTCACCGTGGGCAAGAGGGAAGACAAGATGGGCCTGAGGGCGTCCAATACCGTGGAGCTCGTGTTCGAAGACTGCCGGGTGCCTGCCCGGAACCTCGTGGGCAAGCTCGGGCAGGGCTTCAAGATCGCGATGACGGCTCTCGACAGCGGCCGCATCGGCATCGCCTCACAGGCAGTGGGGATCGCCCGGGCGTGTCTGAACGAGGCGATCGGCTATGCCAGGGAGCGCAAGCAGTTCGGAAGGGCCATCGGGTCGTTCCAGGCCATTCAATGGATGATCGCCGATATGGCCGCCGGCATCGAGGCGGCACAGGTCGGCGCCAAGCTGGGCGACATCTCCTTCGCCATCGCCCGGGTCGCGACCAAGGCCGGCTACAAGATCAACATCATCCCCGAGAAGGCCGAGATGAGCTTTGACTGCCGCCTGCTGCCGGATACGGACGCCCGTGCGTTCGTCTCCAATCTGGAGCAGATGGTGAACGATCCGGGCATCACGTTCGCCGTGGACTGGCCGGACGCCGATCCCGCGTTCGCGCCCACCGACGGCGGCTTGTTCACGTCCATCGATCTGTTCCCGCGCGTCACGGTGCGGGCCGGCACGGACCTCGAGCTGGCGCAGTCGCTCCATCGTGAGGCGGGCGAGGAGTGCTACATCGCGGCATCGCTGAACTGTCCCGTCACGCACTCGCCGGAGATCCGCACAGCCTGACCCGGCCTACGTCGCGGCGAGCTGCTCCAGGATCAGCGACGCGATCGCCTCCGGCGTCTGCTCGGGCGCCCAGTGCGAGACGTCCTCGAGCATCTCGAAGCGGTAGGGCCCGGTGCAGTGGCTCCCGGTCCCGAGCGCGGCCACGTCCCCGAAGACCGGGTCGTCGGTCGGCCACACCGCGCCCTCCCTATTTGCGCGGCCCGAGGA
>ERZ1026796.433-NODE-433-length-34596-cov-3.861151_pt1 | contig 34596 bp, 35 predicted proteins | sample MGYA00520874_ERZ1026796 | MGnify/ENA primary metagenome ERZ1026796 (study PRJEB33270, sample SAMEA104284474) | anaerobic digester metagenome | biome: Anaerobic digester microbiome; feature: mesophilic sludge digester; material: Anaerobic digester biomass | place...
CTATATACTCTGGCCATTTCTTTCTTAACCTTAATGCATTAGTCTCATCTCTTTCTAATACCTCATTACTATTAAACCTACTAATAGATTCATAATGAATTAATTGAGAATAAGGAGTATATACATTATACAACCCCCTCTCATATAACCTAATACCCAAATCAACATCCTGATAAGCAGGATCAAACTGAATATCAAAACCACCAATATCTATAAATACCTTCCTCTTTATCATTAAACAAGCCCCTGTTAAAGCAAGATAATTCCTAATATTTACTAAAGCCCCCTCATAACCAAAACTATTACCATCCATTAACCTATGAGAATGAGCAGCAGCACCACCAGCACCAACTATAACACCAGCATGCTGTATCTTACCATTAGGATAGTAAAGCTTAGCACCTACACTACCAACCTCAGGCAATTGACACCACTCTAACATACTCTCTAACCAACCATCATTTAATACCTCAATATCATTATTAAGCATTAACATATACTCCCCATCTATCTGTTTACTAACCCAATTATAAAGTTTCCCAAAATGAAAAGGCTCATTAAAATCAATAACCCTAATGTTCTTCTCCCTACTAATCCCTTTGAAATACTCTATTGTCTCTTTCTCCTCACTCCTGTTGTTTACAATAACAATCTCATAATTACTGTACTTAGTATGCTCCTGTATACTCTCTATTGCCCTCTTTAAGTACTCTACTTTATCCTTAGTAGGAATAACTATACTTACTCTTGGATTGCCAATAATATTCAACTTAACTCTCCAGCTACCCTGATAAGCACCTTCTACTACCTCTCCATTTAATTTTCTCCTTTTTAAATATCTCTTTAAAACATATCTCTGATTCTCATATGCCCAATCCTTAGCTCCTCCATTAGCCAGTGCAGTAGAACCAGGATACACTCTCCAATGATAAAGAATCTTTGGAATATGAATTACATTCCAATTACCCCTTGTAACATACCTTAATACCAAATCCCAATCCTGTGCACCCTCAGTTCCCTTTACTAATCCACCTAACTCTTTAACAACTTCTCTCTTGTAGCAAGTAATATGTGTTGTATACATCTGTGAAGTAAGTGTATGAGGAGACCAATCAGGCCAAAAAGAAGGATCAAATCTCTTACCATCTTCATCTATCTTATCAAAATCACTATACAGAAACTCTACCTTTCTATTCTCATTTATACTCTTTGCTAATTCAAGTAAACAATTAGGAGATATTTCATCATCACAATCCATAAAAACAACATATTCACCAGTAGCCATACTAAGAGCATTATTACTATTCTCTATAATATTAATACCTTTAATATCTATAGTAGAAAACTTAACCTTTTTAGGATATTTATCCTTAAACCCTAAAAGAAATTCCCTTGTACTCTTTACATTCTCTGTAGAACCATCAGAAATACAAATCTCCCAGTTATCATATACCTGACTTACTATTGAATTAAGAGCCTGCTCAAGCATCTTTTCACTTTTATTCCATACAGGGAAAATAATACTAAACTTCGGTTTATACTTAAGATTCTTTAAATCCTTTCTCATACTCTCCTCATTCAAATACTTACTCTCTACATTCTTTATCCAGTTTGGGTATGAGATATTTAAAAGCCTGCTACTATCACCACCACTTCTTACAAATCTATAAATCTTTTTAAAACCTCTCTTTAATGTAGCAACTACTCCCTCTTTTTTTAAAAGAGTCTTAAATTGGGTGAAATATATAGGGGTTCTTTTAATTACTCTTTTAGATGTATCTATTAAGTCCATAAGCAGAATTTATTAAAATGTCTTACTGTATTTATCAACCATCTCAGTAGGATTCCCTATCTCATATGTTTTATCCTCTTTAAGCCACAGTACCCTATCAGAATATTTCTTAACAGCACTTAACCCATGAGAGACAAAAAGTATAGTTTTTTTACCTACAATACTATCAAAATAGTTAAAACATTTCTTTTGGAACTCACCATCACCAACAGCTAAAACCTCATCCAAAACAAGAATATCAGACTTTACCTTAATTGCAATTGAAAAAGCTAATCTTACAGCCATACCAGAAGAAAAATTCTTAACAGGAAGATTAACAAACTCTGTAAGCTCTGCAAATTTAAATATCTCATCAATATACTCATCTACTTCCTTTTTTGTAAGACCAAGTATAGTACCATTAAGATATACATTCTCCCTTGCAGTAAGCTCAGGATTAAAACCAACACCAAGCTCTAAGAAAGGAACAAGATCACCATTAACAACTACCTTTCCACTATCAGGAATATATATACCAGATACAATTTTAAGAAGTGTAGACTTCCCTGCACCATTTGGTCCTATTACACTAAAAAACTCATTCTTCTTAACATCAAAAGATAGATTGTTTAATGTATAGAATTCTACATACTCTGTTTTATGAAAAGGATTAACAAACCTCTCCTGTAAAGTTTCTTTCTTCCCATTGATAGGGATTCTAAATTTCTTACTAACATTTTTTACACTTATAGCTATATCTTCCATATTAAAAATGTTCTGCTACTTTTAAAATATGCCTCTCAAAATATGCTCTGCCTACAAAGACAAGAACAATGGAAACAACAAGAGAAGCTAATACAAACTTTAAATTAGTAATCTCTCCATATATCAATGCATTTCTCACAGCTTGTATAAATAAAGCTAAAGGATTGTAAGAAATGATAAAACGATAATTCTCAGGAACCATCTCTATTGGGAAAAATACAGCAGAAGCATAGAACAAAAGCTGTAGTACAAGTTCAGAAATATGAGTAAGGTCTCTTACATATACTCTCCATATACTTGTAAAAAAGGATATACCATACATACCAAGAAACATTACAATACATATTAAGAATACATACAACAAACCATTAAGAGAGTAATTAATATCTAAAACAACACCTATTGCTGCGATAATAAAAAAGTTGATTACAAAGTTGATTAAAGCCATAGTCAGTGCACTTATAACCACAATACTTCTTTTAAAGTTAATCTTTAAAATTAAATCTGCTCTATCCATTATGGAGTTCATACCCCATGTAAAACCCTCATTAAAGAATGTATAGATGATAAGACCTGATAAAAGATATACTGCATACTGCCTTGATGTAAGACCTCCTGCTGCACCTGCAGTAGCCGAGAAGATTACATAAAGGATTAGAAACATAAAAAAAGGTTTAAGCAAAACCCACAGAAAGCCTAAGATGGACCCTTTATATCTCATCTTAAATATCGTTTTAACCAACTGTTTGTATAGGTCTATATCATTCTGTTTCATTATTCTTTTTTAAAAATTCTTTTAAGCTCATTCTCTTTGAGTATATCATTTTCCAGATTAACCAGTTAAAAAGATACCATATTGTTTCCCTAACTGCCACCCATAACCCTAACCTTGATTTAATACTAATAAACTTGTTTTTCATACTCATAACATTTCTTTTTCTCATAGTCAGCTTCTTAGAAGAAGCCATATGATCATGAAATACTTTTGATTTACCACAATACACAACCTTGTATCCTAAATCCCTAATTCTTAAAGACAAATCTACATCCTCATAATAAAGAAACATCTTCGGATTAAAACCGCCTGCCTTATCAAAAACCTCTCTTCTAACTAAAAATGCACTACCCATTAAAGCATCAACCTCCTCTATAACATCATATTTAGGATTATCTTCCTGCTTATCATACCTGTCATATGCCATAAAATGTTTATCAACCTCTATGCCAGCAGAGTTAACAATATACTTGCCATTTCTCTTCTTTGAGTACAAAATCTTTGGTCCAACTGCCCCTATGCTGTCATCAGATTCTAAAACTTTAACAAGCTCTTTTAACCACTCTTTAGGTACTGAGACATCATTATTTAAGAAAAGATATGCATCATAATCAGGATACATAGACACTCCTAAATTATTACCTCTTCCAAAGCCTAAATTTTCACCACTTTCAACTACTTTTACACTAGGGAAATTCTTTCTAAGAAACTGTACACTTCCATCATGTGAATTATTATCTACTACAACAATATCAAAATCATTATAATCAGTCTCTACAACAGATTTAAGATTCTTCTTTAAAAGATGTTTACCGTTGTAATTAACAATAACTATTAAAACTCTCATCATAAGTTGTAGATTATACATAAATTATGAATATCTAACAAAACAGACCCCACTATGTTATACTATTTTAATATAACTTAACAATAATAAATATGTTTAATACAAAAATAAAAAACATATTAATAGGAACAATATTAATCCTATTATTCCTAATAACCCCAACATATGCAGCTAAAATAGAAACAGGAAATTATACCCTAAATAAAGAAGAAATTATTGAAGATGATCTATATGTTAGTGGAGGTAATATAACTATAAGTGGAATAGTAGACGGAGATTTACTTGCCGCAGGAGAAAATATACTAGTAGATGGAACAGTAACAGGAGATATATATAGTGCAGGAAACAGTATAAAAATAACTGGAAATGTATCAGGCAATACTTTTGTATTTGCATCTAATGCAACAATATCTGCGATATTAAGAAAGAATCTGTATATTGCTGCAGCAATAGCAGATGTAAAGGGAAGTATTGAAGGAGATGTTATGGCAGCAGCAAGCCAGATTAATATTGAAGGAGTAGTACTTGAAGATGTAAGAGTAGCAGCAAACCAGCTTAAATCAACAGCATCAGTTGCACAAGATTTCCTTGTATCAAGCTCAAACTACTCTATAGATGAAAGTGCTATAGCAGGAGAAGTAATAGATAATGGAAAACAGGGAGCTACTCCTAAGTTTACATTAGAAGATTTCTCAGGAATTGGCCCTGGTCTTACCATAATTAACTTTATGGGAATGTATTTAGCAGGATTAATAATAATACTTCTTGCACCTGTTAAAACATTAAGAATAGAAAAGAAAATTACATCCTCATGGCAGGAATTACTTAAAAGCTATGCAGTAGGAATAGCAGCATTAGTTGTAGGACCAATAGCAGCATTAATACTTCTTCTTACAGGCATAGGAGCACCACTTGCACTATTAATTACAGCAGCATTAGCATTCTTATCAATATTTGGAATTCTTTATGTAGAATCTGCAATAGGACACAAAATACTTAAAATGACAGGACAGAAAGATTATGTAAGATTCTTCTCACTGTTAATTGGAAGATGTATCTCACTAATTATCTCCTTTATACCTGTTCTAAGAGGTATATACTCAATATCTTTAATCTCTGTTGCAATAGGTTCTGCAGTAAGAATGAAATATGATTCATTTCCTAAACAAACCCAGGAAGAAACAAAAACAGAAGTAGTAAAGAAAAAGAAGAAGTAATCAAGAAGATATATATGAATAAAAAAGGGGAAGTTCTCTTCCCCTTTTAATTAGTCAACAATACTCTTACTTAGCTAACATCTCATCAATAATAGCTTTAAATGATTCATAAGGATATGCACCTGCTATCATCTTCCCATCAACATTACCATCCTTATCAAGAACACCAATTACAAACCCTGGAGTACCCTGTATACCAGCACTACTACCATCTGCTAAATCCTTATCAATCTGATCTTTGTATCTATTCTCACTCATACAAGCATTGTATTTATTCATATCTACACCAACACTCTGTGCAACTTGAGCTAACTCATCAACAGATGCTTTAGCAAATGCTTGTTTGTAAAATTCATAGAATTTATCTCTTCCACCTAACTCATTAACACACAAAACTGCATTAGCACTCTGTGTTGCAAGCTCTCCATGTAAGCTTTCCAATGGAAAACTTCTTACTACATATATAATCTTACCTGTATCAACATACTCAGACATAATCTGAGGCTCTGTCTCTGTAGCATGTCTCTGACAGTAAGGACACTGTAAGTCAGTATATTCAACAACAGCTACCTTGGCCTTTTTAATATCTCCTATATATGGGCTGTTTCCAATAACAGTCTTAGCAGCAGGAAATTCCTCCTGTGCACCAGTATCTGTAGTATCTGTTGTACCTGTTGTACCACTTCCAGTAGTATCATTTCCATTACTTCCATTATTATTTGTTAAAAATATTGATAATGCTATTAAAAGACCTGCTAGAAATATAGAAAGAGGTAATATTATTTTATCAATATCTATTACTATCTCTTTTTCTTCTTTCTTAGGTTTACTTTCAACCTTTTTCTTTACTTCTTTCTTTGTTCTTGGCATGTATATATGTTTTAAATATTAATTAATATATGTGGATAATAATATTTGAAATATATAAATATGTCAATAAATTAAGATAGAAGTCCTGTAAATATATATGAAGAGTAAAAACTCATTCGATTCACAGGACTTCTCTGTACCTTGTTTATAAAAACTTTTACCTCATCAAAAAATGATGAGAAGAATCAACAAAATAAAAAACAACACAACCAACAGCGAAAACAACTGCATATCCTCTCTCCTAGAAAGGTCTAAAGTAGAAATTCTCCTCAAGAGGAGAAAAATTACCACTAAAATAAGGAAAATGGCAACTATTTTTATTATGCCAGGCATACTATTATCTCCTTTCTCCGTTGCTTAATCTACTAAGTTATTTTTTTAAATGAACAAGGTACATATACATTATACTAAATCTATTTAATAATTACTATAAGCCATATAAACATGAAATATGAATAAATGATAAAATAACAAAATGAATATAGATGTAAAAGAGAAAAAAGAAAATAAAAATAAACTCTTTCTCATAATAATTATAATTGCAGTATTAACAGCCATATATACATATAATTATTACAATAAACCTAAACCACAAGAAGAAGTATTAGAAGAACAAAAACCACAGCAAGAACAACCACAAACAGAAGAAAAACCTGTTGAAGAAGGACCGCAATATGAGGAAATACTCACTATAATTGAAGGACAGCAAGCATATATATGTGTACCTACAAATATTGATGAAAACAACCCTCCTGTACTTGTAATATACAGCCATGGATCTAATACCTCAGTAACAGAGAACATGAATGACCAATTTATGAAAGATATGCAAGAGTATGGAGTCTTTTTTGCTTCACACAACTATATATTCTCCGCATCAAACCAGCATGGAGTAAACTGGGGAAACAGTGCATCAATACAAGATATGATTAATCTTAAAGAATGGATTGAAGAAAGATACAGTATACAGCCAAAGATAAACTTAATAGGATTTAGTATGGGAGGACTCCCTACTCTAAACTTCGCAACACAATACCCCAATATCGTGGGGAAAATAGCTCTGCTTGCTCCAAGTATAAAATCAGCACAATGGGATAATACAAGAGCACAGAAGTTAAAAGATATACAAATTAAACTTTGGCATGGTAATAAAGATGTAAATGTACCATATTCAAGTTCAGTATCATTTGTTAAAAAACTACAAGGATATGGTATAACAATTGACTTTGTTACAATAGAAAACAAAGGGCATTTTGATATAGATACAGAGTATATGCAAGATATATTAGAGTTCTTCTCTACTTAAAGGCAAGCTCTTTAGCAAAACTTTCCATCTCCTCTTTAGTAAAAGATTTTCTTAAAGAAGCCTCGCTTACCATCTGAGTATCTTTATATATTGGCTTAACATGAATATGTACATGAGGAATAACCTGACCTGCTCTTTCTCCATTATTCTGGTTTATAAGAATACCCTCTGGTTTGTACTTCTCATTTAAATTCTTTGCTACTTTTTGTACTACCTGTGCTAAATATGAATACAAATCAGAAGGGATATCCAACACTGTTTCAAAATGTTGCTTAGGAAGTACTAATGTATGACCTTTACTTAACGGATTTACATCTAAAAATGCTATAACCTTATCATCTTCGTACACTTTGTATGAAGGTATTTCCCCTTTTATAATCTTACAAAAAATACAATCATCCATACCTTTATAAATGATAAATTATTATTCTGCTCCAGTAGGTAAGCTTTTCAGAATTAGTTTTTAAATAATCTAAACTTACAAATCCAATATCCTCCAAACCTTCTTCTTTTACATGAACATCTACTCCATCTAAATCAAAAATATATACAAATCCTACATGAACTAAATTAACAGGATTATCATCTTCAAGATATATTAAACCTAAATAATTTTTACTAATAATATTACTCTTTAAATCAACTTCTTTATGTAACTCTCTTTCTAATGCTGTTTCTAAAATATCATCACTATTAGAATCAATCTCTTCAATATGACCACCAATGGGCAGAGGACATAATGAATTAAGTCTTTCCTCATTTCTTTTTACCTGTCTGTGAAGAAAATATTTATCTTTGTATCTAAGTATTACCTGTGCAATTATCTGTTTATAACTTGGATCATTCTCAAGCTCTTTTCTTACTCTAAATTCTCCATTCTCTCTAAGAAGATTGAGATATTTCTGAGGAGTAGAAGTCATAAGACCATTCCATTTCCCATATTTAAAGAGTGTTTCCTCTTTTATACATAATATTTTTTCATCCATGATTATTTCTCTGTTACAATAGCAGTTGCAGGACACATACTTTGTGCTTCTAATACTTTCTGCTCTAATTCAGATGGTACATCTTTGTCTTTAAACTCATCTTTTACTTCAACAGTACCATCATCTTTAATTTCAAATACATCAGGACATATTCCTACACATGTTGCACAGTCTATACACTTGCTTTTATCTATAGATACTTTCATTATATGTATTACTAAAATTATACATTTACATTGTTTCAGAAATACATGAATATTTCAACTGTATTTACAGTTTGTAATTGTAATAAGTCATATTTTAGCCAATATATAATATTTACGCTCTAAATCTAACCAATCCATCTCCCACTATATCAAATGAATACTCCTCTGAGAGATCAGATAAAAATATACCATTTGATATTAACAACTCACTTGGCTTAGTACCTCCTTGCAGAGCATCTGCAATATCATTCCTATCAATACCAAGTACCTTACTTAGCATATTAATCATTTTTGAAGAGCTCTCCTCTGCTTCAAAGTACACCTTTCTTGATTGTATATCCTCATCAGCATATTCATATTGTGAAGTAACTGTGTATTGTTTAGCAGAATAATTATTGATTACAGGTTTAAGTGCTTCTATAAATGCAAAACCCAACACTGAAACAAATATAGTTACAAATGCTATCATCTTCTTGTTTGTCATATTAATATAAATGACAATTTAAGTATGTATATATGCTAAGACATATGTATCTTAAATGTACAGAAAATATTAGTTATAACTAAAATATATATACTTAGTAATACATACTATATTGTGAGTACAAGGTGAAATAGCAACAAAGAGAGAAAGACTATAAGGTAGAAGAGATATTTAAGCCTAAAAAATAGATACTCTTGTATTACTTTTGTTCAATTTTAATTAATTTCGCATGCATAACTACTTTCTCCTTGGAAGAATAGCATGTTGAAAGAGTTATTATTTTATCTTTGGAAGACAACTCAATATTAAAATCATATATACTCCTTTGTTTAATAAATTTAAGAAAGTTATCAAAAGTCTCATCATTGCGGAAATCAGTTACCAAGTAATCACTTGTTGTAGGAATACGATATACCGAAAATACCTGCCAAAGAGAATTATGTGATTGGGTAGACAACTTAATAATATGATTATTTGAATTCTCATACCAATTACTCTTCATTATATTTTTTAAAGTACCAAATAGTACAGAGTTAACACGACCATGTGCATAGATAATGTTGTTTCTATCTAGTTCTTCAATATTATTCCTAGAATCTAAAAATACCCACCCTGCATTATTCTCTTTTTTATTAAATGTATGATTTAAGTAAAAAGTGTTATCCTTGGTCTGAACAAAAGGATAATTAATATTTGTACCTTCTACTTTAATCCAGCCCTTTGTTTCTGAGTTTATCTTTCTCAACTCTTCAAAATCTACATCGATTAAACCTACCTTTATATATTTCCAATATGGACTATCTTCGTTTAAAGGAGGGTTTACTATTTGATTAGTATTATCTGTTTTATCTTCGGTTATTTTTGTAATTGAATTAATCTTCTCTATCTCGTCGTTTATCTGATTAGAATCAGAATACCAAAAGTAAAGATGTCTAATAGAGAGAAGAATACCAATTGTAAATACTATTGAGAATATTAATTGCTTCGTTAATTTAACCTTTTTCATCTCCAATTTGACATAAGTAAATCTAATTCATATAATACTATCATAATTAATATCTATCCATTACATTATGAAAAAAAATACCCATAGAGCATTCAGATTAAGAGATCTTTTCTCTTTTTCTCTCCTCATTTCATTTCTCTTTGTCCCTCTTTCACCACTTATTGCACTAGATGCTCCGATACAGAGTTTAGATGTTAATGGCGTGAATATATATAACGTAGGTGGAGGATATAATGAATCTCATGGTATAACTGGGGTCTCTTTTGATGTGGGGACACACACATTAACTTTGAATAATGCCAATCTAGATAGAATTAGTGCTAGTGGAGATTTAGATATTAATCTAGTTGGATCAAATTCAATAATGGTTACTACTGATAGTTCTGCAATTCTTGCTATGAATGGTGACTTAACAATTACTGGAGATTCGGCTAGTCTAAACATTAGCGGTTTTGGTGACAATCAACCAGCCATTACTATTGGTGTAGGAGGTAGATTAACAATCGGTGCAATAGGTACCTCAATAACTGTTTCCGTACCTAGAGGTCTCTTAATTAATTGTGAAGATACATATGTTGTAGAAGGAAATACTTTTAACCCTCCAGCTACAGAAGAACCATTTGGACCACCTCAAGGGGAACCTATTCAAATATTTGTAGGAGATACTCTAGTAATAGATGAAACTTCAGACCCTCAAATAACTTCTGCATCAGGTGATGGTTGGGAGATAGAGAGCAGTTTTTATGGAGGATATCAATTTAATATTGATGCAACAATATCTCCAACTTTTCCATATATTTCTGGTAGTGGAGATGGTGCAATCAGTATAAACGCTATTGGAGGAGATGTAACTATAGCAAGAAATATTGCGGATAACATGTCTGTAAATTTCGACGGTAATGTAGATATTCTATTTGGTATGGGTGAGGTTGGGGATGTATATCTTAACGGAGGGATATTAACTCATGCTGGAGTACATGGAGGAGATGGAGATGTATTCATAGGTAGTTTGGAGACACCATCGACTTCTGGAATAGGAGCATCCTATGTTTCTTTGAATTTTGGAAATATTTCAATATATACACTAGGAACAGGACTTTACTACTATAATCCGACTCCCTTGGAAGGTGAAGGTATGCTAGTACAAGCAAGACAGGGAGCTAAACTTACAATTAATACAAGCAACACGGCGACCGAGAATGTTAACTCTGCAATAGTAATAGGTGGAGGAATAATTGATTTATCATATACAAGTCAATTGGGAACTTTCACTCCTCAATCTGGATATTGGGAATGGACTAAGTTTACTGGTACAGCAGAAGAAAATACAGAGCCTACAGTTGTTGATTGCGTAGAAGGTATAGATTCAAATAACTTCTACTCTCTAACTCTTTCTGCAAACAACTTCTTGCTTGAATCTACTTCAAAATCCCTTTTCCAATTAGGTTTTAACTATGATGCAACTGATGATGCTAGAGTTGTAAATGGTACCGTAAATGTAATAGCAGCAAAAGGTTACAAATTTGTTTCAGGAGATTTTTATGATTTTAGCATTGAAGAGGGAACAGAGGTTACCATAGAACTACTTCCAGACTATGGGTATCAATATGTTTCTGGGGGTATAAACGGAAATCCTACCTCACCAGAGGAAGGAAAAGCTTCATACACTTTCACTATGCCATCTAACCATGTACATATAAGTGCCATTTTTGAGAAGACTCCAGACATAGTTAACATTGAAACTAATAAAATTACTTCCGCAAGTCTCACAATGCCTGCAAACCAGATAAATGGTAACGCAGAATTAATTATTGATGAGGCAGAGGATGTACAAGAAAGTAAATTTACTACCGCTTTGGACGGGTTTGAGGTCGGTTCATATCTTGATCTCTCATTGAATGAAGTAATTAAGAAAGGTGGTACACAAGATGTTTGGAGAACAAATATCACAGAACTGGAAGAAGACAGTACGATTACGCTTACTCTTTCTGACGAATTAGAAGGTCATGCCCAGTACAAGATTCTTAGAGATCATGAAGGTACTGTAGAAGAGATTGAAGCTATATATAATCCCTCAACTGGAACACTCACATTCAATACTGACGCATACTCAACATATGTATTAGCATATAATGATCCCGTTAATCCACCTACATATGATAATATTTTAAATGGTATTGCATTAGGGTTGTCAAGCATACTTGGGTTATGTGGAATGAAAATTTATACCAAGAAAAGAAGAAAATAACGACAAACGGATAATATTCCTTATAAATATCGGGGTGACTCGACTTGAACGAGCGACCTCTTGCACCCCATGCAAGCGTTCTAGCCACCTGAACTACACCCCGTAGCAGCTTATTATACTACAACCCAATATCCTCTGAAATACTGCACAATGCATTAAGAGATATTTTAACAAACTCATCCAAAGACATACCTGTCTTTTCAATATCATATATTAACTGCCTATCAACCCCCTTTGCAAAATCCTTCTTCTTAAATTTCTTCATTACACTATCTACATTAACACTCTTAATCCTTTTATCAGGCTGAACAAGTGCACAAGCAACTAAAAAACCACTAATAGTCTCTGCACTACTTAAAGCATAATCAAGTTTTGATTCTCTCTTTTGTGAAATATTAGGATTACTCTCACAATGAGCCTTAATTGCATGATATACACTCTCAGGGATATCTCTTCCAATCACAATACCCTCTACCTTAAATATATTATCAATCTCAACACCATGCCTAAGATGATCTTTATTAACATAATCAAAATCTAAATCATGAAGCAGTCCTGCTAAACCCCACTCATATTCATTCTCTCCAAAATATTTAGCAAGAGATTTCATAATTGCCTCACTCTCAATCATATGAAGCTTAAGCCATGGAGTAGAAACATACTTATCAAGAAGTTTTAAAGCACGATCTCTATCTATCATTTTTACAAATCAATCTCAATATTTACTAAATTAGGACTCTGAGATGCACCTATACGAAACGGCTTCCTGTTATTAATTCCGCTAAACATATATACAGACTCCTGCCCTGTCCTTGAAATCTCCACCTTTACTCCAGCAGGAAGATTAATTACACTTCCCCACTGCGATACCTTATCCTGCTCCAGTGATGGGAAATTAACAAACAAAACTCCTTCATCATTGTACTGAGCAGTTAAAGAAGGTATAGGATTAGAAGCACCGCTTGCTACCTCTAAGGAAAACTTCAAAATACCAGATGAATAGATATATGAGTAATCAACTATTTTAGCACCCTGCTGGGAAGTTACACCCTCTATCTTTTGAGGTTCAGAAGAAAACTCTGTACTCCCAAAATCTATTACTGGTGCACTATAGTTAGTATCATATGACACCTTTACTGAAAATATCCATACAGAATCCCCCTCTTGTTGCATATCAACCTTAAACTGGTTGTTCCCTTGTACACCAATATCGTATCCCCTTGTAGTATCAGAATCTGTAACAATTCTTGTTAAAGCTGTAATGGCACCCTTGTTAATAGCAACCCCCTTACTATGTGTAATTGTACTATTATCATCAAATATGTTAGTAAGAGAAACTCTAAATACTCCCTTTGAAAGCAGAGGTGTAACTGTAAACAGCGGAGCTACAGCACCCTCCTGTGAAGAAGAGATCTTAAATGTAAATTCATAATACCCCTCTCCCTCTTTTGCCTCTATACTATCAAGTGTATATTCAAATTCACTTGCCTGTCCTAAAACAACCTTTTCTTTTCCAAACCCCTCTAAATTACCACTATCTTGAGGACTCTCTTCTTTCTCTTCAACAGGTTTTTCTTCTTCCGGCTTTTCTTCTTCTATCTCCTCTTGTTCAGTTACAGATGTATCTGTTTGAGTGTCTGTCTCCTCACTCTCTTTTTTTGTACATCCACTAAGCAGTACACTACTTAAAATTAAAACTAAAATATATACATACAAACGTTTTTTCATATTAATGTCTACTTAATTAATATATATTCATACTATCACATTTACCAAATGATTAACATTCTTCCGCTTACATGTTAAATTATAAATATGAAAAAAGAGATAAGTATGACAGATACGCAGCTGCAAAGTAAAAAAGTTAACACTACTCAACAGCAAGAACCAGTAGTACAAACTCCAACTACTCAAAATATTACTACTGCACCACAGCAGGAAGAAAAGAAAGACAAACCTAAAAAGAAGAAAACAGGCTTAATAATTGGTATATCTGCCCTAGCTATACTTACAGGAATATTCCTCTTTTACTATTTTGGGATATACAAAGCAAAACCATACAAAAATCCTGCTGAGGTTATAAATCTAAATAACGGATATATACTCCCCAATCCTGTAGAGAATGTATTTGCACAAGTACCAATACCAGCTCCCTTAGAACCTAAAACAGAAGAAAGTCCAATAAATGGGAAACTGTTTACTAAAACTGAAATGAAAGAGCTCTTAAAAAGAAGACCTGTTGCTGTAATGATAAATAACCATGCAGAAGCAAGACCTCAATCAGGACTAAATAGTGCAGATATTGTATTTGAAACACTTGCAGAATCAGGTATAACAAGATTTTTAGCAATATTCTGGAGTGAAGCACCAAAAAAAGTTGGACCGATAAGAAGTGCAAGACAGTATTACTTAGAATGGCTCTCTCCGTTTGATCCTCTTTTCATATATGATGGCTGTGCAGATACAGACAACCCTAAGACAGATGCATGTGGGAATATATACTCTTACAAGATTAAGAAGATTGCAACAGCAGGAGCATGGAGATGGAATGATGGTGTAAGATATGCTCCACACAATGAGTACTCTTCTCTTTTTACAGCATGGGAGTATGCAGAAGATAAAGGGTGGGATAGTATGCCTACTATTGAAAGCTGGAAATTTAAGAAAGATGCAACAGTTGACAACAGGGGACAAAAAACAAAAGTAAAGATATTTTTTCATGAAAGACTTAAGAATAATGGAGCATATGACAGTACATGGACATATGATATAAAGACGAATTCATATTATGAGGAAATAGGGGGAAAGAAACTAATAGATCAAGAAACAAATACACAGGTATATACAAAGAACTTAATAATTCAGGAGGTAGAATACTCTCCTGCATATGATGATAAAGGAAGAATAATACTTACAACAATCGGAGAAGGAAAAGCAACATACTTCATTGATGGAAAAATTACAACAGGAAAATGGAAAAAGACATCAAGAACAGATAGAACAACATATTACGATAATAGCGGAAATGAGATACAATTTAATAGGGGGAGAACATGGATTTCTGTAGTTCCTCTTTCAATAGGAAAATTTGATATAATTGAACAATAGAATGCCCCAGGTCTAAGAGCTGCCCCTCTTAGCCTATTTAATATTTAATAAGGAGGGGATATGCTTAAGAGTTTGTTTGTATCAAAAGTAAGAATTAAAGTACTTGCTAAATACATGGAAGATGTAAATAAATCATACCATGTAAGAGGGCTTGTAAGAGAGCTGGGTGAGGAAATAAATGCAGTAAGAAGAGAGCTTCTTAGTTTAAAGAAAGCAGGACTTCTTGAATCTCATAAAGAAGGAAATAAAATAATGTACAGTATAAATAAACAGTGCCCTATTCTCTGGGAACTACGCTCAATGTTTTTTAAAGAGTCTGATATTGGAAAACTTCTTTATGAGACATTCCTGCCTTTAAGTGGAGTTAAGGTTGTAATTGTAACTGAAACATTCTTAAAAAATAAATATCTGGATAGCACTGATATAGATCTCCTCTTTCTTGGCGATATGAAGATAAGAGAGGTATCTTCGGCAGTTAGCAGTGTTGAAAAAGAGCTTGGCAGATCAATAAGATATACTGTAATGAAAGTAGAAGATTTTGAATTTGGAAAGAAGAAAAGAGATCCAATATTAATGAATGCTCTTATGAAAGATAAAATAATACTAATAGGTAAAGACTCAGATTTACTGTAATGAAAAAGATAAAATTCAAATTTAAGAAAATAAACTGGAAAGGTATTTTTAACTATTTCATTTCAGTAGTAATTAGTGCTCTAATACTTGCCTTAGTACTCATTTCACTCCCACTTACAGAGAAAGTATCTTCCTCTGCATCATATGACCTTGTAAACAAAAATAACATGTACTGGGCAAAAGAGTATACACTTGAACTTGATATCTCACAAAGCAGTGATATACAAAAAGATATTACACAGCTGAAGTCTGTACTCCAAAAAAGACTTAAACAATTTGATGTTGAACAATCATCAATTACATCATACAAAGAAAATGACAAATACTATCTTAAAGTAAATGTACAAACATCTAAAGAGCAGGAGTTAGTTGAACAGCTTGTTAAAACCCCCTTTATTGTAACCATTGTTACAAGAAAAGATGATGTAAATTATGAAGATACAGAAAATCCCCTTATTCCCTACCTTGAAGAAAACTATGATAAAACAGAGTTCACAAGAAAAGATTTTAGAAATGTATATGTAACAAAGCTTAAAAATACAAGCGGAGAGTATTCATACTTTGCAATATTTAAAGCATGGCCGTGGAGTAGTAAATGGAACGAATTCTTAAAGAAGTATTCAGGACAAATAGTGGGAGTAAGCATTGATGGCTTTGTAACACCTGTCCAGATAATTGAAGGAGATAAAACATTTGCACCATCTACTTCTGCTACAGATGAGAAATATGCAAAGGTAATAAGCATACTGTATAACAGTGGTGTTGCACCAATGTCATATGTAGTAACAAATGAAGAAGAAAAACCTCTTGATATTGCTGAAATAGATTATGTTAAATTAACAGAAGGAATTCTAATTGCAATACTCTTTATATATGTATACCTATTGGTAGTAGAGAAAACAAGAAAGAGTATAATTCTTAAATCAGGTATAGCAACAGTACTCACAATATCCTCATGGATAGCATATCTTAAACTATCAGCAACACCAGTTGACATATTTATACTTGCATTAGAAGTAATAGTAGTAGCAGCAATAATTAGAATGATAACAGAAAACACAGAATCAAGAGTCCACATTACACTGCTTCTTACCTTTATGTCAGTTCTGTGTATATTATTCGGTTTTGGTTATGTAAAAATATTTGCAAACGATTTACTAATTCTCATCATACTAAGTAATCTTTCACTCCTAATTTCAACCTACTATATATCTAAAGTGAGAAAATCTCTAAAAGTATGAACTTAATACAAAATGTAATACAAAATTGGAGCAGATATGAATTAAGAACAGAGATATTTCTGTATCTTTCCATAATTGCAATAGCAGTCCTAACTATATATCTATTTTCAAAAAATGGAAAAATTACCCTTCTCTCTTTCATATCCCTCTGTATTCTTCTCCTTTTAAACTTCCTTGGCTTTATCATTATCAGTTCACTTCTTAAAATACAAATAACAGAGGTATTTAGAATGACACCAGTAATCTCAATGGTATTCTTAATCTCTAACCTAGGTCTTCTTACAGGATATTACTCATCAAAAAAGAAAATGAAAGAAATTAAATTTGCTAACATTAGAAAAGAATATATGTCAGATAGTATAAAGGAAACTGTATTCTTAATACTACTGGGAATATCAACAATATTCTTTCTCTCCCCTGCAACTGAAATAGTTGTATCAATGTCAATACTAACCAGTATAACTGCAATATGGCTCACATACTGGATATCTAAATACATTCTCAAATGATTGAGTATAAAGAAAAAATCATTGTAATAGCAGGAGCTACTGCAACAGGTAAGTCTGAAATATCTCTTAAACTAGCAAAGAAGATAAATGGGTATATTATTAATGCAGATTCAAGACAGATATACAAAAAAATCAACATTGGAAGTGCAAAACCTAAATTTGACAAGGAAATATCCAAAGGTGTTCATACTCTCAATGGTATTACTCACTACCTTTATGATTTTGTAGACCCTAAAGAAAACTTTACTATTTTTGATTATCAGAATTGTGTAAACAATATCCTTAAGAACATACAGGAAGTACCAATACTTACAGGAGGAAGCGGATTGTACATAGATAGTGTTATATATAACTATAAATTAAATAAAAATAATAAAAATATATATTTAAAAGATAAAAGCATAGAAGAATTACAAGAACTAGCTAAAGAGTATTTACCATATATGAGTGAAAGCGATAGAAAGAACAAACATAGATTAATAAGGGCCGTACAAAGAGAGGGTGTAAATAAAGAAAAAGGCAAAGAATTAAATAATATATATTTTGTAATGGATGTTCAGAAAGAAATACTTCAAGAAAGAATAAAGAAAAGAATAGATAATATGTTTAAAGAAGGTCTACTTGAAGAAAATATCTCTCTACTAAAACAAGGTTATACATATAATGATAAGGGAATGAAAACAATTGGATATATTGAATTTAAAGAGTATTTTGAGAACAAAATATCTCTAGAAGATGTAAAAGAGAGAATATTTAAAAATACAATGGGATATGTTAAAAGACAAAGAACATGGTTTAAAAGAAACAAGAATGCAATATGGATAAATGAACCTAAGGAAATTCTCTACCTTGCCTCAAACTTCATCTTAAAGGAATAAACACCATTTTTGTTTTGTATTAAATACAAAGTATCTACAGTAAACTCAATATCCTCTAAATTAAGTTTTTTAGAAAGCTTTGCAATATCAATAGACACATTCCTATACTCCTCCTTAGACAAGTCCTCGCTTATTCTCCCAAGCGTAAGATGAGGAATAAATAAAGAGGTATCTTTCTCCCCTATCTCTTTTCTTACCTGAGAAAGAAGTTCCCTTAATTCTTCCCCTCCTTCACTTAAATCTAAATATACCAGCTCTTTATAACTCCTTGAGATTCCGACCTTAATATTTTTAAAAGATATTTTAAATTCCTTAAAACTAATCTTTGATAATTTCTTTTTTAAAAGCATTTGATTAAGAAATGAAAGACTCTCACCAAGATAGTAAAGAGTAATATGATATGTATTGGCTTTAACCCATCTTACAGGAATACCAAAATCAGAAAAAAGAGAATCTGCTTCTTTAACAACATTCTGAATCTTGTTTACACTCTCTTTGTCAGGAACAAAACCTAAAAAGTAACTCATACTACTTCTTTTCAATTTTATCTACACCAATATACTTCCTTAAAACATCAGGAACAACTATACTACCATCTCTCTGCTGATATGTCTCAACCAAAGCAACCATAAGACGACTAGTAGCAAGACCTGAAGCATTAAGTGTATGCATATACTCAATACTGCCATCTTCCTTTCTGTATCTCATATTACCTCTCCTTGCTTGATAATCCCTTACATTTGAAACAGAGCTTACCTCATAGTACTGAGAAATTGCAGGAAGCCATACCTCTACATCATATGTCCTTGCAGCTGGAGCAGAACAATCTCCTGCAGCTAATTTACTTACTCTGTAATGAAGACCTAAATTCGCTACAAGTCTTTCTGCTTTTTGCAAAAGCTCTTCAAATGCTAAATCACTCCCTTCCTGTGCTGTGTACTGATACATTTCGACTTTATTAAACTGATGAACCCTAATTAAACCCTTCTCATTAGCTCTATAACTCCCTGCTTCCTTTCTATAGCATGGAGTATATGAGAAGTATTTTCTAGGAAGGTCTTTCTCATTAAGAATCTCATCTCTAAAAAGATTGTCAAGTGCAGTTTCTGCAGTAGGAATTAAAAACTGATCTAAATCTTTAAGCCAGTAAACATCATCTTTAAATTTAGGAAGCTGACCTGCAGTATATCCAGACCTTTCACCAACAATATGAGGAGGAAGAACCATTTCATACCCATCAGAAAGATGAGCATTTATAAAATAGTTAAGAAGTGCCCATTCAAGTCTTGCTCCCCACCCTTTGTACATTACAAAATTATTTCCTGACATCTTAACAGCCCTATCTAAGTCAAATAATCCAAGACTGTCCCCAAGCTCAACATGATCTTTAATAGGAAAATCAAATACAGGTTTCTCACCAATAACCTTAATAACCTGATTAGCCTCTTTTTGCCCTGCTACAACATCTTCATCAGGAATATTAGGAAGCACCTCAACAAGAGAAGTAAGCTTCTGTGTTAACTCATCAACATTTCTTTCCAGCTCTTTTACATTTTGTGAAAGTGTCTTTAAATCAGAAACAAGCTTCTTAAACTCTTCAGAATCTCTTTCAATTCCTGCCATTCTACTGTTAAAGCTGTTCTGCTGTGTCCTTTTACTCTCATACTCTTTTAAAACTTCTTTCCTTTTGTTATATAAATCAATAATCTCATCTAAATGCATATCCTCTACTTTCATTCTTTTAGATAATGCTTTCTCTACTTCTTCCTTATTCTCCACTATCCTTTTAATATCTATCATACAAACAATATTTATATCTTAATTTCTTTATTATATTCTCTACACATACTGTAATCAACAAAAAATCTGATATACTGTATGCAGAAATGAAAGAAGAATACAAAAAACTTAAAAAACTGATAGAAAGAGCAGATAATATATTAATAATTACACATAGAGGACCAGACTTTGATGCATTTGCAAGCTCCCTTATACTCAAAAGCTATATTAACACCTTCTACCCTAAAAAGAATGTTGTATTTAAAACAAAGCAAAACCCCTCTCAGAAAATACCCCTAATGGATGAGATAACAATAGTACAGGAGTTTAATACAGAAAATGAAGAGCTTGTAATCATCATGGATGCAGGAGGATGGGGAATGTGTGTACAGAAAGGAGATACAATACAAGTCACTAAAGCTAAAGTGGCAATAATTGATCATCATCTAACAAAAGGAATACAAGCAGATGTAGTTATAAATGATCAGATGAGTTCTACAACTGAACAAATACTTGATTTCTGTATGAGTGTTGAGAAGAGATACAAAATTACACCTGCAGTATCAATATTAGGACAAATTGGAATAGTATATGATACAGGGAGATTTGCATACGATAATACTACACCTCACACCTATGAAATGATGGCTAAACTTACTAGTGTATACCGTCTTAATATTGAAGAGTTTGAATACAAAAGTGCAAAGTTTCCTGCAAGTTCCCTTACACCAATAAAAGTGTATATTGAAAATATACATATTATAGGAGATATGGCATATACATATATAAATAAAAAGGATATTGAGAGTTTAGGAATTACACAGATAGGAATAAACGGAGCATATGAATTTGTAAGAGATAATATTATAAGGTACATACAAGGAGTACACTGGGGCTTTATTTTAAAACCATCTTCAACAGTACAAAATGAATGGAAAGTATCATTTAGAAGTAGTAAAGAATATCAGGAGGTAGCAACTATTGCAGAAGCTTTAGGTGGAGGAGGACATCAGTATGCATCTGCAGCAGTTGTATCAGCAGATGAGGGAAATCAGGCTGCAGAAATAGTACTCAGTACAGTAAACAAGGTAATTACTCCTTCTTCATCTCCTTCTCAAGTTCTTTAACCTTCCACATAAATATCCTACTTCTGTCTTTTGCATTAGGATAATCAATTGCAAAACTATATGCTTTCTCAAGTATTACTCTTGGTTTCTCCTTAGCCCATTTAATATACATAGTTGCTCTCTTTTTATCTTCAAGTTTACCAGCTAAATGAAGTCCATAATATTGATACTCTTTAGTAATATATTTATGTTTATCATTTATAATTACACCATTTTTAGAATAATCGTCTGTATTAAACAACTCCTGCTGAGACTGTTTCTTTGATTGAGTACTCTTAAGTTTTGTAAATATATCCTTAATGGATTCCATTTACTTTTTTTTAGCCTTAGGCAAAATATCTTTGAAAATCTTTTTAGTAGACAGGTCTAGTTCAGGTTTCATCTGAGGAAACAATGTTCCCTCTCTTGCAGTAATATTCTCTAGAAACCAAAAGATTCTTTCACTTTGACCATATCCACTTACAAGAGGCATACCATATTCAAGCATTTCGACAAAATCAATATCAAGCATCTGAGCTTCTTCATCACCACTCTCTCTTAATTTCTGCTGTTCTAAGAATCTATTTAACTGGTCTTGAGGATCATTTATTTCAGAGTATCCATTTCCAAGTTCACTTCCTGCAATAATGACCTGAAATCTTTCTGTAAGGTTTTGTTCTTCCTCTTTTGATTTAGCCAGAGGAGAAACAAACACAGGGTGATTTACTAAAAATGCAGGACCAGAAATACTACTTCTTACATACTTCCACATACTATCTGTCATTCTATTTCTATTCATACCTTCTTCTACCTCCAAACCTTTATCTTTAAGAGCTTTTAACATGCTCTCCTCACTATCATTTACAATATCTACATTAAAATTCTCTTTAATTACCTCTACAAAATCAATCTCTTTCCAATCATCTGCTAAATCAAATGTATGACCTCTTGTTGTAAACTTAGTTCTTCCATATATCTTTTGAGCTATCTCTAAAAACAATCTTTTTACCAGCTCCATATTATCTTTGAAATTAGCATATGCCCAATACCATTCAATATCATAGAACTCTGGAAGATGCTCATCATCCATACCCTCATTTCTAAAATTAGGACCAAAGGTATATATCTTTTCAAACCCTCCCCCTATTAATCTCTTCTGATACAACTCTGTAGATATTCTAAGATACAAATCAATACCCAGTGCATTATGATGAGTTACAAATGGTTTAGCATCAGCACCTCCTGTTACATTTTCTAAAACAGGAGTTTCTACTTCAATAAAGCCTTCGTTTTTAAGAAACTCTCTTTGTACTTCCCAAAACTTTGCCTTTCTTTTAAATAACTCTATTCTTTCCTGATTAATAGTTAAATCTAAATACCTCCTTCTAAACATCTGCTCTTTATCAAGGAGCTTTCTAGGTATAGGCCTGAGTGCCTTTGTAAGAAGTCTTACACTTTCTCCCAGTATTGATATTTCCTCTGTTTTACTTTTACCAATCTTTCCTGTTACTTCAATAAAGTCAGCAAGATCTAAAAGCTCAAGATGCTCCCATTCTAAATATCCCTCACTTAAACCTTTCTTAAGCCACTCTGATTTAAGTATTATCTGAATACTGCCGCTTGGGTCTTTAATATCAGCAAATATTAACTTACCATGCTCTCTCCATCCAGTTATTCTGCCAACAACAGTATGTACACTTCCTTCATATTTCTCAAACTCTTTCTTTATACTTCCTATCTCAATATCCCTGTTTGTCTTAGAAGGATATGGATTAATTCCAAGCTTTCTAATCTTCTGAAGCTTTTCTAATCTTACCTTTCTTTGTCCCTCTAAATCACTTTTTAAAGAGTCGTTCATTGGATAGTTTAAACAATTAATATATTCCCCGATTATATCACACACCTCTATTATTCATGTATCAATACAGGATCTCCCTTTTGATATATATTGTAAAGAAACTTGGCATTCTCAACAGTCATACGAATACACCCTTTACTTCTCCTTACACCAATATGCTCCTCTGTCTCATATACCTTTTTACCATTCCCATCATACCACCAGATAAGGCCATGAAGACCATAATAAGAGTCCTGCTTAGGAGAGTAGTAAAATGCCATCCAGTAAGGCATATACTTACCCCCAGGAGCAATAGGGGTAACACCTTTGTCAATAATTGGAAATACACCATATACCTGATATCCTTTCTTTGCAGGAGACAAATCAATCTCCTTAACAACCTTACCATCTACCCATGCATAAAGCTTTAACTTAGAATCATCTACCTCAATATATTTATCTGCATACCTTCCATCAGTAGCTGGCAAATCTTTTATTTCAATCTCTACACGACTGTCAGTTCCACTCTTAAAAGCTTCATATACTTTATCGTAGATATTACTAAAATCAGGAATATTATCATATCTCCAATAGATAAACTCTCCCCCTCTATTTTTTACAAATGTTTTACCTCCATATTTATTTTCAAAATATGGAATTACACTATCCAGCACCTTTTGATATACTGCATTTTGATCAACAACCCCATTATTAACCAACCCATCGCTTGATATCCACACACAACTTGAGAAGTCACATACAGAAACTGAAAATGCTTTTTCTTCCACATTCTCTTCCTTTACCTCTTCTGTCTGCTCAACTTCCATAGCTGATACATTAGAAACATTTGAAGATATATACTCTGATTGAGGAGAAGTTTTAGAAGAGAGTTTAATAAGGGTAGTTAAAATTCCTAATAATAGTACAATACATATTATAAGAAAGGGTATTACTGTCTTTTTCATACATATACATAGTATCAGTATATTCGATATATTTAAAGATGATGTATAATTGAAAAGAATAATATTAAAAGATGCATAAATGAAAGAGGACCTTTTACAAAAAATTACAGCACTGTGCAAAAGAAGAGGAATAATATATCCTAACTCTGAAATATATGGAGGTATAGCAGGATTCTATGATTACGGTCCTGTAGGAGTAGAAATGAAAAACAATCTCAAAAGATATTGGTGGAAGTATATGGTTGATAAAAGGGAGAATGTTGTTGGTATAGATGGAACAATAATTACACATCCTAAGGTATGGGAGGCGTCTGGCCATTTAAGCGGATTTTCTGATGTAGTTGTTGAATGTAAAAAGTGTCATCAAAGATTTAGACCAGAAGATATCAAAGAGAAGTGTCCTAACTGTGGAGGTACAGAGTTTACTGATAGCAGAAAATACAATCTCCTTTTTAAGACAGAGGTCGGTGTATTAGAAGGAGAAAAGATGGATGCATATTTAAGAGGTGAAGCATGTCAGGATATATATCTTGATTTTAAGAATGTTGTTGATTCTACTAGACAGCAAATACCTTTTGGTATTGCACAAATCGGGAAAGCATTTAGAAATGAGGTTACTCCAAACAGGTTTATATTTAGAACAAGAGAGTTCGAGCAGTGGGATATGCAGTTCTTTGTTCATCCTACCGAAATGGATAAATGGTTTGAATATTGGAAAGAAGAGAGAATGAAATTTTATAAAGGTTTGTACAGAAAGCATGATAATTTAAGATTCTATGAACACCCTAAAGATAAATTGGTATTTTATGCTAAAAAGGCATTTGATATTGAATATATGACACCATGGGGATGGGCTGAAAATGAAGGTATTCACTGGAGAGGAGATTATGACCTCACACAGCACGGTAAATTCTCAGGAAAAGATCTCTCATATACAGACCTTAAAACTAATGAAAAATATATCCCTCATATTGTAGAAACATCAGGAGGAGTAGATAGAACATTCCTCTTCCTTCTTCTTGATTCATATGAAGAGGAGAAACTAGAAAACGGAGATATGAGAGTTGTATTGAAAATCAATAAAGATATTGCAGCATACAAGGCAGCAGTATTTCCCTTAGTAAGCAACAAAGAGGAAATTGTAAGTAAAGCAAGAGATATATTTAATCTCTTATCAGAGAATAACAAAGTGGTGTGGGATAATAGAGGAAATATAGGGAAGAGATACAGATATCAAGATGAAATAGGGACACCATACTGTATTACAATTGATTATGAGACATTAGAGAACGATACAGTAACTGTTAGAGATAGAGACAGTATGAAGCAGGAAAGAGTAAAGATAGAGGATTTAAACTCTGCAATTAATTAACAAATCTCAAGTATTTTATACCTTATCTTATTCCCTCTTACATTTACTTCAACAGTATCACCAACCTTTGCATTAAGTAATTTCTTCCCTAATGGAGATTTATCAGAAATATAGTTTTTAAGAGGATCTGCCTCAAGAGATGATACTAATCTAAATTCCATAACCTTTCCGCCATCTTCTACCTTAACAGTAGAGCCGAGTTCAACTTTGTTAGGAGTACAAGCCTTTTTCTCTTCAATAATCTCATAATTATCAAGAATACTTTGTATCTCTTTAATTCTCTTCTCAAATGCTTGTTTCTCAGCAGCAATAATCCCTAGGTTTGCATCATCTTCATCAGAGTCTTCTCTTCTTGATTCTTCTAATCTATTAGCAGCATCAATAACATCTTTCTCAAGCTTTTTAAGCTCTTGTCTTAATTCTCTTTCTTTCTCTTTTGTTATTTTGTATTTCTTCTTAATAAAAGGAAACATGGAAAAGATATTATAATAAAATGAAATACTAACTACTATGTTTAATTCTATTCTAAATATTTATTATACACAAGGTGAAACTATTTACTCATTTTTGACATATTTTCTCTCCATTCTTTAATCTCTTTATGGTTTCCACTAAGTAGTATATCAGGTACTTTCCATCCGTTAAACTCTTCTGGTTTAGTGTATTGAGGATAATCAGGTATATCACTATTAAATGTTTCAGATACTAATGATTCTTCATTTCCAAGTACTCCTGGTATTAATCTAGTAATTCCATCTACAAGTACTAATGCAGGTAATTCTCCTCCTGAGAGTACATAATCTCCTATTGAGTATTCATAATCTACAAGGTAGTCATGTATTCTTTGGTCAAATCCTTCATAGTGTCCACAGAGTATAATGTAATGGGCATTTGTATCTTGTGACAACTCTTTTAATTTCTTTTGTGTTAATTTTTCTCCTTTTGGTGATGTGAGTATTACAATACTGTTTTCTTTCTTAAGGTCTTTTAAACAGTTAAATATTGGTTCTATTTTCATAAGCATTCCTGGTCCTCCTCCATATGGTTTATCATCTACACTTTTATGTTTGTCTTTTGCCCAATTTCTTAGATTGTGTATATTTATTTTTACTAATTGTTTTTCTTGTGCTCGTTTAATAATACTGCTGTTTGTATATGCAGATATTACTTCTGGAAATATTGTTACAATATCAAAATGTATCATATATTGGTACCGCTACAGGGAATCGAACCCTGGTTACATGATTGAGAATCATGTGTCCTAACCGTTAGACGATAGCGGCATAACAATGTATTTTATCATAAAAGAATATATTTTAGCATCTACATCATTGATGAATTTTTACATAAATACAAGAAAATAAGTAAGTAAGAAACAAGGGGTCTTATTACAGAGAATCCCACTAAAGAATCGTGTCGAGTTATATTATACACACTATTATATTTATTCCCTGTGATTTCCCAATATGCTATAATTAGGAAGTATGACTACTTGCTATTCATTTTTGTTTTTATTCCCTGTGATTGCCCAGTATGCTATAACTAGCATCTGTATACTGTCCTCCAAATGCAGAGACTTAGCAAAGAGTGTTAATCAGTTCATGGCAGAAATAGGGAGTGTGAGAAAGGAGTAATTAATTTATTAAAATAAACAATATGAAAATTGAGGCAAATAAAATATGGTTGGTCGTTTTAATACCAACTATTACAGTTTGCTTAATTGTTTTTCTTCTTGTAAAGAGTTCTCAAGATAGGGAAAACGAGAGAATTCTGTATGAGATTCTAGAAGAGCAGGATAGACAGATGAAAATTGACCAGTGTTATGAACTTGCATATGAGACATATATGGAAGATTGGGACGATACTTGTTTGTTGATTGGTAGGTCTCCAGGTTGTACCTTACCTACTTGGCGTGCAGACAAATTAAATAAGTCGTATGAAGATGAGTTAGATAGGTGTATAATCAGGTTTTCTGATTAGATTATCAAAGGAGGAAGAGATTAAATATACTTCCTTTATTAGCTCTGAGTATTATATATCTAATGACTTCTCGAAGCTAAGTAAGGTAGGATACCAAAGAATGTAAGGGGTGTCAAAATTATGCGGTGGACTGCAATGTGCGAAAGCTTTGCAGTTTTTATTCCCTGCGATTTTCCAATATGTTACAATACCAAAATGTAGGGTGCTGGGAGGATAGGACTCCCCTTTGAGTTTAACTCAAAGTCTGAAGTGCAAGTCTTACACCCTAGATTCAAGAATCCCTCCTCTCACATCCAAAAGATGGGGAGGAGGCACTTTTATTACTGTTATCAATCATATTATAACTAGATCTTTATACCTCCATTTTATTATTGACATCCCCTCTAAATACATATATTATCTCTCGGGTATAACTTAAAAATAACATATGATGACAGAAGAAAAACCACAGGTATTACTTACAAAAGAAGGATATGAAAATCTAAAAAAAGAATTAAAACACAGAGAAGGAGAACTACGAAAAAAATTACAAGACACACTAAACCAAATGAGAAGCCAGGGAGATTTAAGTGAGAATGATGGATATACTATTGCTGTTACAGATTTTCAAACCAATGAAGATAAAATATTAACAATACATGAGACATTAGAAAATGCAGTAATAGTAGATAAGAAGAAAGCTACTAAAGTAGATGTAGGATCACATGTTGTTATTGAATGTGAAAAAGGAAATAAAAAAGAATATACAATAGTAGGTGAAAATGAAACTAACCCCCTTGAATCTAAAATATCATACAAGTCTCCCCTAGGAAGCTCCCTAATGGGAAAGAAAAAAGGTGATACAGTAATCATTGAAACACCAGCAGGAAAAACAGAATGCAAAGTTATAGATATTCAGTAGTTAATTATGTATAAATGTCCCCTTCTCAAGTATTTTAGAAATACTTTCAATCTCATACAGAAGTTTACCTCCTGTTACATGAAATGCGATATTCTTCTTTTCACAGAATATTGAACATTTTGCATCAACAGGAATATGATTATTAGGAATATTCTCATCATCAGGAGATATTGAAAACATCTTAAAGTACTCTTTCCATGTCATATCTTTAATAGGCTTAGCATCAAAAAACTCTTTAGGGTCTTTATCATAAATGTAATCAACATTAGATACCTTAAAAACCCTATCTAGAGTCAGAGCATCAGCAAATACAGCAGCATCCATATCAGTACTCCATCCTACCTTTTGTCCTCCACTTACCATATATCCTTTTCCATCTTTATGAAGAAACTCATATGCATCTCCCAATGTCTTAGGAACAAATATATCTTTATCTTCTAGATATGAGGAAAATATTACCGCATTAGTCTGAGTAACAGACATAGATATCTCATGTATACTATTTACATTGTTTATTGTTTCAGAAACCTTTTTCTCCATATTTCTTGATAACCCACCGCCTCCAACAACAAATACAATATGGTCATACTCCTTTTTGTTCTCTTCATACCACTGTTTTAATCTCTTAAACAATTCAAAATTAAGATTAAGCAAATGGTCATAAAGTATAGAACCTCCTACTTTTAAAACAATATCTCTGTTCATAGATTTAGTATTAAAATTAATGCAAGAATAGTATATATAAATGGAGGAAGATAATCCGTAAACTTAAGTTTTCCTGAAAACCTTACATTCCATAGCGAAAGAATAAGATAAAAAGCTAATGTCCCTATTGCAGGAACAATAAATATATTGGTATTAAAGAACAGACCAGTTACAAATACTATAAAAGCTGTTGATACAATACTAACTATTAATGCAGAGATACTCTCTTTTCTATGAATCTTAATATCAGACCACAAGAATATCAAAGCTGAAATTCCAATTATTAGTAATGATAACCACATAGAGAGCCCAAGTCTTACAATCACACTTAAAAACATATACATAGAAGCAATACATAGGAAATCAAAAACTGCTCTTGTATGTACCTCTATACTGTACACTTTCTTAAAAGAGCTTTTAACATTAAGAAAAAGTATAAACAAAAGTATAGAGGATATAGCTATGAGAACAAGGTCCATTGTAAAGCTTGTATTAAAGTATACATATGCTAAGAGAGAGTTATAAAAGAGAAGAGGAAGAATAAAGTAAGTAAAGAACCTCTCTTTAAGTGATATCCTTTGAATTACTTCACTATACTGAGATATTTTTCTTCCAGAGTATCTTACAAAAGCAGTTGTAAACCATGTAAGTATTAAAATATTTCCTAATGCTCCACTTAGAATATATATTGAGTTAGGAGTATGTGTTGAGTATGCAAAATATACAGTTAAAAGTATAACCAGAAGAAGATATACAATTTCCTTTTTTACTTCTACTTTATTTTTCAATTCAATAATATACTTAACTTATAACTCCACCGAATCCATTAAATATACCTACTAAAAGTATTAACCACCATGCCCCTATTGTAAATAAATCACCAGCATTTTTCCCAAGCTTTCCCTTCTTCCATGATATATATGCTTCAAGGATAAGAAGGATAAGAACAAAAGAAACAACAATTAAACTAATTCCATCAGTAGTACCAAATATATTCTTAATACTCATTGCAACTGTTGCTTTATCTCTCTCTCCCTGAACCTCTTCAAGAAAGTACTCAGAGATATCTACCTCTGCGATATTTCCTGCTTGATCAGACATAATTAACTTTGAGCTATCTCCTATATCACTTTTTAGTATATCCAACGATACTATATTACTACCTTCTATTTTCTGTATTTGATGTGTTTTCCCGCTACTTACAAACTGAATATCTACAGCATCTTGTGGTGCTTCAAATGTAAGTGTAAACATACTACCCCCATTTTGTACCTTTATTGTCTCTTTATTAACTTGAGGAGGTGTTGAATCTATGATGAATTTTACAGTTTCAGATACTACATCCTCACCTTTAAGCTTTGCAGAAATATTTTGTTCTCCTTCTGGCCAGTCACTTCCTTTATCAAATGCCCATTCACTTTGAGTAGCCTTTGTCTCTCCAACAAACTCCCCATTGTTATGTATCTCAACAGAATATTCTCCAGACACATTTTGTGTATCACCTTTAATATCTACATTCGCATCATTTATTAAATCTCCATTTTTAGGATTAACTATCCTTATAGACTTAATTTCACCTTTTTCAGGAATTACTGGTTTAGGAGTTGGCTTTGTTGTTGTACTAGATGGCTTTGGAGCTGGTGATACTGGTTTAAATGTTTCAGTAGTCTGATTGCCAAACATCTGAACAACAAGAATAGTTTCTTTCCCAAGCAATGTCCCTTCCATTACCGCTACACCAATATCTTTATAATTAGGACTCATTATATTTTCCTTGTGTGTAGGACTTGCCATCCATGCCTCATGTACACCTTCTGCTGTTCTAAAGCCCTTTGCGAGGTTCTCTCCTGCATATACATATGTATATCCTGCCTGGGTTATAAACATCCAAGGAGTTTCTCCATTGGGTCCATAGTGATCCCAATATTGAACTTCAAACATGTTATTAGCTTTCGCTTGTGCAGCAGCAGTAAGCTTAGCATTTGTATTTAATGTGTTTAATCCAGCAGCTGCTCTTTCTTGATTAGTAAGTCTGATAATATTCTCTGCAGTAATACTGCTTGCCATTGCTTGTGGTAATCCAAGAAGACCACCAAATGTATTAACAAAAAATATAATTAAGGTGTATATAACTAAAGCACCTTTTCTTAGTAGATACGGTTTGTAATTGTTCTTTTTGTTTGGAATAAAATATTCCTTCACGGCAGTTATTCTATTTAATTTGTAAGTAATATCCTTGTATATACTACCAGTTAAAAGCTTTGCTTGCAAAGGGATATTACCAAAAGAAAAGCCTGAGGATATCTCAGGCTAATTCTTTTCTCTCATCTAGAGAGAAATACCGGCAGTTTTACTACTTTACAGATGCCCTGAGAGCTTTTCCTGCTTTGAATACAGGAACTGTTCTTGCAGGTAACTGAATCCTCTCTAAAGTCTTAGGATTGATTCCAGGTCTTGATGCTCTGTGTCTTACTTCAAATTTACCAAAACCTGTTAAAAGTACTGAATCACCACCCTTTAGAGCTTTTGTAATTGATTCAAATACTGCATCTATTGCATCAGCTGCTTCTTTCTTTGTGATTTTAGCAGACTTTGCAACTTCCTCTACTAAATCTCTTTTTAACATTGTTGCCATTTTTCTTTACCTCCTTTCTAAGAGATATGGATGCCACAAATCCTGATATCAGATGATTTGTAGTATCACATCAATAAAATATGGTAAATACAAGACTTCGTCAAGAATATATTTTCTATAGGGTAAATGAAAATTATTAAAGAAATTCATTAAACAAAAGACTTTTTAAAGTTTTTTCTGTTCAAACTTTTTATAATCCAAATCAAAAATAAAATAAAGAATTTTAAGGATTTCTTGTTATTTCAACACATTCATTAAAAATGCTTTAATATCAAGGAAAGTTAACAACAATTTTAAATAAACAAAAGGAATATTATATTAAAAAGTATTGGTAAAATTTGAACATCCTTAAATTAAAAATAAAAAGAGAGCAGATATTTTTCTACTCTCTTTCTTAAACTAATCAAAACAACCTGTAGTATTGCATACTAGAAGTTATCAGTTATTCTTCAATTATTTAGCTATTTCAACAGCTCTTGTCTCTCTAATGAGAGTAACTTCAACATTGCCAGGATAATTTTGAGTCTTTTCAATAGTTTCTGCAAGATCCTTAGCAAGAACTGTCATTTCATCATCAGAAATCAAGTTAGGCTTTACAATAACTCTTAATTCTCTACCTGCCCTTATTGCAAACACTTCATCAATTTTATCTCCACCTACCTCTTTTGCAGCATTTTCTAAAGCCTCAATTCTTTGAATATACTGCTCATAGCTATCCTTTCTTGCTCCTGGCCTTGCACCTGAAATTGCATCAGCAAGATATACAATTACTGCCTCAACAGACTGTGGTTCAATATCTAAGTGGTGTGCTTCTATTGCATTAACAAGTTTCTCATCTAATCCATACTTTCTTGCGATTTGTCCAGAAATATGATGATGAGGACTGTCTATTTTATGAGAAAGAACCTTGCCAATATCATGCAAAAGACATGCTTTCTTAACCAAATCAACATCAGCACGAAGCTCTGCAGCAAGTACCTCTCCTATTCTAATTACCTCAATAGTATGAGACATAAGGGATTGTCCATAGCTTGTTCTATACTTCATTTTTCCAAGCAGTTTGATTAGTCCAATATCAATTCCAGGCCATCCTGCTTCTTCTGCAAGAATTTCACCATTCTTTTTAATTTCAATTGAAATTTCATTCTTTGCTTTTCTAATAGCTTCCTCAATTGAACTTGGATGAATTCTTCCATCTCCTATTAATTTATTCAATGCGACAGTAGCAATCTCCCTTCTTAATGGATCAAAGGAGGAAAGTGCAATTGTATTAGGAGATTCATCAATGATTACATCAACACCTGTAAGTTTTTCAAATGCTCTAATATTTCTTCCTTCCTTTCCTATAATTCTTCCCTTTACCTTATCATCATCAACTTTAATAGTAGAGGTTGTAGTTTCACCAACATAGTCTGTAACAATCCTTTGCATTGACTCAACTAAAATCTCTTTTGCCTTTTCATCTGCTACCTCCTCAACTTTCTTTTGTGCTTGTCTAATCTTTTTAGCTTCATAATCCTTAATATCTTCATCTACTTCACTCATTAACTTCTGTCTTGCTTCTTCCTGTGTTAAACCTGAAATTCTTTGTAGCTCTTCCTTAAGCTGAAGTCTTGTCTTCTCAATACCTCTTTGCATCTTCTTTAGTGATTCGGCTGTCTCTTCTAACTCTTCACTCTTTCTGTCTAGCATTCTTGTTCTTTCATTTAATTTCTTTTCTCTTTCTAATAACAACTCTTCATGCTCCTGTGCTTCTTTTCTAAGCTGTCTTAAATGCTCTTCAGCCTTTCTTTTATTCTCTTCTATCTCCCTTTCTGCTTCTTCTATTCTTTTTGATACAACTTTATCTGCAACCTTAAGTATTTCTTCCTCAGGAATATCTTTTACATTTACCCACTTCTTCCCGAATTTAAGGTAACTATATATCGATACTCCTCCTGCTAAGGCTGCAATTACTGCAATTATTGCCTCCATATGAGTACATTTAAAATTTATACATTTAGGAAAAGAAACAACTAAGAGTTACAAAAGACTCCGTATATCATTAGTATCTTCTGTTTTATCTTTTTTGTATTTATATATTTTCTTAAAAATTTTCATTAATTCAAAAAAATATCTTAGTATTTCTATTCCTAGTCCTACAATTAAAAAACTATATCAATTAAGGACAAATATATAATACCATCTTTAAGAGATTCTTACCAGAGATTACTCATTTAATTTCTTAATAATATCTTGATAAAAGGTAAGATTATGAATTGTAAGAAGTGTAAGAGCAGTAGCTTCATTGCTCTTGAGCATATGATGAAGATATGCACGAGAATAGTTACTGCAGCACTCACAACTGCAGTTAACATCTACAGGAGAACTATCTAAAGCCATTTCACTATTCTTTATCCTTATTACACCCTGTGAAGTATATACAGTACCATGTCTTGCATTACGAGTAACAAGTACTGTATCAAA
>ERZ1026796.440-NODE-440-length-34442-cov-3.304502_pt1 | contig 34442 bp, 40 predicted proteins | sample MGYA00520874_ERZ1026796 | MGnify/ENA primary metagenome ERZ1026796 (study PRJEB33270, sample SAMEA104284474) | anaerobic digester metagenome | biome: Anaerobic digester microbiome; feature: mesophilic sludge digester; material: Anaerobic digester biomass | place...
TCGCTGCAACGTCCTGATCTGTCCTTGTCCCAGCAGGTCGGATCCGACGAAGCGCATCAGGTCCATCCCGCCCGCCACGTCGCCGGCCGCCAGGCGATGCTCGACGGCTTGACCGCGGTCGCCTTGTGCCGCGAACCAGTCGGCTGCCCGCCCGTGCAGCTCGGGAAGCCGCTCGGGAAACGTGCGCTTCGCCTCCAACGCCAGCAGGTCTCTGAGCAGGTGGTGGTAGCGGAACCACTCACCTGTGTTGTCGAGCCGCACGATCAGCTGATTGCGCACCGCGGCGTCGAGCAACCACTGCGACCCACCCGTCGACGCCGTGACCGCGTCGATCAGCGGGCCGTTGAACCGATCGAGCACGGATGTCTCCAGCATCCGCCGGCGGTCGTCGGGGTCCATCGTCGCGAGCAGCTCATCGCCCAGGTAGCTGACCACCAGTTGGTCGTCACCTCGGAACGCCTGCACGAACCGGGCCGGCTCGGGTGCGCGTTCCAGCGAGAGTCCGGCCAACACCAGGCCTGCCGCCCAGCCTTCCGTCCGCACGCAGAGGTCGTCGATCGCGGTCGCCGTGAGCTGCTCACCGACCGAACCCAACAAGTCCGCCGCCTCGCCGACGGCGAAGCGCAGCTCGTGCGCGCGCACCTCGCTGACCCGGTTGCGCACGCGCATGCGGCCCAGACGGAAGGGCGGGTCGACGCGAGTGGATACGACAGTCGTCAGCTGCGCAGGAGACAGCTCGATCAGACGCTCGATGCCTCGGTGAACGGTGATGTCGTTGATCAGGTGGTAGTCGTCGATCACGAGAACGAGGCGCTCGCTGTCGTCGGCCAGGTCGTTCACCAGCGCCGGCACGATCACTCGGTCGTCGCCGGCGGAGCCGACGACCAGCGGCGCGAGGTGAGCGCCGAGGTCGTGACGATGGCGGGCGATCGCCGCCACGAGCGACGACCAGAACCGGGCGGGGTCGGAGTCGGTGTCCTCCACCTGCAGCCAGGCCACCTGCTCGGGCCGCCGCGCCGCCCACGAGGACAGCATCGTCGACTTGCCCGAACCAGCGGGAGCGCTGGCCAGCACCAACGGCACCTGGCGAGCAATGGCATCGTCGAGCGTCACATCGAGCCGGGTGCGCTCGACGAGGCGGGTGGGCAGTGCAGGAGGCCGCAGCTTCGTCGCCGCCATCCCCATCTCACCGTCGCCAGCCACGACGGGACCATACGCCACACGGATCGCCCGTGTGGCCCGGGATCACCCCGTGTGGCCCGGGATCACCCGGGTGAGATGGTCGCAGAGGTGAGGCGCACTCACACCGCTCGATGAGACGGTGAGGCCATGTCCGAACCGACCACCTTCGAGATCGTCATCAGAGGCCGAGCCAGTGCCCGGCTGCTGCGGCCGCTGCTCGACGACTTCACCTTCGACCACCCCAGCGATGGCAACACCCGCCTCGTCGGCGTGGTGCGCGACTCAGCACACCTCCACGGTGTGGTGTCGCACCTCACGTCGGTGAACGTCGAGCTGATCTCGATCATGCCGGTCGACAGACCTGCAGTGGGGCCCGCGCTCCACGGCGTCATTTCCACCCTTCACGAACGGAGCACACACTCATGATCACCGTGTCCAACCTCACCAAGCGCTACGGCAGCCGCGTCGCCGTCAGCGACATGACCTTCGACGTCGCCCCCGGCCGAGTCACCGGTTTCGTCGGCCCGAACGGCGCCGGCAAGTCGACCACCATGCGGATGATGGTGGGCCTCACCCGGCCCGACCACGGCGACGTGCGCTACCACGGCGTGAGCTACACCCGGATGCAGCACCCCACCCGGGTGGTCGGTTCGGTGCTCGATGCCGGCGCCATGCACCCCGGCCGCACCGCTCGTGAGCACCTGCGGGCGATGGCTGCGCTCAGCAGCATCGCCGCCCGGCGGGTGGACGAGGTGTTGCACGAAGTCGGCCTCGACACCGCCGCCGATCAGCGCGCCGGCGGCTTCTCGCTCGGCATGCGTCAACGCCTTGCGCTGGCCGGCGCCCTGCTCGGCGAGCCCGATGTGCTGCTGCTCGACGAACCGTCGAACGGGCTCGACCCCGACGGCATCCGCTGGCTGCGCACCTCGCTCAGCGACTTCGCCGACCAGGGCGGAACGGTGTTCGTGTCCAGTCACCTGATCGGTGAGCTCGCCATGTTCGCTCACGACCTCGTGGTGGTGGGCGGCGGCACGCTGCTGGCCGCCGAGCCGGTTGCCGCCACACTCGCTCGCGGGGAGACGAGGGTGGTGGTGCGCACGCCCGACGCCGTCGAGTTCGGCCGCCTGCTCGACCGTCACGACATCGGCGTCAGCGCCGACGGCGACCGCCTCACGGCGACCGGCACGACCCTCACCGCGGTCTCGCAGCTGGCCTTCGATCACCGCATACAGATGGTCGAGATCACCGAGGTCTCGCGCTCGCTCGAGGAGATCCTGCTCGACATGACCGGCGCCAGCGCCGAGTTCGCCGCCGCCTGACGCACTGTTCGCTCCTCCACCGCCGCATCCATCCGCTCACCTCACAACACCACTCCACACCACTACTCCAACACCACCACTCCAAAGGACCCGCCATGACCAGCATCACCTTCTTCGACGCCACCGACAGGCGCACCGCCGCCACCACCCGTGTGGCCACCCGTGTCGTCACCCGCACCCGCCAGCACGACCTCGCCGCCGTGCCGGCGGCCATCCGCAGCGAGTGGATCAAGCTGCGCTCGCTGCGCTCGAACCGCGCCATCTTCGGCTTCACCATCGTCGCCGGCGTGGTGATGTCGTGGGTGCTGGCGACCTTCGTGAAGACCGACCCCTACGAGCACCTGCCCTTCACCGTCGCCAACACCTTCATGACGGCGACGTGGCTCACCACCGTGCTCGCCGTGATCGCAGGCATCCTGATGCACACGTCGGAAGTGCAGCACGGCACCATCGCCAACACCATCGCTGCGCAGCCCGCCCGCTGGGTGGCCGTTGCCGCCAAGGCCGCTGTGGCCGCCGGCTTCGGCCTCGCCATGGGGGTCGTCGGCATCATCGCCGGGCTCGCCAGCGCCGTGGCCAGCGGCATGGACATGGGTGACACCTCCGGCCTGGCTGTGGCCGCGGCGTGGGGTTTGGTGCTCACCTCGCTGGCCGCGGTCTTGGGAGTGGGCATCGGCATGATCATCCGCCACAGCTCGGCCGCCGTGTCGACCGCGCTGGTGTGGACGTTCGTGCTCGAGAACCTCATCCGCAGCATGGCTCCGGCAAAGCTGTCACGCTTCCTTCCCTTCAGCGCCGCGAACGGCCTGCTCTCCATCCGCTCGGCTGGCGACACCGCCAAGACCCTGGCCGCCGCACTCACCCGTCCGCAGGACGCCGTGCTTTTCGCCGGCTACACCATGGTGGCCCTCATCGCCGGCGCGGTGTTGCTCTACCGGCGAGACGCCGACTGAGCCCACGGCAGCCCGCCGAATCGAGCGGACCCGGCCCTCGCGGGCCGGGTCCGTTGCGCGCGACCGGCGACGGTCAGCAACAGTCGTCGCAGGTCTCGCCGCGCCAGGCCTGGCGGCCTTCGTTGGCGGCGAGCACGGCGATGGCGAGCGCGGCGATGGGGTCGGCCCACCACCACCCGACGGTCGCGTTGAGGGCCAGCCCGCCGAGCAGGATCGCCGAGAGGTAGGCGCACAGCGAGGTCTGATTGCTGTCGGCTACCACTGTCGGGCTGCCCAACAGCCGGCCGTTACGCCGCTTGGCGTGGGCGAGAACGGGCATGACGACGAGCGACGCAACCGCAAGGCCGATGCCCACTGGCGAACCACTGGCCGCTGAGGTTCCGAGGAGATCGATGATCGCCTGCACCGACACGTACAGGGCGAGCACGTAGAAGCTGACTGCGATCAGCCGCAACGCACGCCGCTCGCGAGCATGGCTGAGGCCTCGTAACTGCCACACGATCACGAGAGCGGACATCACTTCGACCGTCGAGTCGAGCCCGAACCCGACGAGCGCAATGGAGCTCGCGGCCGTGCCCGCCGCAATCGCGACGACTGCCTCCACGACGTTCCATGCAATCGTGGCCCACGCGAGCCGAACGGCGCGACGCTCCAGTGTCGGCAGTGCAAGGGTGCTCACCACGTCACTTCCTCACAGCCGTGGTGATCGTCGGGTTCGACCTGCAACGTGGCGTGAGTGATGCCGTGTTGGTCCGCGAGGAGTGCGCGCGCCTGGTCGAGCACGGCGTGCGAGTCGGTTCCGGCGGCAACTCTGAGGTGCGCTGTTGCGACTTCCATGTCGGATGTCAGCGTCCACACGTGAAGGTCGTGAACATCGACGACTCCCCCGATGGCGGCCAACCCCGCCTGCATGGCGCCGAGATCGAGTCGCGCCGGGGCGGCCTGCACCAACACGCGCAACGCCTCGCGACCGAGCCTCCACGCCCGGGGCAGGATGAAGACACCGATCACTGCGCCGATCACGGGGTCGACCCATGCCCAGCCGGTGATGCCCCAGACGATCGCGGCGATGATGACACCGACCGAGCCGAGCATGTCGGACAGCACCTCGAGGTAGGCGCCCTGCAGGTTGAGGCTCTCCTTCGACCCTGCCCGCAGCAGCATGAACGCGATGACGTTCACGATGAGACCGAGGATTCCCACGATCAACACCGGTGTGGACGCGATGTCGGGCGCATCGCCGAGGCGGCCGATCGCCTCGTAGAGCACGTAGCCCGCAACGCCGAACAGCAGCATTGCGTTGAACAGCGCGGCCAGGATCTCCAACCGGTAGAGACCGAACGTTCGCTGCGGATGCACACGCGCCTTGGAGGCGGCTTGGATCGCCGCGAGCGCCATGCCCAGCCCCAGGGCATCGGTGGCCATGTGCCCGGCGTCGGATAACAACGCAAGTGAACCCGTGATGATGCCGGTGACGACCTGCACCACCAGGAACGCGACGATCAGCCCGAACGAGATGAGCAGCGGACGCACATGGCGGGCACCGGCCCTCATCGCCGCGGCACCGTGATCGTGACCCTGACGGTGTCCGCCGCTCATGAGCGACCATCCAGATCGGCGTGCCCGGCTTCGACGACCAGCGTGATCTCACCCAGCAACGTGAGGGCTCGGGCGAGCGTGGGGTCGGCCAGGTCGTAGCGCATCTGACGCCCTTCACGTGTGGCCCGCACCAGACCGCAGCCGCGCAGGCAGGCCAGGTGGTTGGAGATGTTGGCACGGCTCTCACCCATCAGATCGGCGAGCTCGGCCGGATAGGCCGATCCGTCGATGAGCCGCACAAGGATCTGCCGGCGCACACCATCGGCCATGGCGGTGCCGACGCGCCCGAGAGTGTCGAGCCGGCTGTCGAAGCAGAGATCCGTCGTCATGCGAGCAGCATAGTTCAGTTGCAGCTGTACTACACCGTCGGCTGTATCTTTTCTCCCAGGCCTGACTCGGAGCTCGAGCGTCGCGCTGTCAGCTCTCGAGGTCGACGTCGTCGGGGACCGGGGTGCGGTCGTGGCGGGGGTGGGTTTCGTACATGCGCACCATCACGACCACGCCCGATGCAGCCGTGAGCGCAGCGACGGCCCAGATCGCTCGTTTCACCTCCGCACCCTCGCGGCGCCGGCCTCGTCGTCACCCCCTCCCCCTCCAGTCGCCCCCCGCTCAGAAGGCCACACCATGAAGGTCCTCCGCCGGCCAGAGCGCCGATCAGCAGGTGTGCCGTGTGGCGCGCAGCACGAGGTCGTCGACGTGGTGGCCTGACACGGCACCGGTTGGGCGAGGACGCTTCTCGTCGATCTCGATCTCCCACTCCTCCTCGTCATCTCCACGCTGGCCGAACAACTGGGCCTGTCGGCCACCCCCCTGCGCGAGGCTCTGCGCAAGCTCGCGTCCGAGGGCCTCGTCGTGCTCCAATCACACGGGTCGGCTCGCGTCGCCGAGGTCGACCTGCACGAAGCCAACGAGATCTACGAGCTCCGGCTCATCCTGGAACCAACGGCGCTCGAACGAGCCGTCGCGGCTGGCGACGCCGGCTACCGCGAGCGGGTCACGGCGGCATGGAACGCACTCGACGCCGAGCGCATCGCGCCGGCGAGCGTGCACGCCGCCTTTCACCGCGAACTGCTGTCGGCCTGCGATTCGGCATGGCTGCTGCGGCTGGCCACCATGCTCTCGGATCGAGCCGGCCTGATGGTGACCGTCGGCCTGCCCGACCGCCCGGCCGGCTACAACACCGCAGCGGCACACCGCACCCTGGCGGATCTCGCGCTCGCCGGCGACGCCACCGGCGCTGCGCAGGAGCTCCGCCGGCACCTGTCCACGACGCGTGCCGCACTCCACATGGTGCTCACCGGCCCGGCTCGCTCCGAAGCCGACTGACCGGCCCGGTCAGGTGCGCTCGGCGCCCGTTCCGTGGTACTCGACGAGGAGCATGGTGGCATCGTCGTTGAGGCCTTCCACGACGTGCGCACCCACCGCGGCCGAGAGCCGGCGGACGGTCTCCGCGCCGGGCACGCCGTCGAGCGTGGCGCGAACGAGGTAGTCGGCCAGACGATCGAGACCGAAGCGGCCGCCCGAGGGCGACACCGACTCGGTGATGCCGTCGGTGTGGAACAGCACTCTGTCGCCGCGCTGCAACGTTTCCTGCGCCACCTGCACGACCGGGCCTCCGAGCCCCATTGGCATGGACGGCTCACACTGCAGTTCGCCGGCGTACGTGCCGTTGCGCACCAGCAGTGGCAGCAGGTGGCCGGCGTTGATCCAAGTGAGCACGCCGGTGGCGACATCGAGCGACGCGAGCTGGCCGGTGACGTAGTTGGAGTTGCCGAAGTGCCGCACGATCAGCTGGTCGGCCTGACGGTAGCCATCGACCAGGCTGCGCCGCTCGCGCCGCGTGTTGCGCAAGCTGTTGATGACTGCCGTGGACATCATCACCGCCGACATGCCGTGACCGACGGCGTCGACGATCGCCAAGTCGAGCTGGCCGGGGTTGATCGCGTAGTCGAACGAGTCGCCGCCGATCTCGTACGCGGGTTGCAGAATGCCACTCACGGCCACTTCGCTGCTGGCGGATGCGAGCGGCGGGAGGAGATCCCATTGGGCCTCGGCGGCCGGCGTCATGGTGAGTGCCCGCCGCGTGCGCAGCCAGACGTCGGTGTAGCGCCGCATGGAGATGACCAGGAGCACCAGCAGCGCGGACAGATCGGCGAGCACCTGCGGCTGCTCATGCGGTGCGTCGGCGAACTCCAGCTCGAGCACACCCAGCCGTTCGGTGCCGTCGACCAGAGGCACCCACCAGGTGGTGTCGGTGGTGACGATCTCGCCGGACGAAAACGCACGCCCGGCCATGGTTCCTTCCAGCAGGTAGGCGTCGTCGATCGGGCCGGTCGCGGACAGCACGCACAGCGCGTTGAGCGCGTAGTCGGCAACATGCACGCGAGCAGCGTCGGCACCGAGCAGCAGTCGTACGGTGTCGACAACGCCGAGCATTCCGGACGGGTCGTGCTGGTGCCGGGCCTGCAGCAGGGCGCGCACCGACCGGCCGAGCAACTCGTCGTTCGGTGTGTGCTCTGGCGCGCCCACGGCGGCTCCTCGGTCGGCGATGACGGCGAGCCTACAGAGCAAGCCCAGTTCGTCATTGCAGGCCATCGTCGACCACTCGCCGCCCTCGCGGAGCTCTACGTTTACAGCAGTGCGCCGCGGGGTACCCCAGCCGGGTTGCAGGGTGTTTTCGGACCACGACATCGCCACTCACCATGACCTAGGAGGCTCGATGGATTCCAACAAGAACTTCTTGACGATGGCGACTGCGCCGGACGGCGCCCTCATCGTCGCCGGTGACATCGACATGGCGGGCGGACCGATCCTGGAGCAGGCGCTGCTGGAACGCGAGTCCGAGCTGCTTGTGCAGGGCGGCGGCGACATCGTCGTCGATCTCACGGGCGTCGACTTCATGGATTCGTCCGGCCTGCGCAGCATGCTCGCCACGGCCCGCAGCGCGGCCGCTCGACAGGCAAACTTGGAACTTCGGTCGGTCGGCCCGCAGATCATCCGGCTCCTCGAGATCACCGGCACGGTCGACCAGTTCACGATCGCGAGCCGACGTGACTGAGCCCATCACCTCGGCTCAAACGTCGGCCGCGCCGTCCACCATCGGACCGGTGCGTCTCGAGCTGCCCCCGCTGTCGATGATGTCGCGCGTCGCACGGCTCACCGCAGCCGGGATCGCGTCGATGGCCGGCTTCAGCATCGAAGAGCTCGACGACATCAACGTGATGGTCAGCGAGGTCATGGTGGCGCTCGTCGAGCACGGCGCACAATCCACCATCGCGGTCACCTTCGAGGTCATCGACGACTGCTTCACGGTTCGGGGTGCCACCGACCTCGTCGACTTCGACCTCGATCATCCCGACCTCGCGCTGTGCCGGACGGTGCTCGAGGCGGTGAGCACACGTCACGGCATCGAGGGCACGAGCGAGCGAGCCGAGATCTGGGCGAGCCTGCAGCAGCAACAGCCGTGACGCTGCTCGATGCGGACCACGAGCCCGACGAACGGTGGCTCGAGCAGGCGCTGGTCACTTTTGCGCGCACCGGCGACCAGCAGTTGCGCGATGAGATCGTCGAGCGCTCGCTCTGGCTGGCGAAACGGTCGGCGCGACGATTCGCCGACCGCGGAGAGCCGTTCGACGACGTGTTGCAGGTTGCGAGCGTTGCGCTGCTCCATGCGATCGATCGCTTCGACCCTTCGGTCGGCGTGCCGTTCGGCGCCTATGCCACACCGACGATCGTGGGCGAGATCAAACGTCACTTTCGCGACCGCACATGGCGGGTGCACGTTCCGCGACGAGCGAAGGACGTGCGATCCGCTGTGAACACGGCCCACGATGGCCTCACGACCACACTCGGCAGGTCGCCCACGGCCAACGAAGTGGCCGCGCACCTCGGCATCGAGGAAGACCTGGTCCTGCAGGCCCTCGAAGCGAACACCGCCTATCGCACGGCGCCGCTCGACCTCGCCTCCGAACGGCGCCCGCGCGGCGATCGCAGCGAGGCCCGGGTGGAGGCGGTGCTCGACCGCGAAGTGGTTCGACAGGTCCTCGAGCGGCTACGACCTCGCGAGCGCCAGATCATCGAGATGCGCTTCTTCGACGAGATGACGCAAGCACAGATCGCCGAGCGGATCGGTACCAGTCAGGTGCACGTGGGCAGGTTGATCACGAGCAGCTTGGCGTTGCTGCGCAGCCACCTCGGCACCGATGAGTCGTCCGACCCTGCCGACTGATTGCAGCACCGGCCACAATGCGATTGACGTTTCAGTCCGTGGTCGCGGGGGTAGGTCCGAGTCATGCATGCAGCGCCGGTCGGAACGCAACCGCCTTCGTCGTGCGACGTCGCCACCTCCTCGGCCGCTGTGGAGTCGACCCGGTTCAGCCGGCGCGCCGGAGCACCTTCATGATGCAGTCTTCCGCGCAGGTCGCCCGCACGCTTCCCTCGTCACCCGCCAGCGCTCGCCAGGCGCGAGAGTTCGTCAGCGGCGAGCTGCGCCGATTGGCTGCCGGAGCCGATGTCGTCGACGACCTCGACCTCATCGTCAGTGAGCTCATGGCCAACTCGATCCAGCATGGTGACGGCGGCGACATCGTCGTCCGCGTCGATGCCCCATCGGCGAAGTGGTTCTCCATCACGGTGACCAACGGTGTCGCCTCCTCGCTCCCGCCGATGGACCCCACCACGTGGAAGGTGGCGGCCACCGATCTGCCATCGGGTCGAGGCCTCGGCATCGTGCGACGGCTGGCGGACGAGATCGCCGTCACCGAGGCGGCCGGGCTGGTACATGTCACCTGCCGGCGTCGTCGCTGAGCACTTCCTCACTCGCCGCAGCGACGGGCCTCGCTGTTCCGACGGCAGCTTCCGACGATGAAGGGGAGCCGTCTTCGCCCGCTCCCGCGGCGTCGGGGACAGCCCTGCTGCGCGACTTCGACCGACGACCCAGCACGACGAGCGCAGCGACAGCTGCCAGTACGCCCAGGATGACCAGACTGCGTCCGGTTCCGCAGGAGCGGGAAGGGCGGCCCAGCCGGCTCAACGTGCGTGCGCGGTCCGAGGTGGCGGCGGCCGCACTGGAGACTGCACTGCCGACCTCCTGCAGCAGGTGACCGGCTGCTTCGACGCCTATGGCGGCGGCCGAGCCCATGGTGTCGACCAAGTGCGTGGGTACTGCGAGTGTCATCGGTGAGGCTCCAGCTGTGAGGGATGTGTCGTCGCGCAGAGGTGCGGGTGACTCCCGATGCGTACCCCGCAGCCGCTGCGCCGAAACGTTCATCACGTGCGAACGCACCTGCAAGCCCGCGCTGCGATCGATCAGCTGCAGTGGCCTTCGTGTTTCCAGCGGGGACCGGCCGGGTATCACCCCTGCATGTCGAAACACAGAGTCCTGCGGGCCCCGGTCATCCTCGTGCGCCCTGTCCACCGTGTGGCCTGGTTGCTGCTGCTGTGGACGCAGCGCCATTCACTCGCGTTGTGGTCGCGCTCGCTGATCACCGAGTTGCGCAGAGGTCGCCCGATCAACGGTGTGCGAGTCCGACGGTTGGCGGTGGCGTTGTTCCATGTCGCCGTCGACCCCCGACTCTCGAACGCTCCCGAACTGAAGTTGCTGATGCTCACCGACGATGTGGTCACGGCCGAGACGGACGAGCACTGGGCCAAGCGTCCGTTGCTGACCAGCGTGCTCACCGGCGTCGATCACGTCAACGAAGTCCGCTTCACCTGACCCGGCCATTTCTCCCGGCTGGAGCCGTTTGCCTCGATCGGGCTCGACCGTGGCGCGTTCGGATACCTAGGGGGGTATAGTGGCGCGATGGCATTCCTGAGGTTCATGAACAGCCGGCCCGGCAGGGTCATCCGCGCCGTTGCCGGCGGAACAGTGTTGGCGATAGCGATTCTCGTCGGCGGCGGGCTGGGTGTTGCGCTCGGCGTTCTCGCCGTGATGCTCATCGGCACCGCCGTGCTGGGGATCTGCCCCATCAGCCCGTTCTTCGGTCAGCCGATGCGGGCCTGCGCGATGCCAAGAGCGCCTCGCCGGGCCTGAGCCGGACCAGCAGAGGGCGACGCCTTCGCAGCGGGTTCCAACGTGGCCAACCTCTGGTCAGTGCGGTTCAGCTGAACCGTTGACGCCTCCGGAACCCTGTCACACCCCGTACGTACTGTTCGGCCATGGACACCACCGCTGCACCCTCGGTCGCCCTCATCCCGCCCCGGCCGTCCCGCCTCGCCGACCAGACCGACCTGGCCGACCTGGCCGACGTGCCGCTCGAGCGGCTGGAGGCCGAGTTGTGCACGTGGTCGGCCAACCTGGCCGCAGCCGAGTTCCGCTGGTTCGCGCTGCTGGCCGAGTTCGACCGGCGTGAAGGCTGGCAGCAGTGGGAGTGTCACTCGTGCATGTTCTGGATGAGGTGGCAGTTGGGGCTGGATGCACGAACCGCACGCGAGAAGCTGCGAGTCGCCCGCGCGCTGGTGGGGTTGCCGCTGATTGCCGAACAGATGCGGGCGGGCCGCCTGTCGTACTCCAAGGTGCGCGCCATCACCCGCATCGCCGAGCCGGCCAACGAGGCCAGCCTGGTGGCCGTCGCCCTTGCAGGCACCACCGCCCAGGTCGAGCGGGTCGTGGCCGCGTACCGCCGTGCCCTGCCGCCCGACCACGAGGCGAGCGACGCCGCTCAGTGGGCAAAGCGAGGTCTGCACGTTCGTCACAACGACGATCGCACCATCACGCTCACCGTCACCCTGCCGACCGCTGCGGGCATGGAGGTGCTCGCCGCGGTCGACCACTTCGCAGTTCCCGCCGGCGTCGACCCAGACGGCGAACGACTCTCGCTTGCCGAGCGCCGCGCCGACGCGGTGGTGGCGCTGGCCGGCGCGGCGATGGCCGCCACCGACGATCAACTCGCTACCGACCGCCCCCGGTACCTGGTGCACCTCCACACCGGCGACGAACGGCAGGAAGCCCATCCCGAAGGCAGCGAGGAGATGGGCTCCGGGGTCAGCGATGCCACCACCCGGCGACTGTGCTGCGACGCCGATCACGAAACGGTCGTCCACGACACCGTCCACGACACCGTCCACGACACCGTCCACGGCGACGGCAGCGGCCCTGGCGATGGCACCGGCGGCGGCGGCGAGGTGGTCGGCGTGTCGGCCCGCAGCAGCGTCATCCGCGGCAGGTTGCGGCGGCTCGTCCAGCTGCGCGACCGCACCTGCCAGGTGCCGGGCTGCAGTCATCGAGCGCGCAAGGAGATCCATCACCTCCACCATCGCGGACGTGGCGGAACCAACCAGCTCGGCAACCTGCTACTGGTGTGCGCCTACCACCACCATCGCTTGCACGAAGGCGGCTGGCAGGCCGAACGGCTCGCGGATGGCTCGGTGCGGTTCACCCTTCCCAACGGGCGGGTGATTCCGCCGGCGCCCACAGCAGTCGAGGGCGACGCCGACGCTGTTCGTGCATTCGAGCGCGATGCTGCCGATGGCCGTTGCAAGTGGCAGGGCGACCACCTCGATCTCGACTGGACCCTGACCACCCTGTTCTCACACACCCCATGGCACGACCCGTGGCGCACCGCATGGATGCAAGGGCAGCGCACCGGTTCAGCTGAACCGCCCTTCACGCCGGCAGCGTCGCTCGCGACACGATGATGTTCAACGGCCGGCCGACGGGCTCGCCGCCGCGATCAACTCGGTCGACGTCGCCGGAGCGAGCCAACCCAGCCCCGGCCCAGGGCCATCGCACCGAGGATCAGCGCAGGCAGCCCGGCGAACAGCGCGACGAACGGGACCCAGTCGCTGTCGGGTGGCCCGGAGGTGACGAAGAACCGGCGCTCCTTCTCGAGTTGGTCGAGCACGGCTCGGGGGCCGAAGCGCTCCGAACGGCAGACCACCGCGGCCGGCCCTGCGGGTGCGTCGAAGGTACCCACCGTGGCGAGGTCGCCGGCCACGACGCTCGACCCTTGCACGGCGCCGCGAAAGGACTTCGTGACGCCGTCGGAGAACGTCGCCGCACAGTTCGCGGCGGCGACGATTGCGTCTCGCGTGCTGCTGTTGATGGTTCCACCAGTGTCGATCCACACCGTGTACGTGCCGGCGGCCTCCACGGTGAAGATGGCAGCGGGGGTCGGCGGGGCCGACAGACCGGCCACCTGGCCGTCGGCAACTGCATCGTCCGTGGGATCGGAACCGGGCGCCACCACCTGCCAGACGAAGAGCACCACACCGGCGAGCCCACCCGCGACGAGCAAGCCGCCGGCCAACAGCCACCACACCCCGCGTCGTCGTTCGAGTGGCGAGTGCGGGTGATCAGTCGCCGCGAAGCCGACCGGTGAAACGTCGGGATTGCTCACCGGATGAGGCGCGTCACTCGACGGGCGGAGAGCAGTAGCGGTGTTGGACGAGGCGCTTCAGGTCCTCGTGGGCCGCGTCGGTGGCGAAGATGCGGTCGACCTTCTGGGCGGCCTTGACGAGTTGGCGAAGACCGCCGGGAATTCCGTCGAGCAACGGCGCTTCCACCGGGGCGCGGACGTCGGTGCCGTTCTCCAGCGATGCTTGCAGCACGTCGGTTTGGTAGGCCTCCCACCGTTGGCGACCGACCTCGTAGTCGGGTCGGTCTCGGTAGGCGAGCATCACCAGTCGGCCGCTGGCAAACCGTCGACGGTCCTTCCCGTCGGCGCAGGGCAACGACTCACCGGCCGTCGACCATTCGATGAGCCCACCAGCGAGCCACTCTTGGCTTTCGAGCGCGCTCACACCGTCTTGGGTCACCGAGGTCGCGTAGCAGTCGGCCGGACGCACGCCGACCACCTCGAGGTACATGCGGATGAGTTCCTGCGGGGTGCTCGGCAAGTACGGGAAGGGCGAGGGGATCGTGTACGCGTGATGAGGCTGTGGATGCACGGCACGCGCCACGGCGCCCCAGTTCAGGGCCTCGACGTGCACCCCGGCGGGGCCACCGTGGGGCACATCGATCGGGCGAGGGATCTGCTGCATCGCATCGACGCCGGGACCGCCGGGCCGGAACACGTACATGCCGGTCACATGGCTGAGCAGGTCGGTCGACCCGTCCTCGCCCTGCGAGTAGCGACGCACGATGAGGTGCCGCGCGATGCCCAGCGTGCGCTCGGGCCCGACGCCCATGGCAGCAAGGGCTGCCACGCCGAGATCCTCGTCGACCACCGATGGTTGGCCGACGCGGCGGTGGACCACGCGCTCTTGACCGTCGAAGAACGTGGCCATCACCGGCATCGACGATGGTGCAAGCGGGACTGGGGCGGCATGCACCACGTCCCACTCGACGACGCGACCGTTCTCTGACCCGCCGAGGGCTGGGCTGATCCGGTCGGGAACCCGGTACAGGCCGTAGACGAGATCGGGCCTGGCGACCAACCCACTGGAGGCGAGGTAGGTCGCTACTTCCTCGATCTGCGTCTTCCCGCGGGTTGCGAGGCGCGAGAACACCACGGGCGGGCGATGCTCGGCGAGGTACGGCTGGCGCGCTGCGTCGCGAGCCGCACGCTCGACGGCAGCCTGCTCGAGACGGTCGCGCACCGTCGTGGAGGCAACGGTGGCCGGCGCCATCGGGGCGGCCGGCGGCTTCGTGCGACCGAATGAATTGGTGACGAGATCCTTGAGCTGAGCCTTCGACTGTGAAGCGGTCCAGGCCCCCATCTCTGCGGGCGTCATCGTGGCGATCTGCTCGGGGGTCGGGCCAACGACCGCGGACGACCCATAGACCCACTCACCCGCGGGGCCGTGCAACGGCCGCTGCGCGACCTGCGCCCTGTGCTCCGCATCGACGTCCGCTTTGGCCTGCGCGGCCTGCCCCTGAACTGCCGCGACCTGGGCCATCTTGGCGTCGTACTTCGCCCGCTGCTCGGGCGTCAGCCTCGCCAGCGCCTCTGGGCTGGGGCCGCTCGAGAGCGTCGAGACGGTCGACTTGATCCGGTCTCGCAAACCCATCGCTTCCCCCGTGCTCGTCGTCCGGAATCCGGTGTCGCGAAACTGTAGACCTGCCCGAAGAGGTCGCCGTCCACGCCCGTCGGCCCGAGCCACGAGGAGACGCCCTGCGGTGCAGCACCTGAGCGCAGTGATCGACGACACAACCAGCGAGCTGCTCCGGCAGTGGCCGACCCTGCCCTGGCCGCGTAGATTCGGGTCATGCGAGTCCATCTCGATTCCGAGAAGTGCCAAGGCCACAACCGCTGCTACGCGTTGGCGCCCGAACTGTTCGACGTCGACGACTTCGGCCAGGCCGTGCTGCTGGTCGAGGGCGAGTTGCCCGAGGAACTGCACGGCAAGGCCCGTCTGGCCGCCGCCAACTGCCCCGAGTACGCGATCAAGATCGTCGAGGAGACCCGACCATGAGCGTCGATGAGACCACCACCAGCCCAGAGCCGTTCGAGTACGTCGAGCCGATCTTCGGCGACAGCCCCGAGGGCACGCATGTGTGGCAGCGCGTGCCGTACAACGCCGACGACTACGGCCCGGTCGGCGACTTCGCCACCGACTTCGACCATGCCGACCCGGCCTACAACCCCAACGCACCGGCGGTGTGGAAGCAGCTGCGCGAGTCGGGCTGCCCGGTCGCCCACTCCGATCGGTACGGCGGCATGTGGGTGCCGATCACGCACGACACTGTCAACGAGATCGCCTACGACACGGAGAACTTCACCAGCCGCGCCGTCGTCGTGTCGGTCGGCCGGCCCGGCGACCTGTCGCTGCCCGCGCCCATCGGTGGCGCGCCGCCGATCACCAGCGACCCGCCGTTCCACAACATGGCCCGCCGTCTGCTGCTGCCCGCGTTCGCGCCGAAGAAGATCGAGCCGTGGGAGCCGGAGATCCGCCTGCTGTGCCAGCGCCTGCTCGATGACATGGGCGAGATCACACCTGGCGAGAGCATCATCGATGCCGCCGTGCAATACGCGCAGCACATCCCGGTCAACGTCATCGGGCGCATGCTCGGCTTCCCCGAGCAGGACGAGGAACTGTTCCGCAAGTTCGTGCACGACGTGCTGGAGCGCATCGCCGAGGAGCCAGGCAGCCGCGACGGCATGGACGACTTGGGCAAGTACATCCTCACCCAGATCGCCGAGCACCGTGAGAACCCGCGCGACGACCTGACGAGCTACCTGCTCAACGTCGAGATCGAGGGCACGCCGGTCGATGACGAGATCGCCGCCGGCATGATCGTGCTGTTGCTCGTGGCGGGCATCGACACCACATGGTCGGCGATCGGTTCGTCGCTGTGGCACCTCGCCCAACACCCGGAGGACCACCAGCGCCTGCTCGACGACCCCGACGTGATGACGTTCGCGCTCGAGGAGTTCCTGCGCTCGTACGCGCCGGTCACGATGGCGCGCATGGTCGCGAAGGACAACGACTTCCATGGCTGCCCGATGAAGAAGGACGATTGGGTGCTGCTGCCGTTCCCCGCGGCGAACCGCGACCCACACCAGTTCGAGGACGCCGACACGTTCATCGTCGACCGCCAGGAGAACCGCCACGCGGCCTTCGGGCTGGGCATCCACCGGTGCCTCGGTTCCAACCTGGCCCGCCTGGAGCTGAAGGTCGCGATCGAGGAGTTCACCAAGCGCTTCCCCCGCTACGAGCTCGCCGGCGACACCAGGTGGAGCGTCGGCCAGATCCGCGGGCCGCGAGATCTACCCGTCAGAATCCTCGAAGTCGCCGACTGATCGACGCCGGCAATGGTGAGTCGAGGCGGTCGGGCTATCGATCGGCGAGCTCGGCCGCCAGGTTGGCGCCCAGCTCGAAGGCCTGCTCGTTGAGGTCGACCAAGGCTCGTTTGCCACTGAGCGCACCATGTATCGCAGCGAGGAACGTCGCCTTGGGGAAGATCTGCGTCACGCCTTGGAGGGCGCCGAGGGCCACCACGTTCTTCACCTGCACCGAGCCGAGTTCCTTGGCCACCTCGGCGAACGGCACGCCGACGAAGCGGATCCCGGCGGCCAGCGTGTGCGGGATCGCGTCGATCACCGAGCTGTCGTAGATGATGATGCCGCCCGGACGCACGGTGGGGCCGAACTTGGCGAGGCTGGGAGCGTTGAACGCCACCAGCACGTGGGGATACGGGGCCGCCGGGGAGAGCACCTCCTTCATCGCAACGTGCACGTCGGCATACGACGTACCGCCACGCGATTCCGGTCCGTAGCTCGGGATGTGGGTCGAGTCGAAGCCCTCGTTGATGGCGGCGCGGGTGATGAGCATCGCCGCCGTTTGTGCACCGTCCCCGCCGGCGCCTGCCAGCTTGAGGCTGACGTCTTCCGGATCGAGGTGCGACGGGAAGGCGGGCGCGAAGTGCTCGGCACGGTCGGTCGTCGTGCCCAGCGCGGCCAGCGTTCGTTCTGGATCGAAGCTCGGCCGCGGGATCGGCGGGAAGCGGACGCCGTCGGTGACGTCCTTCTTCACCCCCAACGGGAAGACCGGTTCCATGCTGTCGCGCACCCAGGCCTCGGCGGCTTCCGGTTCGAGCTTGAGATGGATCGGGCACTCGGCGAGCACTTCGATCAGCGCGAAACCGGTGCCGTCGACCTGGAGCTCGAGGGCCTTCTTGATGGCGCGCTTGGCGTGCGTGCGGCGGCGATTGTCGTAGAGCGCGACCCGTTCGACGAAGACGGGGCCGTCGAGCCCGGCGATCATCTCCGCGACCTTCAGCGGCTGCCCGGCGAACGGGGTGCGGCCGGTGGGCGTGGTGGTCGTCAGCTGTCCGAGGAGCGTCGTCGGCGCCATCTGGCCGCCGGTCATCCCGAAGATGGCGTTGTTGACGAAGATCATCGTCATCGGCATGCCCAACTGGGCTGCGCTGATGATCTCGGCCAGGCCGATCGACGCCAGGTCGCCGTCGCCCTGGTAGCAGATGACGATCGAGTCCGGGTTGGCCGTCTTGTGGCCGATGCCCACGGCCGGCGCCCGGCCATGCGCGGCCTGCGTGTTGCCGACGTCGAAGTAGTAGTAGGAGAACACCGAGCACCCGACGGGTGACACGAGCACGGTGCGGTCCTGCACGCCGAGTTCGTCGATGGCCTCGGCCAGGTACTTCTGGACGAGTCCGTGCCCACAGCCGGGGCAGTAGGTGGTGGTGTGCGCCTTGAGTCCGGTGGCGTGATCGTGGCGCTCGAACTGGTGGTAGAAGACCGACGACGGCATCACTGCACCCCTTCCAGGCCGAGCACGTGCTCGACGACCTCTGCTTGGGAGGGCAGGATGCCACCCTGACGTCGCACGTGACTGATCGGTGGGGCGTGCACCTCGGCGTGGCTGAGGGCCAGGCGCAGCTCGTCCTCCAGCTGGCCTTCGCTGGCTTCGACCACGACCAGGCGGCGTGCCTGGCCGATGACACCGCGGAGGGCGTCGATCGGGAACGGCCACAGCGTGATCGGGCGGAGCAGCCCGACGCGCAGCCCCTTGTCACGCAGCTCCTTGACCGCCCCCTTGGCCATCTGGGCCGGGGTGTTGCACGCCACCAGGACGATGTCGGCGTCGTCGCAGCGGTGCAGATCGGCCCGCTGCTCCTCGGCCGTCATCTGCGCGTACTTCTCGTCGAGGGCCTGATTGTGACGCTCGAGGCCGACCTCCGAGAGCTCGATCGAGCAGATCAGGTTGCCGCGGTGCGAGTGGTCGCCGTAGACAGCCCACTCGGGGATTCCCGGCACGACCATGCGATCGGGAAGGCTCACCTTGCCGGTCATCTGACCGAGATAGCCGTCGCCGAGGATCACCACCGGGTTGCGATACTTGAACGCCAGCTCGAAGGACAGCACCGCGCTGTCGAGCATCTCCTGCGGCGTGGCGGGCGCCAGGACGATCGCGTGCGTGTTGCCATGACCGAGGCCGCGACAGGCCAGCTTGATGTCCGCCTGCGCGGGCCCGATGTTCCCCAACCCGGGCCCGCCTCGCATGATGTTCACGAACACGGCAGGTACCTCCGCGCCGATCATGTAGGAGATCCCCTCCAGCATCAGGCTGAAGCCGGGCGAGCTGGTGAAGGTCATGCACCGCTTGCCGGCCCCTCCCGCGCCGTACATCATGTTGACGGTCGCGATCTCACTGACCGCTTGGAGGAACACCCCGTCGAGCACCGGCTGGACCTTCGCCATCAGCTCGGCGCCCTCGGTGGACGGCGTGATCGGGTAGCCGAAGACGTGCCGGCATCCGGCCAGGACGGCGCCCACCGCCGCCGCATACGTGCCCTTCACGACGAGGGGAGCGCGTTCCGGCAGGGCGATCGTCACATCGGGGTCGGGCTCGGGTGTGGGCGCGTCGTACGGCCGCGGGCCGTTCAGATGGGCAGGATCGAGCAGGACGAACGCCTCCTCCTCACCCTCGGGCCGCAGGCCGAACGGTTCGGGACAGGCCTCGACGCACAGCTCACAGTGGTTGCATTCCGTCAGGTCGAGCACGACCGGCACCAAGCCGGTCAACGGGTTGATCTCGGTGCCGAGCGAGATGCACTCCTTGGTGCACGCGGCAATGCAGCGCCCGCAGCCCTTGCAGAACTCCGGCAAGAGGAAAGGCGGAGGCTTACGAACGGTGCTGGTCACAACATCACCTCCAGAGCAGCGGGCATCGGTGACCCCAATCCCGAACCACGCAGAAGTGGTTTGGTGACTTGATCGTCGGTTGGTTGCCACAACCCGCCTAGAGCCTCCGGGCTCCGCTGCTCGTGCCTTTGGGCTCTTTCGTGGGGAAGGACGAGACGAGCTGCCAACACCCAGCATCGGCCTGGCGCTGCCGGACACCACTCCGAGCCCATGGCAGAGTCAGGAGATCTCGTACGTCTCGACGAGATCGAGGTTCCGGAAAACAGCGTTGGCCAGCAGCGGAGCGGCTTCGGCGGCCCAGGCCTGGGTTCCCGGGTGTTCGCTGTTCTTCATCGCGTCGTCGTAGGAGTCGAATTCGACGATCTGGATCAACGATCCGGGCTGATCGCGATCACTCAGCAGCCAGGTTCGGCGAGCCGTCGTCTCCGACCCCATCAATTCGCGATAGCGCTCGAGCAACCGATCGAACTCGGTCTTGTCACCCCGGAACTCGATGAACTGCAAGAACGTCATGTGCCCTCCTTCTGTCAGCTCCCCCCGGTCACCCAACAACAGCAAGGTGCTGGTGTCAAGCCGGAAGGATGGGTTCGCCGACAGCCGGGCGAGGTGTGGCCGTGGACAACGGCAACGCACAGGCCCGGGAGTCAGCATCTTCTGCCGTGTGTCAAGTGGCGATGCGGCGCCTTCGTGCCACGTTCCGGCAGGATTCAGCACGGCCTGCCCGGGCGAGAAGCCCTTGCTGCCTGGCATCCGGCCGGGTCCGTCCCGCCTCGCGCGATGTGAGCCCTTCGGTTGGTCAGCCCAGTCCGAGCGCGTCGGTGAACATGCACCACTGCAGGTCGAAGTAGATGCTGTTCGGCCCGAACGGCAACACTGGGTCGATGGCGCCAGTGGCGACGTCGACCGTCCAGTCGCCATCGCGACCAGCGGCAACGTTCGAGATGGTCACGATCCACACGTCGGCGGTCGCCGAGGGTGCTGCCGTGTAGCTGAGCTCACCGGTCACCTGTGCCGCCTCGGCAGCCGTGAACGAGCTCTGCGCCACACAGAAGTCGATCGCCGCCAGGACCAGCGCGATCGCCGGTCCGCCGTCGACGGTGACGGTGACGGTCGTCGACGGTACCGTGGCCTCCTCCGGGAGGAGCGTCGCCGGCGGGAGCGTCACCAGGGGGACGGTCGCCGGGGGCACAGCCGGCGGAGTGATCGTCGCCGAGGTGGGCGGTACCGCGCTGTCGATGAACGTTCGATCGTCACTGCGGGTGACGGCCACCGCGATGATGGCGACGGTGGACAGTGTGGCGAGCGTGGCGAGCAGCCCCTTGAACCCGTAGATGGTGCGGGTCGCCGGTGGTGCAGATGTGGGTTCGGCTGGCGCGGGTGGCGCACTCCCCACTGGGTACGCGGCCGGCGGCGGTAGCTCGGCAATCGGCGGCGGCAGGTCGAGGGTCGGCGGCTCGGTGGGCGCCGTCGGCGCGAACCAGTCGCCGTCACTGGTGTGGATGACCTCGGTGCCGTCGGGAAGTGTCGACGTGACCGGTTCCGCGCCGGCTGCTGGTTCGGGGACCCATTGGCCGTTGCCGTCGCGGACGAGGTGAGTTCCGTCGGGGAGGGTGACGGTCGCCGGTGCGGCGCCCGGCGTGACCGGTGTCAGCGTCGTCACGCCGATGTCGAGCACGTTGTCGGCCACCGACGTCGGGTCTGGGTTCTGCGGTGGGGGCAGTGGTTCGCTCATCGGTCACCTCGCCGAACGCAATACAACAGTCTCGCCACTCATTGTGCGCCGCGGGCCACGCGCTGCAACCGCCGAAAGTCCTGCGCCGTGTTCCCTCGCCGCCAGCGGATTGGGTACTGGTGCATCAGGGTTGCGTCGTGGACGATGGCCGAGAACGACGCGCACCGCGTGCGTCACGCCGTAGTCGACGAGGGGGATCGTCGTACCCCTGCCGGCCAACGCGTGACCGTCGAGCTCGATCGATGCCACGCCGCGACTCACTCCCTGCGGGTTGTCGACGACGATCTCGTACCTGGCCGAGTGATATCGGAAGTCGATCTCGTTGCCCGTCCAGGCGCGGAGGATGCAGGGGTCGATCACGAGCGTGGTGCCCAGCAGCCGGAACCCCATGATCGCTTCGACGCCCGCCTGGTACATCCAGCCTGCGGATCCTGTGTATCAAGTCCAACCGCCGCACGGCCGAGACTCGACGCCTGGCCGTCTCGCACTGCAAGCTCGGACACGCCGCCCATGCCGGCCACCTGTTGGAGTCGGTGTTCGCGGCGATCGACAGCGGTTTGGATGAATACGAGACGTTCCGCACGCTGACGGCAGCAAGTCAGGTGCTCGAGGAGGTCGGCGAGTCGCACCTCGCTGCGCGAGCACTCGGGCGTGCCGAGCCGTTTCAGGACAACTACATCGACACGATCGGCAGCGTGCGAGCTGCGCTGACGACGCGCCTCGGTTCCACCGTGACCGAGGCCCTCATTGCCGAAGGTGCCGCATCGGATCCCGCCCAACTCGTTGCCGAGGTCCGCGCGGTTCTCGCCGCCCTGTGACATGTCGAGGGCCGGGAACAACCGGCCCGGACCCTCGCAGGTCCGGGCCGGTTCGCGAGATCCCGAGATCGCCGGGGCGAGGCGAAGACCCTTCTTTCGGTTGCACGTGTGACTCACGAGTGAACACGTGCGCTCACCACCTGGACGATTGACGCGTTGCTCGGAGGAGCTCAGGTTGCGTCGGCCGTGGTTGCTTCGATTGCGTCCGGCGCGGTCTTCTGGGTGTGCCCGACCTGGACCTTGCGCGGCTTGGCTTGCTCGGCGACCGGGATGCGGACCGTCAGCACACCGTCGTGCAGGTCGGCTTCGAGGGCCTGCAGGTCGAGCCCGTCACCGAGTTGGATCTGGCGTCGGAAGTTGCCGCGGTAACGCTCGGCGAAGTACGGCTGGTCGCCGTCTTGGCGCTGCCAGTTGCGTTCGGCCGAGATGGTGAGGAGGTTGCGTTCGATGGTGATGTCGAGGCTGTCGGCCTTCACGCCGGGCAGGTCGATGTGGACCCACACGTCGCTGCCACGACGAAACGCATCCATGGGCATGACACCGGCGGTTCCTGCGGTGTTGGTCTGGCGGCCGGCGAAACGACTGAAGAGCGTGTCGAGGTCGCGGAACGGGTCGGTCTGGATCAGCATGTCGTGCACTCCTTCTTGTGGCGAGTTGGTCGTTCCGGTGGAACGCTCAACATAATACCTGTGGTTATGTTGACTGTCAACACTCTCGTCAGCAGTCATTATGTTGACATCACGGGGTTGTTCTTGGCACCATGTGCTGCATGGCAGTGCGCAGAGTTGTTCCGACCTCAGCGGTGTCGGCGAGGCTCGTCGACACCTGGCTGGCAGGCCACGAGTCGGCCAACACGCGGTCTGCGTACCGAACCGATCTGGCCATGTTCGGCCGTTGGTGTGCTCAGCATCACTCGGTCCCGCTGGCGGCGGACACCGCCACGCTGGCAGCGTTCGGGCTCGCTCGTCAGGCGGCCGGGGATAGTGATGCGACCATGCGCCGGCGGTGGTCGTCGTTGTCGTCGTTCTTTCAATACGCCGTGCACACCGGCAACGCTGCGAGCAACCCGGTCGACGGCGTCGACCGGCCGGTGGAGCTGTCCGGGAATCCCTCGCGGACAACGCTGTTGTCGGCGGATGCGGTCGACGCCTGTCTGGCGATGGCGGCATTGCTCGATCCGCGCCTCGAGGCGCTCGTGGCGATGCTGGTGCGAGATGGCATCAAGCTCGGCGAAGCGCTCGCGATCGACGTCGATGACATCAGCGGGCGGCCGCCACGCACGTCGGTGACGATCCGCCGTAACGGCAAGACACGGCGCGTCACCCTCGACGAATCGACCGCCCGCGCGCTGCGCCGCTGTGCCGGACGACGAACCGACCAACCACTGTTCATCAGCGACCACCGTGCCCGCACCCGCACACCCCAACGACTCAGCAGGTTCGGCGCCGATCACCTGCTTCGCCAGCTCCGCTACGACAACGACGAACGCGTGACAGCGAACGAGCTCCGCCGCTTCTACATCACCTCGCAGCACCAGAGCGGAGCCGCCCTGGACGACCTACGCGACGACGCCGGGCTCTCCGACACGCGCGGCATCACCCGCTTCGTCGCCAAACACCAGCCGAGCCCCGCCTCATCGGCGACGCCCACTGCTGCCGCAACACCGATCGAGCCACCAGCGATCAACGTCCGTTCGAACCCACGCCGGAGGAGGACGCCCACATGACCATCTGCCTCGCTCACGCCACACCTCGGCAACACGCCAACGACCAACGCACCCACCGTGGCGCGTTGACGCCAGTCGGCCAATCGGCCCGAGCGATCGGGTCGAAGAGGCTGCTGCGCGTGCTGACTGGCGCCGACAGCCTTCGGCCACCACATCATCCACGCCGGCGCCGACCGCGTCGCAGCTGACGCTCAGACGCTATGGACTCGCCACAAGCGCGCTCCACAGCCGGCAGCGGGAGACTCTTCGACGGCGACGCGATCACCCGCTCCGACATCGCCACCATTGAGCGCGCCCGCCGCGGCTGACCCGGGTGACGCCGCCGGTCAGACGATGGCCGGGGCCAGCACCCTCCACTGCTCGATGGGGAACTCGGCGGGGTGCGCCGTGAGCACCTGCACGCACACGTGGTCGGCGCCGGCGTCGCGGTGGGCTTGGATGCGGCGAGCGATGGCGGCTTCGTCGCCCCACACCACCAGCGCGTCGACGAGGCGGTCGCTGCCACCGTTCGCGATGTCGTCGTCGGTGAAGCCCTGACGCTTCCAGTTGTTGGCGTAGTTCGGCAGCCCGAGGTAGCTCGTCAGGTGCAACCGAGCGATGGATCGTGCGGTGGAGGGGTCGGTCTCCAGCACGACGCCCTGCTCGCTCGCCACCAGGCCGGTACCGATGCCCTGCCGAGCGGCCGCCGTGAGCTCAGGCGTGACCAGGTAGGGGTGCGTGCCGGCAGTGCGTGAGGCGGCCAGTTCGAGCATGCGCGGCCCCAGTGCCGCGAGCATCCGATCGCCGGAGGCCAGCGGCGTGGAGGCCGCGTCGAGGCCATCGAGGTACTCCGTCATGTGCGCCACCGGCTTCTGGTAGGCGCCGGGCTCCTTCACGTGATCGATGAGCGGTTGGTGGCTGATGCCGAGGCCGCACATGAAGCGAGGGCCGTGCTCGCCGACGAGGCGCGCGTGTTCGGTGGCCGCCTGCTCGGGCGTGTGCATCCACACGTTCAAGATGCCGGTGGCGATGGTGACCGTGGACGTGGCGCCCAGCAGGTTGCCCAGCGCTGTGAACAGGTTGCCCCCCACATCGGGGATCCACAGCGTGTGGTAGCCGAGTTGCTCGAGTTCGGCGGCATGTCGGGCCGCCTCGGTCTGATCGCCGTAGCGGAGCTGCCCGCTCCAGATGCCAGTGGTGCCGAGGGGGGTGGTCATTGGGACAGCCTGCCACCCGTGAGCCCGACGTCTCCGACGGAGCATCGGACATCCGACCATCGCAGACGTCCGGGCATCGGCGCCGCCGAGGTGTCGTAGCATTCGTTCGCTGGCCACGAACGGAGAGTTGGGGAACCATGAACGACATCACTGTCGCGATGTTTGCTGTCGCGAATCAGGACGCAGCCATCGCCTTCTACACGCAGAAGCTCGGGTTCGAACTGCGCGCCGACACCCGGTTCGGACCAAACGGCGAGTACCGGTGGGTCGAAGTCGCCCCGGCCGGATCGCACGCCCGCCTGGCTCTCAACGAGCCCATGGGCGGCGCGCCCGGCGGTGGCAGCATCGGCGTCGAGACGCCCGACGTGATCGCCGAGCACCGCCGACTCAGTGCGATCGGTGACCTCGATCTCGATCCCGAACCGATGCAGACTCCTGGCGCTCCGCTGTTGTTCATGATGCGCGACCCAGATGGCAACCACATCGCTGTCGTCCAGTCGCCCGATTCGACGTCCTGAGGTGCCACCGATGTCCCCGAAGAACACCATCTGTCTGTGGTTCGACCGTGAGGCCGTCGATGCCGCCCGGTTCTACGCCGACACCTTCCCCGACAGCTCGGTCGGTGCCATCGCGACGGCACCGAGCGACTTCCCCGACGGCAAGGAGGGCGACGTGCTCACCGTGGAGTTCACGGTGGTCGGCGTCCCGTGCCTTGGGCTCAACGGCGGCACCGCCTTCCAGCAGAGCGAGGCGTTCTCGTTCCAGATCGCCACCGACGATCAAGACGAGACCGACCGGCTCTGGAACGCGATCGTCAGCAACGGTGGCCAGGAGAGCGCCTGCGGCTGGTGCAAGGACAAGTGGGGCGTGTCGTGGCAGATCACGCCGCGCGCGCTGAGCGAGGCCATGGCCGACCCTGACCCCGCCGTGTCCAAGCGAGTGTTCGAGGCCATGATGACGATGGGCAAGATCGACATCGCCGCCATCGAGCGTGCTCGACGCGGCTGACAATCGAACGTCGTCGGGCGCAGCCGGCGGGTTCAGCCTCCCGCTGCAATCACCGGAGCCGGCGTCCTACTGGAAGCGTGCGGGCATGTCACCCCGCGAGAGGGAGGGGCGTGCGGCGCGTGTCGGTGGGCGGGTCGTTGGCCAGCATCGCCCAGGGTGCCATGGTGGCGATCGCCGAGCATCTGCTCGCCCACGGCACGCTCGACCCCGAGGCGACCTTCCTCGACGGGGACCTCAAGCGACGGGCGTTCACCAGCGACTGAATCTGCGAGCGTTCGGCCATGGAGATCGGGCTGACCGATGTCACCCTGGCACTTGGACCATATAATTCTCGGCAAATTGGACCTTTAGTTGGTCCAGTCGAGGGAGCACCCTGGCAGCCATGACCTCATCGCCGACCAACGAAACCGTGCTGGACACTGCTGGGCTCGACTGGATCCCACTCGAGACCGGTCAGGCCTTCAAGCCCATCTCGATGCCCGACGAAGGGCCACGCCAGCTCCTCCTGCGGGTTCAACCCGGCACTGTGGTGGGGCTGCACCGGCACCACGGCGACGTGCACAGCTTCACGATCTCAGGGGCCAGGGTGCTCCTCGACCCCGCAGGGCACGTCGACGTGCGGGCCGGAGCATACGTCTACGAGCCGGCCGGCACAGTGGACTCGTGGATGGCGGTCGGCGACGAACCCTGTGTCGTTCACATCTCGATCGACGGTCCGATGGACACTCTCGACCCAGAGGGTGAGGTGACCTCATCGACGGGAACGCCCGAATTGCGGCGCATCTACCTCGAGTGGTGCGCTGCAAGCGGCGTCACGCCGGCACCGATGCTGGTTGGTGTGCGATGAGCCACATCCCGGTGGTCGACGTGTTCGTCGACCGGTCTGCCTATTCGCATGGATCACCTCCCGTTGGTTCGTCGAGCTGCAGCGCTCACGCAACGTGCCGTTCTCGTTCGAATAGGTGATCGCTATGCGACCGATATGCACGAACTGCGGCACCCAGTGGGCAGACCGACCGCAGCCACCCGACCACTGTCCAATCTGCACCGACGACCGCCAGTACGTGGCCCCGACCGGCCAGGCCTGGACCACGCACGAGGTGCTTGCGACGACGCACCGCGTGCGGACCGAGCGGGACGGCGACCTGCTCGGCATCGGCATCACGCCGACGTTCGCGATCCCTCAGCGCGCACTTCATCTGCGCACCGACGTCGGCAACGTGCTGTGGGACTGCACCAGCCTCGTCACGCCTGAGACCGTGGAGGCACTCGAAGCGTACGGTGGCATCGATCTCATCGCGATCTCGCACCCGCACTTCTACTCGGCGATGGTCGAGTGGTCGGACGCCTTCGGTGGCGTGCCGATCCTGCTCCACGCCGCAGACGCTGAGTGGATCCAGCGGCCGTCGCCGAACATCCTCCACTGGGACGGCAGCGAGCACCGCCTGTCCCCGACAGTGTGCCTCCACCGCTGCGCCGGCCACTTCCCGGGCAGCACTCTCCTGCACTGGACCGCCGCGCCGAACGGCCGCAACGTGATCCTCGCCGGTGACACACTGCACGTGACTGCCGATCGCCGCCACCTCACCTTCATGTACTCCGTGCCGAACTACGTTCCCGCCCACCCCGACCACGTCGAACGCACGCGGGCGCAGCTCGCCGACCTGGCGATCGACGACATCTACGGCTTCACGTGGGGCCTCGACATCATCGGTGGCGGACGGGCCGCACTCGACGCCTCCATCGATCGCTACCTCGCCGCGGTCGGCCGCTGAACAGTGATGGATCTGTTCATCGACCCGACGCAGCCGCGAGCCATCACCCGCTCGCTCTACGACCAGATCCGCACCGCCATCGCCTCCGGCCGCATCACCGCCGGCGAACAGATGCCGCCCTCGCGCCAACTCGCCCAGGAGCTCGGCGTCGCCCGCCAGACGATCGCCACCGTCTACGGACGACTCACTGCTGAGGGCCACGTGATCGGCCGCGGCGCGGCCGGCACCTTCGTCGCGCCCACGGCGGACGCCCACCGACCGGCACGAGCTGACCGAACCCGCTCCTCCGCACTCGCACCGCGACCCGGCCTCCCTGAGACGGCCGACCCCGAGTTCCAACCAACCGGGCTCGACCTCCGGTCCGGCACACCCGACCTCGCACTCTTCCCGCACGTGGCGTGGCGTCGCGCAGTACTCGCCGCAGCACACCAGCCGCCATCCGGATACGGGGCCTACGCCGGCCTGCCCGAACTCCGCCGAACCCTCGCACGCCTGGCTTCCCGCACGAGAGGTGTGGTGGCCGACCCGGATCAGATCGTCGTCACGGCGGGTGCGCAGTCTGCAATCGATCTCACGATCCGCCTGCTCACAGTCCCGGGAGACACAGTCGCTGTCGAGGAGCCCGGCTATCTGCCGGTGCGACGTCTCATCGAGTCGCTTGACCGACGTGTTGCGCTGGTACCCGTGGACGCCGACGGCATGCAGCCCGAGCACGTCCCGGCTCGCGCCCGCCTCATCTACACCACGCCGTCGCATCAATCACCCACGGGCGCGACCCTCACCATCGCCCGACGTCGAGCGCTGCTCTCGTACGCGGACCGCCACCATCAGGCGATCATCGAAGACGACTACGACTCCGAGTACCGCCACACAGACCGGCCGCTCGAGCCGCTTCATCTGCTCGACACCACGGGTCGCGTCGTGTATGTCGCGACGTTCTCGAAGACCCTCGCACCGTCGCTCAGGCTCGGGTACGCGGTGTTCCCAGTCGAGCTGGCCCGCCACGCCGCAGCACTCCGCGCCGCAAGCGACGTCCAGCCGCCCGAACTGCTGCAGCGAGCAATCCACCACCTCATCACCACCGGCGACCTCGACCGTCACCTGCGACGGAGCCGCAAGATCTACGCCAAACGTCACCAACTGGTCGCCGACTGGGTAGCGCGCATGAGCACGGCCGGTCACCTCACGCCCTGCGCCACAGACCACGCCGGCCTGCACCTCACCGTCCGCCTTCACAACATCACCGAGGAGGAACTCGCAGCCCGCCTCGAGCCACACGGCATCCGTCTCGGCAGCTACCGCGACACGTGGGCGAAGACACCCGACCACGACGGCGCCGTCATCGGTTTCGGCAACGCCGACAGCTCCGACCTCGAAGCCGCTCTCTCGCGAGTCGAACACGCACTCGCATCGCCGCCGCCTCGCCCCCGAGTTCGACCGTGACTTCCCTCGACCGTTCACGCTGACGGGCAGCGCCCTCGCTGACGGGCCCGGCTATCCGTGCGCCAGCTTGTGTCTGTCATTCATCGGACCGCGTCCGGCGAGGACCACACGACAGTGTTCGCGACGCTCGAGGAACGCCGCGCGAACCTTGCTGCACAACAGGTTCGCGTGACCAACCAGCTGCACGCGGTGTTGCGGGATCTGGTTCCTGGAGGAGCCGCGTTGGCGATACAGCGAAGTCGGCGTCGGCGATGCTGGGCGTAGCCCGACTCACATCACCGTGCTTCTCGGGCGTGGCGGTGCCGTAGATGCAGGCACTCAGGGAGTCGGCGGAACAGTTGCTGCGTCGGCCGGGATCGCGGATTGCAGAGGCCGAGTGGCTGACGCGAGGCCTGCGCCGAGGGCGAGGACTGCGGCGGTGATGGTGAGGGCGCGGAGCACGCCGGTGTGGTTGCCGACCGTGCCGATGAGCGATGGTCCGGCGAGGAACGCGGCATAGCCAATCGTGGCGACAGTGCTGACGCGGCCGGCTGATCGTGCGGGATCGTCGGCGGCTGCGCTGATGCCGGTGGGGAACCCGAGGGCAGAGCCGAGGCCCCACAGCAGAACTCCGACGATCGCGGTCGCGAGGCTGGGTCCGTGGACGACGATGACGACGCCGATGAGGGCGCACAGCGCGCTGGCGCGGAGCACGGTGACGCGTCCGTAGCGGTCGAGAACGCGGGGACCGAACCAACGGCCGGTAGTCATCGCGACGACGAATGCCACGTACGCGAAGGAGCCCAGCGCGGCGCTGGCGCCGTATCCGTCGATCGCCGCGACGCCGAGCCAGTCGTTGCCGGTGCCTTCGGAGAAGGCCATGCACAGTACGAACAGGCCGATCAGCAGAGTGCGTCGTTCCGTCCAGGCGTGCCACGGGTCATGTTGTTCGGCGTCTCGATCCTCGTCTGCGGCGCCCGCAGGGAGAAAGCCCCGAACTTGCCACGGAACACCCGTTCCGATCAGGGTGGCGACGGTCAGCAGGTGCCAGATCGGGTCGACGTGCAGTGCGTTCATGGCCACACCGCCGAGGGCGCCGATGACGGTGCCGATGCTGAACGCTGCGTGGAAGCGGGCCATGATCGAGCGCCCGATGCCCTGTTCGACGGCCGCTCCTTCGACGTTCTGGGCGACGTCCCATTGGCCGGCACCGAATCCGGCGATGAACAACCCGATCGCGACCATCGGCGTGCCGACTCGGGTACCGATGGCGACGATCGCAAGGCCGATCGCCCACGTCACCGACATCGCCATCGCGGTCCGCGCCGAGCCGAATCGGTACACGACGGAACCAGCGAGAGGGAGCGAGACGAGAGAGCCGATCGCGGCCACCAGCAACAGCAGGCCGAGGGGGCCAGGACGGAGGTGTAGCGCGTCGCGGATCTGAGGGACGCGCGACAGCATCGATGCCGTGCCGGCGCCGTTGAGGAGGAAGCTGGCGTATACGGCGCGCATCGCGCGCTGGTTCGCGTTCACGACCTATTCTCCCGCGCTTCGGCATCGGTGGCCGTGGCGCAAGTCCCGAGTCGGACTCGCGGGGCCTGCGCTCACTCCAGCGAGGCGGGGGCGACAGGACGCCCGTCGGTGAGCACAGGGAACTGCCGCCGTGGGTCGTTCGCGGGTGCCGGATCGGGGGGCGGTCCTTGCGCAGGGTCGCCGCGGAACACCTGCGCACCATCGGGTGCGTATTGGAGGATGTAGGCCTTGCGCACGGCATCGGTGGTGTTCGGCCCGGTGAGATGCGGCGACAACGACGAGAACACCACGATGCCACCCTTGCCGACAGGCGCGGCAACGGCGTCTGGATGATCCTCGAAGATCTCCCACCCGAGCGGGTCCACGTAGTGGTGCTGCAAGGTGCCCAGGCGATGAAGCCCTGGCACCACGTGCGGGCATCCGTTGTCGACGGTGGCATCGGTGAGCGCCACCCAGCAGGTGAGGTACTGCTGGGGGGCGACGAAGGTGTAGCCGTTGTCCTGGTGCCAGGGGAAACGTCGAGGTTTCTCGGGCTTCTTGTAGACGGCCTGGTCGTGATAGAGCCGGACGTCGGGGCCGATGAGGTCGTGGCACAGGTCGGCGAACACCGGATGGGCCGCGAAGGAGCGGGCGGCCGGGCTCGTTTGCACCAGGAAGAGGCTGAACGTGATGGCCCCCTGCTCGGCGATGGAGAGGCGGCCTCCCTCCATCTGGCCGAGGAACTCGTCGGTTCGGCCCTCCAGCTCGTCGGTCGCGGCAAGGACGGGTGCGAGTTCTTCATCGCTGAACATGTCGTCGAGCACGATGAAGCCGTCACGGTTGAACTGGTCGGCTTGCCGCTGCGTGATGCGGCGGAACGGGCCCGTGCGATCCACCCAGGTGAACCCGGTGTTCCACGGGTGTCGCTCGACAGCGGGGGCCTGCGTCATGGGAGAAGAGTAGGCCGCGCGTGACGGTGGGTCAGCCGAGACCCACCGGAACGCTGTACCGGGTGCCCCTCGCCGAGCCGCCTCCCGCGATGTCGATGTCAGTGCAGCGTGGCGAGCAGCTCGTCCAGTTGAGCGAACGTCTCCGGCATCGCTTCCTCTGCGCCGCCCGCTGCATCGAGCGCTTCCTTCGAGGGATACACCTCGCTGACGACGACCAGCGTGCGGTCGTCCTGTTCCTCGAACGTCACGGTGGTGACCGAGCTGTTCTCGTCGGCCTCCTCGTTCGTCCACACGATGCGCTCGGGCGGCATGACGTCGATGTACCGGCCGAAGAAGTCCATGCCCTCGCCGAAGTTGAGCCGGTAGGTGCCCCCGGTGCGCACGTCCATCTCGCAGTCGTGCAGCGTCATGCCCATCGACTTCGGCACCCACCACTTCCGGAACAGCTCGGGGGTCGACCAGGCCTCGAACACGATGCGCGCCGGCGCATCGAACCAGCGCGTGACGACGACCTCGCGGTCGGATCGCCGTTCCACGGTCGTGCCGTTCGCGCCCACGGCCTCAGTCTTGTTGCTTGCGTCCATCTCGCTGCTCCTTCTGTTTCAACGCTTCGATGACCTTGTCCAGCTCGCTGAACCGCTCGTCCCAGAGCTGGTGGTAGTTGTCGATCCACGCCGTCACCTCGTCGAGCCGGCGCGTGCCGATGCGGCAGTGACGCACCCGGCCGACCTTCTCCGTGGTGACGAGCCCCGCGTCCTCGAGGACGCCGACGTGCTTCCTCATGCCGGTGAGGGTCATGTGGAACTGCTCGGCGAGATCCGTGATCGAGGACTCGCCGCGACCCAGCTGCTCCAGCACGCCGCGACGGGTGCCGTCCGCCAGCGCAGCGAACGAGGCGTCGAGATGAGCGGTCGCATACTGAACCATATGGTTCAGTATTAGAGCACGAGTTCGGCAGCGGCGCAAGTGGACCTACGGGGCCCGTTCATCTGGTGCTGATCCTGACCCGGCACGTGCGTTGGTTCTTGTCGCTCGTCGCTGACGAAGTAGGGACGTGAGCACGTCGAAGTTCAGCCGAAGCGGTAGCGGAGTTGGTCGCCGCTCTCGTCCACCGCGGCGTCGCCCGTGAGCCGCAGGTGTTCGAGGTGGGCGTAGGTCTCGCTCTCGGCCATCGCGCCCCATGACCGCTCCTGGAACAGCACCTCCATGAACTCGTGCACCGTGCCGCTACCGATCTCACCGCTGGCAGTGCGCAGCTTGTCGAGACGCTCGTGGTGGTGACGCTTGATCGCCTCGGCCCGACCCGAGAGGTCGCCGAACTCGAGGCCGTGCGCAGGCAGCACCACCCGTACACCGTCGAATGACTTCATCAGATCGAGGCTGTCGAAGAAGTCCTTCAGCGGATCGACCGTGGTACCCAACCCGGAGATGTGCGGGGTGATGGTGGGCAGTACGTGGTCGCCGCTGATCATCACTCCCCCGGCCGGGTCGTAGAGACAGAGGTGATCGATCGTGTGACCAGGGGTGTGGACAGCCACCCACTCGCGACCACCGAGCTCGATCACCTGGGCGTCCTCCACCCGACGCGTGGGGGTCGGCGTGGGGACGAAGCGACCCGCCGCCTTGCGCATCGCCCAGTAGCGCAACCGACGAGCGCGTGGCATCGAGTACGGATCGCCGCCCCATGGGGTCTGCTTCGCGAACGGCCCGCGCCGCAGGTCCTGGCCGTGCAACGACTCGATCTGAGCCTTCACCGGCCCCTCGATCACTTCCAGCTCGTCGGCGCTCTCTTGATCCTCGGCCTCCGGGTCGAGGAAGGTGGACAGCACGTAGATGAGGGCTCCCGCGGCGACCCGGGGCGGCCGGAGCCGGTCCGGCGGCTCGCCCTCCGGCCGCAGCGGCGTCCAGGGCTCCAGCACGCGGTCGGCCTTCCAGTCCCCTCTGGTCTCGGCCCAGGGAGTTGGGGGCTTCTCCAGGCTCGCCTCGGCGGTCAGCGTTCTCTCGCCCGCTGTGAGTGTGGCTCCGGCCACATAGGCGCCGTCGACCCAATGAGGCACATCCGCCGTGTAGGCATCCTGCGGCGTCTCCCCGGACAGAGAGAGAAGCGTCTTGCCGCCTGGGTCAGTCACGGTCAGGTCGAGCTGCGCCTGTTCCAGTGCCTGCTGCCACGCTTCGTCGAGGTGCGCAGGGCGCACGGTGACCGTCATCTTGCGGGCGAAGTAGTCCGGCCGCAGCGCGACGCTCAACGCTGGCTCAAGACGCAGCCCGCCGGGCACTTCGGCGGCGTAGAGATCGAGTACCTCATCATCGGTGAGGGGGTGATCGAAGATACGCACCTCATCGCAGATGGTGCGCTCCTCCGGGTCGCCCCACTCGGCATTGCGCCACCAGTCACAGGCCGCGCCGCTTTTCCCGCCATTCCAGATGGCGCCAGGCTGCTGTTCGAACGCCCACCACTGGTTATTGCGGTTGAATCCTTCCACCTGATGGGAGGATGAGGCCGTGCCCCAGAGAAATCCGTTTGGGAGCTGCAATTCTTGTTGTTGTTGGTTGCTCATATTTCTATGCGAATCGGAAATTTTTTATGCGCGCGTTTGGGTATAAAACCTGCATGTTACCTGAAATCGCGCCAGCACAATTGCGGGCGCGCGATTTCTGCCAATTCATTGGTTCATGCGATGCACCGTGTCATCAGGAC
>ERZ1026796.445-NODE-445-length-34138-cov-3.493017_pt1 | contig 34138 bp, 29 predicted proteins | sample MGYA00520874_ERZ1026796 | MGnify/ENA primary metagenome ERZ1026796 (study PRJEB33270, sample SAMEA104284474) | anaerobic digester metagenome | biome: Anaerobic digester microbiome; feature: mesophilic sludge digester; material: Anaerobic digester biomass | place...
CTCCCCGCGCGAGGGCCGCTGCGCCGGCGTTCAGCGCCGCGAGGAAACTGCCGCCTTCCGCGCTTTTTTGCCCGCTTTCGATTTTCATCAGCAGTTCGAGGGCTTTGAGCCGGTCGAAAAACTTGATTTCAACCCCGCCGCCCTTGGGCCGCTTGATGTCGGAAACGCCGAACAGATCCATCCGTTCGATGGCCTCGCCGCCGGGCGCGTCCTCGGCGAAAATCAGTTTGACCGCATCGGCCGACGGCCCGAACGCGAGCCGACGGACGCCGGCGCGCGCTTCGCCGTATTCGGCGTCCGCCCGGCAGAGGCGCCCGATTTCCTCGAGCACGGCCGCCTTCGCCAGCAGTTTCGCCGCCGCCCGCTGAGGTTCCCCGCGGCAGCCCGCCCGGGCGGCGGCGCCGCGGGCGTCGCGGTCCCTGGCGTAATACAGGCAAAACAGTTTTTCCCTGCCGGTGAGCCCATTCCGTCCAGCGGGTGGTGAACTTCTCCAGTATGAGGTCCGAGATTGTCTGACGGTAATCGGAAAGAACTCTTTCGTTCTTCTCAGTCTCATCTTTCTGAAAAAGCGCCGGAAGGTGATCCCTGAGGTCGTATCCTCTCCTCAGAATGAATTCGCTGAAGAGATCATTAGTCCAGTCGGCCTGACCTGACGCGTCGTCGACTTCATAAGAATCGTTGAAATATCCTCTTAGCGACCTGATGTCATAATCCTTGAAAATGGAATCGAAATGCTTCAGGTAATTGTCTATGGCCGGCCCCGAAAAATGATCTATGACATCTCCTTCTCCACCCGGACCGGCACGCTCAACCATTTTTCCGTGCCAGCCCTGGAAGACTCCGTAAAGCGTCCACTTTCCCGGGGGCGCTGTCCAGACCAGCTTTCCTTCAGGTGTTACATTGCCGGTAAGATCTGCTATCCGACCGCTGTCGGAGTATGCCATCAGCGCTATCAGTGGAAGCGGTTTTTCAAACCTGATCTGATCAAGGGCATAAAGTTGGAGATTATCGTTTTCTGCAATGGGATCCTTTAGCCTGGTTATATCCGGTCTTTCGCCAACAGGCCTTACAAGCGGCTGCTGGATGAATTCAATCTTTTCCTTAAGCGAATCGCCTCCTGACAGGGTCCAGATCCTGTAATTGATATTCTTGCAGGCATCGGCAGGCTTTACCCAGGGACCTCCGAAAGGCCATCCGGACGCGTTTGCCAGATCAATGCCGAGTCCAAGGCGTTCTCCCTCTGCCAGTACATGGGTGAACATGTCCATCCATCGGGGCGAGAGATAATTGATGAACTTGTCTTCCTGTCCCTTCACTCCATAGATAACAGCTATCTCCAGGCCTCCCAGACCGGCATCGCGGTATTTTTCCATCGCGGCTGTCAGACCGGGCTTTGTTACAATGCTGCCCGGCCACCACCAGCGTGTCCAGGGCTTGTTTTCCCCGATCAGCTCAGGCCAGGCCGGCTGCTGGGCCGGTAATGCCTGCGATACCAAAAGAATTAAAAAAATAAAAGTCTTCTTCATGTTGAGGATTTGAGGACGGGATTTTTTGAATTTTGAATTTTGAATTATGAATTTTGAATAGTGGATTGTGATAAGGAGATTATACTTTAAGGAAGATTTTCTTTTTGTACAGGAAGTACAGAAAGACCCAGCCGACTGTTGTGATTCCTATTCCGTTGATTACCGGTGTCCATATTTCCGGGAGCACTTCGACAAAACCGCCGAAAAAGAATTCTGTTGCCCATTTGAAGTTTATCATTCTTCTGGCAAGGTATATCGTGATCGGATTCATCCCGATGACCACGAAGAAGAAAGCCCATTTCCTGAAGTTCCAGACATCAATTATCAGGTAGAACACGGCAAAGAGCAGCATGCTTAGTCCGCCCACGTAGAGAACGAATGAGCTGCTCCAGATGTTTTTGTTTATCGGGAAGGCAAGGTGCCAGATCCTGCCAAGAATCATAAGCGCTGCGGCTGCCCCAATGAGATAAAGAACCTTTTTTATCTTCCTGTTGCTCAGGTAATCCGATTTCATGAATTCCCCGGTGAACATCCCCAGCAGCGCGGTTCCTATTGCCGGGATGGTGCTGAACAGCCCTTCGGGATCATGGTTGCCCAGATAGAGTCTGCCGGGCATCAGCATCCTGTCGACATAGCTGGCAAAATTGCCGGTCTGGGAGAAAGGATCGGTCGATCCCAGGTCGTGAGCCGGGAACAGAAGAAGCAGTAACCAGTATCCTATGAGGATAGCCCAGAACCAGACTATTCTCCAGCTTAACTTTGTATTCATGAATATAAGTGCGGCAAACATCCACGCGAGACCAATCCTGCCGAGAACGCTTCCGTAACGTAGTTCGCCAAAGTTGAACCGCACACCGTTGTTGTAAAGGATGCCCAGAAAAACCAGTATAAGTCCGCGGAAGATCACATGCCTGTAAATGGCAGCACGCGGTTCATTGGCGGCCATTCGCTTTGCCAGCGAAAAAGGAAAAGAGATACCGGCAATGAAAAGGAAGAGGGGAAAGATCATGTCATAAAATTGGAAACCATGCCACTCAACATGTTTAAGCTGTGTCGCCCACCATTTAAGAACGGGCCATCCGGTCAGGGTTGCAAGACCGGTAAAGATTGTTTCACCGCCCATTATCCAGAACATGTCAAAACCCCGAAGGGCATCAAGGGAATAGAGGCGTTTCGATTTGAGGTCTTTTTCCATTTAACTTGTAGTTTTCAAATTGCTTCTTTCAAAGATATATTAATAAATCACTGGATATGCCTGTGTTTTGACATATTATCCGAAAGAATCAGAACAAAGACCGGCAGTTTTTCCGGTTTAAAGTCGTGAATGTAAAAAAAGGAAGCTTATATTAGCCAAACTGTGTTCTAATTGTTTTACATTTACCTGATATTAACTTCGTATCATCAAACCTTACATTTACATATTATGACAACACGCAGAGAATTCATTCAAAAGACAGCTCTAGGGGCAGCAGGTCTGACACTGGGAGCAAGAAGTTATTCCCGGGTAATGGGAGCAAATGACAGGATCAGGGTTGGAATTGTCGGATATTCCGACAGGTTCAAGGGTTCTCTTTCTCCCGCATTCCTTTCGCTCGCGAAGGAACTGAATTTTGAATTCACGGCTATTTCCGATCTGTGGAACAAGCGAAGAGAGGAAGCCGATGCATTCTACAAGGCAATGGGAATAAAGCTCCGCATTGCAAGAAACAATGAGGAATTATACTCCGGAAACGACACTGACGCGGTCATTATCAGCACCGCTGACTTCCAGCACGCGCTTCATTGTGCCGAGGCTGTTGAGGCAGGCAGGGATGCCTATGTCGAAAAGCCGTTTGCCGAAACCATGGCCGACGCCAGAGTTGCACTCAAGGCAGTGCAGAAGACGGGCAAAATCGTACAGATAGGCTCGCAGAGAAGAAGCGCTGCCAACTACATTGCAGCAAACGAGTATATCAACTCCGGCAAATTCGGAAAGATAGTGATGGTGGAAATGACCTGGAACGTGAATCAGCCCGGAAGATGGAGAAGACCAAATGTTGTTCCTCTTCTTAAAGAAGCCGACACCGACTGGAAACGTTATCAGATGAACCGTCCCCCGGCCGCCTTCGATCCAAGAAAGTATCTCGAATTCAGGCTCTTCTGGCCTTATTCGTCGGGTATTCCCGGCCAGTGGATGGCTCACCAGATCGATACGGTTCACTGGTTTACAAAACTGGCACACCCGAGAAGCGTTGCAGCAAACGGGGGCATTTACCTGTGGAAGGACGGCCGCACAAACTTCGATACCATGACCGCAGTCTTCGACTATGGAGATCCCGCTGACCCCGACTCGGGATTCCAGGTTGTTTATTCCTCGAGATTCACAAACAGCGCTGGAGGCACCAAGGAACTTTATTATTCAAACGGTGGTATGATGAACCTCGATACAAACAAGATAACTCCCGATGGCGGACTCAGGGCAAGGGAAGCTAATGCAATGAACCTGAAAGAGAACCTTCTTGAACCCTTTGAACTTCCTTCACTGACGATTGAAACCGCGGCCAATACGGGCAGCGATCCCATGACCACCGCCCACGTCAGAAACTGGATGGAATGCGTACGCAGTCGCGAAAAACCCAACGCCGATGTAGTTGCCGGATACAACCATTCCATAGCAAACATAATGTGTACAGCCTGCCTGAGAACAGGGGAGAAGGCTACTTTCGATGAAAAGACCCAGGAGGTTATGGCTGGAGGTAAAGTGTTTCAGTATTAATTGAATGCTAATGAAAGAAACAATTAAGAAATCAAATATCAGGTGTCTGCCGGTAACATTCTTTCTGGTTACGGCACTGATCATTGCCACAACTGCCGGAGTTGTTGCCCAGGCTCCGGCAGAAAAGGGAGTACGCTTTGAAATGGTGAATGACCAGAATAAAGTGGATATCTTTATTAACGGATCTCTTTTTTCCTCGTACCGCTATCCGGCCGACCTTGAAAAACCTTTCCTCTATCCTGTTATCGCACCGAACGGTTCAGTGCTGACAAGAGGATACCCGCTTGAACCAAGAAAGGGTGAGCGGATTGACCACCCTCACCAAATTGGATTGTGGTTCAACCACGGGAGTATCAACGGGCTCGATTTCTGGAACAATTCATCGGCAATTCCTGCTGACAAAAAGGATTCGTACGGTCATATCGTTGTCAGGGAATTCGTAAAGACCGCCAACGGGAAAAAAGGGGTACTGGAAGTAGTCTGCGAATGGAAGGATAACAGGGGCAATACAGTCCTCCTTGAGAACGTCCGCTACATCTTCTCGGGTGGCGCGAATTCGAGGACCATGGACCATGTATCAACCCTGACAGCCGTGAACGGGCCAGTGACAATAGTTGACAACAAGGAGGGGCTGTTTGCCATAAGAGTCGACCGGGCCTTTGAAATGCCGAGCAACGAGGCGCTGGTGTTCACCGACGACAAGGGAAACCCGACAACTGTAAAGGCCACCGACAACACGGGCGTCACCGGGATGTATACTTCGAGCCAGGGACTTAAGGGTGATGATGTGTGGGGGACCAGAAACAACTGGGTATTGCTTTCCGGAAACAGTAATAATACCGTTGTGACCTTTGGAATATTCGACCACCCCGACAATCCCGGCTATCCGGCTTATGCCCATGCCAGGGGATATGGCCTCTTTTCGGTCAATAACCTTGGACAGAATTCCTATGATCCCAAACAGGAGAAGGTGGAATGGAAACTTGCCAGGGGAGAATCACTGACGCTCCGTCACAGGTTTTATGTAAAATCCGGGTCCGAAATGACAGCCAGGGAAGCGGATAAAATATTTAAAAAGTTTTCGAAGTTGTATTAACCCAGCGAACCCCGGAAGGGGAGCTAAAACCTACACAGATGAGAAAAAGTAATTTGTCCGGTATAGGATTGGCCATTATGGCTTTACTGTTGTTTGTTTCTTTTTCTGAAACATCATTTGCCGCCCCGCCGGAAAAACAGATGTTCTACGAACTGAAGATCTACAGGCTGAAGGATCCGGCAAAGAATGCAGTTTTCGACAGGTACCTGAAGGATGCCTACATTCCTGCAATGCACAGGGCAGGAATTCCCGCCGTGGGGGTTTTCAAGCCGGTAGAAACCGATACTGCTTACGGTAAGATGGTGTATGTATTCGTTCCTTATAAAACCATGGATGAATTCGACCGGGTGCTGACCTTTCTTGAAAATGACGCCGTGTACAATGAAGCCGGAAAGGAGTTTCTTGCCGCACCCTACAACGATCCGCCATTTGCCAGGTACGAGAGCATCCTGATGAAGGCATTTGCCTTTATGCCGCAGTTCAGGGCTCCGTCGTTTTCAACTCCCAGGTCGGAAAGGATTTATGAACTCAGGTCATATGGAAGCTGGACAGAAGATCTGGCTACAAGGAAAATCCATATGTTCAACGAGGGAGGCGAGATGGCGATATTCGAGAAGATCGGATCGAATGCCGTTTTCTACGGCCAGGTTATTATCGGCAGTCAAAGACCACGACTGATGTATATGACCACTTATGAAAACCTTCAGTCGCAGAAAGATCACTGGGCTGCCTTCTCGAAACACCCCGACTGGGTCAGTCTGAGAGATAAAAAGGAATATGCCAACACGGTCATCAAAGCGATTCCTTACCTTCTTCACCCTACGGATTATTCTGATTTTTAGAGGATCGTCAATAAAAAACGGCGTGATCGCGGATTGATATGCTTCTGCTTCCGGATCACGCCGTTTTATTATATCCGCTTTCCTGCCAGGATAAATCAGTCAGGAAAATCCAGCCCTGATATTGCCGTGGCTATTTCTTCATCGGTCATTTCATGATCGGGAAGATTGTTTTCGTAGTATTTCTCATAGGCTGAAATATCAAAATGGCCGTGACCGCTGAGGTTGAAGAGGATTGTCTTCGGTGTTCCTTCAATGTCGGCCTTGCGGGTTTCGTCGAGAGCTCCTGCAATGGCATATGATGATTCGGGAGCTGGCAGAATACCTTCTGTTTTTGCGAACAGGATAGCGCCCTCAAAGCATTCCCTCTGCATCTTGGCCTTTGCCTCCACAAGACCGTCCTTCTTGAGCTGGCTTATAAGAGTTCCGGCTCCATGATAGCGAAGTCCTCCTGCATGTATCTTAGCAGGGATATAGTTATGCCCGAGGGTGTACATCGGGAGCAGCGGGGTGAATCCTGATGAATCGCCGAAGTCGTACATGAATTTTCCCTTTGTGAGTTTCGGACAGGAAGAAGGTTCAACAGCAAGAAGACGTGTCTTTTTGCCATTGACAAGGTTTTCCCTCAGGAAAGGGAATGCTATCCCGGAGAAGTTAGATCCGCCTCCCAGGCAACCAATGACAACATCAGGATAATCATCGGTTTTTGACATCTGGATCAGCGCCTCCTGTCCGATAATGGTCTGATGGAGTATAACATGGTTCAGGACACTTCCAAGGGCATACTTTGTGTATGGATCCTGGACGGCAATCTCCATTGCTTCGGATATTGCTATCCCAAGGCTTCCGGGGGAATCGGGATTCGACTCAAGGACTTTTCTTCCCGCATCGGTCAGATTGCTTGGAGAGGGAATAACCTTGGCGTTATAGGAATTCATCATGATCTTCCGGCCCGGCTTCTGGTTGTAACTGACCTTAACCATGAACACCAGCAATTCGAGCCCGAAATAGTTGCAGGCGTAACTCATGGCACATCCCCACTGACCGGCCCCGGTCTCGGTCGTGATCCTCTTGATGCCCTCCTTCTTGTTGTAATATGCCTGGGCAATTGCAGTATTCGCCTTGTGGGAACCTGAATAGTTTCCTCCTTCGTATTTGTAGTAAATCTTGCTTTTCGTGCCCAGAGCCTTTTCCAGGTTATAAGCCCTGAAGATGGGAGAGGGGCGGTAGGTTTTGTAAAGTTCCAGAACCTCATCAGGAATATCAATGTACCTTTCGGTGGTGACTTCCTGTTTGATAAGCTCCATGGGGAAAACGGCAGCCAGGGCTTCGGGCTTTATCGGCTGACGCGTCGCGGGATCAAGCGGCGGCAAGGGCTTGTTCGGCATATCGGCAGCAATGTTATACCATTGACGAGGCATTTCTTTCTCGCTTAGCAGAATTTTTGAGATCTTTTTCATCATTTTAATTATTTAGTGGTTAATAAAAATCTTTAAACAAAAAAGGCATGCTGTGAACAGCATGCCTTTACGGAAAATATCCTTCGGATTATATAACGGCCTTATTCACAGCTTAAAACTTCAAGCTGCGCCAGGACCAGATATATAATGCACTAAATATCATGGCATCAAAAATAAACAAAAATTCAATTCTCAAAGCAAAAAACAGGAAAAAATTATGATTTGCTGTTTTTTTGAAACTTCAGCTTAATTTGTTTTACCCACCCCCATGAGAGGATTCCTGCCCTGTGCCCTGTGCCCTGCGCCCTGCGCTCTGCGCCCTGTGCCCTGTGCCCTGTGCCCTGCGCCCTGTGCCCTGCGCCCTGTGCTCTGCGCCCTGTGCCCTGTGCCCTGCGCCCTGTGCCCATTTATAAAACGGCTGCCCCTGCCCTCCTGAGGTCCTCAAAAAACAGCGGATAGGATTTCCCGACACAATGTGCATCCTTGATATAGACTCTTCCTTCGGCTCCCAGTGCAGCCACCGCTGCCGCCATGGCAATACGGTGATCTTCATGGGAAGAGACATGAGCACCCCTGACTTTTCCTCCTTCAACACTCATGACATCAGCGCTGACACTGACCTTGATCCCCAACTTTTCAAATTCCTCACAGAGGGCTTTTGCCCTGTCACTTTCCTTGTGGATAAGCCTCGAACTGCCCTTTATCCTGCTTATTCCCTTACAATATGATGCCAGCGCTACCAGCGGCGGAAACAGATCGGGCGATTCAGTGGCATCAAACTCGAAAGCTTTCAGTTCCGATTTCTTTATTTCTATCGTGTCACCGGATATAATCATTAAGGCACCGGCGCTTTGCAGTGCATTCAGAATGGCCATATCGCTCTGCCGGCTTTCTGAACGCAAACCGCTTATCTTAAGGTCTCCGTTGATGGCTCCGGCTACCAGCAGAAAGGCTCCTCCGCTCCAGTCGCCTTCAACCTCGTATGTGCGGGGAATATATTTTTGCCTTCCCGGGACAATGAAAAGTTCGTAGTTTTCATTCCTTGCCTCAATACCAAAGCCCCTGAGTACCTCAAGTGTCATGTCAATATATGGTTTGCTTTTCAGATTTCTGACAATCACTGCAGAGTCCTTTTCAGCAACGGGCAGTGACATCAGCAGGCCGGTCAGCAGTTGGGAGCTTATCGATCCGTCAATTTCACAATTGCCTCCCTTCAGGGGGCCTCTTATTGTCAGGGGAAGCATGCCGCCGGTGGTGCTGCATTCCACTCCGAATTGCCTAAGCGCTTCCTCAATCATGTGCATGGGCCTTTTTCTCAGCGAGCCTGACCCGGTCAGAGTTATTTCCGCGTTGAAAAGAGATGCTATGGGCGAGAAAAGCCTGATTGCCAGTCCCGATTCACCGCAGTTAAGTTTGGTCTCCTTCAGTTCCCGCGAGCCTGAGATACTCACCGAATCCGGACCCGGTTCCACCCTTGAGCCGAGACTGACTGCAATGCTCTTTGCTGCAAGAGCATCGTCGCAGTATGAAGGATTGACAATAAGGCTATCGCCGTCTGCCAGGAGAGCAGCGGCAATTGCCCTCTGCGTCATGCTTTTCGACGGTGGTGCCTTGATCTCGCCGCTGACATGGGAGGGCTTAACGGATCTTTCCATAAAGCAGTGTTCTTAGCTTTTTGCCGCCGGTATTTCAATCCCGTCATTCATGATCCTCATCTGGTGATTTATGGATTCCTGATGAATAGCCTTGAAAATGGTATCGATCACTTCACGGCTCAGTCCCTTGACCTGACCGTTGATCACTACCTTACGGATGATCTCATCCCAGCGCGTTGGCTGCAAGATAGTAATATTATTGTCCTTTTTATATTGCCCGATGGTTTGGGCTACCTTCATCCTCTTTTCAAGGATATCGAGAAGGGCATCGTCGAAGACGTCTATCTGCTGCCGTAATTCGCCCAGAATGTCAAGCAGTTTGGGATCGGATGCAACGGGATTCCTGAGTATCAGTCTGCTGAGAAGCTCATGCAGTTCGTCAGGTGTTATCTGCTGGGAAGCATCGCTGAGGGCTTGGTCGGGATCGATATGCGACTCGAGCATTAGCCCGTCGAAATTCAGGTCCATAGCTTTCTGCGACAGTTCATAAAGGAACTCCCTTGTTCCCGAGATATGGCTGGGATCGCAAATTATGGGCAGATCAGGGAACCTTCGGCGGAGTTCGATGGGAAGCTGCCAGTTGGGCTGGTTTCTGTAGATTGTTTTTTCGTAACTCGAAAATCCGCGGTGAATAGCCCCTATCCTGGTAATCCCTGCCCTGGCTATTCTCTCTATGGCGCCTATCCATAATTCCAGATCGGGATTGATGGGGTTCTTTACAAGCACCATCACGTCAACACCTTGCAGAGCATCCGAAATCTCCTGAACGGTGAAGGGATTCACCGAAGTGCGGGCTCCTATCCACAGAAGATCCACGCCATATTTCAGGGCTTCATAGACATGCTTCTCATTGGCGACCTCAGTTCCAACCATGAGGCCTGTCTCATGCTTTACATTTCTCAACCATTTGAGACCTTCCACCCCGACACCCTCGAATGAGTCAGGCCGGGTTCTCGGCTTCCATATCCCGGCGCGGAATACGCTTACTTCCGGGATCTTGGCAAGAGCAGTGGCGGTCGCCATTACCTGCTCCTCAGTTTCGGCACTGCAGGGTCCTGAGATCAGGAACGGCCTTCCTTTGTATCCTTTCAATTCGGTAGCCAGGAATTTCTTCAGTTCAAGTACCATGGCATTTGTTTTTAATGTAATATTTTCTTGATCTTATTTGCTTCTTCCATAAGTCCCTTGAGACTTTCTACATCATTCTCCTCAATGAATTGTTTGAAGAGCTTCATCTTTTCAATGTAATTGTCGACCACCTCTAATATTGGTCCGGCGTTCTCAAGAAATATAGGCGCCCATGTTTCGCTGTTGCTTTTTGCCAGCCTCACGGTGCTTTCAAAACCTCCGCCCGCCAGCGCGGTGATGTTCTTTTCTTCCTTTTCCTTGTCGAGAACACTGAGAGCAAGCGAAAAGGAGGTTATGTGCGAGATATGAGACACATAGGCCACGCGAACGTCATGATCGCCGGAGTTCATGTAAAGCTTTTTCATGTTGAGGATGTCGAGCATATTTTCAACCAGACCGAGGGCATCAGTATCGCTGAGTTCGGGATCGCAGATAATAGCATTTTTGTAGTCGAACAGCTTTCCGATGGCAGCCAGAGGTCCCGAAAACTCTGTTCCCGCCATGGGATGAAGGGCAACATAACGGCCTCTTCCGGCATGATCTTTTACAGCTCTTCCGATCTTTCCCTTTGTCGACCCCATGTCGGTAACTACTTTTGAGGTCCCGTTTATCCTGTCTAGTATTCCAGGAAGCATCTTCCAGATGGTGTCGACGGGAGTGCTTAATATTATTATGTCGCTCCTGTCAACTGCATTTTCGAGCGTGTCGGTCTCATCCACCAGTCCGCACAGCTGTGCTATGTTCCTGTGCTGGAGATTTGTATCAACACCTATTATCCTGTCGGCAAAACCCCGTTTCCTGAGGTCTATCATTAGTGATCCGCCTATAAGTCCTATTCCTACTATCGCGATTGTCATCGTGGAGATTTGTGATTTCTGTGATTTTGATTTGTGATTCGAACAAATGAGCAGTCGAATCTAAATTCCCGGTTGTTATAATTTCAGTTTTGCTATTCTTTGCCGTGCTTCCTCAAGTCTTTCCTCGGTGGCGCACAGTGATATCCTTACATAGCGTTCTCCCCTGCTCCCGAAGATGAAACCCGGGGTGAGAAAGACATGTGCATTCTGCAGGATTTCCTCTACCAGTGATTCCGCGTCGGGCCTTGTTTCAGGTACGCGGCCCCAGAGAAAGAGGCCCGTCTGATCGGGATTGAAGCGGCAATCCAGAAGATTCATTATTGATTCAGCACTTTCGCGTCTTGACCTGTAGGTCTTGTTTATGGTGTCGTACCATGACGCGGGATTTTGAAGGGCTTCAGCCGCTGCAAGCTGCATCGGAAGAAATATCCCCGAATCCATATTGGTCTTTACCTTTAATATTGTCTTTATAAAATCGCTGTTTCCCGCGACCATGCCAATCCTCCAGCCGGCCATGTTGTGCGACTTGCTCAGGGAATTGAGTTCGAGGGCAGTTTCCATGGCTCCCTTTACCGACAGAAGACTCAGGTATTCGTTGTTCAGGATGAAACTGTAGGGATTGTCGTTTACCAGAAGGATGTTATGATCGAGGGCAAAGGCGACAAGCCTGCTGAAAAGTTCAGGAGATCCTTTTACCCCGGTAGGCATGTTTGGATAATTGGTCCACATCAGCTTTACCCTGTCGAGATTTTCTTTCTCAAGAGCCGCGAGATCAGGCTGCCATCCCAGCTTTTCATCCAGGGCATAAGGTCTGACTATGCCTCCCACCAGACCAGTTACCGATGAATATGTCGGGTAACCCGGATCGGGTACTAGTACTTCATCGCCCGGGTTTACAAAAGCCATGCTGATATGCATGATCCCTTCCTTGCTGCCGATGAGGGGAAGTATCTCCGAAGCCGGATCAAGCGTCACATTAAAATACTTACGGTACCATTCCGAGAAGGCTTTCCTGAGCACCGGACTGCCGTTATAGCTCGGATAACCATGAACATTGGGTTTGCGGGCTTCTTCAGAAAGCCTTGTCACCGTGTTTTCGGAGGGAGGCTGATCGGGACTTCCTATCCCAAGGTTTATTATATCGGCCCCGGCGGCTCTCATCTCATCGATCTGCCGGAGTTTTGCCGAAAAATAGTATTCACGGACACTGTTGGTCCTGTCTGCAGGTTTAACTTTCATATAGCATTTCTCCTTTATTGTAAATTCCAAGTACTTCCAGGTTGCTTGTATACTTCGCGAGCGTCGACATGATGGCTTCTATGTCGGGATCGGCAGGAAGCTCCAGATCGAGATAGAACATGTATTCCCATTCCCCGTTTAGCCTTGGCACCGACTGGATCTTTGACAGGTTGACGTTCATTTCAGCCAGTTTGACAAGAACCCTGGCGAGTGAACCCGGCATGTGGTCGGTAGCAAAGCAGACTGACATCTTGTTTCCCGTTTGATTCCCGGTGTCGTGGCTTCCGATAACAAGGAAGCGGGTGTAATTCTTTTTGAATGTTTCTATTCCTTCAGCTATGATTTCAAGTCCGTAGATCTCTGCCGCGCTCCTTGATGCAATTGCAGCCGTATTTTTCAGCCTGCCTTCAGCGATCAGACGTGCGCTTGATGCTGTGTCATCAGCCTCAACCAGGGTAATTTCGGGATACTGGTTCAGGAAAATCATGCATTGTGCAAGGGCTATCGGGTGAGACCTGATTTGCCGGATGTCCTTCATCGTTTGTCCGGGCATTGCCATCAGATTCTGCACAATCCTGAGGTTATGTTCTCCCAGGATATGAAGCCCCGATTCCCTTATGAGGCTGTAGTTGTATAGTATGCTTCCCGACCTCGCATTCTCGATAGCCATCATTGCCAGAGCTGCCCGGCCTTCCTTTACCGAGTTCAGCGTCATGTCGAAGGTGGAGCAGGGAACAATCTCAACATCCTCATTGCTGAAATACTGCCTTGCAGCCATCTCGTGGAAACATCCCTTTTCTCCCTGAATTGCTATTTTCATTTTATCCACCCTGTTTAAAACAGGAAGGGTCCCTTTTGGGGACCCTTGCCTGCATAATTTTATGACGTTATGTATACAAAAATCCCCTGTTACTTCCTGTAATAAAAGAAGAAGTAAAAATAAGCGGAGATATAGTTGTATATAAAATTCATTTTTTCGCTTTATTGACTTACAAAATTAATACAGATTTTTAATAAACAAGTAAAATATTAAGAAAAAATTATAAAAGTAGCACGGGGCGGAAGAACGGCTGGCGGCGAGCGGTGAGCGGCACGCGGCAAAAGCACAGGGCACAGGGCGCAGAGCACAGGGCGGAAGAACGGCACGCGGCGGATCAAAAAAAGAATACCCTGTACCGCGTACTGGTACGTTATAACAATGTTATAACATGGTTTCAGGTCTTATTTCTGACAGCCAGATACATAGAAAGAGACTGCACGACCGCAGGACCGCAAGACCGCAGGACCGCAAGACCCCGCTCTGCTAACCTCGCGCCGCGTGCCGTTCCCTAAGTACTTCCTCAATATCTTCAAAAGCAACATTCCTGGTTTTCAGAAGTATTAGAAAATGGTAGAGAAGATCGGCTGCTTCATTTTTGAAGAGCTCAGTATTGTCGTCCTTTGCTTCGATTACCAGCTCAATGGCTTCTTCTCCAACTTTCTGAGCCACTTTATTTATTCCTTTTCTATAAAGTTGGTTGGTGTAGGAGGCTTCTGCATTATCATCAATTCGCCGGCTGATAATGTTCTCGAGCTGGTAGATAAAACCCTTTGAAAGTTCAGGACCAAAGCAGGATTTGCTTCCCGTGTGACATACGGGTCCTGCCGGACTGACCTTGATAAGCAGGGCGTCATTGTCACAGTCTGTTGTTATACTATTAACAATAAGATAATTGCCCGATGTCTCCCCCTTGGTCCATAAACGTTTTTTGCTCCTGCTGTAAAAGGTGACCCTGCCTTCACTGACGGTTTTGTTGTAGGCTTCTTCATTCATGTATCCTGCCATCAGTACCTGAAGTGTGTTGTTGTCCTGGATTATTGCCGGTACAAGTCCGTTCCCTTTTTTGAAGTCGATATTTGTCATAATTCATTCTGGTTTATTAAAACACTGTCATGCAGGCAGTTGTCAGCGCTGTACTGCTATCCCTTTTTCCGAAAGGTATTCCTTGAGCGCGGGTATCGATACCTCGCCATAGTGGAAGATGCTTGCAGCCAGGGCTGCACTGCAGCCGGTCTCCATGAATACTTCCCTGAAATGTTCCATTGAACCGGCTCCGCCTGATGCAATAACCGGAATGCTCACGCTCTTGCTGACTTCCCTTGTCACTTCTATTGAATAGCCTGCTTTTGTACCGTCGGCATCCATCGATGTGAGCAATATTTCCCCGGCACCCTGCTTTTCCGCCCATATCGCCCATTCTGCCGTCCTTAGCGGGGTGGGAGTGTTCCCGGCATTTATGTAAACCATCCAATCCCTGCCGTCGAAGCGGGTATCAATTGCAACTGTTACGCGCTGACTGCCGAACTTCTTTGCAATAGCACTTATAAGGTCCGGATCACGAAATGCAGCTGTGTTGATGCTTACCTTGCCGGCGCCGGCGTTCAAGAGCAGGGCTGCATCATCAATTGACGAAATGCCCCCTCCGACAGTGAAGGGCAGCCTGATCGCGGTGGCTATCTTTTCAACCAGCTCTGCAAATGTCTTCCTTTTTTCGATTGTTGCCGTGATATCCAGGAATACCAGCTCATCGGCCTTTTGTTCTACATATTTTTGTGCCAGCTCAATAGGGTCGCCGGCATCGCGGATATCCGTGAAATTCACTCCTTTAACGGTTCGTCCCTCCTTTATGTCAAGACAGGGGATTATTCTTTTTTTAAGCATAAGCGTGCAATATCTTTAAGATGAAGAACTCCTTCGTAAAGTGCTTTGCCCACGATGGCTCCTTCGCAGCCGATGGCGGACAAAGTTTCAAGGTCGCCGACGGTAGTGATCCCCCCGCTGGCAATAAGTTTCAGTCCGGCTATGCCAAGTATCTCCCGGTATAGATCGGTCGATGGTCCCTGCATCATTCCATCCTTTTCGATATCGGTGCAGATGGCATACTTTATCCCTTTTTCCCTGTATCCGGTTATGAAATCAATAATGTCCGATCCGGATTTCTCCGTCCATCCTTCCGTGGCCACCTTCCGGTTCACCGAATCGGCTCCGAGAATGATTTTCTCGTCACCCCATTCCTTTAGCCATTCGAGCACAAGGGGCTTGTTCGTGACCGAGATGCTTCCGCAGGTAACCTGGCTTGCGCCGCTGTTAAAGGCGTCCCTTAGATCGCGGGATGAGCGTATTCCGCCTCCAAAATCTATTTTGAGTGAGGTGGAAGATGCAATCCTTTCGAGGATTTTGAGGTTGGTTACGCGCTTGTTCAATGCCCCGTCGAGGTCGACCAAGTGAATATACCTGATCCCGTGATTCTCTACCTGGCGGGCTACTTCAACAGGATCGCTGCTGTAAACCTTTTTTGTTGAGAAATCTCCTTTTGAAAGTCTAACACACTTTCCTTCAATGATATCAAGGGCTATTATAATCCTCATGATGCATGAAAATATTTTATCATAAGCAGGCCGGCCGGTGCATTCCGTACCGGCCGGATGTTTCCGGCATTGTATTTCAGAAGAACAATCATAGGGTTCCTTTGGTTGATGGCAGATCATGTTTTCCTGTCCTGCTCACTGCCGATTTAACAGCCCGGGCAAATGATTTGAACACGGCCTCCACCTTGTGATGGTCGTTGTCGCCGTCCGCCCGGATGTTAAGGTTGCATTTTGCACTGTCGCTGAACGACTTGAAGAAATGAAAGAACATCTCTGAGGGCATTCCGCCTACTGTCGGACCTGAAAGGGGAACATCCCAGATTAACCAGGGGCGGCCTCCGAAATCAATTGCTGTCCGGGCAAGGGAGTCGTCCATCGGGAGAAGGAAGCCATACCTTTCAATTCCTTTCTTGCTTCCCAGAGCCGCAGAAAAACCTTCCCCCAGCACGATGGCCACATCCTCGATGGTGTGATGCTGATCAACATTCAGGTCTCCCTCCGCCCTGAGACTGATATCGAATCCTCCATGCCGGGGTATCTGCTCAAGCATATGATCGAAAAAGCCTATTCCGGTACTGATATTGCATTTTCCCGAACCGTCGAGATTAAGCTGAAGTTCGATGGATGTCTCCTTGGTCTTCCGGCTCAGGCTCGCGAGCCGGGGCTTCGACCTGAGGAAATTGTAAATATCATTCCAGTCTGTTGTATTGTAGACGGCAAGCGGGTCGGGCTTCCCGCTGAAGAATATTGCCAGGCAGCCCAGCTCGCGGGCAAGTTCGAGATCGCTTACCCTGTCGCCAATGACATAGGAGGATTCCAGGTCAATCCCCCGGGCAAGGTATCCGGCCGGTATGGCAATTCCCGCTTTCCCGGAGGATGAGTTGTCTTCAGTCCGGGAGCGGTCGATGAATACCTCTGCAAAAATAACTCCTTCATTTTTAAGGATCTGCAGCATCTTGTTATGCGTGGGCCAGAACATCTCCTCCTGGAAAATATCTGTTCCGGGACCATCCTGGTTTGTGTACATAACAAGCTCATAATCAGTCTCCCTGGCTATCTTTGACAGTGCAGTGATAACACCCGGAAGGAAGCTGAATTCCTCCAGGGAGGCGGCAAACCCGTTGGCAGGTTCAGCCAGAATGGTGCCATCCCTGTCGATAAATAATGTCTTCTTCATAAACTGATATTTCTGAGGGCCTTGAGAAGAATGTTGTTCTCCTTTCTTGTGCCCACGGTTATCCTGATACATCCCCTGATAATCTTGTTCCTGTTCCTAACGATTATGTTCATTTTTTGAAGTTCCGAGTAGATCCTGTCGGCATCTGCCGTTCTGACCAGAAGGAAATTGGCATCGGAGGGATACACTTTTTCAATTACGGCGATTTTTTCGAGAGCCCTTGCAAGTCTTTCCCTTTCCTTCAGAATAATACTTATCCTTTTCCTTACAAGTTCACAGCGCGAAAGACAATTCAGTGCAGCCCGCTGATTGATGGTGCTGATATTGTAGGGTGGTTTGACCTTATTGAAATATGTCAGCAGCTGAGGATTCATAAATGCCATGCCAATCCTGGCTGCAGCCATGCCCATCGCCTTGCTGAAAGTCTGCATCACTATAAGGTTCCCGCAGGCAGTTGTCAGCCCCCTGAATGACTTGTGTACCGAGAAATCACTGTAAGCTTCATCGATAAGTACAATCCCCCTGAAACTTTTGACTATCAGTTCAATATCGGAAGCTTTCATTGCATTTCCGGTCGGATTGTTCGGCGAGCAGATGATTACCAGCTTGATTGACCGGTCGTTGAGAGCCTTAAGGGCTTCCTCAGTGTCGATCTGGAAATCCTCTGTAAGGGGAACTCTTACCAGTTTCACATCGTTGATTTCTGCAGCCACTTCGTACATCCCGTAGGTAGGGGGGAAGATAAGGGCGCTGTCGGTTCCGGGCTTGCAGAATATTCTGAAGCACAGATCAATTATTTCATCGCTTCCGTTGCCAAGGAAGATCGATCCGGGAGGCATACCCTTGATGGCGCTTATCTTTTCCTTGAGCTTTCGCTGGTAGGGATCGGGATACCTGTTAAGGCTGCCGAAAGGGCTTTCATTGGCGTCAAGAAAGGTTCCCTCGCTGCCGCTGAACTCATCCCTCGCGCATGAGTAGGGACTGAGAGCTTTTATATTTTCCCTTACAAGAATATCGATATCAGTCATTTTCAAGAGATTTAAGTCTTATTGACACTGCATTCCCGTGAGCCTGCAACTGTTCGGCTTCTGCCATTCTTTCGATCACCGGTCCGAGCAAACGGATTCCCCTGGCATCGATTTCCTGGAATGTTATTTTTTTAACAAATGATTCGGCTGACACTCCTCCGTAACTTCTGGCATATCCTGCCGTCGGCAGTGTGTGATTGGTCCCCGAGGCATAATCGCCCGCGCTTTCGCAGCTGTATTTCCCCAGAAAAACCGAACCGGCACAGCTTACCCCGGCTGCCAGGACCGCGGGATCGGATGTCGAAATAATAAGGTGTTCGGGGGCATACTCGTTGCTGAATTCGATGCATTCGTCCAGCGAGTTGAACAGTATTGAACGGCTGTTCTGAAGAGCAAAAAGTGCAATTTCCTTCCGAGGCAGGAGCAAAACCTGCTTTTGCATTTCAGCTATCACTGCATCAATAAGTTCCTGGGAATCGGAAAGAAGGATTACCTGGCTGTCGGCGCCGTGTTCAGCCTGTGAAAGCAAATCGGCGGCGACAAAGGAGGGATCTGAAGTCCGGTCGGCTATGACCAGTACTTCACTCGGGCCGGCCGGTATATCAATTGCAATTCCTTCAGCCTGTACCAGTTCCTTGGCCTTTGTTACATATTGGTTGCCGGGCCCGAATATCTTGTCTACCCTGGGAATGGTTTCGGTACCGTATGCCATCGCGGCTATGGCCTGTGCCCCTCCTGCCCTGAATATCCGGGTCACTCCTGATACCAGGGCAGCATAAAGGATCAGCGGATTGATATTGCCCCTCTTGTCGGGGGGAGTGCATAGAATTATTTCAGGGCATCCGGCGATACGGGCCGGAACTGCAAGCATAAGCACCGTGGAAAACAGGGGCGCCGTTCCTCCGGGTATGTACAGACCGACACGATTGATGGGAACAATTTTCCGCCAGCACCTGACACCCGGGGAGGTTTCTATGACAGCTTCTTCCTGAAGCTGAGCCTCATGGAACTTTGAAATATTTGCCTGTGCCGTTTTTATCGCTTCCTTCAGCTCATCAGCAACCATGCCGGCAGAGGACCGTATCTCTTCTTCAGTGACTTTCAGGTCGTCCGGCCGGCATCCTTCGAATTTTTCAGTAAGCTCAATCAGGGCCCTGTCGCCGTAATCCTTTACCTGCCTTAGTATTCCGGCTACCAGCGATTGGAGTTCCGGCCTGTCTGCTGACGGCCTTTTGCACAGCGCTTCCCAGCTGTCTCTTCCGGGCTGTATGATCACTTCCATCATACTATCATCTTTTCGATGGGTATTACGAGAATCCCCTGTGCACCGGCATTTCTGAGCTGGTCAATCCGTTCCCAGAATTCGTCTTCCTTCACCACGGAGTGAATGCTGCACCAGCCTTTTTCCTCGAGGGGGAGGATGGTGGGACTTTTTATACCCGGAAGTATCCTGCATATCTCATGTAGCGATTCCCGCGGTGCATTAAGAAGAATGTACTTGTTTTCACGGGCGTTCCTTACCGCGCGAATCCTGAACAACAGTTTCCCGAGAATTTTTCTTTTTTCCTCGTCGAGATTCCTGTTTGTTATCACAACCGCCTGGCTTTTAAGAAGTACTTCCACCTCTTTCAGCCCGTTTGTCATAAGTGTGCTTCCCGAGCTTACAATGTCGCAGACAGCTTCGGCCAGACCAATCCCGGGGGCTATCTCCACGCTTCCGCTGATCTCTTCGATGCCGGCAGTCAGATTATGTTCCGCCAGATAGCGGTTGAGAAGCTCAGGATAGCTGGTTGCTATCTTTTTGTTCATAAACCAGCCCGGGCCTGTATAGGTCTCTTCCTTCGGGATGGCCAGACTGAGGCGGCAATGAGCGAAGCCCAGCTGATCAAGGATTTCCACATCCCTGTTTTTTTCAAACACTATGTTTTCTCCAAGTATCCCTATATCCGCAACCTGTTGCTCCACATACTGGGGTATGTCGTCATCCCTCAGGAACAATATGTCGGCAGGATAGTTTGAGGCACTGGTTTTGAGGACATCAGTGCCGTTCAAGAACTTTATCCCGCATTCCTGCAGAAGCTTGTGGGAGTTTTCACTAAGCCGTCCCTTTTTCTGGATGGCAATTTTCAGCCTGTTCATTTTATTTCGTTTTTTATCGGAGCATAGCAGGCAAATAAAAAACCCGCCTGATATGCTCAGACGGGTTAAAAGTTATTATGGGTTACAATTCACCTTCGGCTCGCCTGAGTCAGGAAAGAAGATGGTGATGATGTAACCTTTCTGATGTCATTATTTATAATTTTGAATGCAAAGATATGTAAAAATTAATAATTCCTGTAAAAATTCAGAAAAAACTTAATTCCTGTAATTATAAGAGGTTCTAAGATGAATTACACCCTTTCAGCTACCAGATCGCCCACTTCGGAGGTGGAATAACCCATCTTGCCCGCGGCCAGATCTTTCAGCCTGTGAGCCGTTACGTCCATGATGGCATTTTCAACGGCTGTGGCAGCCTCAGTTTCCCCGAGATGTTCCAGCATCATACCGCCGCATGCTATTGCAGCCAGGGGATTGATTATATTCATTCCGGTATATTTCGGGGCAGATCCTCCGATAGGCTCAAACATCGACACTCCGTGAGGATTGATATTGCCCCCTGCCGCGATGCCCATCCCGCCCTGGGTGATGGCACCCAGATCGGTAATAATGTCACCGAACATGTTTGTTGTCACAATTACATCAAACCATTCAGGGTTCTTGACCATCCACATGCAGGTGGCGTCGACATGGTAGTATTCCCTTTTGATATCGGGATATTCTGCCTGCCCCATTTCATGGAACGCCCTCTCCCAGAGGTCGAACACGTATGTCAGTACATTCGTTTTGCCGCAGAGGGCAAGGGTTTTTCTTTTATTTCGCTTGCGAGTGTACTCGAAAGCGTACCTGAGACACCTGTCGACCTGCGTCCTGTTGTAAACCATTATCTGCATGGCAACTTCGTGAGGACTGCCCTTCATATTTACTCCGCCGCTTCCCGTGTAAACATCTCCGGTGTTTTCCCTTACAACCACATAATCAATATGCTCCGGACCTTTGTCTTTTAGGGGAGTGGCTACGCCGGGATACAGTTTAACAGGCCTCAGATTAATGTACTGATCCAGTTCAAATCGCAGCCTGAGAAGAATTCCCTTCTCCAGAATCCCGGGTTTTACATCGGGATGACCAATAGCTCCAAGATAGATTGAGTCGAATTTCCTCAGTTCCTCCGGAGCTGAATCGGGGAGGACTTCACCTGTCCTCAGATAACGTTCGCCTCCGAAATCAAACTCCTCAAAATTGAGTCTGAATCCGTATTTGGCAGCAGCGGCCTCAAGCACCTTCCTGCCTTCCCTGACCACCTCCGGTCCGGTCCCGTCACCGGGTATGGTCGCAATATTGTATGTTCTTTCCATAAGGTTAATGTTTCAGTTTATCATGCATAATGGTTGTTTACAAATATAGTATCGCCGATCCTGATCTCATGGTTCTCGACTATATTAAGCATTTTCTCTGTAGCCTTGATCGCCGACTCGGTCTGGTCGCCGTCAAGTCCCTTTGTCCTGAATTCCCTGTTCCTGAAATTCCAGGTTATCAAGGTTTCGACGAGAGCATCGGTCTTTCCTCCCGGGGGGATCGACACTTCGTAATCGGTGAGGGCGGGCAGTTCTTTTCCCAGCCTGTCGTAGATCACTCTGAGCGCTTTCATGAACGCGTCGTACTGACCGTCGCCGGAAGAGGTTTCCTGGTAAAGATTTCCGTCAATCTCGATCTGAACGCTGGCAAAGGGTTTCAAACCGTACGAGAGCGACAGGGAATAGTTTTTTATGAATATTTTGAAGTTGCTCCTGTCGTTTCCCAGAACATCGGATATGATGAAAGGAAGATCCTCCGGCGTCACGTTCTCCTTCTTATCGCCAAGCTCAATAACGCGCTGTGTAACCTTTGCCAGAGATTCAGGGTTAAGATCAAGACCGAATTCTTCAAGGTTTTTCCTGATAGTTGCTTTTCCCGATTGTTTCCCAAGGGCATATTTCCTTTTCCTTCCGAACCTTTCAGGCAAAAGGTTATTGTAATAAAGCTTGTCTTTTGAGTCACCGTCGGCATGAACCCCGGAGGTCTGAGTGAAAACATTCTCGCCAACCACCGGCTTGTTCACAGGCACTCTTATCCCGCTGAATGTCTCAACTATCTTGCTCACCTTGGTTATTTCAAATTCATTGATGCCGGTTTCAGCTCCAAGCTGATCGTGCAGGACACCGATAACGCTTGCAAGCGGGGCATTGCCCGCCCTTTCTCCAAGTCCGTTTATTGTTGTATGAACTCCCCTGATACCGGCCTTTACCGCTTCATAAACATTTGCCACGGCCAGGTCGTAATCGTTGTGCGGATGGAAATCAAATTTGAGTGAGGGATACCTTTCTACCATTTTCCTGCAGAAGGAATGCGTCTGATCCGGGTTCAGTATGCCAAGCGTGTCAGGCAGCATGAATCTTTCAATCCTGTCAGACTTCAGCTCGTCGAGCATGTAGAATACATAATCTTCCGAGGCAATCATCCCGTTCGACCAGTCTTCGAGGTATATATTGACCTGCATATCAAGATGTTCAGCGCCATAGATAATATCCCTGATGTCATTTACATGCTGTTCAGGCGTCTTGCAAAGCTGTTTCTCGAGATGTCTTAATGATCCTTTGCAGAGAAGATTAATAACTTTACCTCCAGCGTCATGAATCCATTTCAATGAAATATCCCCGTCAATAAATCCAAGAACTTCCACCTTATCCAGGAGATCATTGCGCCGGGCCCATCTGGTAATCATTTTAAGCGCTTCAGCTTCCCCGGTTGAGACCCTCGCCGAAGCAACTTCAATGCGGTCGACCTTTACTTCTTTCAGCAAAAATGCCGCTATGTGAAGTTTCTCGACCGGAGTGTATGAAATGCCCTGCATTTGTTCACCATCCCTGAGGGTGGTGTCCATTATCTCAATCCTCATCTTTTGCCGTTTTAGCTGTTTCAAATGCTATGATCTGGTCTTTCCTTGAAAGAAGATAGTCTATATCATCAAGCCCCTTCAGAAGGCATTCCTTTTTATGGGGATTTATTTCAAACTGCACCGAATCGCCCCCGGGAATTATTGAAATGACCTGGTTTTCAAGATCAATGCTTACTTTCTGAGAGGGATCATTGCTGACCAGATCCATCAGCTTGTCGAGGAATATCTCAGGCACAACAACCGGAAGCAGGCCGTTGTTAAGCGCGTTGTTCCTGAAGATGTCGGCGAAAAAGCTTGAGACCACGGCCCTGAATCCGTAGTCGTAAATTGCCCATACGGCATGCTCCCTGCTTGATCCGCTGCCGAAGTTTTTTCCTGCAATCAGTATCTTTCCACCGAAGAGTGGATTATTCATAACGAATTCCATATTCTTGTTTCCCGACTTGTCATAGCGCCAGTCGCGGAACAGGTTTTCCCCGAAGCCTTCCCTCGATGTGGCGCTCAGAAACCTCGCGGGGATAATCTGATCCGTATCAATATTCTCGAACGGAAGGGGGACGCATGTTGATTCAAGCAGTGTGAATTTTTCTTTTGACATTTCTTCTCCTTTTTATGGTTTTAGCGGATGAATTCGCGGGGATCGCTCAGTTTCCCGGTGATGGCGGCAGCAGCGGCAACCAGCGGACTGGCCAGCAGGGTTCTTGAACCCGGTCCCTGGCGGCCCTCAAAATTCCTGTTGGTGGTTGAAACAGCATACTTTCCCGGGGGAATCTTGTCTTCGTTCATGGCAAGACATGATGAACATCCGGGCTGCCTCAACTCAAATCCGGCCTTTTGCAGAATGTTGTTTATACCCTCGCTTATCGCCTGCTTTTCAACTGCTTTTGATCCGGGTACTATAAGAGCGGTAACCCCCGGAGCTTTTTTCCTTCCCTTAACAATCCGGGCAAATTCCCTCAGGTCTTCAATACGTCCGTTGGTGCAGCTTCCGACAAAGACATAGTCGACAGGATGCCCCAATAGCTTCATTCCGGGTTTGAAACCCATGTAATCAAGCGATTTGAGGAAGGAAGGAGCATCTTCGGCCTTTATGTCGCCGATTTCCGGTATGGAATCATCGATTGCCATTCCCATACCCGGATTGGTTCCGTAGGTAATCATCGGCCTGATCAGGCTTCCATCGAACTGAAGCTCTCGGTCGAACACTGCTCCGGGATCGCTTTTAAAGCTATTCCATTGAGTGAGAAGGGCTTCCCAGTCAAATCCGCGAGGGAAGGAAGGCAGGTCCTTAAGATAATTCATGGTTTTGTTATCGGGTGCAATAAGTCCGCCTCTGGCTCCCATCTCAATGCTCATGTTGCACACGGTCATCCTTCCTTCCATGCTCAGATCCCTTATGACGGAGCCTGCATACTCGACAAAATAACCGGTAGCCCCGCCGGTCGAGAGCTGAAAGATAATATACATTATTACATCCTTGGCCGTAACCCCCTTGCCCAGTTTGCCGTTAACGCTTATCCTCATTTTCCCGGGTTTGGGCTGAAGGATGCACTGGGTTGCAAGCACCATCTCTACTTCGCTTGTACCGATGCCGAAAGCCACCGCACCGAAAGCTCCATGCGTCGATGTATGGCTGTCGCCGCATACGATGGTCATTCCCGGCCGGGTATAGCCCAGTTCCGGACCAATGACGTGAACAATGCCGTTTGAGGGATGATTCAGGCCGAAATACTCTATGCCAAAGTCGCGGCAGTTCTCGGTTAGCCGGTCAACCTGATTTCTCGAGAGTTCATTCCTGATGGGCTTGTCCTGATCCTTCGTGGGAATATTGTGATCGGCGGTTGCAAGAGTCCGTTCAGGCCTGAAAACGGGTATGCCTCTTTTCCTGAGACCGTTAAAGGCCTGCGGACTTGTTACTTCATGAATGAAGTGTTGGTCGATATAAAGTATATCCGGTCCCTTTTCCACCGACTGGACTACATGGGAATCCCAGATCTTGTCAAATAGTGTTTTTGGCTCCATTAAGGATTATTTTATTTTGGATACTGCGTCAATAAATGCTTCCACCGCGGCTGTTACGATATCGGTGTTTGCAGAAAATCCATAATAGATTTTGCCTTCATGATCCACCTGGATATGGACTTTCCCGATATCGTCACTTCCTTTCGTTATTGCCTGGATAAGGAACTCCTCGAGGTGTACAGTCTTGCTTATGAGCTGCTTCACTGCCGTGAAGGCCGCGTCGATGGGTCCGTTGCCCGAGGCTGTCGCCATATGGACTTCCCCGTTGATCCGGACACCCACAGTAGCAACCGGAATTGCCGATTTACCGCAGGTAACCTGAAGATTCTCGAGCTTCATCGCCTTTTCACCCGCGAAAACCTCACCCGACAGTATCCTGAGATCTTCATCATTTATCTCCTTCTTCCTGTCGGCAAGATTAAGAAACCTGTGGTATATATCATCCAGTTCTTCCTTTCCGAAGGAGAATCCCAGCTCTTCAAGCCTGTGATTCAGGGCAGCCCTGCCGCTTCGCGCCGTCAGTATTATCGACGATTCCTTGATGCCCACTTCATTGGGATCGATTATCTCGTAATTCTCCCTGTATTTGAGGACACCGTCCTGGTGTATGCCTGAAGAATGGGCAAATGCATTCCTTCCCACAATTGCCTTGTTGGCCTGAACAGGCATGCTCATCAGGTTGGAGACCAGTCTGCTGGTGCTGAATATCAGTTTTGAATTGATATCGGTTTTGAGCTTCAAGGAATGGTGGCTCTTTATTATCATAGCCACCTCCTCGAGCGAAGTGTTGCCGGCCCTTTCACCGATACCGTTGATGGTCACTTCAACCTGCCGGGCACCGTTAATCACTCCCATGATGGTATTGGCCGTTGCCATCCCAAGATCGTTGTGGCAGTGGGTGGATATTATCGCCTTGTCGATATTGTTCACATTCTCAACAAGATATCTGATTTTCGCGCCGTATTCCTCAGGAAGGCAATAGCCTGTGGTGTCGGGGATGTTTACAACTGTTGCTCCTGCCTTGATCACAGCCTGTATCACCTTTGCCAGGAATTCGTTGTCGCTCCTGCCTGCATCCTCCGCGTAAAACTCGACATCCTCCACGAACTTTTTCGCGTATTTGACAGCATCCACCGCCCTTTTCAGTATCTCCTCGGGAGTTGTCCTTAACTTGTATTTTATATGAAAGTGAGAAGTGCCGATTCCCGTATGAATCCGCTTTCTTTTTGCATACTGAAGCGATTCGGCTGCTACTTCTATATCCTTTTTCACTGCTCTCGTCAGAGCGCAGATCACCGGATTCGTAACAGCTTTTGAGATTTCCACCACCGACTTGAAATCACCCGGGCTGGAAATAGGGAAGCCTGATTCGATAATGTCGACACCCAGGGCTTCAAGCGCCTTTGCCACCTGTATCTTTTCCACCGTATTCAGCTGGCAGCCGGGCACCTGCTCTCCGTCGCGAAGAGTTGTGTCGAAGATGTATACTTTTTCTCCCATTTGTAATTGGTATTATTTGATTATCACTCCTTTCCGGGTCTCAACTTTCTTACTGCCGCCCCGGTCCTCCACAGTTCCGAATTCCCAAGCTCTGCCAGCTCGGCATCAAGTAACTGCTTGTAGTTCGGCATGCTTGTCGACTGAAGAACCCTCACGCATTCTTCTCCCGATTTGACTTTTTTGTAAAGATCCTTGAAAACGGGAAGTGTGGCCTCCATGAATTTCGGACGCCAGTCAAGTGCACCGCGCTGTGCTGTTGCACTGCAGTTCGAGTACATCCAGTCCATTCCCTTTTCGTCAACAAGCCTTATAAGGCTCTGAGTCAGTTCTTCAACGGTTTCGTTAAAGGCTTCCGACGGGGAATGCCCGTTTTCGCGAAGCACCTGGTACTGGGCATCTATGATACCGGCAAGAGCTCCCATGAGAACACCCCGCTCGCCTGTAAGGTCTGAATATACTTCCTTTTCGAAAGTTGTCGGGAAAAGATAGCCCGATCCGATTGCTATGCCGAGAGCCAGAATACGCTCATTCGCCCTGCCGGTAAAGTCCTGAAATACCGAATAGCTGGAGTTGATACCGGCGCCGGCCAGGAAATTCCTCCTGACACTTCTGCCCGAACCCTTGGGAGCACAAAGGATAACATCAATGTTTTCAGGCGGAACAACTCCCGTGTGTTCCTTGTAAGTGATTGAAAATCCGTGGGAGAAGTACAGGGCGTCTCCTTCTTTGAGGCAGGGCTTGATCCTGGGCCACAATATCCTCTGGGCGGCATCTGAAACAAGGTACTGAATTATTGTAGCCTTTTTGGCTGCTTCGTCTACATCGAACAGAGTCTTGCCGGGAACAAAACCGTCAGCCACTGCCTTGTCCCAGTCAGCCTTGAATTCGGGAGCCTGACCCACGATCACGTTAATCCCGTTGTCTTTCATGTTAAGGGCCTGGGCAGGTCCCTGAACGCCATAGCCTATAACTGCTATTGTTTCATTTTTAAGTACTTCGCGTGCTTTTTCCAGAGTGAATTCTTCTCTTGTTACAACATCTTCAAGAATTCCGCCAAAATCGATTTTTGCCATGATATTAGTTTTATGTTAAGTTTATTATATGTCTGTTTCCTGATCCATACCGTTATGCTGTTACCGCTGTCAGCCAAAGGATTCGTAATTGCCGGGTCTTTCATGGTTAGCCTGATCCATTTCCTCAAGATAGGCATGCAGTTCCTTGACCTGCTTGGTTATGGCAACCCTGCCCGAACGTACAAACTGAAGAACACCCGCGGGTTCAAGCAGATGAAGGAGATCGTAGATCTGCGACTTGTGACCTGTCCTTTCTATCACCATAAACTCGGGGTGAACCTCGAGGATACGGGCATTATGATCGCGGACAATGCGATCGATAAGATCACCCGACATCAAACCCTTGGTACTTACCTTATAGAGTGCAAGTTCCTGATAAATGATCTCGCCGGAGGTGTGAACAAAGACCTTGAGGACCTCAACTATCTTCTGCATCTGTTTTACAACCTTCTGGACCATCTCGGGACTTGTCCTTACCACCAGAGTCAGAATCTGAACTCCTTTCACGGCAGATTCCGAAGCCGTTATGCTTTCAATATTTATCTGCCTTCTCGTGAGGATTATGGTGATCTGGTTCATTATCCCTATATGGTCCTCCGAAAAGAGTGATATTGTAAATTCCTGTGTATTCATAATTTCAATCAGTATATCTGGTTGCTCCGTTAATATGTAAGCGTAATTTCCGAAACTGAGGCTCCGGGTTCAATCATGGGCAGAACGTTGGCCTCCCTGTCGATTTTTACTTCGAGGATATAGGGCCCGGCAGCATTAAGCATCTCTTCCAGCGATTTCTTCAGATCCTCCCTTTCCGATACTGTTCCGGCCGGGATCCCATAGGCTTTCGCGATAGTTACGAAATCGGGATTGACAAGCTCGGTGGATGCATAGCGCTTTGAAAAGAACATGTCCTGCCACTGCCTGACCATTCCCAGGAATCCATTGTTGAGTATTACAAGCTTGACAGCCATTCCAAAATGAAGTATGGTGCCAAGTTCCTGGATGGTCATCTGGAATCCTCCGTCGCCGATAAAGGCAATAACCTGTTTTTCCGGTCTTCCCACTTTCGCGCCGATGGCTGCCGGCAGACCGAAACCCATGGTTCCCATACCTCCCGAGGTAACAAGACTGTTGGGATTGGCAAATTTAAAGTAACGTGCCGCCGACATCTGATTCTGTCCAACGTCGGTTACTACAATGGCATCGCCCCCGGTAAGTTCGGAAACGAGTCTTATTACTTCCCCCATCTTTATTTCACCTTCTTCAGGCCTGGTCTCGGGTTTTATGACTTTTTCGTTTTCCGTTCTGTCGAGGATCCGGAATTCCCTTATCCAGTTCTCGTGATTCTTTTCACTGACAAGGGGAATTAGGTGTTTGAGAACCTCACGCGCGTCATTGTTTATCTCAAGATCGACCGTGACATTCTTATTTAACTCAGCTTCATCGATCTCGATATGAATGATCCTTGCATTTTTTGCGTATTTCTTCAGATTGCCGGTTACCCTGTCGTCGAAGCGCATTCCTATCGCGATTATCAGATCGGCTTCGTTCGTGAGGATATTGGGGGCGTAATTTCCATGCATCCCGATAAAACCCGCGTAGAGCCTGTGCGCCGTGGGGAAAGCTGAGAGTCCTAAAAGTGTGAGCGCCACGGGTATCCCTGTTTTTTCAGCAAACTGAAGGAGTTCCTTTTCCGCCCCGGAGATAAGAACCCCGTGACCTGCAAGTATAAGGGGTTTCTCGGCATGATTTATCATGATGGCTGCCGACTCGATTGCCCTTGTCCGCAACGGCAGGTTGGGATTATAGCTTCTCAGGTAATTGCATTTGCTGTATTTGAATTCCAGCTTGTCAATCTGGGCATCCTTTGTAATGTCGATGAGGACCGGACCCGGCCTGCCTGTACGTGCAATGAAAAAAGCCTTGGCAAGTGTCTCCGGTATATCCTTTGCTTTTTTTATCTGGGCATTCCACTTGGTCACGGGCATTGAAACGCCTATTATATCAGTCTCCTGGAAAGCATCGGTGCCGATAAGATTTGAAACCACCTGGGCGGTGATGAATACCATCGGAACGGAATCGAGGTAGGCATTGGCAATGCCCGTTATAAGATTTGTAGCCCCGGGTCCGGAAGTGGCAAAGCATACACCCGGCTTCCCTGTTACCATGGCATAAGCCTGTGCAGCATGCGCGGCACCCTGCTCATGACGCGTCAGTATGTGCTGAAGCTTTTCCTGATAATCAAGGAGTTTGTCGTAAACAGGCATTATCGCACCCCCGGGATAGCCGAAAATGGTATCAGCCCCTTCTTCCACCAGACTCCTGAGGATGGCCTCGGCACCAGTGATGGTCTCAACGCCATTATCACCCCCCGCGAGCTTTTCATTTTCTATCTTTGTCTTCATCTGACTGTGATTAGCATATTAATTAAATCCTGAATTCCTAAATGTTTGTTTATATAATCCTGACTGCTCCCCTGTCGGCTGAGCTAACCATTTTTGCGTAGGCTTTAAGCGAGGAAGGGATTTCTCTTTTTCTTGCTTCAGGACTGAAGGCATATTCTCCCTTCAGTTTTTCTTCCTTTCTTCTAATTTCAAGTTCCTCATCAGTCAGGCTGACATCGATCTTCCTTGTTTTAACATCGATTTCAATTATGTCGCCGTTATGTATAAGCGCTATTTCACCTCCTGCAGCAGCTTCCGGCGATACGTGTCCGACCGATAGTCCCGATGTTCCGCCCGAAAACCTGCCGTCGGTGATCAGGGCGCATTTCTTGTCGAGCATCTTTGATTTCAGGTATGAAGTGGGATAAAGCATCTCCTGCATTCCCGGGCCTCCCCTAGGACCCTCATACCTTATAATTACGGCATCGCCCTGTTTAACGGAACCTCCTAATATCCCCTCAACAGCATCTTCCTGCGATTCAAAAACAATGGCAGGTCCCCTGAATTTAAACAGGGAAGGATCGATCCCGGCAGTCTTCACTATGCAGCCCTCGTGTGCTATGTTGCCATGAAGAACGGCAAGCCCTCCATCGCTGTTATAGGCATTTTCCGTATTCCTGATGCATCCTTTGACCCTGTCGGTATCGGGCTTGTCATAAAAGGAGTTCTGGGAACCAATTTCCAGGGTCCTTTTGTTACCGGGTGCGCTTAGCCAAAAATCCCGGGCTTCGGGTATAAGCTTACCGCTCATTATGTCCCATTCGCTTATTGCTTCATGAAGAGAGGGATAGTCGGGTCTTTTTACCGATCCATCGATGAGATTATTCCTTTCCAACTCACCCATTATGGAGAGTATGCCTCCTGCCCTGTTTACATCCTGAACGTGGTAGTGCGAGCTTGGGGCCACTTTGCAGATGTTGGGAATCTTTCTTGAAAGTTCATCGATATCCTTCATTGTAAAATCAACACCGGCCTCATGGGCAACGGCCAGAAGATGAAGAACCGTATTGGTGGATCCACCCATGGCTATGTCGAGCGACATTGCATTCAGGAAAGCCTGCCTTGTGGCGATCGACCGTGGAAGGACACTCTTATCACCTTCGTAATAGTATCTTTTTGTCAGTTCAACTATCAGATTTGCTGCCTTATCGAACAGTTTAAGCCTGTTGGAGTGCGTGGCGAGAATGGTTCCGTTTCCGGGCAATGCTATCCCGAGAGCCTCAACAAGGCAGTTCATAGAATTGGCAGTGAACATACCGGAACATGAGCCACATGTCGGGCAGGCAGACATTTCGATTTCCTTCAGTTCACTCCCGCTAACTGAATCATCGGCCGCCGACACCATGGCATCGATAAGGTCAATATCCCTGTTTCTGTAGTTACCGGCTTCCATCGGGCCGCCTGAAACAAATAATGCCGGTATGTTGAGCCTCATGGCGGCCATAAGCATACCGGGAGTGATCTTGTCGCAGTTGCTTATGCATATCATTGCATCGGCCCGATGGGCATTGCATACATATTCAACGCTGTCGGCTATAAGCTCCCTCGATGGAAGCGAGTAAAGCATCCCATTATGGCCCATGGCAATACCGTCGTCGATTGCGATGGTGTTGAACTCGGCGGCAAAGAACCCATGTTTCCCTATCTTCTCCTTTATCGCCTGTCCGATACCGTGGAGATGAACATGACCCGGAACGAACTGGGAAAAGGAATTCACTATTGCTATCACCGGCTTTCCGAATTGTTCCTCCTTCATCCCGTTGGCTCTCCAGAGACTCCTGGCGCCTGCCATATTCCTCCCGGTGATTGTTTCCGAACTTCTGAGTTGAATTTTCATAAGCCCATTATTTTAAAAAAAAAGCTTCCCGGTCGATCCGGAAAGCTTATTATACCTGTTTTGATACATATCATTCCCGGATCATCTGCCAGTGACAAGGATGAGAATAAGGAGAAGGGCAATAATATTTATCAATGAATTGTTCAATTTATAATTTCAATTTGAACGACAAAAATATATAAATTTTTAAGAAGACAAATATTTTTTCAATAATTATTTAATTTTTTCAGAGCGAATTGTTTTTTTCGAAAAGAACGGTACGCGATCAGGCACAGGGCGGAGGAACGGCTTGCGGCGAGCGGCATGCGGCTGGCGGCAAAAGCACGGGGCACGGGGAGGCAGGTCTTGCGGTCTTGCAGTCTTGCGGTCATGCAGTCTTGCGGTCTTGCAGTCTTGCGGTCATGCGGTCTTGCGGTCATGCAGTCCCTTCGTCTCTTAGTCCTGAACCTTGCATCATTTACTAATTGTTAATTGTTCATTGATAATTGCCAATTGTTTTAACATCGCCTATAATACATGATACATTGTCTTGCAGGTCATGCAGGTCATGCAAGTCGTGCAGGTCTCATACAATGAGGCATTGACTTAATGGCAATTAACAATTAACTGATTAACAATTATTCGTTAGGGCATTAACCACACAACCGGCACGAGCCACACAACCAGCACTACGCGAACAAATCACACGACCTGCAAGACTTGCAAGACTTGCAAGACTTGCACGACCTGTCACTTTGCCCTGAGCTCTGTGCCCCGTGCCCTGAGCCCTGCGCCCCGTGCTCTGAGCCCTGTGCTTTTCTTGCATTAACGCTTCAGCCTGACCATCACCAGAACCGGGTTATCTGTTTCTTTTAAACCGGAGGCCAGTTTTTCAAGTTCTTTTTTCTTTTCCGGGTATTTTGGATTTGCTTTTTTAAAAGATTCAGAAACAATATGTGATTTAAGTTGAAATGGGTCTATTAATGATGTAAAATATTCATAGCCATTTTCATGGTAATAATTGATATTATCTAATGGCAGGCCTCCATCAATATCATTTGTTATGCAAGCAATAGGAACAGTTTTTCCATCCATGTTTTTTTCTTTTCTATACAATAAAAATGTTTTTCTGTATTCTTTGTCGATCAATGCAATCGCGCATTGATCGCGATAGGCGTAATGGAAAATAAGGTATTTTTTTGTTTCAAACATTTGACTCGGACGGAAAATGTTATTGAATTGAGTTGCAAGAGACTCTCGGGTAACCACTATCCTTTCCTTTGGCCAACGGAAATCTCCCTGTGCAAACAAATACACGCATGTGTCACTTAAGTCAGGCGATACAGAGAATATCGTGTCATTGAAATAATTATAATAAAAAATGTTGTTTCCATATTTATAAATATTACCCGGTGTCTCAATTCCAGACTGGAAAGGAGGAATGTAGTTCTTCCTCATTGCAACCGGTCTGCCCAATGTATCAAGAAATATCCAGCAATTTTTTGATTCGCCTGTTGGAAGATGATCCGGTATAAACAATAATGAATTAAATATTTCAATATCATTAAAACCATAGCTTCCATATTCATTAAGCGGAATATCTCTGATAAACCTTCCGCCTGGAGAATATACAAAAATTGTGGTCGGATCCAGAATATATATATTTCCGGTCAAATCATCAACGGTAAACGCCATTCCGTAGCGGAATTCACCAGGGCCTTTTCCTCTTGCACCAATTTTTTCAGTCAGTTTCCCCTTTGAATCAAATTTTAAAATACCGATTCCTTTTGCAGCAACATATATGGCTCTTGAAGTAATTACATATTTGAAATGAACGAATGGAATACTATTGTCAAGAGGAATGTACTGAATATCATCAGCTAGTTCAGATAAAAGAATTTTATTATCTACGAACGTTCTTGGGTCAATAGCATAAAGACCATCCTCTGATTTATTATATGTCCTATTACATGATGTTATTATTAAAATAATGATAAAACAGAGGTAATCAAGCGAATTCATTTTATATGATTTCATCCGTATATAATTTTATTTTAAAGGTCGGATGCCTGCCTGTTGGCAGACA